>Ga0209810_1000055_pt1 | contig 332644 bp, 310 predicted proteins | sample Coa_R1_7_FD_187159 | JGI IMG/M metagenome (GOLD analysis project Ga0209810, IMG submission 187159) | Surface soil microbial communities from Centralia Pennsylvania, which are recovering from an underground coalmine fire - Coalmine... | ecosystem: Environmental > Terrestrial > Soil >...
CAACCTCCCAGGCGTGAGTTCCGACCGCCAGGAAGGAGGTGAAGAGCCAGCGTTCTAGAATCCCAACAGCCGGGGTGGGTCAATTCCAAACCGGCGGAAGTGGGTCAATTCCAAACCGGCGCTGACAACGGCTTCACTCGCTGCTCGGACAACTGAGTCCTGAGGCGTACGAGCGTCGACACCGTCAGGCCGAGCTTCCGATCCAGTGGGCGACCGCGTGATCGCTCACCCTGCCCTCCGGAGCCCGACTGACATCACCCTACTCCACCTAAAAGTCCCTTCAAACCCGACCGACTTGCGTAATCCATTCCAAAACCAAGGAAGCCGCCCCAAGGCGGCTCACCCCACTCGGCAGCTGACGGAGTCCCAACAACCGGCAGCGGCTATCTTAACCTACAACTTCAGCAGCCCGACCACACAATAGAACTGTCTCCGAAAACGGGGGAAGCCCACTTCCTCCCCCGGGTTCGTGGTGTCGGACACCCTCAACCTTCCAGCGGAACGCCTGGTACTCTTCACGAATCGAGATGCCGGCCTTGCCGCGGCACCTATGTAAAATTCGTGATCAGAACTCTGCAGATTTCGTGATCGCCCACAGTTCCGACTGTTGCGGCTTGTAAATTCTGCACTCAGCGGCCTTGAAGGCGGTGCCTTCGGCAAAGTGTATGAGTACTTTCTCGGCAAATTCGCGATGGCCGAGGGACAAAGGCGGCGGATTCTTCACGCCAACTTCCATCGTTCGCCTAATAGTCGATAGAAAGGGCCATTCCAGCCGGCCCGAAACTCCGCAACACTGGGCGCAGGCACCCTCCCATCAACGTCGTCGTTGATTTCAGCGTGAGTGGCCTCCCACTCCGCCAGCGGAAAGTCTGCCGGTGTATCAAGTCCAAGGCTATCGCTTCTCATGTTCTTTGGCGCGAGGACCTCAACGCGGCGTCGCAGTCTCGCCGGTAGCAGGTTCAGTGGCATACATGTAACGCAGGGTTAGCTGCGCCATCTCCCAAGGACAGAGGCAATCTTAGCCACTACAAACAAGGGAATCGCATAACCAAGCTTGAAGCGATCCTTGAACACTCGATCGATTCTGTTCACCCTTTCTTGATTTAGCTCCCGCGCCACCGTCTCTACCTCCCGGGCACGGACCATGAGTCCGCGAGAGGGCCGGCGCATTCTCTCCATCTCTACGTGAGTCGTAACATCCTTTTCCAGGATGCTAAAGGGCCAGACGAACACCCCAACAACAGCTGTGAATAACGACATGAGTCCGGCCACCAGGAGGCCGAGTGATCTTTCCTGGACGATGACGTAGGTTGCGTTGACGAGGACGATCAACATTCCCCCTGCAAAGGTGAAGAGGAGTTGATTCTGAAACACGCCGGCAACCGGATGGTGGAGCGAAATGTAGCTCGGGGAACCCGTCGGCTTCCAACTTCTCGACCTCTCTAGAGTCCATGCCGCAAGAGTTATGAAAACGAGTTGACTTGTCAGGGCCAAGGCGACAATCGTTGCCATTTCAGTCGCCGCGAGCCATGTATGCATACCCCAAGCTCCACACACCCATACCCATAGTGTTGCCGATCCACAGGCTACGCCCAGCAATCTCGTAGTGAAGAGGCTAGTCCTGTCCAACTGCTGGAATTCAATCTTTCCGATATCGTCGATCACACCCGACGCCACGACGTATCCAACTAGGATGGCCCAGGGTATTGAGATCAGCATGAGTATGGCGAACCCTGGGCCACCAAGTTGCGTGACCCAAGCAAATGTTCCAACGCCGGCGACTGCCGTTAGAGCCACGGGACAGCCCCCCATAAGACGGAAGCGACCAAAAGCAGAATCGACGACGACAAGACCGGCTGGACACTAACGGGCGTGTCCCCCAGGGGGGCTCTGAAAGAATCCGCCTCGGACGGGACAGAAGAACGGCGAAAGAGCTAACACCCACCACGACGACGGAAACGGCGACAAACGGAAGCAAGGACAGATGGTGAGACGCGTTAGCCATGTTGACGGCTATGAAGCGATTTCCAGCGTCAGTCAGGGCAACCACTCCTGTCGTCACTGCTCCAAACGCAAAAATGAGAGTGCCCCACATGCACCAAAAGGTTCTCTCAAGCGCACCGTATCGCTCAGGATCCCGAATGGTCGGGTCCTGGCGCTCGAACTCCGTCGAAATACGGTATCGCCGTATTCCGAGCAATGGAATAACGAAGAATGTCGCGACGAGAATGATGTTCTCGACGGCTTTTGCGTTGTCGGCCCCGCTGGCGTGTTGGTGAGCCAACCATGGCGCAGCTCCGATCAGCAGGGTGGCCATCAGTACCACGGCAGCCACCATCGAGCCTAGCCACCAGTCTGTACTGACGGGGGTGCAGCTACTGACCACGGCGAGTATCCACACGCCTACTACTACGCACCACGTCTGCAGTGACACAGAAGACGCTCCAAGTGCCGCACCGCTCCCGAACCCAAAGAATGAAAGTGCCACGCTGCGCCAGATCCACTCATTGGACTGCACAACCGGTTCGATCACGCCCCACTGGTGCACCCACACCATGCAAACCAGCAGGACGGTGGATACCGCTGCGGCTCCGTTAACACCTCCGCCTTTGTGCACCGCAAGCTGGTACAAGAACCAGAGGACTCCGCTGATAAAGAAACATCGAAGCAGCGCCACTGATACCCGACCCCCGCTGTCCGGAGGACATACGCGCTTGAGGAAGGCGGGAATGCGCTCCTGCGAGAGTCCACCGTCACCGACGGTTAGCGGCCCGGTCTCTGCTGCGCTATTCAAAACACCTTGGTCCGCTGACGGAAGGTCAAGCAGTACTTTTGCAGTACAAGCTACTTATTGTCGACTAGCTCTCGCTGCTCCTAAAGTCAGTCTGGCGTATTTACGCCGGAAATCGATGGTGAGGGCGCTGGGATTCGAACCCAGGACCGACGGATTAAAAGTCCGTTGCTCTACCACTGAGCTACGCCCCCTCGCCGTTCGGTCGATTCTAGTGGCGACGGCCCGGCCGGCGATGCTTCCCGAGGGCTAGAGGCAGGCTACCGGGGACGACGCTCCCTCTACCGTGAGCAGCTCCTGTAGCTCACGCTCTAGCCGTTCGAGCGTGGTGAGCGGGGATTGGCTCTCCTGCAGCAGGCCCTTCAGAGCGGCAGAGAGGGCGGAGCGGAGCGACTCCGGCTCGACCGAGGCAGGCAGCGCCGCCGCGAAGCGGTCGAGGACATCCGGCGGGAGCGCGTCGAAGCCGCGGCCGTAGCTAGTTTCGAGACGGCGATGCCGGCAGGCGATGGTCAGGCCCAGGTCGCGCAGCTCGTGAATCCAGTACTCGGCCTGCCAGAGCCGGCCCCTGAGGATGCAGATGTGCGCCCGGACGGCGTGGTGGATGCCCATGCCGAACAGGTGATCCTCGGACGGTGGCGAGGGGGCCGGATGCTCGATCGCCTCGCCGAAGAGCAAACGGAAACGAGGGCCTCGGGCGCCGAACTCGACCGCCGGTGAGAAGGACAGATCCACCTGCAGGGCCCCCGGGAACAGGAACACACGATAGATCGTGGCGCCGACCGGCAGGTCGAAGAGTACGAGCACCTGCAGCTCCGACGCGAGCCATGCCGTCCAGTCCTGGAGGACCGCCGACACCTGGGCGCCACCGGCCACGCCAAAGGTCAGGTCGATGTCCGACCAACGGTCCCCCTGCCCGGCGGTGGCGCCGATCTCAGCCGCGGCCACGATTCGTCCGTCGGAGCCGGCCCGCTCCAGCAGCTGCTGCTTCAGGGCCTCCCGCTGCTCGACGGTAAACATGGTTCCATTCTCGCTGGTTGGGGCCGATAGACGGGATTCCGCGAGAGCTCGAGCCGTGTCGTGACGAGCCGGCGACCGGGCAAGCCTCCGGCTCCCCGATTTCCCTTGCTGTGCTTCCTCCCCGCCGACCGAAGCTCAGACCGGAAGGGCCTGGCCTTCGGCAGCCCGCAAACCTGCGACCCCCCGATGGTCCGAGGCGAGCGCCCAGACTTCGCGATCGACGTTACGGAGCCCGACCGGGCCTGCCAAGGGTTGCGCCGCTACCCATAGCACCCGCCAATTGGGGCTCGCGCCGATGGCAGGAGATCGCGGTCCGGCTTCGGCTGTGTAAACCGTCCCAGACCTCGTGCACCGATTTGATGGCACTGGCAAACGCCGGGTTCATGGCCGCACCATGCGCCAGTTATACCGCGACGTCGGGTTGCCGCCCCATGGCTCCAGGGCAAGATGATGCCGCTTCAGGGTAGGCAGCCTAGCCGGTTGGCCCTGACTGCAAGGGCTCGGGGCAGGGCTCGTTGCTGTACCCGGAGCGGAAGGGCTGCACCCGATGCTCCTCCGGCTCGTAGCGGTGCCGCCAGACGCAGCCGATGTCGTTGCCGAGCAGATGGATGGAGGCCGAGGGCTCGGCGCTGGTGGTTCGAACCTGATGGATGTCGCCCTCGGGCGGCAGCAGGTCGTAGAAGTCGCCGGGGCTGAGGCGGTTGTGCTCCACAACGGTCAAATCGACCGGTCCGCCCTCGCCGTTCGCGTCGGTGCGCCGGTAGACCCACTCCTCCTGCCGCCCGGCGTACAGGCCCACGATTCCCCAGGCGAGGTGGTCGTGGACGGGCGTCGAGACGCCGGGGCCGAGGACGAGGCTCATCAAGGAGAGGTCCCGAGCCGCGGATCGATAGATCAGGTAGTTGCCGACGCCTTCGCCCATGCCTCCCGAGGGATCGGGCTGGCGGAACTCCTCCGGCAGCCAGGAGCTGTCGGCGAGCAGCCGGGCAAAGGACGGTCGAAGCGCTCGAATCACTTGCGCACGGTCCGGCTCACGTTCGACGGTCTGGCGCACGGCCTCGAGGAACGCCTTCAGAACCGGCGACCGCACATGGAGGACCGCGCCGTCAGACATGGTCGTCATGCGTCTTGCCGTTCGGCCGAGGGGATCCCATCGTCAGGTCGGACCGGACACATGTGGACGAGACGCGCTCCGAGGCTAACCATCGCGCCATTCTGAAGCACGTCAAGCGCAGCCGCGATGCCGATACTGCGCACACGCAAATCAAAGGGCGTTACTGGGGCTATCACCGCACAATCGCTTCGATGACAGGCCGGCTCGCGGATCATGACGGAGCATACCGTATCCGATGCCGAGCGCCGACGCCAAGAGCGAAGGGTTCGTCGAGCGACCATCGCCCCCAATGGATGGGTGCAATCGAGGTAAGCACTGCTGATGCAGCAGCTTGGCCGAGGCCGTGATGGTCAACCGCCGGCGGCGTGAAGGGGAGAAGATGGAGTAATGACACAGGTTGCCGACACGGCCGGAACGGGGATTCTGCGCGCCCTGCGAGAGCGCCGCAGCTTCGCCCAGGTGGCGCCGGAAGAGCCGCCGCGCGAGCTGATCCGTCAGGTGATCGAGGCGTGCACCTGGGCGCCGAACCATCACCGCACGGAGCCGTGGCGATTCGTGGTCCTCACCGGCCTGGCGCGCGAGGAGATGGGCGATTTCCTGGCCGGGATCCGGCGGAGCCAGCTCGAGGACCCGGACGGCGACGAGGGCCGCAAGGTCGTCGAAAAGGAGCGCGCCAAGCCGCTTCGAGCGCCGGTCCTGATCGTCGTGGCCGCCGTCCCCACGGGTCACCCCAAGGCCATCGAGATCGAGGAGATTCAGGCGGTGGCGGCCGGGGTGGAGAACATGCTCATCGCCGCCGAGGCGCTCGGTCTCCACGCCATGTGGCGAACCGGTAAACCGGCCTACGACGACGCCGTGAAGCGCTATCTGGGACTGCCGTCAGGCTCGCACATCGTGGCCTTCGTCTCTCTCGGCTACCCGGTCCTGCCGCGCGTGCCGCGGCGCCGACAGGACATCAGCCATCTGATCACTTGGAGAGACGGCCGAGAGTCGTAGGTCCAGTTCGCCTAGCTTTCCACGCACTTGACCGGCACCACCATGGGTCAGATGTTCCGCAGATGGAGAGCCTGGGTCTTGGCTTCGTCTTCACGCGACGGCTTCCGGCCCATCTGAAGGCGACCGCCCCCTCAGCTAGTCTGAGGAAACCGATGGACGGGGAGATGCCATGCGGAGCTGCCGGCACCTCGACGAGATACAGGAGGTCCAGCCATCGGGCGATGGGTGCGTCGAGTGCCTGGCGACCAACCAGCGCTGGATGCATCTGCGGCTTTGCATGGAGTGCGGCCACGTCGGCTGCTGCGACGATTCGCCCAACCGACACGCCAGCGCCCATTTCCGCGACACGCAACATCCCGTCATGCGGTCATTCGAGCCGGGCGAGGAGTGGGGCTGGTGTTTCGTAGACGGCGCCATGCTCGACGCGCGACGCTGGGCGGTCGACGGGCCTAGCCATCACAGTCCGGCGGCGAACGCCCATCGCTTGATGTAGCACCGCTTGCCGTGCCTGTTCGTTCACATGATTGCTCCACACCCGGCTCCCTGGCTGGGGTGGGGACCGGAGTGGAAGCCCTTTACGGCTGCGACCCTGACGTACGACGACGGTTAGGCGGCCGCGACGGGATCGAACGGAAGGTGAGCCGCCCTACTTGAAGACGTATACCGCTTGTACGGTGGCCTGTTTTCCGGAGATCTCGAAGACCAGCTTGTCCCCCGTTTTGGTGGTAGTCTTGCCACCGTTCGTGATCGCCCAGTTTTTGAACGGCCACGTGGACTCGTTCTTGGCCGTCTCTTTGAGGTAAAGCACGACCATGTGCGGGGGGTGGAAGGTGCACGAGACGGTGTTGCAATGGCCAACGAGCTTCATCTTCCCGCCGGACTTGTAGGAAACGGTCACATCACCCCACGTCGTGCCGCTGGTCGTGGTGACCTTGACTTTGAGAGTGTCCTTGCCATCCAATCGGGTCGTCGTTCTCGCTGCCATGAGCAGCGGGTTCGAGTCGATGTCGCGCCCGACCCAGGCCACCGTCGCGATCCCGTGGGAGTCGATCACGGCGGAAGCCGGCAGCAGGTCCTGGTAGGAGTTGTTGTAGGGGACCGGCGATTCAACGCTGTCGTCGTTGAGCACGTGCGGCGCTCCGAAGGCCTTTCCCGCCGGCGCCACGGCGGCCTTCACCTGCACCGGCTTGCCGTCTACCTCAGAATTCCAATCCACGACGGCGTCACCCTCGCCGTTCATGGCGACGTCCGCGCAACCACCACCCGATTCCTGAGAACCTGACGACGGCGCCCAAGATGCCAGCGTCTTCGTGCTCCATGAGCTCGCACCGGCCGGAAGCCTGGCGACCATGGTCGAGTATCCCAGTTGAACCGTAGGGGAGGACTTCTCCCAGGCCATGATGAGATCGCCCGCGTCGTCACGCGCCAGTCGAGGGGCGCACGTCTCGCCCTGTCCGGTTAGAACCAGCGGTCCCCTCGAGCGCGGGACCGTCTGTGCCTTGCCCCACCTGCCATGGCTGTTCTGCATGCGGACCTGGAGGTCAACTGTGGACGTCGTGTCGGAACTCCAGCTGTATTGCCAGCCGACGACGCCTTGACCGTTCGTCCCGACCGCGGCGATGGGGTCCAGCTCGCCGGTGCTGCCTCCCGGCATCTGGGAAATCATTGTGGTCGGCCTCGACCAGGTGGGGCCGGTGGTGGTCGACCAGTCTCCGGAGAGAGTCGACACCTTGATGCCGGTCTCGCCGGTCGCCGTGTTGTTGTAGTACATGGCCACGACGGCATGCCCATGTGAGTCCCCTGCCAGCGAGAACTGCCCGATCCACAGGTTGTCGCTCTGGGTCCCGGCGACGAGCTGGACGGGCCCGAGGGTGCCGTCCGCCTTCAGCTCGCGCGCCGCCAGTGGACTGCCTCCGGTTCCCCACAGGATCGACGCGTTGCCGTGCTTGTCGACAACGACCTCGGGGTAAGAACCGGAGTCCGCGGGTGAGATCTGGATCGGATGGCTCCAAGCGGACGTGCCGGACACGCGCCGGCGCGCGAAGACGGCGAACGTGTCGTACTGACTATTGAGCTCACAAGAGCTCCCCGCCGGGTTGACCGAGGTACAGCCCATGTAGACGATGACCTGGTGTCCATTGCTCCCGCTGGTGATCATGTACGGGTCCCCCAACGGAGTGTCCTGCCAGGCGGCATCCCGCAGATGCCCAGTCTTCTTCCAGCCATGGGAGCTGGAGGCGTACGTTAGGAGGCCTCCGCCCGGCGGCTCACAGCTCAGACCGTACTGGCCCTTGTATGGACTGCAGGCCGAGGTGGCAATGCTGACCGGCCCCAGGGGGTCAACGGTCATCGACGGCCCTTCGAACAACGGATACTGAACGCCGACGCTATCGTTTTGGGTCTCCCCTCCTATTTCCACGGTCGGGGCCCAGCCGCTCGCTGAGCGCGCGTGAGCCAGGGGAGCCGCGCTTACGCCGGCTGATGCCTGGGCGCCCAGCACCATAGCGGCCGAGAGGGCGAAAGCTACCACCACGCTTGCCATGCTGAGGGGGCCGGACATGATCCGTTGGAAACTGCCGAGGTTCACTCTCACTTGCTTGCCCCCCTAGAAGCGTCTCGGACAGAATGCGGCCGAGGCGGATGCCCCGGCCGAGGTATGAAAATGCGCAACTTCGGCATCCTACCAAGATGTGGCCGCAAGACGCAAATTCCGGTATTCAGGCATGAGCAGGGTACCACCTCGCCCGTCTCTCGGTCGAGTTCGCGACGCGGATCCGCACAGGCACAGGGGCTCATGGCCGAGTGCCAGACGTTCATTTCCGAAGCTGTGAAGTATTCCCCTGAGCATCTTCAAGACGCGGCGGCCTTACGCAACTGGTGCTGGAGCGGGTCCCGCGGGTAGGCGCTCGTATTTGTGTGCGCTAATCGCGTGCATGATTCCTGGTCAAGCTCGGCCTTCAGGCTCATACTCGTCGTGACGGCCCGGCGGAGGGAACCCTCCGGCGAAGACCGCCGGGAGATTCGGCGGCTCCGGCGTCTTTGCTCACGCCAGTGGCGTGGTAGTTGGGCGGGGCAAGCACATCACGGTAACCTTCCACTAGAGAGTCATGTGCCTCAGGTCGACCGGCGATTGACCGGAAGGTTGCGCCGGCCGGCCGCCTTCTCAGGGCAGGTCCCTTGCCCGTTCGCTCGACACGTAACCGTATACATCGAGTCCCTGGGACCGGGACAATATCCGCGTCCACGGCGGCAGCCGGCCGGTGGACGCGCCCTCAGGCCGCCTTGCGTGCCTGTCGTGTGCTCAGCGTGACCCGGTAGCGGATGCGGCGCCGGCATCGGGTGGCTTGGCGCTTGCCCTCTTCGGGCAGCTCCCGGCCGCCGCAATAGAGGACCCCGTCGCGGGCGTTCTCCTCGTTGGCGACCATGTCGTCGATCACTCGGTCGATCGGGTAGCCGCCCTCCCAGCAGTCGGCGTTGCCGCAGGAGATCAGGCCGCGGTTAAAGTTCCCCCGGCGATGACCCATCTTGCGCCGGTTCCGGCCCTTGCCGGGGTCGTCGGGGCCGTTCAGCTCCTCCCACTCGACCATGGCGTCGAAGAGGGTCGGGAACGCGGCCTTGAAGCTCCCCAGGCCGTTGTAAAAGGCGCTGGTTCGGAAGCGGGGAACGCTCATGCTGGCCTCTCGCGGCCGGAGGCGGGGGCCGATGGTCCGGCTCAGGGCTATCGACGCCCCATGATAGTCGTCTGCATCGAGTGCCGCAAAGCGCGGAATCCGGAGAGCGAGAGAATGGAGCACGCGAACACCATCCCAGGAAGGAGATCCGCATGACCACGCTTTCGGAGGCCGAAGCCGAGGCCCAGGCGCGCTTCGCACTGCAGACCTCGGGCGTCCATCACATCACGCTGGTGGGCTCGAACCGCCAGGACACCATCGATTTCTACGAGGGCATTCTGGGCATGCCGCTGGTCTTCGAGCAGCCCAACCTCGACGCGCCCGAGGAAAACCACCTCTACTTCGACGCCGGGGACGGCCGTCTCATCACCTTCTTCGTACGGGAGAACCGGCGCACCGATCCCACGCCCACGCCCCAGACCATCGGGGCGGTGCATCACATCGCCTATGCCGTCTCGCCCGAGGTCTTCCGAAGGGCCGAGGAGGGACTGGCGGCGGCAGGCTACCCCAACACCGGCCGGGTGGACCGCGGCTTCATGGATTCCCTGTACTTCCGCGACCCCAACGGCTCGCTGGTGGAGCTGGCCTTCTTCAAGTTCAGCCCTCCGGAGGGCAAGACGACCACCGACGTCCTGCGCGACGCGCATGAGCTTCGACTGGAGCAAGGCGACGGCAATATCACCGAGAAGCACCTGCAGCAATCTGTTGAGCGCTTGAGCGAATAGCGGCCGGAACGATGCCTGGCCGCCCCGAGACCGTGCCGCAGCTGCTCGCGGCTGCCGTGCGGGAGGCGCCCGACCGGCCGTTCCTGGTGACCGAGACGGGCGAGATTACGTACGCCGAGATGGGCCGGCGGGTGGAACGGGCGGCCGCCGCCTGGCAGGCCATGGGGGTCTGCAAGGGTGACCGCGTGGCCTTCCTGGTCGAAAATCGGTCCGAGTTTCTGGAGGCATGGCTGGGACTGGCCACCGTGGGCGGGACACTGGTGGCCATCAACATCCGCTGGACCGCGCCGGAGGTGGCTCGATTCCTGGAGCTGTGCCGGCCCCGCTTCGCGCTCGTCAGCCGCACGTACGAAGAGGTGTGGGCACAGGCGGCCGCGAGTCTGGACAGCCCCATCCAGGCGGTGCATCTGGATGGGCGCGGTCCCGACGAGGGCTTTGGCGCGCTCATGGCGACGGCGCCCGATCCCCTTCCCGTGTCGCTGGACGGCGAGGATCTGATCAGTTTCATCAGCACCTCCGGAACCACCGGGGCGCCCAAGGCGGTCATGCAGACCCACCGCAACTACGTGTTGACTGGCGAGGGCTACGCCTCGTGGATGCGTCTGCGTGCGGGAGAGCGGCTGTACCTGTGTCTGCCGCTCTTTCACGTCAACTCGCAGGCATACACGACCATGGGAGCGATCGCGGCTCGCGCGACCATCATCCTGGTCGAGCGATTCAGCGCCTCGCGTTTCTGGTCCGACATGGTGCGCTACGAGGTCGATCTTTTCAACTACGTGGGCTCGATGCTCATGGCGCTGTTGAAGCGGGAGCCGGATCCCGACGAACGGCGACACCATGTGCGGCTCTGCTACGGCGGCCCGGCGCTTCCTGGACCATTGCATGAGGAGGCGGAGCGGCGCTTCGGAATGACGATCATCTCCGGGATCGGCATGAGTGAGACGACCTTCGGCCTGATCGAGTCGCCCGAGGGCGAGCGCCGGCCGGGCTCCCTGGGAACCGCGCGACAGCACCCGGATTTGCCGTTCGTGAACGAGGCGCGGGTGGTCGACAATGCGGGCAACGACGTGCCTCGGGGAGCGATCGGTGAGCTGATCCTGCGCAACGGCGCCATGATGAAGGGATACTACCGCAATGCCGCGGCGACTCGGGAGACCATTCGAGAAGGCTGGCTGCATACCGGCGACCTGGTTCGCCAGGATGAGGACGGCTTCTTCTGGTTCGTCGATCGAAAGAAGGATGTGATCCGGGTCCGCGGCGAGAACGTCTCGTCGGCGGAGGTGGAGGAGGTCCTCACCCAACATCCGGATGTGAACGAAGCGGCGGTGATGGGGGTGCCCTCGGAGATGACCGACGACCAGGTGGTGGCGTTCGTCGTGCCGCGGGCGGGAACGGATCTGACGGAGGAAGCGCTTCGGGACTGGTGCGCCGGACGGCTGGCCCCGTTCAAGATCCCCTCACACATCTGGTTCCGAGAATCGCTGCCCAAGACGGAGACGCAGCGCGTGGAGAAGCACCGCCTGCGGACGGAGGCGCTCGGGATGCTCAAGCACCCCACGTCTGAGCAGCTCGAGGCCGGCGGGCGAGTGGCTCGAGGCTGAGATGAGCGAGAGCGAGGCGGCCGGCGGGGACGGGCGAGAGCGGCAGCGGTCCTCGATGGCGGGCATCACCGCAGACCGGATTCTCGTCCATGGCCACGATCTGACCGAGCTGATGGGCCGGCTCGATCTCGGTCAGATGGCGTTTCTTGAGATGACGGGCCGGATGCCCGGCGACGACGAATCGGCGGTCTTCAACGCCATGCTGGTCTCCCTGGTCGAGCACGGTCTCACGCCCAACACGCTCGCCGCCCGTCTCACCTATCTGGGCGCGCCGGAGGCGCTCCAGGCGGCGGTCGCGGCGGGCATTCTGGGGCTCGGCTCGGTGTTCGTGGGGACCATGGAGGGCGCCGCCCGTATGCTGCAGGAAGGTCTGGCGGGAGCCGACGCGGAGGCGGCCGTCGAGCAGATCGCCCAGGCCATCGTTACGGACCACCATGAACGCAGGGCGTTAATTCCGGGCATTGGGCACCCGATCCATCGAGCGGGCGACCCGAGGGCAAGCCGGCTGCTGGAGCTCGGGGAGCGCCATGGCCTTTCCGGGCGCCACGTACAGCTCATGCTGGCCGTCGAAGCCGAGGCCGAGCGCCAATACGGGAAGCGGCTGCCGCTGAACGTCACCGGCGCAATCGGCGCGCTGGTCGGACAGATGGGCATCCGCTGGCAGATCTGCCGGGGACTGGGCATCATGGCGCGGTCCGTGGGTCTGGTGGCGCACCTCCAGGAAGAGATGCAGCATCCCATCGCCGAGGAGATCTGGCGAGAGGCTGAGTAGCTGCCACCGTACGTCTCCGGTGGCTGGAGACGCTGGGGAATCACTTCTTCGCCAACGCTCAGGGGCGCGCAGACGCCGACCCCTACGGCGCCACCACCTTTCTCGAGAGCGAGATCGGTCTCATTGCTGAGTATCTGTCAGGCCGTGTGCGAAAGGCCGGCCGGCACCCGCGTCCCGGCGGGCGTCCGCAGGCTCCAGGCCCGGACCATCAAGCCGCCGACCATGACCAGCACGGCATAGCCGGTCGCCAGGGCAATCAAGGGCAGCCGGAAGCTGATCGCATACAACGGCACGAAGACGGTGGCGCCCGCGAAGGCGCCAACGGTCCCCACCGCGGAGTAGACGCTCTGGACCCGGCCACGCAGCGCCGCGGGTGAGGCATGGGCAACATGGGCGTCGACGGCCGGCGAGATCACGGCGTAGAGGGTCGCCTGCACCGCGAACCCGGCCATGACCGGATAGATGGAGCCGGCGAAGGCGTACATGAGGTACATCGGAATCTGGCTCAGACCGCCGACCAGGATGAGGACCCAGCGCCGGTGGCGGTCGGCCAGCCGGCCGCCGATGGGCGACATGATGGCGTTGGGTAGGGCCCAGGCGGAGTAGGTGAGGCCGATGAGCGGCAGCGTGGCGCCCAGATGATGCCGCATCCACAGGGGCGCCAGGGTCATCTCGAAGCCGAGCCAGAGGTAATCGCCGAAGGCGATCACGTAGGCCGCGACCAGGCCGAAGTTCAGTAGGTCGCGCGCACGGGCGGCGGGCATGCCCGTCTCTGCCTCGGTGGGGATCGGTCGGACCGGCATGGAGCCAAGCGCCAGGAGGACGCCCGCTGCCCCGGCAAAGCGGAGGATCCCGGCGATCACGAACACCCACGCGTAGCCGACGACGGCCAGGAGTCCGCCGGCAGCAGGCCCGAAGAGGAAGCCCATGTTGAGGAAGGCCGCGAAGATGCCGTACGCCCGGCCTCGCAGTTCGTCGGGCACCATATCGGCGATGGCGGCGCGCGCCACGGGAAGGCTGCTGGCCGCGGCCGCTCCCTCGAATACCCGCAGAACCACGAACAGGACGGGATCGTTCACCGTGATATAGAGGAACCCCACCACGGACTGCAGCACCAAGCCGATGACCAGCACTGTCCGGCGGCCCCAGCGGTCCGAGAGCCAACCCCATGGGTACTGGCACACGAAGTTGGCAACCAGAAAGGCCGCGGTCATGGCGCTGATGATGCCCAGCGAGCCGCCCTGGTGCCGCACGAAGAGCACGCGCACGGTCCCCACCATGCCGCCGCCCATGTAGGCGACGAAGACGGCGAAGCACAGGGCGTAGAGGGAGCGCGGAAGTCGGGGCATGACGGCTCGCATGTTTGGGCGATTGGGGACCTCAGATGATACGGGGCCGGCGGGCTGGATTCTTCAGCCGACTGTCCACGCAGTCACCTGAACTGCATGGATGCGAAGACGCCCCGTCGGAGGCCGGTTTGCCGGGTCGACGCCTGGGGTGCAGCCCGAGCGCCTCGGCAGCGGGGAGGCGGCAGCTACAGGTTGCTCAACCGCGTCGAGGCCGCAGCACCCGCAACCGGGCCAGGAGATACCGCTCGGCAGCCCAGCCGCGGCCGGCGTGAAACCGGCTTTCACATCTGTCCCTGCCCAGTCGACAGAGCGGAAGGACGTCGGTTCCCGAGACAGGAACCCCCATCACGCTCGATACCAGCGCCGCTGCCAAGGCTGCTCGGCGATCCCGGCTACCGCCCTTGGCAGCACCGAACGGCTACAGCTCCTTCAGCCACTCCTCGCGAGCGGGCAGCGGCTGATAGCCCAGACGCACGTTGATGGCCAGCATCCGCTTGTTCTCGGCATCGTTGCTGGTGTGGATGTGGGTGATGCCGTTGGCTCGAGACCACTCGATGGTGCGCAGCTTGAGGCCGCGAGCCACGCCCATGCCCCGGAATTCGGGCATGACGCCGGTGAGCCCATTGAAAGCCAGCGTCTTCGAATTGATGCTGAGGTTCGCCAGCCCGATGGGCCGGCCATCGTGGAAGGCGACGAAGTAGGCCTCGGGTTTGCTCGACGGGCTCTTTAGGAAGTTCTGCCGCCAGACCTCATAGGGCGTGGGTCGAAAGTCCTCCGTGCTCGGGATGTCGCGGACCGCCGCGGTGGCAGCGTCATAGAGCCCCCGAACGAACGTCTCATCCTTGTAATCCACCTCGGACAGCGGTTTGATGACGATTCCCCGGGCACGGAGCGCGTCCTCGATGCCCTCGTACCCCTCCAGGTTGGCGGCCGCGACGTCCAGTCGGGAGTAGCGCTCCGCGCGGCCCGTGGGCGCGAAGCCGCGGGCAGACGCGAATTGCCGGGAATGCTCCATGTCCTCGGCGATACGCGTGTAAACCTTGCGCGCCTGCCGTTCCCGGAGCAGCTCCTCGACGTCCTGCCACAGCCGGCTCCCGATGCCGTTGCCCCAGAGATCCCGGTCGACCTCGATCTGCGTGAAGAACACCCCCTGCTCGGTCGTCCAGCCGTGGGGCTCCAGGTACGAGTCGCCGACGACGCGACCGTCGGACTCGGCGACGCGGCTCTGCGGCTCCATGCCCGGTTCGCGAACCCGCTCGTCCATGTGAAAGCGCAGGGACTCGAGGGTCATCAGGAAGGCGTCCTCGTATTGGGCGAAGATCTCCAGTATGCGCTCGTCGTCCTCCCGGCGGCGGGGCCGGATGGTCAGATCGAGGCGAGGTGTGGTGCTCATGGATGCCTCAGGCGACTCCGGCGATTTGCAGGAGCGGCTCGGCGGCCGGATGGGGCCGGAACGGACAGCGACGCTCGCGAATATGCTGCTCGTACTCATGCCGGAAGTGTCGAATGCTGGCGACGATGTTGGATGTGGCGAAATCGCCCAGCGCGCAGAAGCACTTGCCCACCATGTTGTCGGTGACGTCCAAGAGGATGGGCAGATCTTCCTCACGGCCACCGCCCTCTTCGATGCGTTCCACCATCTGGCGCAACCACCGACTCCCCTCCCGGCAGGGTGTGCACTTGCCGCATGATTCGTGGCTGAAAAACTCACTGATGCGGAGCTGGGCGAAGACGATGCAGCAATCCTCCGGGAAGAGGATGAAGCTGGCGGAGCCCATAGTGGACCCGGCGGCCGGATATGACTCGAAGTCGATGCCCACGTCCTGACAGTCGCCCGGAAGCATGGGCGCGGAGGCGCCGCCGGGAATGTAGGCCTTGAGCGACTTCCCGCCGGCCATGCCGCCCGCGCAATCCTCGAGGAGGTATCGAAAGGGCGTGCCCATCTCCAGCTCGTAGTTGCCCGGACGGTTGACCGGTCCGGAGATGGAGCAAATCTTGGTTCCCGGGCTCTTCTCGGTGCCCATCGACTTGAACCACTCTGCCCCATTGGCCACGATGTGGGGCACGTTGGCCAGCGTCTCGACGTTGTTGACCACGGTCGGCTTTCCGTAGAGGCCGCGAACGGCCGGGAATGGCGGGCGCAAGCGAGGGAAGCCGCGGAAGCCTTCGAGAGAGTCGAGCATGGCGGACTCCTCCCCGCAGATGTAAGCCCCGGCGCCGCGATAAACGCTGACCTCGCAGCCCCAGTCCTTGCCGAAGATGCGCTCGCCCACCAGGCCGGCCTGACGCGCCTGTTCGATGGCCGCGTCCAGAAGCTCCTTGATGGCCAGATACTCGCCGCGCACGTAGATGAAGGCGTGCCGCGCTCGGATGGCATACGCGGCCAGCAAACAGCCCTCGATGAGCTGATGAGGGTTCCGTTCCATCAGCTCACGGTCCTTGAAGGCGCCCGGCTCGCTCTCGTCGGCATTGCAGACCAGATACGAGGTGTCGTACTCCTTGGGTAGAAAACTCCACTTCATACCGGTGGGGAAGCCGGCGCCGCCACGTCCACGCAGGCCCGAGTCTTTGACCATCTGCGTGACCTCAGCCGGGGCCAGGTCGTTCACGGCGGTGCGCAGCGCGCCGTAGCCGCCGGCATCCCGGTAGACGTCGAGCCGGTGGATCTCGGGCTGCTCGAGGTGTTTGAAGAGAACCGTCTTCTGGGCCATGTCTCCATTTCGCGGGTGCTCGCCCGAGCGCCGGCGAGCCACGATTCAGGATACTAGTGAGCCCGCGCGAAACTGGGTACGATTGGGCGAACACCAGGAGGACGGCATGCTGGCGTACGTGTTCTGGCACCAGCCGTCGGCGAGCGCAGCCGCCGACGCATACGAGTCGGCGCTGGCCGCGTTTCACCGGCGTCTGGCGGAAGCGTCCCCCCAGGGCTTCATCGAGTCCTGGGCGTTCCGCGTTGAGGGCCCGGCCTGGCTCCCGAATCAGGCCGGCTATGAGGATTGGTATCTCCTCGAGTCGAGCGCCGCCATCGACGGGCTCGACGGCGCAATCCGCGACAGCCTTGCCGCGACCACCGACCTGGGAGCGGCTCACGAGGATGTGGCCGGACTGGCATACTGGGCAACCGGCACTCTGCTTCGCCCCAGAGGGCGGCGTAGCGGGCACCTGTCCGCTGCCGCCTCCGCCGTCTGGCTCGACAAGCCCTTCGGGATGAGCTACGAGGTCGCGCTGCGACGCATGGAGGCCTCCGCCGGGCCGACGGCGGTCTGGTGGCAGCGAACCCTCTCCCTCGGCCCATCGCCGGAGTTCTGTCTCCCGGGCGCTGGACTTGAGGCGCTCCCGCACGAATGGAAGGGCGTCTTGAGCATCCGCCGCCCCATTTACCGTCCCGAGGGGAGCTGAGCGCTCTCCGATGCATCCGTGGCGGCCGTGGCGGATAGATGCACCACCAACAGCCGGCCGCTCCTGACGGCGATCCTGCAGCGGCCCGCGGTCATGACGTTGCTGACCCCCAGCGTGGAACCGCTTGGAATGATCCCATCCTCCAACGCGTACTCGAGGCCAGTCGTGGTGACGCCCTCCGCGTCGCCGCTGAGGGCGAGCAGGGTGATGGTATCTCCCACCGCCCCCTCCATCTCCAGCCGGTCGTGAACGACGTGCAGCGCATACCCCGATTCCAGGATGTGGACCGACGGGTGGGCGGCCGTCCCGGCCAGCAGCATCACATTGGCCAGCGCATGATCCAGGCGACCGCCGAGGGCCCCGAAGATCAGCACCTCTTCGACGCCCCGGCCGCGAGCGTAGTCCAGCGCCAGCTCCAGATCCGTTTTGTCCTTGCGCTCCGGGTAGCGGATCACCTCGCCCGCGCTCCGGGACACGATCTGCAACAGCTCGGGAGGCGTGGAATCAAAGTCGCCGATGGCGGCGGCCACGGGCACCGAAAGGGCAAGCGGATAGCGCACACCGCCGTCGGCGGCGATGATCAGGTCATCGGGACGCAGCCGGCTTCCGACCCACTCCGTGTCGGCAATCTCGCCGGAGGCGAAGATGACGGCGCGGATCAAGTATCGAACCGACCGGTGAACAGTGCCCTCACGGGAACCCGCTTCGAGACCAAGTGGTTCCGATACATCCAGCCCCCGAGGGCCGCCCAACGCGCCGCGGACTGCCGGCCGAACGGTGTTCCGGGAGGCTGCACGAAGGGGATGAGCAGATGCCAGCTCCGCGAGACCAGTGCCTGCTTCCGGGTACCGGCATAGCCCGGATTGTCGTGGACGAAGATCCGGACAGCCCGCCGAGGGTGGCCGACTGCGAATCGCACTCCCATCCGGAGAGCGGTCATGAACCGGCGCAGCTCCGAGGGGTCATGAGAGATGGCAGTCCGGTTGGCCAGCAGCACCAGCTCATATTCGTCGGGAACGCCCCATTTCTGCAGCTGGATGACGTTCACGTGTTGCCCCTGCTGCTCGATCTGGACTCGCTCCCACACCTGATAGCCGCCCTCGATGGCATCGACCGTGTGATGGAGGAGGGCCGGAACGTAGTCGAAGCTCACGTTGACGCGGCGCACCTTTCCGAGGACGTGCGCGTGTTTGAAGACCGTATTGAGGATGACGTTGTCGGCCGGTGTTTCCGCCGCTCCGATGCTCTTGCCGGCCAGCTGCCGGGGTGAGGTGATGCCCGAGGAGCGGAGGGTCATGATGCAGTTCAAGTGGTGCTGGACGAGGGCAGCCACAGACTCGACCGGAAGACCCTGGCTTTCGGCCGTGACCACGTCGCTCATGTAGCCGATGCCGAGGGCATGCGGATCATGGGCGACCAGCTTGAGCGGATCACTGAGGTTGGCCGGCACGCGAATGGCCACCTGCAGTCCCTGCCGCCGGAAATAGCCTCGGGACTGAGCGACGTAGAGGGGGACGTGGGCGCCCCAGGGGGTGTAGTCGAGCCACAGTGTCAGCGGCTGCAGGGCCGGCCTGGATGCCTGGGGACGGGAGGCGCCGCACGCGGACAGGATCAGAGCCGCCGAGACCGCCGTCAAGATGCGAATCGGTCTGGACCGGATCATGTGCCACGCCAGAGATTGCCGAGGTCGGCGCGCGACCGTCGATGCCAGGGCAGCAGGACGTACTCGGCGAGACTGACGATGCCGAAAAGCGTCACCCCCAGAAGCGTGAGGACGACCACCGTGGCGTACATCCCCGAAATGTCGAGCGAGTCGTTCTGAAAGCGCATCCAGTAGCCGAGGCCGCTTTGGCCGCCGATCCACTCGCCGATGACGGCGCCGCCGACCGCGAAGGTGACGGCCAGCTTGGAGCCACTGAACAGAGCCGGAAGCGCGGCGGGCATGCGGATGCTGCGAAAGATCCGCCATTCGGATGCCCCGGCGGCCCGGATGGGAACGATCAGGTCGGGATCGACCCGGCTGAGACCGTCGGCGGTGGTCACCACGATGGGGAAGAAGGCATAGAGGGCAGCCACAAGGATCTGCGTCATCTGCCCATATGAGAAGAGGATGGTCAGCGGCGCCGCCAGGGCAAAGAGGGGCACCATCTGGGTCGAGATCAGGAGCGGGTAGAGGGAATCGCGAAAGGTGCGGGTCCTGGAGATCGCGACGGCCAGCGGCAATCCCACCGCCAAACCGAGCGCGAACCCGGCCACGATCTCTCGGGTCGTGGTCCAGACATCGGGCAGATATGCCCAGCGGCGGGCCACGAGGGCGCGGAGAACCTGCAGGGGTGTGGGGAGGATATAGGAAGGCAGGCTGAGGGCCAGGATCAGCAGGTACCAGAGCAGGACGCACCCGACCAGGACGGAGGCCGGAAGCAGCACGCGACGGCCAATCCGGAGGGCGACCGCGAGCCGAGGGCCGGTCCTTCGTCTGGTGGCCGCGGCGGTGCGACCGACATCGCGGGCGATCACGCCGCCTCCCGACCCATGCCTCGGCGAATCTCCCTCAGCAGCGCGGCACGGGCAGCGGCGAACTCCGAGGATCCGATGACATCTTCGGAACGCGGGCGGCCGAGATCAATGGAGACTTCATGGATCACGCGGCCCGGGCGGGGCGACATGACGTACACGCGGTCGGCCAGATAGACGGCCTCATCGACGTCATGCGTGACCAACAGGATGGCTCGCGGCAGACGCTCATGCAAGCGCAGGAGCCAGCCCTGGATATCGAGGCGGGTAATGGCATCCAGCGCCCCGAACGGCTCGTCCAGCAGGACCGGCAGCTCGGGAAGAAAGCTCCGTACGAGGGCGACCCGCCTCCTCATGCCTCCTGAAAGTTCGGAGGGCAGCTGGGCGGCGAATTCCCCTAGGCCCACGGACTCCAGCGCCTCTCGCGCCTGCCGGCGGGCCGTGGCGCGAGGCGCGCCATGCACCTCCAGCAGCAGGGAGGCATTGTCGAGGGCGCTGCGCCACGGAAGCAGAGAGTCACCCTGGGGCATGAAGGTGAAGGCGCCGAGCCGCGAGCGCTTCGAGCCCGGCACAAAGATGGCGCCGCCGGTCGGCTCCGCCAAGCTTGCAACCAGCTTGAGCGCCGTGCTCTTGCCGCACCCGCTCGGCCCCACCAAGCCGACGATCTCTCGCTCGCGCACCGACAGAGTGAGGCGATCCAGGGCCGGCACAGGCGCCATGCGCCCGCGTCCGGGGTATGAAAACGTGACGTCGACGAGCTGCAAAAGGGTTTGATCCATGAATAAAGCCGTGTTCCGGGCAACGAGCCTGAGACACGGCCGAATGGATCAGTCGCTTCCCTACGCTGGCATTACCCGAGGTCAGGTTCGAAGGGTCGACGCGAGTGTCGCGTCTCTCAGCCGAAAGGCTCCCCTAGCGTGTATGCGGTTGTGGCGCTCCTGTGCGGTCCTTGATCTGGCTCATTCTACCCGTGGGCCCTTCCGGCCCACGATCATGCAGCCGATGCAGGTGAGGAATACCAGGGCCACGCCGGCCAAGGCCAGCACCTTGTCCTTCCGATCCGAAGCCGCCGTCTTCTGGCGGAAGGCGTAATGCCAGCCGGCGGGAGTAATCCGCGGCTTATGAAGGAAGGAAGCGCTGTGCCGGATGAGATTCATGGTGGGGGCGCCGGTGTCGCCAGAGACCACCTGAATAGCGGAAACCTTCCCACCCAGCCCGGTGATCTGTTGAGCGGTGGCCAGTGGGACCACGAGAACGGGGGCGTGGCCCGTGAGCTGGCCATCGGGAACGACCCCACGGATGCTCAGATAGACAATCCGACCGCGAATGGTGGCGCCGACAATATCTCCGGCGCGCAGCGATTGGGAGCGGGCGAGGGCCGCATTGGCCAGACTCTGGCCGTTCTTCAAGCTCACGACCGCGGTTTGCCACGCCGCGAGCATGGACGCGGCGCCGGGCGATCCCAGGCGCTGACGGGGGACGGTCTGGCCAAAGGATGTGGGCAGACCCACAAGATTGGCGCGGAAGGCGCCTCGCGTGCGCGCATCTCGCCATCGGGCCGGCACGATCAGCTGTGGAAAGGACCCGGCGACCGCCCGGCCACTGCGAGTCACGGCGCTCTGAAATCGGTAGTAGTCTCCGAGCAAAAAGCGGCCGCGACCAGAGACGATCGCCGCTGACTCGAAACGGGGCGCCCCGGTGGCGGCATGGGCAACGCCCACACGCCGGCCCGCATCCAGATACAGTTCCGTCCCCAGGCCAACGAGGAGCAGCGCCACCAGCACCACTACCGTCGGTAATGCCCGATCCCCCGACCGGAGCAATCGCCGGACGATGAACGGAAGCGCCAGGAGGAGGATCAGCACCGCGGCCGCGGCCGTGCATTCCCAGGCCAGGTGGGTAACCGACTGAGACGCCACCCAGTGGCGGAGTGAGTGGAGAAGTGATGTCATGCTGTACTCTACGAGCGCATCGAGGCGTTCGTAACCGATGCTCAGGTATGCAACGGTCGGACCGCAAGTGGTGTTGTACCTGAGGAAGGCATGAACACAACAGCAACATCACACCAACTCCTCGCGGCGGAGCTGGCCGCCGATCTGAACAGCCACTTTGATCAGGTCGTACGCACCTTCCAGCAGCCGCTCTACGTCTTTGCGCTGCGCATGACCGGTTCGAGGGAGGAGGCGGAGGAGTTGACCCAGGATGCGCTGATCCGTGCCTATCGGGCGCTCAAGACGTACTCCGCGGATCGGATCCGTGACATGGCCCTCCAGGCGTGGCTCTACGCCATCCTTCGCAACCTCATTCGCAACCGGGTCCGGCGCCACGACCCTCGCACGGAGCCGCTGCATGACGGCCACGATTCGCTGGCCGGGCCCGACGACATCGAGTCTGGATACGAACACCTGGAGCAGTCGGTGGCCATGCGAGCGCTGATCATGGACCTTCCGGTGCATCATCGCGAAGCCGTGCTACTTCGCTACCTATCGGATCTTTCGTATGGGGAGATGTCCGCCGTACTTGGCCGGCCGGAGGGGACGCTCAAGGCGCAGGTGCATCGTGGGCTGGCGCAGCTGCGCGAGCGATTGGAAGCCTCGTCGGAGGCCTGGGACCTGCAGCCGGCGGGCAATGTCCAGCGCCAAGCACAACACATCAGACCTGGAGATTAAGGTATGAATCATCACGTGAGCTCGTTGACGGACGACGCCGTCATTGCCCAGATTCGCCGCCTGGGGAACGAGGACGCTCCCGAAAACATCCGGCGCCACGTCCTGGCCGAGACCGGCCTCGCCGACCAATACTTCCGCACGGCCAGTCCCGTGGGTGACATCTTTGTCGCCTTCGGCTCGACAGGGATCCGGATGGTCGAACGGGCCGGGGACGCTACCCGATTCGAGGCGCGATTCCAGGAGCGATTCGGGCGCATGGTGGTTCCCACAGACTCGCCGCCGGCCCGGCTGGTCGATCAGATTCAGCGGCGGCTGTCGGGCTCCAATCGACCGCCGCGTGTCGACCTGAGCACGTCCACGGACTTTCAGCGAAAGGTGCTCCTCAAGACGCTGGAGATCCCCTACGGGCAGGTGCGCCCCTACAGCTGGATCGCCCGAGAGATTGGGCATCCCCGAGCGGACCGGGCGGTCGGGTCCGCGCTCGCCGGCAATCCGATCCCACTGGTCATTCCCTGCCATCGGGTGGTCCGCAACGACGGGGTGATCGGCAACTACGGCATGGGCGGCCCGGAAGTGAAGCGGCAGATTCTCACTCGCGAAGGGGCGCAGCCTGATCAGTTGGAACGGCTTGCCCGGAGGGGGGCTCGCTACGTGGGCAGCGACACCACGCACATCTTCTGCTTCCCGACCTGCTCGCACGCCCGGAGGGTCACCGAAAAGCATCTGGTTGGGTTTCCGAACGCCAGCTCGGCGCTCGGCTCGGGCTACCGGCCCTGCATGGTGTGCCGTCCGGTCCAGGCAGCCTGACCGCTCCCGCCGAGTGACCCTCGAACGCCCGTTCTACGATAGGAGGGCGGGCGCCCATCATGACGGCTTGACACCTCGCCGGGCGGCTGCTCAGACTCGGACATGGACTGGAGCGTGGACGGAGGGTGATCGCCCATCTCACCGGCGTGCTCAGCCGCAAACACGAGGACCGCGTGGTGGTGGAAACCGGCGGCGTCGGGTACGAGGTGTTTCTTCCCCAGTTCGTGCGGCGCACCTATGACGCTCGCCGGGAGGGCGAGACGGTGGAGCTGGAGATCTACTATCACGCCAGCGAGCGCCAGATCCGGCCGATCCTGTTCGGGTTCAACAACTTTCATGAAAAGCTGTTCTTTGAAAAGATCATCCAGGTCGAAGATGTCGGACCCATCAAGGCGGCCCGAGCGCTGGCGCTCTCTGTTTCGACCATCGCCAACGCCATCGAGACCGACAACGTCGTTCTGCTGCGCCGGCTCCCGGGGATCGGGGAGCGCACCGCCCGGAAAATGGTCGCCACGCTGCGGGGCAAATGCGCGGAGGAGGCCCTCCTGCAGGATGAGGGATATGACCGCATCGCTCCAACCCACGAGCTGCCGGAGGCGATGGATCTGAAGACCGACACCCTGGAGATACTCCTTAGCCTGGGGCACCGTCGCCTCGAGGCGCAGCACAAGATCGACGCGGCGCTTGAACACCGGCCGGACATCCAAACGCCGGAGGAGCTGATCCGCGAAGTGTACCGACGGGAGACGGCTCTCGTATGATCGAGCTTCCGTCGACCCTGCTGAATATCTCGCCGAACGGCGGTCGCCGTGGCTAGGAAGGCAACCCTCCAGGCCGAGGCGACCAGAGACCCGGATGACGAGCAGCTCGATCGCGCCGCCATCAATCTCCGTCCGAGAACTCTGGAGGAGTACGGCCGCGCCGGCCAGCGCGCCGTGGTTGAGAACCTGGGCATCGCCATCGAGGCCGCCCGACGACGGGAGGAGCCGCTGGAGCACGTCCTCCTCTACGGCCCTCCTGGACTGGGGAAGACGACGCTGGCCCACGTGATCGCCCATGAGATGGAGGCGACTCTCATCAGCAGCTCGGGGCCGGCTCTGGAGCGTCAGAGTGACCTCATGGGCATCCTCACCAACCTCGACGCCGGCAGCGTGCTGTTCGTGGATGAGATACACCGCCTGCCGCGCACGGTGGAGGAGTTCCTCTACTCCGCCATGGAGGACTTCAGCGTCGACTTCGTGCTCGACAAGGGCACCCATGCCCGAACCATCAAGTTTCCTCTCAAGCGATTCACGCTGGTGGGCGCCACCACGCGCTCCGGCATGCTCACGGCGCCGCTTCGCGATCGGTTCGGCTTTCACTTTCACCTGGACTTCTACTCACCCGACGAGCTCGCGACGGTGGTTGAGCGGTCTGCGGCCCTACTGGAAACACCGATCGAGCCCGACGCCGCATCCGAAATCGCGCGGCGCTCCCGAGGAACTCCGCGTATCGCCAACCGCCTGCTTCGTCGCGTCCGCGACCACGCCCAGGTGCTCGGCGACGGACACATCACGCTCCCCATCGCGCAGCAAGCCCTCACTCGTGAGGGTGTGGATGCCTCAGGGCTCAACGACATGGACCGGCGCTACCTCCAGACCATTCGCGACTTCTATAACGGCGGCCCGGTGGGTATCGACGCGTTGGCGGCCACGCTCAACGAGGAGAAGGACACCCTGGTGGACGTGATCGAGCCCTACCTGCTGAAGCTGGGGTTGGTCAGCCGGACGCCAGGAGGCCGGAAGCTCGGGGCCGCGAACACTTCGGATAGCGAGCCAGCCGCCCAACCTCGTCTCTTCCCCTAGTGACGACCCTCACCGGGACCGTCGAGCGCATCGTGTTTCGCAGCGACGACGAGCGGTTCGTGGTGGCTCGGTTTCGCCTGGAGGATGTCGCTGGACAGAGAACCTACGACGACGTGACCACGCTGGTCGGGAATCTCGGCGGTATCAACCCCGGCGAGCCGCTGCGTGTGGGCGGCGAGTGGGAGCGCCATGCCAGACACGGGCCGCACTTCCGGGTCGAGTGGACCGAGCAGCGGCTGCCGACGACCCTTCAAGGGTTGGAGCGATTTCTGGGATCAGGAATCATCAAGGGCATTGGGCCCGGAACCGCGCGGGCAGTTGTGGAACGTTTCGGAGAGCAAACCATTGAGATCATCGAGCACCATCCCGAGCGGCTGCGGGAGGCTCGGATTGGCCGCCGCGCCGAGCTCATTGCCGAGGGATGGCGATCTCATCGGCAAATCCGGGAGCTGCTCATCTTTCTCCGCGGTCACGATCTGCCGGCTCACCTCGCCGGTCGGATTCGAGATCAGTACGGGGAAGAGTGCGTCTCCATCATCCAGCGCGATCCCTACCGACTTGCCCGGGACGTCAGCGGCATCGGCTTCAAGACTGCCGACGCCATGGCGGTCAAGCTGGGACTTCCCAAGGTATCGACCTCACGCTTCGTCTCGGGCCTGATGCACGTCCTTGAGGAGGCCGCCCGCGAGGGCCACGTGTTCCTCCCCAAACCCGAGCTTCTGACCAAGACCGCAGCGCTGCTCGAGGTTTCGCCCGATCATCTGGAACCTGGTCTATTGGAGGCGGCCCGGCAGGCACAGGTGATGGTCGAGGACGACCGCGTCTACTTGACTCCGTTGCTCAACGCCGAACGGGGGCTGGCCAAGGGTCTGTCGCGTCTACTGCGAAGCCCCTCGTTTCTCCTGGATCACCAGGGCCCACCCGTCGAGGACGCATTGACTCGGATCATCGCCCACTTGGGAATGACCCTTTCGGAAGAACAACAGAACGCGGTGGCGACGGCGCTTCGTGCCAAAGTCTCCATCATCACCGGCGGCCCGGGCACCGGCAAGACCACCTGTCTCCATGCCCTCATCGGAGCGCTGGAAGCCTCCGGAATCTCATACGCTTTGTGCGCGCCCACCGGGCTGGCCGCCAAGCGCATCGCCTCGGCCACCAACCGCACGGCCTCCACCATACATCGCCTCCTCGGCTACCAGCCCTCCGGAAACGAGTTTGCGTACAACGCCGACCACCAGCTGCCGGCCGACTTCGTCATCGTCGACGAGGTTTCGATGCTCGACATCCTGCTCGCCAATCACTTGCTCAAGGCCGTCCGATCCGACGCGCACCTGCTTCTGGTGGGCGACGCCGACCAGCTTCCCTCGATTGGTCCGGGCAACATCCTCAGCGACCTGCTGGCTGCCGAGGGCGTACCGGCCACCATTCTGGAGGAGCTGTACCGTCAGGCACGAGATAGCGCCATCACCGTCGCGGCTCACCGAATCCGGCGCGGTCAGGTGCCGGCTCCCGACGAGGGTCGGGATCTCTTTCTGGTCAAGGTGGAGTCGGCGGATCGAGCCAGGGAGGTGGTGCTACGGCTGGTACAGGAACGGATACCGGCACGCTTTGGCTTGGATCCGACCCGTGATGTGCAGGTTCTCAGCCCCACCCATCGCGGGCCTGCAGGCGTGTCGGTGCTCAACCACGAGCTGCAGGAGCTGCTGAACCCGGCGCATGAGCGCAATATCGAGCTGGCGTTTGGCCGGTTCCGGCCGGGTGACAAGGTCATGCAGGTTCGGAACAATTACGACAAGGACGTCTTCAACGGCGACGTCGGCTTCGTGACCGCAACCGATCGGGAGAGCGGGCGCCTCACGGTTCGCTTTGGCAGCCCGGGAGACGAGCGGGGCGTCGACTACGACGACACGGAGCTCGGCGATCTGACGCTTGCCTATGCCGTTTCCGTGCACAAGGCGCAGGGGAGCGAGTTTCCCTGTGTCGTGCTGCCCATGGTGTCGGGGCATTACCCACTGCTGCAGCGGAACCTGTTGTACACCGCGCTCACTCGAGCCAAGCAGCTGTGCGTCATTGTCCATGACGAGAAGTCGCTGGGAATGGCCGTCCGCTCGAACCGACTTGCCGGCCGGTTCACATCGCTGACACAACGGCTCGCCCAACTGGACGAACGAGCGTCACAGTCGCAAGAGCTGGAGATCCTTTCAGCCTAAGACGTAGGCCTCAGACTATGCGGCTCGGGCGCCGAACCTCGCCAGAATGTCGGCCAGGTCCTCGACCTCCGTGGTGGGAAATGCGGCTGGCTGAAACGCGACCGCGAGCACGGCCCGTGTCGACTCATCCACGGCCGTGCGGGCGGAGTCTGATGTCGGGTTGCCAAAAGGTCCGGCTCGATCGAACAGCGCCGGCCGGTCGGACACATTGACCCAGTCCTTGCGAATGCCCTGGTATCCTTCGCCCTCGGTACCGAACCGGAAGCTGATCGGACCCTCGATGCGGCCGGCGTTGTAAAGACCGACCGGACACAACGTCTGGAGCGACCAGAGGTTGGCGGCATCCACGATGCGGTTGACCCGAGGCAGGTCGTCTCCGCGAAGCACCCGCCGGAGCAACGCTTCTGAGGAGGGCCTGGTGTGGTGAGGATCCATACCCAGATCCCGATACATGGCGCGAACAACCTGAACCCGCTCGATCGATCCCGGCGGGTCTCCGGCATGCTGTTGACGCAGGCTCTCGGCAGCCTGCTGCATGAGCTCGATCAGCTCCGCCGAACTGGCCGCCACCTGCACTGAGGTGAGCTGAACCAGACCCGGGCGGCACACCGACGCGATGGCGGCATCCACGTCGGTCTCGGGCAGCGTTTCCCCGACACTCACAAAATCGCTACGCTCCTCGCACAGTCAACGGACCACGCATGGCCGTACTGTATCTTGATGCATGTCGGATCCGGAAGGGGTCGATCTCCATCGACCGAAGCCGGTTTCGCTCTTGGTTCGGCGCGAAATCGTCCGGCTGGCGGAGGACCTGGTCGCAAGTCTTCGGCTCCGTCTCACCAGCCTTCCGCAAGGAACATTCATCCATGCGCGTGCCCGGCTGGTTCACGCCCGTGGTATCGGTCTCGGCCCGCATTGCCAGATCCACGCCGGCGCGTCGATCGTAGCCGACAGGACTGAAGAACCGCGGGTCGCCCTCGGCCGGTACACCATCGTCCGGGAGGGCGCCTTCCTCGATTCCCATGGCGGCTCCATCAGGCTCGGGGAAGGAACCTTCGTCGGCCAGGGATGCGTGATCTACGGGCAGGGAGGCGTCGAGGTGGGACCAGCCACCATGCTCGCCCCCGGCGTCACGATCATTACCGCCCGTCACGGATTCAGCCGTCGAGACATTCCCCAGAAGTTCCAGGAGGAGACGTTTGCGCCCGTTTGCATCGGCTCCGATTGCTGGCTGGGAGCGCGAAGCGTGGTGCTGGCGGGCGTACGCATCGGACGGGGAACGGTCGTCGGCGCCGGCTCGGTCGTCACCGAGGATCTGCCCGACTATGTCGTTGCGTTCGGTGTTCCCGCCAAGGTTCGCCATGCGAGGCCATCTTGATACAATGCCGAAACTCTGCGCCGGATGGGGCTCGTGCCACGCATCACCACTCCTGAAGCCGAAGCGCTCCTCGACCAAGAGCTGACCGTCCTCGACCACGGCTTCGTGCGCCTCGTGGACTACATGGGTGGCGACTCATCGATTGTCCAGGCGGCACGTGTGAGCTACGGCCCGGGGACCAAGACCGTCCGTGAGGACCGCAACCTGATCAACTACCTGATGCGCCACCGTCATACCACTCCGTTTGAGATGGTCGAGCTGAAATTCCATGTCAAACTGCCCATCTTTGTTGCCCGGCAGTGGATCCGTCACCGTACGGCCAACGTCAACGAGCAGAGTCTGCGCTATTCCGTCATGCCGGACGAGTTCTACGTGCCGGCACCCGAGAGCATCAACTTCCAGAGCCGAAGCAACCGTCAGGGCCGGTCACCCGAGGCGGTTCCGGAGGACGTCCGGGCTCGGGTGCTCGAAATCCTCAAGGGAGCAACTGAAGCTTCCTATCCGCAATACCAGGAACTGCTGGAAGCGGGCATCGCCCGTGAGCTGGCCCGGATCTCACTCCCTGTCTCCGCGTACACGGAGTGGTATTGGAAGATTGATCTCTACAACCTGTTCCACTTCCTCAGTCTTCGATGCGATCCGCATGCACAGTACGAGATCCGTCAGTACGCCGAGGCGGTGGGACGCTGCACACAAGCAGTGGCTCCGTTCGCATACGCCGCCTTTGTTGAGTACCAGCTCGAGGCGGCGAGCCTGTCAAAGCACGAGCGCTTGATCGTGGCAAAGCTGATTCACGGAACTCCGGCTGCCTGGTCCGACTTCGCCTACTTCGGGGAGCCCGTTGAGTTCGGCGAGGACGGCGTCTCCAAGATCCTACAGTCGCGTCGCCGCGAGCTTGCCGACAAGATCGGCGTCAGCATCCCAGTCGAGTCAGAAGCGCTCGCGACCTGACCCTAGCCGACGGCCACGTCCATGTTCCTCACAATTTGGGCGTACGCTTCTGCGGCCGCATCCAACTCCCAGAGGTCGACGAACTCGTTGGGCTGATGGGCTTGCTCCGGTTTGCCGGGTCCGAAGATGACCAGATTGGCACCGAGCGCTGGCGCGAGAACGGCGCCGTCCGTTCCATAGCTGACCCCTCCGATGCGCGGCTCGTGTCTGCCAACGGCGCGGGCGGCCGCAACGGTCGTGGCCACAAGGGGGTCATCGGCCGGCGTCTGGACCGGCGGCATGTTCTGCAGCACCGCTACCTCGGTTTCGACCGCCAGGCCAGTTGCCTCCCGTACCTCTGCCAGCAGAGATTCCACAGTCGCCTGTATGCCCTCAGCCGTCTGTCCGGGAACGATGCGCATGTCGACCTCCATCTCACACCGGTCGGGAACCACATTGGTCTTCACGCCGCCGGAGATCGTGTTGACGCTGACCGTGGGCATGCTCAGAATTTCGTTGGGCTCGATGCCGTTCATGATGCTGTCTATTCGCCGCGCCACCTCGGCCATGAACGACACGGCGTTGACACCGAGATGCGGCATCGAACCGTGCGCCGTTCGTCCATGAGCGACGATCCGCAGCCAAAGCACGCCCTTCTCGGCGATGAAGACGTCGAGACCGGTTGGCTCGCCGACAACGATGTATCGGGCGCCCGCCAACACTCGAGACTTCGCCAGTAGGCGGGCGCCGGCCGTGTCGACCTCCTCTCCCGCAGAGACCGCCAGCACGAGATCGCGGGTCGGTCTGAAGCCCTCGCCCGCGAGACGCGTCAGGGCCACCGCCATGGCGGCCAGCCCTCCCTTCATATCTGCCGAGCCACGTCCGACGATGCGTCCGTCACGAACCTCGCCCGCAAACGGATCGACCTGCCATCGTGACTCGCCGGGATGGACCACGTCAATGTGTCCGCTGAGGACCAGGCCCGTTTCTTCCTGTTCGCCTCTCAAGCGAGCAATGAGATTGGCCCGTCTCTCTGCAAGCGGCTGGATGTCCACCTCCAGCCCGTAACCATCCAGGTACTCGGCCAGGGCGTGGACCGCCTCTTCCTCATTCCCGGGTGGGTTGACGGTATTGATGCGCACAAGCCGGGAGGTCAGCTCCGCGACATCGGACACTGTCGGTTCGGCCCGACTCACGCCGTATCCACGGGGATCGGTTCCAGGGGCTTATAGAGATAGTTCACCTCTCCCCAAGCTTCGAGCTTATCCTTCAGACGCCGATAGCCCTCGCGCTGATAGAGCCGTCGCGCACCCGTGTTGACCGCATCCACACCGATGGTGACCTGGGCATAGCCCTGTTCCCGGGCGCGCTCCTCCAGGAAGTGCAGCATTCTGCTACCCAGGCCGCGACCCTGATATGCCGGGTCGACGATCAGATTGCTGATCAGCCCCCGTTCCCGGCTGTCGGCCAGGTCGTCGTCGTCTCCCTTGTAAACCAAGGCTCCGGAGGCGACTGGCTTGCCGGACATCTCGAGGATGTAGACCTTGGAAAGTCCTCGCGCCATGGCGGCGAGGCCCGTATCTGGGCTCATCCAGCCAACGGAGAACCGCAGTCGCTCAACGACGTCGTGGTCGTCGGCTCTGGCCTCGCGAATCAGGACGTCGTTGCGCTCTTCTTCGCCGCCGCTCACGCCTAACGCTAGCAACTGGCGTGAGCCGCCGGCAGTGGCGATTCCTAGAATGAATCACCGCAAAATACGTCCCGAGAGGATGGCCACGAACGCTTCCCTCACCTCTGCATCCTCCAGTGGGATACCCGCGCTTCGCTCCCGCCTGCTGGCACTGCCGATCTTCTATAAGGTGCTCATTGCCAACACCCTGATCGTGGTTCTCGGCGCGGTGGCCGGCAGCTCACTCACGCTTTCGGTCTCGGATTACATCAGCGTTACGGGCAAAATCGAGCTCATCGCCTTCTTCGCCTGCCTCGGAACGTTGCTCAGTGTCTCCGTCAACTTCATCGTGTTGAAGGCCGCCTTCAGTCCACTGGTTGAGCTGGAGCGGACTGTGGACGAGGTTCGGACCGGCAACATGACGGCGCGAGCCAGTCGGAGCCCCTACGCGGATCCCCACATCGAGAAGCTCACCGACACCGTGAATGAAATGCTCGATTCAATCGACCGCTACCGCACTCGGTTGCGGGCCCTCTCTGGTGAGGTGCTCCAGGCCCAGGAAGAGGAGCGGAAGCGAGTTGCGCGTGAGCTGCATGATTCCACGGGACAGATGCTCACGGGATTGCTTCTGCGGCTGAAGTCGCTCGAGTCATCCTCCGATCCCGAGGTGCGCAAGACAGCGGAGGACCTCCTGGAGATTGCCGCCGGCACGCTGGATGAGGTGCGACGAACCGCCGTTGAGCTGCGTCCGCCGGCGCTGGACGATCTGGGCCTGGTCGCGGCGCTGCGGGGATACATCGGCGGGTTCGAAGCCACCACCGGCATCCAGGCCACCTTCTGCGCCGAAAACATCGGGCGGTTGCCGTCAAACGTCGAGCTGGTCCTCTACCGGGTCATTCAGGAAGCGCTGACCAACGCCGCGAAGCATGCGCACGCGTCGCTTGTCTCGGTCACGCTGCGTACCGACGCTACCTCGGTGGAAGCGCGAATCGACGACAACGGCCGAGGCTTCGACGTTCCGGCCGTGCTACGCTCCCGAAAGCGCGGGCTGGGACTGTTCGGCATGCGCGAGCGGGTTGGGCTCACCGGCGGAAGTCTCGACATCTCCTGTCGTGACGGCGCTCATATTGTGGTTCGTATTCCGCTGTCTCCCTCACTTGAACGGCTATCGGCATGACCTCGGTACTCAGCCCTTCAACCACCATCCGGATTCTCATTGCCGACGACCATCCCGTCGTCCGGGCCGGTCTCAAGTCTCTGCTCGCCGCTCAGCATGATTTGCGGATCATCGCGGAAGCGGGGAACCGTGACGAGGCGGTGCGGCTCACGCGAGAGCTGCATCCCGACGTCGTGGTCATGGATATCTCGATGCCCGGAGGAGGCCTCGAGGCAACCGCTGAGATCGCGCAACTCAACCAGGAGACCCGGGTCCTGATTCTGACAGTGCACGCCGAGGAGCGCTATCTCTTACCGGTCCTGGAGGTGGGCGGGTCTGGTTATGTCAATAAATCGTCCGCCCACACGGACCTACTCGACGCCATACGCACCGTTGCTCGAGGAGATGTGTTCCTCGAGCCGCTGGCGGCCAAGATGCTGCTCAGGGGCTATCTCGAACGAGCCAAGGCGGGCCGCGAAACGGACATCCGGGAGACTCTCAGTGACCGTGAACGCGAAGTTGCCCGACTCACGGCCGAGGGCTACTCGGCCTTGGAGATTGGTAAGCAGATCTTTCTGAGCCCCAAAACCGTCGAGACCTACCGACAGCGGGTCATGCAGAAGCTGGGCCTCCAGCACCGATCCGAGCTGGTTCGCTATGCGCTGCGGGCAGGGCTGCTTGATCCGGCTGCCCAATGACGCTTGTGGCCTCGTTGAAGACGGCGACTCTCTCCATACCAACGCGCGGCCGATGCCATGGCTTGGGACACGACCAATAGATGCGCCATAATGCCAGTGGCCCAGCCGTGGCGAACGAACCCATATTGACGTAGGACATTCATGACAGACTCCCTCCGAACCATTGAGCTGGTTCTTGCCGTAGCCCTCATCACCCTGATCCTCATGCAGTCGCGTGGGACGAGCCTCGGCAGTGTGTTTGGCCAAGAAGGAAGTGTTTTCCATACACGGCGAGGCGCCGAGAAGATCCTCTTCAACGTGACCATCGGCGTCGCCATTGCCTTCATCGTCGTCTCGCTCGCCCTGGTCCGCTCCACCCACTAGCATCCGGCCGGCATCCGGAATGTCAGGCCAGCTCGTCTGGGCATGACGCGCGTCATTCCGTGGCCGCTTCACCGAACCGTAACCCTACCCGGAGCGACGGGCCGATCGTGGACGCGCCCTCTCCTGACGGGACTTGCAGTGCTGGTCGTGGCGTCCGCTTCCGGAGTCATTGCCCGGGCGGCCGTCCACACCGTCCCTGCTGCCGGCGGCAGGCTGACCATCCACCTCGCCGCTCCATCCCGCTTCCTCAATCCGCTTCTGGCGTCCACCGACGTCGACGTCGCGGCCACATCATTGGCCTTTCCCGGTTTGACCAGGCTGGGGCCGACGGGGAGCTACCAGCCATCCCTCAGCTCGGGTTGGAGCGTATCAAACCACGGCCGGACGTTCACCTTCTCCCTTCGTTCCGGGCTCCGATGGCAGGATGGACGTTCAGTCACATCTTCGGATGTCGCGTATACGTACCGGATACTGGCGTCGCCGGGCTTTCCGAATCAGCGTCCCGAGCTGGTGGGCATGCGGATCCATACCCCCAACGCCCGCACCGTCGTCTTTACCCTTCCCCGACCGGACTATACCTTCGTCCAGAACAGTACTGTGGGCATCGTTCCCTCAGGGTTTGCACACTCGATGTGGCCCATCGGCAGCGGGGCCTTCCGGGTTCACGCGGTGACTCCGGGGACGATTACCCTCGCTGCAACCGGACAATCAGGGTCAGCCGGCCAACCCCGGCTTTCCCAGGTCGTATTGCCGGTCGGCCCGGGCACCGCCGGCTCCTCCGCACTGGCATGCGCTTCGAGCTTCTTCTCGCCGGCCTCGGCCGTCGTCGTGCCGACCACGCGACTGGCTGGTCTGATCCTCAATGTACGCGGCATGCGCTACGCAGCCATGCGCATGGCGCTCATCGCGACCGTGGCCCGCTTTCTGGGGCCTGTCACCCCGACCCCGACCTGGCCCTCCACGCGCTTGAACGTGCACTTCGGCCGGCCTGCCGACATCCTGCGCCGCGCAGGTTGGCATCGCATCCACGGCTACTGGACTCGGCGCCATCATAGCCCAACGGTGACCTTGGCGGCTTCCACCAACCCCCTGTTCAACCGGCTTGTTCATGCGGTAGTTGCAGCTTGGCGGCGAACCGGCTTTCATGTGAAATTGATTCGCCGGCCATTCCCGACCTTGGTCCGCAGCATCTTGTATCCGGGAGCGTTCGGCGCGGCCATCGTCGACTGGGACTTCGGGGGGCCGGAGTATGATCCCGGTCGGATCTGGAGCCGATCGTCCGCGCTCAACTTCGCGCGTCTGGACGACCCGCGACTGAATCGGCTAAGCCGAGCCATCCAATCCAATCCATCCCCCCGAGGCCGAAATCGGCTGCGGGCCCAGTACGGTGTGGATTTGGTTCGAGACGGCGCCGCCCTCGGTTTGCGACCTGAGCAGTACCGCTGCTCCCTCCCTCCGATGCTCCACGGCTTCCGGAGGCCGTCCCTGGTTGCAGATGCGGCCGGGCTTGTTCAGGGCGCACCGGACTGGTACGTGAACACTCGTCTCAGCCTGCGGAATCCCTTCTGAGATGACCGTGAAAACGGCGAGCCTGCGGGAGCTTCTTGGCGACTTACCCGACTTCGAGCAAGGCGCAGCGCCCGGTCAGACGCCGTTCCGACTCGACCGCACACGAGCACTCCTGGCCGAGCTGGGACATCCCGAAGACTCCTTCCATACTGTTCACGTTGTGGGCACCAAGGGAAAAGGCTCTGTGGCTGCAATGCTCACGGCCATACTCACCGGCGCCGGATACCACGTGGGCACCTTCACCTCGCCCCACCTCCTCCACTTGAATGAACGATTCGCCGTCCAGGGCCACCCCATGCCATCGGAGGCCCTCCAGTCCGTATGGCTTGATCAAGTTCAACCGGCCGTGGAATCCGTACGCGAGCGACATGGCCAGATAACCATGTTCGAGGCGCTCACGGTCCTTGCCTTCGTCGCGTTCGGGCGGGAAGCAGTCGAGGTTGCGATCGTCGAAGCAGGGTTGGGCGGCTCGCTGGATGCCACGAACGCCATGCGCCATCCCTCTGTTATCGTGCTCACCCCGATAAGCCTCGACCACACCGAGATCTTGGGGTCGACACTAACCGAGATCGCGACGGACAAAGCCGGAGTTATCAAGCCTGGAACCTCCGTGGTCATGGGCCTCCAGTCAGCAGTTGCGGAGCGCGCCATTGTGCGCCGGAGCCAGGAGGCAGGGGCGACATTGCGGCCGGTGCGGGAGAGGGTGTGGATAGAGGGGCGTGAGCCCGGGCGGCACACGCAGCGAGTTATTCTGCGCGTGGAAGGCCGGCGCATGGAGCTGACTCTTCCGCTCCAAGGACGGCACCAAGCCGAGAACGCGGGTACTGCGGTGCTGGCGGTCACGTGCCTGGTCGAGAAGTTGAAGGGGCGCCAGTCACTCGCGACGGCGCTCCGAGACGCGTTCCGTGAGGATTCTCCAGAGGCTCGGGGCCTTGCAGTTCCCGTTCAAACCATCATCGACGGACTTCAGCGGGCCACGCTGAGGGGCCGCTTTGAACAGCTCGCCGAAGGGCCACCGGTCATCGCGGACGTGGCTCACAACGTTGCCTCTGCCCGGGCGCTCGATGCCACGGTAAGAGAAGTGCTCGGCCGGCCTCCCTACTACGTCGTGGGCATGGCGGCCGACAAGGACCATGCCGCCTTCGCTCAAGCGCTGTCCCCGAATGCCCAAGGCTTCATCTGCGTTCAGGCGAACCATCCGCGCGCCATGCCTGCCGAAGCACTGGCGGAGCGCATTAAGGCGGGGGCTCCAGGAGTCTCAGTGGAGTCGTTTGCCTCGGTGGCCGACGGCCTCAGGGCGGCAGGCATTCGGGCCAGCCAGTCGACACCGGTTGTCGTGACCGGATCCTTTCACGTGGTGGCGGCAGCCCTTCGGTCGCTCCAGGAGGGGCAATGGGAGATGAGCTCCGGCTGAACCGACCGGCGAATCCCGTGGTGGCCATCCTGGGGCCAACGGCCATCGGCAAGAGTCGGCTTGCCATGCAGATCGCCGAGCGACTGCCGGTCGAGATCATATCGGTTGACTCCCGCCAGATCTACCGCCATCTCTCCATCGGTACGGCCAAGCCGACACCCGACGAACAGCGGCGGGTGCCGCACCACCTCATCGATATCCTTGAGCCGGACGAGTCCTACAGCGTGGCGAGGTTCGTTGAAGACGCCGATTCGGCATTGCACGATATTGCCCAACGGGGACGCATCGCCCTCTTGGTCGGTGGGACCGGCTACTACGCCACCGCGCTTCTCCAAGGCAGAAGGTTTCCACACGTCCCGTGGAATGAGGCGCGTCGGGCGCGGTTGGAAGCTGAGGTTCAAAGCAGCCCCGAAGCAGCCCTGGAGCGAATCCGAGGGCTCGACCCTGAAACAGCCGCACGGATCGATGCTGCCAACTGCCGAAGACTCGTCCGGGCGCTCGAGATTCTCGAACATACCGGGAGGCCGATCGACTCCGTGGCCGGTTCCGCTGTTCCTGCGCTTGTCTTGTCTCTCGAGCTGGATCGCGGTCGGCTGTATGCACGGGCAGATCAGCGCTGCGAACAGCAGTTCTCTGAGGGGCTCGTCGAGGAGACGCGATCTGTGTTGCAGATGGGGTTCCTCCCCACCCTCCCCGTGCTTCGGGGGCTCGCCTATGGTCAGGCGATCGCCCACCTCGAGGGTTCCTTGACCCGAGTCGAGGCCATTCACCGATACCAGCTGGCCACCCACCACTTGATTCGGCGTCAGGAGACATGGTTCCGTCACCAGCTGAAACCGTTCCGGCTCGACGCCGGCTCTCCCTCGCTCTTGAACAACACCCTACGTCTCATTGATGAGCATTTGAAGGGCCCGGGCGGCCCGTAAACACTCAGAAAATCGCCGGATCTCGGTGTAAAATCGGTCCAACAGAACCCGCCCGGCCGTCCGATTGAGTCTGCATTCCTGGAGCGTGCCCAGCATGCCAACCGCCGCCACCATCGCCGAGCTTCGAGACAGCGGATACCGGCACCGAACGGTCAAGGAGGAGATGCGAGAGAATCTCCTCCGAAAGCTGGCGGCCGAAGAGCCGATCTTCCCCGAAATTGTCGGTTACGACGCGACTGTCCTTCCCCAAATCGAGAACGCGATTCTCTCCGGTCAGGACATGATCCTGCTTGGGGAGCGCGGTCAGGCGAAGACGCGCCTGGCACGAGGGCTTGTCAACCTCCTGGACCCCGAGATACCGGTGATTGCCGGCTGCGAGATCAACGACGCTCCGTTTGAGCCCATCTGCGCCGTGTGTAGGGAGCGCGTGGCCGAACGCGGTGACGAGACCCTCATCGACTGGCTGCCGCGAGACCTACGGTACGGAGAGAAGCTGGCAACGCCCGACACAACCATCGCCGACCTCATCGGAGAAGTCGACCCGATCAAGGTCGCCGAGGGCCGGTATCTCGCCGACGAGCAGACCATCCATTTCGGGCTGATCCCACGCACGAACCGCGGCATCTTCTGCATCAACGAGCTGCCCGATCTCGCCGAGCGGATCCAGGTGGGATTGCTCAACATCATGGAAGAGCGGGACGTCCAGATTCGCGGCTACAAGATCCGCCTGCCGCTGGACGTGTTCGTGGTGGCGTCGGCCAATCCCGAGGACTACACCAATCGAGGCCGCATCATCACTCCCCTGAAGGACCGCTGCGGCTCCGAGATCCGGACGCACTACCCCAGAACCACCGATCTCGAAATCGAAATCATGGAACGTGAGCGTTCGGTTCCCGACGGGGAGCATGAGATCGCAATTCCCCAATACATTCGTGAAATCGTTGCCGAGGTAACACACCTGGCCCGCAAGAGCGCCGACGTGAGCCAGCGCTCCGGCGTGAGCGTGCGTGTCTCGATCTCCAACTACGAGAACGTCGTCAGCAACGCGCTCAAGCGCTCCATCCGGCTCCACGAGGACACGGTCGTCCCCCGGATTAGCGACCTGCACGCGATCCTCGCCTCCACCACCGGAAAGATCGAGCTGGAGGCCGTTGGTGAGGCCAACCCGGATAAGATCGTCGACAAGCTCATCCAGACCGCCATTGTGAACGTCTTCAACCGCTACTTCCTTGTCCAGGAGTTCGACGATGTGATTCGTGGGTTCGAGAACGGGCTCACGATTGAAGTCGGCGAGATGTTGCCGTCCATGAACTATGCCCAGGAGGCGTTCAAGCTGCCGGGAATGAAGGCTGCAGTGACCAAATTGAGTGCCGCGGGCAACCCGGCTCTCATCGCGTCGGCTGTCGAATTCATCCTCGAGGGCCTCCATCTCAACCGAAAGCTGAACAAGGACCGAAGCACCGGCAGGGGTCGATACCGGCGCTGAGTCCACTCAGGTTTACTTCCTTTTTGACAGCAACTTTGCCCCGATGATAGCCTCAGTCAGTGGGCGTGGCCCATGCAAGGAGCTTCAATGATCACCATCACCCAACCCGCGGCCAGTCAGCTCAGAACGCTCATGGAGCAACAGGGCTTGACGGATCTCGGGCTCCGGGTCTTCGTGGCCCCGGGCGGTTGCTCGGGCTTCCAGTACGGCATGCGCTTCGAGGACTCCGCCATGGATGGCGACGAGATCCAGAAGCAGGACGGCATTCAGCTTTACGTCGACGAGTTCAGCGCCCAGTATCTGGAGGGCGCCGAGATTGACTATGTAGACAGCCTGATGGGGGGCGGATTTACCGTCCACAACCCCAACGCGGTCAGCAACTGCTCGTGCGGTCAGTCGTTCACCTCTGCCTCGGGAGATGGCGCACCGCGACCCTGCGGCGCCTAGCCTCGTTCGGCAGGCGCTTGAACGCGGCCCGTGTTGTGCTAAGTAGCTGAGCACATTTTCTCCGGCTTCGTGAGGAGGCCGGGAGGAGGAGCCGTCCATGGACGAGACGCTCAAGACTGAGCTACGAAATCGTTTGCAAGCGGACCGTGAGCGCCTCGAAGGGGAGATCGCGCCCCTGAGAGACGCCGTAAAGGCGACGACGTACCTCGAAGACGAGAACGACGCCTACGATAACCACATGGCCGACGATGCCAGCGCGCTCCACGAGCGGGAAAAGGACATGACACTGCTCGCGAACTTAGAGCTGGAGTTGGACGACATCAATCGGGCGCTTCAACGGATGGACGATGGGGGCTACGGAACATGTGAGGTATGTGGCAAGCCCATTGCCGAGAAGCGCCTCATGGCACGGCCGATGGCGGTGACCTGTGTGGAGTGCCAGTCGACGATCGAAAGCCGGCAGAGGCGCCATGCCGCGTCGGCGGAGATTTAATCGCGACGTTCAAAGCCCTTGACGCCGGCATAGCCGGATGGTCACCATGAGATTGGTGCCTATCTGCACCCGGAGGACAAGGTGCAACAGTGTTCCTGTGGCGTCCAGCTGAAGCCGTTCTGGATCTGGCACGACGAAACGATGGCCCCGCACGCGTCCGCATTTCAGCCGGCGATCAAGTCCCAAGGTCCCTTCTACGCGGCCACTCCTCGAGACGCCCTGCTGTGCGTGCAAACCGCTGCGCCAAAGCACGATGTGATATCGCCAATGGACAATCAAAAGTGGGAAGGGCGCTGCCGGCCCACTCCCGTAACCGCCTAGGCGAGAGCGCGTAAGCCCTTTGGGACAGAGAGCGTTTCCGTTCGTCGACGCTACGTTCGCGGCCGAGATGCTGGGCGTGCCCGTTGCTGACGTGCTGCAGTGGGTCGCGGATGGCCGGCTCACCAGCTACGGCGGTAAGGAGCGCAATCCATTTCTGCGCACCGTACAGGTTGAGGAGCTGGGTCGCGAGATGGGCCGCGACCCAGCGGAGCCGCCCGTCCGGCGGCGAGCATCACAAAATCCAGTCCGCCGGGTGGAGCTTCGCCTCCGTCACGACGCCAAGTGGTCGGATGTATCAGAGGAAGATCTCCAGGCGTGGCTTCGAGAGGCGGATGCTCCATCTCGCGCCGCAGCCGAAAAGGTGGCCCGAACCGCGGTTGACCGCCTCAACCGGATGCTCTCACTACTTGCCCCATCTAGGGAATAAGTCAGGCTCTTCCGGCGGCATTCGCTACATCGGTCGTCGGCAGACACTTGGAGCAAGACGGCAGCAGTGCCGGGATTGAGCGTCGGGCCTTCTTCGGGCCCGGGCTCAGGTGCGGATTGCCCTGGCTGCCGCCTCAACTGCCTCGTCAACATCCGACTCCGTGTTGTAGAAGTGCGGTGAAAGTCGCACCTTTCCGGGGCGAGCGTCGACTATGATGCCTTGGCGTCCGAGATGCTCGACGACTGACGCTGGATCCGAGGCTTGCAGAAGCACGATGCTCCCTCTCGAGACGGCGTCGAGGGGTGACGCCAGGCGGAGACCACGGGCGCTGGCGTGGTCGACGAGGCGGCTTGTGAGGGCCTGGTCGCGCTCCCATACGCGGTCCATTCCGAGATCCAACAAGAGCTTGAGGGCCGGTCCCGCGGCGTAGACGGTTCCCACCGCGGGTGTGCCCATCTGAAACCGGTTTGCTGTGTCGGCCGGAGCGAACGTTCGAGTCTGAAAGGCGAATTGATCGGCGGCGGCGAACCAGCCGGTGGCCCCCGGCCGGGTCTCGGGCGCAACCCGGGGAGAAACGGCGATAAACGTCAGCCCAGGGCCGCCACAGACCCACTTCAGGGTCCCTCCGAGATAGAAGTCGGGGTCGAGACTCGGAACGTCGACCGGCATGACCCCGACGGCGTGGTACCCGTCGACAATGGACAGAGCTCCGCGTCTCCGTGCAATCTCGGCGATGGATCTCACGTCCTGTACGGCCCCGGTGGCGTAGAAGACGTGCGAAGTGGCGACGGCTGCCGTCTGGTCGTCGATCAGACGCTCATACTCATCCAGGGGCACCGTCACACCGTTATTGCTAAGCGCGAAGACCACCTCCACATCCGACCTGGCGAGCCATTGATAGGCAATGGTGGGGAAATCCAGCTCTGCAACGATCACCTTCCGACGGTGTGTGTAATCAATGCTGCTGGCAACCGTGGAAAGCGCCGAGGAGATGGAGTGATGGATGGCAACTACCTCCGAGGTGCATCCGATCAGGCGCGCAAACTGGGCGCGAACTTCCTCGATTCGCGGTATCCATGCTTCCCACCAGGCCGGCGCCCCGAATCGAGCCCAGTCCCGGCCATACTCTTGGAGCGCCGCGAGCGACTCATCGCTCACCGGTCCGAGTGAGCAGGTGTTGAGGTACCGCTTGCTCTCGAAGATGGGGAAGCGAGCCCGGAGCCGCAGCGCTTCCTCATCGGAAATCGTATTCGCTCTCAGAATCGTCATCCGCGGAGACGCCTTACTCGGCCGGCATCGTGGCTGGTCGATAGAATTGCGCGCATGATCTCACATCATGGTAGTGGCGCCCCAGTTGCCTGCCTCGTCGAAGACCTGTACTTCACCTCGCGCATCATGGCCGCCGCGCGGTCGCTCAACATCGGCCTTCACATGGTCCGGCCCGGCGCAGCCATCCCGAGCGAGACAGAGCTGGCCATTCTCGATGCGCAGCTTGCCGGCCCATGGGATCTGGTGGTCCGACACTTCGTCGAGAGCGGAGGAACGGTGGTTGCGTTCGCGCCGCACGTCGACCGAAAGCTGATTCGGCGGGCCCGCGAAGCGGGGTGTCAACGCGTCATGGCCAAGAGCAAGTTCGTCCAAACGCTGCCCGAGATTCTGGCCGCTGTTCGTCCGATGGATTCCGACTCCACAAAAATTGCGTGACGGAGTGCCGACCCAGAACTCCCTCCCAACCGGAAGCTGAGGGCTGCCGCAATCGCTCGCACCCGTGATGTCTGGAAGTATCGGGCCCTCCGACGCTTGGCGCGACTAACCGTGGAGACGGCTGCCCTCGTAACCCTTCGGAAGATGCCGCCCTTTGTGAGCGCTGCGGCGCTGGTCGTGCGCGACGGTAGCGTTCTGATGATTCGAGACACAGCCCAGGGAATGCTGGTGCTGCCGGGCGGCCACCTGCACTGGGATGAGTCGATCGAGGAGGGTCTGAGGCGAGAGGTTTGGGAAGAGACGGGCTACCAGATCACCCTCGACCGCATCCTCGACGTTGTCTCCCATCAAAGCGGTCTTTCAGAGCCGGGCATTGTTCGCACCTTGGTTGAGGCTCACATCGAGGGCGGCGCAGAACATTCCTCCGCGGAGGGAGATGTGGTGTGGATCGATCTCACCACTATTGATGGGCGGACGGACCGGGATCTGAAGGTCGTGCGCCACTGGGTTACGGTGCCGCCGCGACCGGCCAGCTGACCGCAACCAAGCGTCATCTGGAGACCCGGACACGGCGGCTCCGAGTGCTCACCTACAACATCTGGAACTACAGCGGCGGCTGGCGGGAACGGCGCCATCTTCTGGTTCAGCTGCTGCGCGACGCCGATGCCGATGTCATCGCGCTGCAGGAGGTCCGGCACAACTGGAGGGACCTTCCGGGATGGAATCAGGGTCGATGGCTGGCGCGACAGACCGGCTATGTCCTCACCTATCGACCGGCTGCTGTGCTCTGGCCCGTCCCTCCGGTGGTCGAAGGCCTCGCCTTCCTCACCCGAACCGCAGGACGAGTCCGGGCCTATACTGTTCCCCGTCTGCCCTGGTCTGGTCCCCGCCGATGCATCCTGGAAACCCAGGTGCAAGGCGTCCGGCTGTTCAACGTGCACTTTCCCCTCACCGAGCGGGCCAGAATCGCTGAGGCGCGAAGCCTAGCGCAACTTATCGCCGTCGGGTCGGGGCCGGCTGTCGTGCTCGGCGATCTCAACGCCGACTCGGATCAGGAGCCCCTCATTCTTCTTCGCGACAGCGGCCTTCAGGATGCCTGGGAAGCCGCCAGCTCGGGTGCCAGTGGGCCGGCCTGGCCGTGTCAACGGCGAATCGACTACATCCTCACGCGTGGAATGCGACCGACTGGGGGCGGCTGCACCGTCATCGGTGCCCAGCCGGGACCATCCGGGTGTTACCCCTCAGATCACGTGGGGCTGATTGCGGACTTGGAGGTTGTCGGTTAGTTCGGCCGCCTACGACGAGGCGTCGTCGACCTCCTCGAGGTCCGCGTCCTCATACTCGTCATAGTCCTCCGAGACGCGCGCCATGACGAAGATCGTCGTCGGTGCGCCGAAAGCGCCCGCCTGACCGGCGGGAGCGGCATGAAAGCCGATTAGCTCCCACCCGTCTTCCAACAGCCGGTTGGCCTCTCCAACGGAGTCCGCCGTCCGGATCTCTTCAATGTCCAGGACCTCGTTGAGCATCTGAAACCTCCCATTTCAGCCGCCGGCTCACCCGCATTATCGCGTGAGGTCAACCTGCCTCGGGTCCATCACCGGAGCGATCCAGGGCCGTATTGATGGCGGCGAAGAGGTCATCGATATCGAAGGGCTTCGGCAGCGTCTGAACCCCATGACCTCGGAGCCACTCCTCCCGCTCGCGCAGGTCGCCAACTGCGGCCGAGCAGACGACGATCGGCAAGTGGCGAGTATCCGGGTCCAGCTTGAGCAGCTCGAGAACATTCCAGCCGCTTTCAGGTGTCTCCATGCGGACGTCGAGGACGACGATGTCGGGCTTGTCCGCCTTCACCATGCCCACTGCCAGGTTGCTTTCGCGGCACACGATGGTATCCCAGCCACTCGAGTTCAAGAGATCGTTCATGAGACTCAAGAAGTCGGTGTCGTTGTTAATGACCGCGACTTTCAAACTCTGGCCCTCACCGGAACCTGCTCACCGCCGCTCCCACCTGCAGCCGAAAGGCGACCGGGGCCCCGGCGCCGTAGAGTCCGCCTATAGATAGTCCTTTAGCTTACGACTCCGTGACGGGTGTCGCAACTTGCGAAGCGCCTTCGACTCGATCTGGCGGATGCGCTCTCTGGTCAGCTTGAAGTGCCGGCCAACCTCTTCCAGCGTGCGGATCTCGCCGTCGTCGAGACCGTACCGCATGCGAAGCACCGCCCGCTCACGCTGATCCAGCGAGTTGATCACATCGTCAACCGACTCTCGGAGCAGGTTTTGGAAAGCGGCATCGGCGGGCGCCTCCGCGGCCTTGTCTTCAATAAAATCGCTGAGGTGTCCGTCTTCCTCAGCCCCGATGGGCATCTCGAGCGAAACAGGGGCCTGGGCCACCGAGGTGATTTCGCGGACGCGCTCGGCCGGAAACTCGGTCGCCTGCGCCACCTCGTCCGCCGTCGGCTCTCTGCCCAGCTCCTGTACCAATCGGCGCGTCTCTCGCTGAATCTTGTGGATGCTCTCGACCATATGAACAGGGATCCGTATGGTTCGCGCTTGATCCGCGATGGACCGGGTTATTGCCTGACGAATCCACCATGTGGCATAGGTCGAGAAGCGATACCCCTTTGATGCATCGAATTTCTCAACCGCCCGGATGAGCCCGATATTGCCCTCTTGGACCAGATCCAGGAGGCTGATCCCGCGGCCGATGTACTTCTTGGCCACTGAGACCACCAGCCGAAGATTCGCCTCAGTAAGCTCACGACGAGCTTCCATACCGTCGTCGATGAGATCCTGGCTCCAGTTCTCGCCACGGCTGCGACGCTCCAGTTCCAGATCCCCCGCCCGAATCCGGCCCGCCAGCGACACCTCCTGAGAGGCGTCGAGCAGCGATACCCGTCCAATCTCCCGCAGGTACATGCGCACCGGGTCGGCAACGCCCGGGCCCTCGGCCCTGAGAATGTCCTCGAGCGCCTCCTCCGATAGGTCTTCTTCGGTCGGCGTGATGTCGGCAAGACCAGCTGCCGCCAGCTGGGTGGCCACCTCGTCCAGCCGATCGTCGCTCGCCTCGACCGGTACGAGTAGCGCATCTGGGCTGAGCTGGCTCACCAGCGCAACATGACCGTTACCGGAGCCGTTGCCGGCCGCGTTTGCACGTCCTCGAGAGCGCGAGGGTGACCCGACTTGGGGGCGAGTCATGCCGCTACGATGTTCCTTCCGGGAGCATGGTGGGTGGCGGTTCTCCTTACCGGCCGGGCGAAAGCATGACCATTATACGTAAGTCGTACTTTTCGAACATCTGTCAGGCACCCCTCACAGGCTCCACATCTTGGGAACGAAGACCGCCTGGAAAGTGTGCAGGGCAAACTGATCTGTCATGCCGGCGATATAGTCGCAGACAGACTGATGCAGCGAGTCCGCAGCTGCCGGACGGAAGGCCGGCGGCAGCTCGTCCGGTACGTCGCAAAAGTGCCCGTACAGCTGCAGCACCACATGATGCGCCCGGGACCACTCGCTCTTGACCGCCGGGCTCAGATACACGTTCTCGAACAAGAACGAGCGGAGAAGATCAGTCGCATCCAGAACGTCCGGCGACATCTCGACCACCGGCCGGTCGGCACTGGTGTCGATGATGTCCCGCACCAAGCGGTCGATACGATCACTGCGGCTTCGGCCAAGCAAGTGAAGCGATCGATCGGGCAGGTCGTCGATGTCGATGACACCGGCCCGCACTGCGTCGTCGATATCATGGTTGATGTAGGCGATGCCGTCGGCGAGCTTCACCACCTCGGCCTCCAGCGTCGACGATGGTTCAACTGCAACGCCGGCGATGCTCGACCGGGGCTTCCGATGGGTCCGGATACCCTCACGCACCTCCCACGTCAGGTTGAGCCCCACTCCCTCCTTCTCGAGCACTTCCACGACTCGCAAGCTCTGCTCGTTGTGGCGGAACCCGCCCGGGTGCACCTGATCCAGCGCTGATTGACCAGCGTGGCCGAACGGGGCGTGACCGAGATCGTGGGCGAGCGCTATTGCCTCGACCAAATCCTCGTTGAGCTTCAAGGCCCGGGCAACCGTGCGGCCGACCTGGGCCACTTCGAGGGCGTGCGTCAGTCTGGTGGCGTAGTGCTCTCCTGTGGGGGCGATGAAGACCTGGGTTTTGTGCTTGAGGCGGCGAAACGCATTGGAATGGATGACACGATCGCGATCTCGCTGGAACTCCGTCCTGACGGGTGACGGTTCCTCGGGCCGGGATCGACCGCGACTCTCGACGCTCCGTTGTGCCCAGGGGGCAAGGGAGGCCATCTCGCCTTCCTCCAGGCGCAGGCGCACGGATTCATGGGGTTGCATCTGGGCTTCAATCACGTACTGAGTATGGGCGCTGATGTTCGACGAGGGCAATCCTGGAGCCGCTCCGATGTGAGAGGTCCACGGATTCCTGAGGCCTATCCCGGTATACTTCGGTATCGCGGTTGCCATTTCGTCAACAGTCGGAGAGGGCCGTCCGCTTGGGAGTTGAGGCGATCGTCGCGGGATGAGGAATGCCAATTGGACGCGCATCCTTACGGTCCTTCTGGCCCTTCTCGCCTTCTATGCGCTGCTGGCCGTGCTGGCGGGCATCATCCAGCGCTTTATCGTGCCGCTTCTCTTGGTCATCCTGGCCGCGATACTGGCGTTCATCCTCACCCCGGTCGTGGACTTCATCCAGCATCGAGCCCACCTCTATCGGTGGATCTCGATACTCCTGACCTACCTGTGGGCTGCGGCCGTCCTCGCGGCGTTGGGCTTCTTCCTGACCGAGCCGCTTCTCAACCAGACGAAGTCTCTTGCGGATGCCGTTCGCAACCCCACTCATATCCAGAACCTAACGTTGGTTCGCGACACCACCGTTCGGATCGGAGCCAGCGCGGGCGCCATGAGTACCGCCATCCGCAATGTTGATACCTGCAGTGCGGCTGCTTACGTCGGCGCCAGTCAGTACCTGGCCGCCTCCTGTCCCTCGAGCACGGTTCCCGGTTCCCAAACACTGCCACACCTCATCGCAACTCTCGACGGCCTTCTACCTGACCTGGGCAAGACCTCGATCCGCCCATCCGGCGCCAGCCTCCACAGCACGCGACATCACGCCCCTCTTGCGCCGATCGCCACGACCGAAGTCCCGCCAAGCTACCTCAAGCCACTCGATCGAGCTCTTTCGAAGCTGAAGGCGAAGACCGCAAAGGCTCGCGCAACGTTGAACGCCACGGTCGGGGGCGGCTCGAGCGGCTCCATTCCAGCGGCTGGGTCAGCGGTGCTCAAGGCTGCGCATGGCCTTCAGCGCCAGTCGCGGCTGCTGACCTCCAAGGTCAAACACACGCCGATCATCATCCTTGCCATCCAACGAGGGATGGATTCCCGCCACGTCCCCATCGACATACGCAGCCTGTTTGGAAAGGCGGTCGACAAGTTCAGCAGCCAGGGCGGAACGGTTCTCAACAACGCCGTGACGATTCTGACAAGCACGATCACCGTGATCTTCGACCTCTTTATCGTGGTGATTATGTCGTTCTACCTGCTGGCCGACGGAGGCCGCTTCATCGGATGGTGCCTCGGCTTGGTTCCCGAACGCCACCGCGAGCAGGCAGCCTTTTTCGTGCGCAGCCTGGATACGGTCCTTGGCGGATACATTCGGGGTCAGGTGATTGTGGCCATCACCATCGGCGTACTTGCGGGCGCAGGGTGTTACGTGCTGGGGGTTCCCTATGCTCTCTTGATCGGCATCTTTGCGTTCCTGGCTGAGTCCATACCGGTCATCGGGCCCGTTCTGGCGTCCATACCCGCCTGTCTCATCTCCGTCTTCAGCCAGCCGCTCCCAAAGCCGCTCTTTGTGATTGGCTGGTTCATCCTGGTTCAGCAGATCGAACAGAACGTGGTTGGGCCTCGGATAACGGGCCACGCCGTGGGCATCCACCCGGTGCTCGCCATGGTGGCGATCATCATCGGCCTCGAGGTCGGCGGCTTCTGGGGCGCCTTCCTGGCCGTACCAGTGACGGGCATCCTGCAGATAGTCATTCGGGAAGCCTACCGCTATCTGATACTGCAGCAGCCGCTGCCGACGGCCGCCGTGCCTGATGGCGTGGAGGTGCCCGACGAAGATCAGCTTGTCAAACCGCCCATATGACGGTAAGCGCAGACACCGAAGGGGGAGCGGTCAGTCCGACCACTCCCCCTCACCACCTGGAGTATGCGAGGGCTATGTGCGGGAGAAGACACCCCCGCTGAAGAGGCTGATGATCGCAACGACAATGGCAGCCACCAAGAACAGCCAGAGAATGGCTCCGATGTGGAAGGCCACCAAGCTCAACAGCCACAGAATGACGAGAACAGCGACGATTGCCCAGAGGATTCCGATCACAGTTTGCTCCTTTCTGTTTGTCTTGACGCCGGCTTAGATGATCTTCAGGTGCAGCAGCACCAGGATCAGGACCACGAGCAGTACGAGCAGAACGACGGCCCATACGACAGTCTGAATGAGGTTTCCGGCGGCGATGCTGTTGCCGACTGGATCGCTCGACCTGACATAGGTCGTCGACGGCTCGCGCACCTGCGTCACGGGCTCCTGGACGACCCGGCGAGTCGGGGTCTCGACCACGGTCTCGCGCACTGGAGCCGGGTCGACGTACTCTTCCGAGACGACCTCACGCCGCTCTTCAACCATGTCGCCCTCCTACAGGAGCCCGGTGGTAGCGTGCAAAATAATCAAAACCACGATGGCGATGACGATCAGAGCGATCAGAGTCATCAGCATGATGGTCGTGCCGGACCCACCCCCGCTCGAAACCACGGTGTTGGCCGGCCGCTCTTCGACGATCCGGGTCGGCATGTTCAGTTCTCCTGTCTAGAGGATGTGCCAGTGCAGCAACAGAATGATTCCAATGACCAGGAGGACCAGCACGACGATCGACCATACGATGGTCTGAATGAGGGAACTGGCCCCTACGGCGGCACTGGCCCCACCGTCATCACTGGTGACGACGCGTTCAGGCATCATTGCCTCCTTGAAAGACTCGGTTCGAGCGCCTCCAACGGATCGCTGGAAACGGTCTCCTTCCGAACGCAATATTCGTGCCAGAACGTCGAAACAACCTGGGAGAGGAGCAGGATACCCGCTCGGAGGGTTTAGAGGACCGAATCCTCAGTTGCTGCCTGCTCACGCATCGGATCCAGGACTTGGAGAAACCGGCGGGCGGCAATCTCTCCACGCCGAGCACAGAAGCGAACACCAACGGGGCTGTTGCAAAACAAGCCGTAGAAGTCGGGCACGATGATGAAGTCGGCGTCGGCATGGCTGGTCGGCCGCGTGTGATCTCGGTCTGACTTCGTGGGGATCGCTGCCGCCGGGGGCCCAAGCCGGCGCGCGGCAAGCCGCGTCAGCATCGCACGACCGGCTTGCCTCCACTCAGCCCGACGGCGCCCGAGAGCCGTCAGCTCGACATGAAGCACCCATTCGGCTCCAAGGTCCCGAGCGACCGATGCTGGGACTGGCCCGCGAAGCCCGCCATCTACATACGTTCCCGACTCCAGGGTGACCGGTCTCGCGATGCCGGGGAGAGCAATGCTCGCCTCCAAGCTGGCGAGCAACGGGCCTCGAGTCAATGCGACCGGTCGACCGGTGGCGCAGTCGATGGCCATGCACGCGTATCGGCGCGGCAGGTGCTCGATCCTCGTATCGGCGCCCAGCTCACACAGAATTCGTCCGATGTAGGTCGAGCTGTCGATCCGAAGACGGTGCTTGTAGAACTCGGCGACGGCGCCACGTGGTGCGCCGTAGGTTATCCGCTCAATGCGCTCTACCGGCCATTCCGCGGCGTACGCGGCCCCAAACAAGGACCCGATGCTGGCGCCCACGACAATGCCGGGTTGGATGCCGGCCGATTCCAGAACCGACAGTACACCGGCGTGGGCGCACCCCCGGATACCGCCGGCCCCCAGCAGCAGACCAACCCGAGAGCCGGGAGTGCGTATCAGCGGGTGGGCCTCAGGTTCGACCATAGGACCGGCTCGTCCGGCAGGAGCTTCCGAGTTCGTCAGGGCTTGAGTCACGGTGATTCGGACGTCCCTCGGCGCTCGACCAGCCATACCAGAGCCCTAGCCCGGCGGCTCTACGGAGCGCCGGAGGGGACCTGCCAGGGGGCGGTAGAGGCGGCGGGCCGCCGGATCGCCGTGCCCAAGCCGCGAGGAACCACGTACACTACCGATCGAGGCGCCACGGCGACCTCCAGGCTGCCGTTGTGGCTCTGCGCAATTGAGCGGCCTCCCCAGTCGAGCACCGTCGCCTGAGCATGTCCACGCCAGGGGATGCTAAGGCCATAGTCCTCCAGTCGGTTGTTCCAGAGGACGATGAACGTCCGACCATGATTGCGTATCCGGATGGCGTACACTTCAGGCTTTGGTGCATCGATTCCCAGAATGATGCCGCGATTGAGGTAATAGTGTGCAACCTGATACGCGACGAAGGCCGGCTTGGCGGCGAATCCGTGCTCGAGCAGTCCGAAGTGATCCTCGAAGTTGGCGCCGACGCCGTCGTCTCGGAAATCGTACCAGAACACCCGCTGAACGCCTGCATACGCGCCAACCACGTACAGACGCGCCAGTCGGTCAGCCTGGGAGTCGGCCGGTCCGCATACTGTCATGCACCACCGTTCACCGGCCCAGCCCATCTCGGTGAACCAAATTGGCTTATGATAGCGACGAACCGTGTTGACCTCCGAAATCAGGCTGAAGTCCGGAACATCCCGATAGGGCTGCACCGACAATACATCGAACCGACCTCCGTGCTTGACCACAGAGCGAACGAAGCCGACGCCATTCGGATCGGACCCACTCGGCCCCCCCAACACCACGGTTGCGCGTGGCGTGATGTGCTTGATGGTCTGATAGGCCGCTGTCAGCAGTCGGGCATAATCGGCGGCGCTTGGATAGGGCCGCCAAAAGATGTGGAGGTCTGGCTCGTTCCAGATCTGCCAGGTGCTGATGACACCTCGGTAGTGGAGGACCACCGCCCGCACGTATCGCGTAAAGTCGCGGATGAGCCGCGGCATCATCCAGTGCGGCATGTAGCTGTGGGGGTGCCGATCCCAAGTGTTGTTGTAGTCGAGCAGGCCCATGATGTGGAACCCGGCGCGAACCTCCGTACGGACGACCCCGTCATAGACGGGCCACCGATATGGAGCGTGGGGACCGTTGTGCAGCTTGTCGGCAGTGAATTCCTCTCGGAGCCAGTCACTGCCCAGCATTCGGGCACGCGCCACGGCCGGCCGCGCATAGCCCGGGTAGCGCTGCGCAATGAAGGAGCCCAGTCCAAAGATGTCTCCAATGGGCCGCGTCCGGCCATGAAAGACCAGCGGCGCGATCTTGTGATGGCGCACATGCGCAGTATGGTGGCGGCGCCTGTGGAACACATGCCGCGGATGGACGGCGACGTGATGGACAACCCGATGATGGATGTGCTCCCGTCGCACGCGCCGATGCCTGCGAGCACCTGTATTTCGCGGATGGACGGCGTGATGGACCGGCGGGTGAGAGTGGGTTCCCGGCGGTGCGAGCGTCGCAGGCCCATGCCCATGAGCCTCGAAGAGCCCGACAGCCAGGGCCACGGAGACACCGGTGACCACAGTGGCAAGGAACAGGACCCGGCGCATAAGCTCATGGTACAGGGCCGGCCCTCGACCGAGAGCGAGCTTTCGCCGGCAAACACCGCTACCCGGCATCAGTTCGGGAACTGTTCCCGGGCGACTCAGCATCCAATATCGACTCTACGAGGCGCGCTCATCGACTATCACGACGCCAAGTACCGTGTGGGCCTGAGCCTCCTCCCCGGTATTGGTCCCGCACGCCTCGGCCGTCTTATTGACGTGGCCGGGTCGGCCGAAGCCGCCTGGCATGTTGGACCTGAGCAGCTTCGGCGCGCCGGCATCGAGGATGGCGCCCTCGCGCCACTGCTCACCCGGCGCAAGCAGATCGATCTGGATCGAGAGATGGGGCGGATTGAGGCGCTTGGGGCTACGGTCCTCGTGCCCGATGATCCTCGCTACCCGCCCAAACTGGCGGAAGTGTTCACACGTCCTGGAATCCTCTACGTCAAGGGAAACATCCAGCCGGAGGACTCGCAGGCACTGGCGGTGGTGGGGACTCGCCGGCCCAGCATCTATGGCCAGGCTCTGGTCAGCACGATGACGCCACTTCTTGTCCAGGCCGGCCTCACCATTGTGAGTGGACTGGCGACAGGGATTGACACCATCGCCCACCGAGCGGCTCTACAGTCTGGCGGTAGGACCCTGGCCGTGCTGGGTAGTGGCCTCGACGTTATCTACCCGGGCCAAAACCGTGGCCTTGCCGAGCGAATTGCCGACAACGGTGCCGTGGTAACCGAGTACGCCATGGGCACGCAGCCCGACGCATTCAACTTTCCAGCCCGCAACCGCATTATCAGCGGGCTCGCTCTCGGGTCGCTGATCGTCGAGGCAGGACAGAAGAGCGGGGCGCTGATCACGGCCGGCTACGCGGTGGATCAAAACCGCGAGGTGTTCGCCTTCCCGGGACGGATCAGTGACGATCACTCCGCCGGCTGCAACCGTCTCATCAAGGAGGGGCGGGCGAAGCTCGTCATGAGCGTCGAGGACATTCTCGAGGAGCTGAACATCAATGTGGCTCTTCAACAGCTGGAGATGCCTCAGGCAGTTGCCGAGAACGACGTGGAGCGCCGCATCCTTAGTGCGCTGTCTGCCAACCCGGTGCACATCGACGAGCTGGGCCGTCAGGCTTCTGTTCCGGCTGCCGAGGTCACCAGCGCGCTCACCCTGTTGGAGCTCCGTGGCGCCGTTCGACACGTCGGCTCCATGCACTACGTCCTGGCCCGCTAACCTCCCAGCGCCTCGGTCATCCACTCCCGCTCAGTCCGACGCCGCGACTGAATGGCCACCCCCACCACTCGGGCCGCGGAGGGCCGCTGCGCGGCGATCGCATCTTGGAGCAGCACAGCCAGCCGTTCACGCGCGTCAATCTCTTCCGCGCTGAGACGTCGACGCGACCGCTTGGTGCGGATGTTCGCCAGCAGCCGGCCCCAGAAGGCAACCGCCTGATCGATGCTCAGTCGGAGCTCAGACGGTTCACTCCTCTCAGTCAGGCCGTCGAGCGTCTTGTCCAGCTCTGCGCTCTCCTGAACGATGAATCGGTAGCGACGCCGGATGTGACGAGGCGAGAGCCGAACCACGACGTGTCGTGCGAACCCCATTACTTGTTCGTACTGGTGAGCGACGTCCCGCAAGCGCGCGACATCGTCCGGACTCAGACACAGCACGACGGACGCCGGCAGGCGACGCCCAGACTCAGACCGTCTTGTTTTCGACGGCATGAATCCGTTCGAGCCGCCAGAAGGGCATGTGACATTCCCGGCACTCAAAGGTCTGCACGAGGACGAGCTCATCACCCTCCCAACGCTGGTCTTCAGAGTGCAGCAGCGCGGGAGTTGCGCGGCAGTAGATGCATCGCACCCCTGGCATCGGATACTGCGGCCTCGGCCGGCGCAGCTCGGGCCAAAACACCTTGTAGAGCAGCACACCCGTCACCGCCAGAATCACAATCTTGGCGGCGATAAAGACCAGAATGATGGTCACGTGACCCCAGCCAAACGCAGTCGCTGCCTGATAGTAGTGGTTTCCTCAGGGCCCGGTCTTGGCAAGGGTCACCTAATTACCAGTCAGGTGACGGCCGCCGCATGCAAAGCGGCGTGGCGGCCTTCGAGCCTTCACCGAAACGCGCCAGACCTGAAGTCCCGCAAGCTGCTGGTCCCCCATTGATCGGTCAGGCGAGGACCTGCCCAGTCCATGGTTGACTTGTAATCCGGCCCCAGTGTGCCTCAGAATGACGCCATGCGGACATGCGAAACTCATCATAGACTCGGATGCCGAGATGGCGCGGAGGAGTAGACGATGGCTCAGGTCATTCTCGAAAGCGTAACCAAGCAGTTTGGCGACGTGACGGCGGTCAACGACGTCTCTCTGGAGGCCCGAGACAAGGAGTTCCTGGTGCTGGTGGGCCCCTCAGGGTGCGGGAAGACGACCACGCTACGGATGGTCGCGGGGCTCGACGACATCACTAGTGGCACGGTGAGCATCGGCGAGCGAGTAGTGAACAATCTCTCGCCCAAGGACCGGGACATCGCCATGGTGTTCCAGAGCTACGCCCTGTACCCGCACATGAACGTTTACAACAACATGGCCTTCGGGCTGAAGCTCCGGAAGACACCCAAACAGGAGATCGACCGCCGGGTGAAGGAGGCGGCCAGGATCTTGGGAATCGAGCAGCTGCTTAAACGCAAGCCCAAGGAGCTGTCCGGCGGCCAGCGGCAGCGTGTCGCTCTGGGTCGCGCCATCGTTCGAGAGCCCGCAGTCTTCCTCATGGACGAGCCGCTCTCCAATCTCGACGCCATGCTGCGAGTGCAGACGCGCAAGGAGCTGATTACCCTCCACCGGCGTCTTGAGACCACGGTCATCTACGTCACTCACGATCAGACCGAGGCCATGACCATGGGCACCCGGATCGCGGTGATGAATGCCGGCGACCTCCAGCAGGTGGACGCCCCGCAGACGCTCTACGACTTCCCCAACAACACCTTCGTCGCCACTTTCATCGGCTCACCGCAGATGAACATGATCGAGGGCGATCTGGCGACCCAGGATGGCACTACTGTCTTTCAGGCCCCCGGCATGTCGGTGGCGCTTCCGCAACGCATGAGCCAGATCGTGACGGCCGCCAATACCAGCCGCGTCGTGCTGGGAATCCGTCCCGAGCACATTGACCCGGCCAATGGCAATGCCAACGGGACCGATGTGAAGGCCACGGTCGAAGTGGTCGAGCACATGGGAGCTGAGCTCTACGTCTATCTGCAGTCGGGACGCGAGAATTCGATCACCGCCCGGTTCGATGCCGAGCAGCCGGTCGCGCCCGGCAATAACGTTGCGCTCACCTTCGACGAGGACCATCTTCACCTCTTCAGCGCCGAGACAGGCAAGGCCATCGCCCATGGGTCCACCGTGGCCGCCGCATAGGGAACCGGCTGGCGTCGTTTCGGTTGCATCGGCTGCGCCCGACGGTCAGTCCGCCAGCGCCAAAAGTTGACGAAGGCTCGCCGTAGCTTCACCGATCACGCCGTCTCCTGCGCCGTAGTACAGGTGCAGCGTGTCTCCGTCGACAATGAGGCCGGTGCCGAAGACCACATTCCCGACCGGCCCCTCCCGCTCGTATGGCGCCTCAGGGCTGAAGATCGGTTGGGAATGGCGGTATCGGACCTGGCTCGGGTCTCGCGCGTCGAGGATAGCCACTCCCATGCGGTACAAACGCCGATTGCCCGGCGACCGCAAATACTCGTTGGCATGATACAGGAGAAGCCAGCCTTTCTCCGTCCGGATGGGAGGCGGACCTGCGCCGAGACGCTCGGCCTCCCATGTGCCAGGGATCGGCTCCAGCAGTGACTGGGGATCCGACCAAGAGCGGAGGTCGGACGAGGTGATGATCTGGATGGCCGGGAACTCGCGCACGAGGGCAACGAACCGACCATCCAGCCGGTCCGGGAACAGCACCAGGTCCTTGGTGTTGCTCTCGGGCAGGACCGGCCCGACCTCTTCAAACGTCTGAAGGTCGTCGCTCCGTGCGATCCAGGCACGCAGCCGGAATGGAGCCGTCTCCCACGGGAGCTTTGGTTGATCCGCGCGGTCAACGGACACCTTGGTATAGGCGACCAGGATGGAACCGTCCATCACAATGGCTCGCGGATCCTCGATCCCCAAACGGCCGTCGAAGTCGTCCTCTCGTGCCTCCCAGACAGGAAGATCGCGCCGCTCGAAGCGGTTCCAAGTCTGTCCCTCTGCCAGACCGAAGCGAGAGATTCCGTCATTGCCCACTGCCCGATACAGCAGGTGCGGCCGGCCTCGGATCATGAGGGCGGCCGGATTCAGCACACCCTTGCCCTCCCACCACATCTCTCGCGGCACCAGGATGGGGTTGCGAGGGGATCGCCGGAACAGTGCTTCGGTCATCCTGGCTTTCGGTTCCTGATGCGGTTCGAGTAGCCTGAGCCGGAGGGGATGCCCACGAACCCATGGAGAGCACGGACCGGACGCGGATGAAGGCTGGACACGATAGCGATGTCCAGGCCGGCGAGCTTCGGGATCATCTCGCCAATACCCGCACATTCCTTGCCTGGGTCCGCACGGCGGTGACCATCATGGCCTTCGGGTTTGTTGTGGCCCGATTTGGCATTCTCCTGCGGGAGCTTCCCGGACGGCACCACAATGTGGGCTACCACCTGTCCGATGTCATCGGCACCGTCCTCGTCCTTCTCGGCGCCGTATTCCTCCTGCTCTCCACGCGCGAATTTCTGACCGTGCGCCGAGCCATCAGCAACCAGGAGATCGAGGTCCGCCCCAACCTCTATCTGCTCTTGGCCGGTTGCGTTGTGGTCGTTGCCCTCGTGCTCGCCGTGTACTTGCTCCTTACCGGATAGGAGCGGCCTCGTTAACCCTGGCTGCCGATCAGAACGCCACTCGCGAACACCAGGGCGCCGCCGAAGACTACCTGAATAACGCTGAGGAAAAAGTTCATGTTGAAGAACTTGTTCCGCACAAAAGCGATGGCCACGAGTTCGATACCCACGATGGCGTAGGCGAAACTCAGGGCCACGTGGAAGTTCCCGATCAGGAACGGCAGCGTGTGCCCAATGCCGCCGACGAAGGTCATCAGTCCCGTGATTGCGCCCCGGGTGATGGGGCGCCCGCGGCCCGTCAGCTCGCCCGTGTCGGAAAGTGCTTCCGAGAACCCCATGCTGATGGCCGCGCCGACCGCGGCAGCCAGCCCCACTAGGAACGCCTTCCTGGGGTCGCCCGTGGCGAATGCAGCCGCGAAGAGCGGGGCCAGCGTCGACACCGACCCGTCCATGAGCCCCACCAGACCCGGCTGGATGACCTGGAGGACGAATCGCTCTTCGTCAGTATGCTCATACCGCTGGCGTCGTTCCTTGGGTGCCGCCACTGGGGGCGCACCGTCAGCCATGGATCATGTCTCGATCCGTCGGGCAGCACAATCGGAGCAGTATCCATAGAACAGGGTCGCAACGCTGCTGACCCGAAAGCCATCGATCCGGACATCTTCGTCGGGTACCGTCGCCTCGACGTCCCGGATGCGGCCGCACAGCAAGCAGACGGCCTCGGCATGCGGATCGGTATTGGGATCGAAGTGGCTCACCCCGCCGACGTCAAAGCGCTTCACTTCACCAGCGGCGGCGAGCTCGTTCAGGGCCTTGTAGACCGTGGTGAGAGACACCATGGGCATGACCTCTCGGAGCGCCTCGTGGATCGCCTCGGCAGTAGGATGGCCCTGATTGCCTGCGAGGAGCCGGTAAATGGCGAGTCGCTGTGGCGTCACCTTTCCGCCGCGCTGATGGATCGCCTCGGTCAGTTTTTCGGGCGTTCTCACTTCTTATACACAATGATTGTTTGTTAACTATGGATAGTCTACCAGGCTAAGGATAGCCGCGTGACAACTCCAATCTGCTCTGTTCCTCCATACAATGGGGGCATGAATGTGGGCCCGCTGGACTATGACGAGGCGGTTCTCAAGCAAGCCCGCACTGCCGCCGACGCAGCGGTCGCCGAGGAGTTCGACCGGCTCACCCAGGCCTTTGAGACGGGCGAGGTAGCCATCATCGAAAAGACTTTCTACAGCATCTTCGAGCGCATTTATCTGCAGGGTTATCGGGACGCTCAAGCGTGACCCACACGGGCGGCGACCGTTCGGAGGAGCAGACGACGACCTCGGTCATATTCACGACCGCGGGGTCATTCCGGGTCGACGGATCCGTTCACGAGACCTTGAAACGGCTGGCCACGGAGGAGTGGCCCATGTTTGTGCTCGCCGATAGCCGGGAGCAGCTCGTCGTACGGAGCGCGGAGGTCTCTGCAGTCCAGAATCACAAACCGGCACGGCGGGCGACCGGCTTTCAGGGCTGATCTAGCCGCGAACGGGGCCTTGTGATCCCACCATGCCCGCCGGATCGAGCAGGCGGTCGATCTCCTCGCGCGGCAGGTCTGTCTTTTCCAGGGCGAGCTCGCGAACGGTCCGCCCTGTCCGGTAGGCCTCCTTCGCGATGGCGGCGGCCGTGTCGTAGCCCACTGCCGGCGACAGCGCCGTCACGAGCATGAAGCCCTTCTCGACCATCTCAGGTCCCCGGCTGGTGGCCTGCAGGCCCTCGACGGCCCGTCGCGCCAGGTTCCGAACGGCATCTGCCAGCAGCTCTGCACCCGTGACGAAGTCGTAGGCGACGATGGGCAGCGCAACGTTCAGTTCGAAGCTGCCGGATTGGCCGGCGAGGCTGATAGTGGCATCGTAGCCGATCACCTGCATGGCCACCATGATCAGCGACTCCGCGACAACGGGGTTGACCTTCCCAGGCATGATGGAGCTGCCCGGCTGTAACTCCGGCAGCGTAATCTCTCCCAGTCCGGCCACTGGGCCGGAAGACATCCAGCGGAGATCGTTGGCAATCTTGATCAGTGCGACGGCGCTCGTCCGCAGCATCCCACTCGCCGCGACCACGCTGTCGATGGAGCTCTGAGCCGCGAAGTGGTGCGTCGTCTCTCGCAGGGGCAGTCCTGTTCGTCCCGAAATGCGAGCGAGCGTCTTAGTCGGGAACTCAGGATGGGTGTTGATGCCGGTCCCCACGGCCGTACCGCCGAGAGCCACGGCGGAAAGATCCTCCACGGAGTGATGGAGCCGAACTACCGCCTCGGCCATCTGATCGGCGTAGCCCAGCAGCTCCTGACCCAAGCGAATCGGCGTGGCGTCCTGCAGATGGGTGCGGCCTGTCTTGATGACCGGCCAAAGCTCACATGCCTTGCGCCGCAGGGCCGCCTCCAATTCGCTGAGCGCCGGAATCACCTCTTCCTGCAGGGCCAGGATGGCCGCCAAATGAAGAGCCGTAGGGATGACGTCGTTCGACGACTGGCCTGCGTTGACGTGGTCGTTCGGATGGACCTCGCCGTGTGTCCGTCGATCACCGCCGAGCAGCTCGTTGGCGCGCGAGGCGATCACCTCGTTGGCGTTCATGTTCGTAGAGGTCCCAGAGCCAGTCTGGAAGACACCGATGGGAAATTGGTCGCCGTAGGTCCCGTCAGCGACCTCACCGGCCGCCCTAGCGATAGCCTCGGCCAGTCGCGTGTCCAGCAGCCCAAGATCGCGGTTGGCTTCCGCCGCCGCCTGCTTGAGCATGCCCAAGGCCCGGATGAAGCGGGTCGGCATGCGGAGTTCGCCGATGGGGAAGTTTTCAACTCCCCGGGCAGTCTGGGCGCCGTAATACGCGTCGGATGGAACCTGGACTTCGCCCATCGTGTCCCGCTCGACTCGGACGTCGCCCGCTTCCGGCACGGTCCACCTCCCAAGCTTTCTCATTCTAGGGAGGAGGCGAAGTTGGTCCGGCCTCGGGGCTTAGTTGTGCTCTGCGGTCGGGGCCGCCTGAACGCCGCGCAGCTGGCTCATGACCGTGCGCACCGCCTCGATCGCGACGATGGCTGCCGACAGCTTCTCCTCCAGATCGGCCAGCGTGTTCTGGTCGATGTCCTCTTGGGAAAGCGGCGGCACCTCCAGCTCGGCCAGATAGTCCTGAGCGAGACGAGCGGCCTGGCGAAGCGGCATACCCGCCAGCCGCGCCTGGCTGATGAGCGAGATCATATCGAGGGCGTTGCCGCTGATGCGCCGATTGCCCTTGAGAGAGGCGGGTAGATAGCCACGGTTCAGCCAGTGCTGGATCTGTCGAGCCGAGACGCCCGTGATCACTGCGGCTTGGCGGATGGTCAGAATCAAATCACCCCACATCCGTCCTCGGTCGGGTGGTCGCAGGCGAAACTGCGGGATGTGAGAGGCGGTCGCGCGACCCATACACCCATGGTAGTCGGATGCTCCGTCTCCATGCGGGTTCGCCGCTTGCGGGGCGGCCGTTCCACCCCGCCCACTCCAAAGCTCTCCGGTCATGACTGCGACCGAGTGCTCATACCAGCCTCATCCCCCAGACAACCGGCCAGAGAGTTGCAGCGAAGCTCTCGGACCAATGGGCGCTGACCATTGAACCAGACGTCCGTCAGAGGCGCCGCCGGCCAAACGCCGTGAAGCAGAGGAGGGTAGGCGGTTGGGAGAGTTCAGTGACTCCCTAGTCTCGTACCGAGTATCGCTTGGACAAGTTTCCTATTGGGATTCGCCAGGCGGGCAGGCACCAAAAGAGGAGTCTGGTCAGTCTGAGGTAGCGTGTGGCCACCGAGCCGATACACTGTGTCATCATCGTCGACCCGATCCCTGAACGGGTCATACCCCTCGCGGAAAATGTCTCCCGATACGGCTATGCGGCCGACATCTGCCGGCCCGACGACTGGCTGGTCCGGCTGACCTACGCGGACGCGAGCGCTATCGTCGTCGGGCCCAACATGCGTTCGTTGGATCTCTGGGCCTTCTGCAAGGAGGTACGCCAGCAGTCGGACCTGCCTTTGGTGGCGCTGACTGCCGACTCCTCACCCGACCACGTCGCTTTGGCGTTGGAGGGAGGCGCGGACGTCTGCCTGGGCGCCGACTCCGCGCTCTCGGCACGACAGGTTGTGGCTGGGATACGGGCGGTGGAGCGGCGCATCAAATCCAACCATCAGCGGCGCAGTGACGTCATCGAGGCCGGCCCGCTTCGTGTGGATCTGGCACGCAAGGACGTCACGCTTCACGGCCGACGCGTGCAGCTCACGCCCACCGAGTTCGGCATCCTCTCGGTACTCGCGCAGCAGCCTGGGCGCGTGTTCAGCGGCGTCGAGCTGCTTCGTCAGGTGCACGGCTACGAGGCCGAGAGCGGCGAGGCACAGGATATCGTCAAGGTCCACATCTCGCGTCTACGCCAGAAGTTGGAAGAGGACCCCCAGAGCCCCCGCCGGATCGTGAACGTGCGGGGCCAGGGCTACATCTATATGTTCGAACGGCGGGGCGAGCCGACCCTCCAGTAGCCTTCCGCACCCGGCGCGCGGGTGATATGCTCAGCCGTGATCGTGACAGACACCGGGGATCTTCGGACTTGACCGAGGGGGTGCAGGCCTGCTCGTTCTGCGGCGCTCCCGCCGCTGAGACCGGCCCACTCGCCACCGGCGGCGAGGGTTTGGCCATCTGCGGAGCCTGTGCCGATCGGGCCCGATCTCGAATTGATCAGCTCCTCGAGGGTCCGCCGGCGGTACCCGAGCGCCGCCAGCTCGCCGACTTGTACCGCCTGCACTTTCAGGACCCACGCCGCGAGCGCCAGTTCCTGGCCTCGGTGAGCTTCTTCAGCACATTCGCCCTCGTCCGGATGATCGTGCGTTCCATTCAGGAGGGCAAGGGGCCGTTTCACAACGTCACCCCCGGAGGCAAGCACATCCATCACCTCGTATGGGGCATTCTCCTGTTGCTGGTTGTCGGGTTCATCTGGCTGCACCAAATCGGGACGGGGGTGCTACGTCCCCGGAAGTGGATGCGGGCCACAGCGATGGCCTACGGCGCCGGCTCTGCATTGACCCTGGACGAGTTCGCCCTATGGCTGAACCTGCAGGACGTCTACTTCACTCCGGAGGGCCGAGAGAGCATTGACGCCGTCATCCTGTTCGGATCGGTGTTGTCTATCGGCTTCTGGGGCCGGCCGTTCCTGCATGCCCTGACGCGGCATCTGGTTCACAAAGCAACCGCGCCGCTCCGGTCTGGGACTCAGCCATAGGCTCGAGGCCCGCCAACCAGGCAAATAGGCCTACCCAAAGACCGGCTGCCAGCCCCGTCGACCGCAAGAATACCAACAAGGGCACGACCGCGCCTAGTGTGCGGTCCCTTCGGGAAACCCGGACCGCCAAGGGTGTCCCGCTGAGCATCAGGATCATGATGGTGGCGCCGAGCGTGCGCCTAATCCGCGGCACCAGAAGGCCGGGCAAGACCATCGCCAAGGTGGCGCCCGCCAGCAAGGTCTGGAATCGCACAACACCGGGCGTGTGGTTGTCTCCATGGAGACGGGCCGGATGGACGCGAAGCACCCGGACCTTGTAGTAGCCGATTCGAACTTTCTTTCGCCAGTAGGCGACGATGCTCTCCGGGTGGACATGCTCAACGGAGGCGCTGGGAGTGAACACCATGCGAACCCGTGCGGCAGCCAGCCGGAACGAGAGCTCCTGATCCTCTACTGATGACCCGGGATACGACTCGTCGAACCCTCCCACGTCGAGGAGAACCTGGCGTCGATAGCCAGCCGAGTAGGTATCGACGAAATCAATATCCTGCCCGCGGGTGAGCCTCCGATATCGATCCTCATAGTCCGCTTGGACGAACCGGGCCACGATATTCCGCTGCCGCGAGGTGTAGACGCCTCGGGTGGCGACAACAGCTGGAGCGTCGAAGGGGACCGTCATCTCGGCGATCCAGGTGGGAGCGGGAATGCAATCGGCATCCGTGAATAGCAGTACATCCGCGCAGGCTGCCGATATTCCCACATTGCGGGCTCCAGCGGCGCCGATGCCCGCGGTGGCGAGTACGACACACCCGAAGCGCCTGGCCAGTCCCCCGCTGTGATCGGACGAGCCGTCGTCAACCACGTAGATCGGCGCCGACATGCTTTGATGGGTCAGGGCGGTGAGGCAGCGCTCGAGTGTCAATCCCCCGTTTCGAACGGGAACCACAACCGCGACCGAGGGTGACGCGGAGCTAGCCCCGTCCAATCAGGTGCCCCGCAAGCTCTGTGGCCGCCTTGAGGTTGCGCTTCATCTCGGCCGGATCGATGGCTCCCTGCCAGAGCTTCTTCGCGAGGTAGCGGGGCCGGAGATAAAAACGCCGCCGCGCTCCATCGCACCAACGAACCAGCTCCGAGGAGGCCAGGCCCGGGCGCTCGACCGTCGTGTTGTGGAGGCCTTCGGCCGTGAGCCAGTGCGACCAGTCACGAGAAACAAGTGTTCCATCCGAGACCGCACGATCGTAGGCTCGCGTGCCGGGATAGACCATCAGCGGAAAGAACTGCGCGGAATCCGGATTCAGCTGTTGAGCCAGCTTGAGCGTCTTCCGCAGGGTTGCTTTGGTCTCTCCGGGATTGCCAACCATGAAGCAGGCATGCACTAGGACGCCCGCCCGCTTGGCATCCTCGGCAAACTTCCGAGCCTGGTCAACCTTGAGGCGCTTCTGCACCGTCTCCAGAATGCCGTCGTCGGCCGATTCGAAGCCGGTGCAGACCATCCGAAGTCCAGAGGCCTTGAGGATTTGGAGCGTCTCCAGATCAACATCTGCCCTGGAGTTGGCGGTGAATTTCACGGTGTTGCCCGCCTGGAGGAGTGCCTCGGCCAGACGGTGGCAGCGCTTGCGGTCGACGGTCAGCGTGTCGTCCTCGAGAAACACGTGGACGCCGGGCAGGTGCCGGCCGATCCAGAGAAACTCCTCGACCACGTTGTCAACCGACCGTCGGCGATACTGGTGTCCCGTGAGGACCTGCGGCCATACGCAGAAGTCGCACTTGTAGGGGCACCCGCGACCGGTCACCATCGTCACCTGGGGATGCGGCGTGATGGAATATCGGTAGGCCGAGATGGAGACGTGCCGCTTCCAGACAGAGCTGACGAACGGGATGGCGTCCAGCTCGGCGCCGGTCATTTCCTGGCGATCGTCCGCCGCTACGATGGTGTCTCCAACCCGATGGGTCAGTCCCGCGACCTCGGTAACTTCGCCGGGCAAGCGCGTGGCTAGGTCGCACAGCGTGACGTCATACTCTCGACGCGCGACCGCGTCGATCCACGGGGCGCCGCGCAGTGTTTCCTCGGGCAAGGCCGACGCATGCGTACCCACGAGCACCTGGTACGCCTGGGGGACTGCCTGTCTCAGCTCCCGGCACACCGCGAGATCCGAAAGAATGCTCGGCGTGGACGTATCGGTGATGATCAGGCCCGGCTGAAGAGAGATCGCCAGACGACAGATGTGCTCTAGGGCAAGCGCTTCAGCCGGCCCGTCGAGGAGCGTGACCTCGTGGCCCTCCTGCTCGAGCATGGCCGTCGCGTAACCGAGCCAGATCGGATAGTACAGGTTGCCGGATTTCGTTCTGGCCGGCGAGCGCTGGGAGCGTGAAAAGCGTGGATGAAATGGTGGATTGAGGACGAGGACTCGCACGGAGGCTCCCGCGGCGTTGCTGGGCTCGTCCTGCTTTGGCAAGCATATCAGCGCAATCGGGGGTTGTCAACTTGCGCCTTCCAGGGCTGCGCCGTGCGCTCGGCAGTCGCCCGGTTCTTCAGCCCAGCGTGATAGGCTAACCGGAGGATCAGAATGCCCGAAGAGATGGTCCCCTTCGGCACCGGGGAAACCTACGCCAAGACCGAGGGCCAAGGGCCGGACACGCTCTTCATGCCCGTCGCTTGGGGGATGTCGCACGACTTCTACCAAGCCCTGCTCGAGCCGGTCGACCTGCCGCTTCGTATCATCTACTTCGATCCCCAGGGAACCGGCCTCTCGACGCCGCTGCCGCCCGCATGGAACCCGGCCCACATCCTGGATGAGGCGGAGGCAGTGCGGGCCTGGAGTGGTGCCGGTGCTCCCATCGTTGCCGGGCACGCCAGCGGCGCCTTCCTGACCTTGGCGTATGCGCTCGATCATCCGGAGCACGTCGGCGGGCTACTCCTCCTCAATCCCTTCGCGTCCTATGCCCGTGTCAACCAGCTGGCCGAGCCGCTTCTCGAAGCTCATCCGCGTTGGCCCCAGTTCCGGGAGCGCACTCGGGAACTGGGTCGCGTCGCGCTCTCGGCCGAGGATCGTTTCCGGGCGGTCTTCAAAGAGCAGCGCAGCCTGGACATGGTCCGCTCCGGGCCCTACTTCTATGAGATGGCCGAGGCCGCCGATCTCGCATCCTTCAACCCCAGCATGGCCGATGACGCCGCAGTGGATCTGCTGGACGAGCTGCACGCCATACAGGCACCCAGCCTGGTGATCGCGGGCGCCGAGGATCCGCTGTGTCCGGCCTCCGAGGCGCGTCTCATCGCTGCCGAGCTGCCATTTGTCCGTCTGGTCGAGATCCCCGACGCGGGCCACTATCCCTTCGTCGAAGCGGCCGCCGCGGTGCGTGCCGCCGTCGTGGCTTTTCTTCGCGACGCGGGCCTCACCGGGGAAGCCTCGGCGCTTCCGGCCTGACTCTCAACACAAAGAAACCGACCTACGAGGTCGGTTCCTTTGCTTGTGGGGGCGTTTTGCGTGCGTAGCCCCTCGATTCAGTTGTGGCTCCCGCCGGCGACCTGGGAAAGAGAAAAACCCGACGAACCTCTGGGTTCATCCGTCGGGTCTACCTTGCGCAGGCTGTGATTGGTGACCGTAGCTTCGCTGAGGTGGATGGTCACCGACGTTTGCATCCTTACCATAGCAAGAAGCAGTCGCGCTGTCAATACCAAAATTGGCGCTCGTTCAGGACAGTGACATCGACGAATCGTCAGTAGAGGTCGAGGTCGCCTCGTCGCCGCGCGCCGTGTTCCACCCAGCGAAACGCGGCGATCCCGGCCAGTGGCAGCAGGACCGCGAACCCGGCCAGCGGTATGATCTTCGCCGTCAGGGTTGACAGTGGACGGTGGTGCAGTGACGCCTCAACGAGGGCCTGCACCCCATAGGAAAGCGGCAGCGCCCGGGCCGGCAGACGGAGCCACAATGGCAGCGCGGTGATCGGATAGTAGACGCTGCCCAGCAACAGCATGACCGGCGATACCAGATTGGAGACGTCGTTTGAGCGCCTGCTCCACAGGCCGATGGCCGAAAAGACAAACCCCAACCCCCATAAGCCCAGAAGAAGAAGGCCAAGGCTGACCAGCAGTGCGGGCCAGTCGACGTCGAACCGCACGCCGAAGACGAGCATGCCGAAGCCCACGGTGCTGGCTGCGGCCAGAGAGGTCTCGAAGGCCCCGGCCAGGGCGAAGCCGGTGAGCCAGGCGATGCGTGGCGCCGGTGCCAGGAAGAGCCCAATGAGAGTGCCCCGCAGCCGCTCCGTGTCCAATGTCTGACCGACGTTGTACAGCATGGTGAAGACCAGTGTGCTGGTGGCGGTTCCCACAACCGCATAGGGCACGAGCGCCGGGTTCCTGCCCTCATAGATGAGACCAGCGGTCGCCAGCTGGAAAACGGGAAGGCCGATCCAGAGCCCAAGGTACCCGAGGGCGCCCGAGATAACCAGCTGCTCCTTCATGCGCGCCGACCACGAGGCCGCCACCGCTCGCAATCCGAGGCCGAACGATTCACCTCTAATAGAGATCAAGCTGTCCCAGCCTTCGCGCCACGTGCTCTACACGGCGCAGCGCCAGCAGACCGGCGACCACGTAGGCCGCCGAGACGCCGAATGACAGCGCCAGCTCGCGACCCGTCGTTGCCAGGCCGGCGCCGGTCAGGACTGCCGGCCGGAACGCCTCCAGGGCGTGGGTGATGGGCAGGCCGTTTGAGATCCAGCGCACCGAGAGCGGAAGGCGTGCGATGGGAACGGCGAAGCCGCCCAGCAGCAGGAGCGGCGGCTGCATGACGTTGGCGATGAGATTGCCGCGGCGCGACAGGATGAAGAGGCCGGCGAGCGTGAAGCCCATGCTCAGGGAGGCCGTCACCATCGCAAGCGCGCCCAGCGCGGCGGCGGCCATACTCCCGATGTTCAGCGTCGCCCCCGTGGCCACGCCCAAGAGCGTCACCATGATGAAGCAAGGCAGGAACCAGACGAAGGAGCCGAGGCCATACCCGGCGATCACCGCCGCCCGGCTCGCCGGTGAGAGGAATAGGGAGCCACTGGTGCCCTCGTCGCGCTCCCACTCGATGGCATAGCCGCTGGTCCATATGCTCGACGACAGCAGTACCGAGCCAAAGATGCCCGTGACCAGGAATCCCGACAGGCTGGCGCCACCCACGACCGTCCGACCCGAGGCGCCGTACATGACCCGCCAGACGGCGAAGATCAGCAGCGGTCCCAGTGGCCAGCGAACGAACTGAATCAGGTAGGCGCTCATACGCGTCAGGAACGCCCGCCCCGTCGCCAGGGTCACTGAGAGCGCCCACGCCACCTCGTTGCCCTGCAGGGACTCCGACGGTATCACTCGAATGACCGACCGGCAACTGCCAGAAAGGCGTCCTCGAGCGACGGCTCGATGACTCGGATGGTTCGGACCCCCACGCCCTGGGTGCGGAGGGCAGAGAGAGCCGCATCGAGTGCTTGGGTTGTGTCGACGCACATCAGGCTCCACTGAGCTGCGCCGTCGGCGTCATACTCCGGACCACTGACGGTTACCTCGGGAATGGCCGCGAAGGCGGAGGCGACCGCAGGGGCGCGGCCATTGAGGGCCTCGACCGCCACGATCACCCGGCGGCGGGCCGCCACCCGAGCCTTCAGCTGCTCGGGCGTGCCCTGCGCCACAATGAGGCCCCGGTCGACGATGGCAATCTGCTCGCACAGCGCGTCGGCCTCTGTCATGTCGTGCGTTGTAAGGAGAACCGTATGTGTCGGGGCAAGGGCCGCAATCTCCCGCCGGAGGTCCATGGCCGCAGCCGGATCCAGACCGATGGTCGGCTCGTCGAGGATCAGGATGGGAGGATCGTGCAGAAGAGCCTTGGCCAGATGCAGCCGCTGCTTCATCCCTCGGGAATAGCCCTCCACTCGGTCACCGGCACGCTCCGTGAGTCCCACCAGCTCCAGCTTTTCCGCGACGGCTGTCCGGATTGCTGCCGACCTCATGCCGTAGAGGTGCCCGAAGTAGATCAGGTTGTCACGCGCGCTCAGCTTTCCATAGAGCCCTCGGTCGCCGCCCAAGACCACACCGAGGCTGCGCCGAACCGCTCGGTCGTCGCGCACCACGTCGTAACCCGCGACCCGCGCGGTGCCTGCGGTTGGTGTCAAGAGGGTAGACAGCATCTTGATGGTGGTGGTCTTGCCCGCCCCGTTGGGTCCGAGCATGCCGAAGATCATGCCCCTGCGGACGGTCAGGCTGATGTCCTTGACTGCCTCTACCTCCTGCCGTCGAGCGAATGGGCGGCTGCGGCGCCAATACAGACGACGGAGGTTATGAGCTTCGATGGCGGGTTCGTCAGGCAGCAGAGCTTCAGACATTGATGGAACTCGCATTGAATAATCTTTATCCAATAGTTGATTATCTATGAGCGAACCCAAGCATCGTCGTGATTCCCCTCACACACGTTCCGCTGTCCAGCATCGGGCAAGACCTTCTCCAATCCCGAATCGGGAGCCGGCAGCTTTCCGGCCGCCAATCGTGCCCTGGACCTACGGCCCCTCGTCTGGTGGGAATGCTAGACTCGACGGGTCGGCGAGGCGATAGCGCCTGCCAACAGACTGAAGGAGTGCCCGGCGCGTGGCTCAGTGTGACTTCTGCGGCAAGAGCAAGATGTTCGGCCGCAACATCCGGTACAACCACGGCGGTAAGTGGGAGCTTCGCGCCCCCAAGACCAACCGTGTCTTCAATCCCAACGTTCAGCGTACTCGGATCCTCGTGGACGGAAAGCTGCAGCGGGTGCACATCTGTACGCGCTGCCTCCGGACCCGACAGAAGACGGCCTAGCTCAACCGGCGAATGCATCTAGCCGTCGGGCGTTCGTGCCTCAGTGGCTGCCGCCCGCAACCGTTCGATGTTTTCTGCTGGGCTGCCCTGTTCGTTGAAGACCGAGGACCCGGCGACCAACGTGTCGGCGCCGGCCTCCACCGCCCGCCCGGCCGTTTCAACCTCGATGCCGCCGTCAACCGCCAGGGAGCAGCTGGGGTTCCAGCGGTCCAAGAGCCGGCGCGTGCGAAAGATCTTCCGGGGCGTGGTTTCGATGAACGACTGGCCCCCGAATCCTGGATTTACGCTCATTACAAGCACCGAGTCGACGACGGGCACTATCTCTTCGAGATCAATGATGGGGGTCGCGGGGTTTAGCGCCACAGCCGGCGATGCACCGGCGGAGCGAATCCGCTGCACCAGGCGGTGCAGATGCTCTGTGGCCTCGATGTGGACGAAGAGCCGATCGGCCCCGGCCTCTTGGAAGGCATCGACGTAGGCTTCGGCGTCCTCGATCATCAAGTGCACATCGAACGGCAGACGACTCACCCGGCGGAGGGACGCTACGACGACGGGGCCAAATGTGATGTTGGGGACGAAATGGCCATCCATGACATCCAAGTGCAGTCGGTCTGCGCCGGCCTCCTCCGCCGCGGCCACCGCGTCGGCAAGATGACCGAAGTCCGCCGTGAGCACGGACGGACAGATGGCCAGAGGGCGCACAGCCGGCAGCTCGCTCATGACGCCCGTTGCTGCAGCAACGACTGCATGCGTAGCTGGCCGCACGCCGCGTCGATATCCAGGCCTTTGGAGTAGCGGACCGTCGCCGGAATGCCCCACACACGTATGGCAGCCGCGAAGCGGTCGGCGCGCTCCCGGGTTGAGGCGCTGAAGCCGGCATCGCCAAAGGGGTTCCAGGGGATAAGGTTCACATGGGCCAGCGGCCGGAGAGGGGTCAGGAGCCGTCCCAGGTCGCCCGCGAGGTTCAGACCGTCATTGGTGTTCCGGAGCAGCACGTACTCGAAGCTGACCCGCCTGCGAGTGGAGCGCACGTAGTCGCGGGCCGCCTCCAGAATCTCCCCAATCGGGTAGCGCTCCTCATAGGGCACGATGGAGCGTCGCAGCTCAGCATCAGGTGCATGCAGCGAGATCGCCAAGTTCACCTCACCAGGCTCCCGTGCGAAGCGGCGGATGCCGGGAACGATGCCCACCGTGGAGACCGTCACCCGCCGCGTCCCCAAACCGAGACCGCCGTCTCGGGTAATCAACCTGATAGACGCCATGACTCGGTTGTAATTGAGAAAGGGCTCACCCATTCCCATGTAGACCACGTTGTCAAGCCGTTTCCCCTGGGCACGGAGCCGGCCGGCGAACAGCTCAACCTGGTCCGCAATCTCGGCGGTCGTCAGGTTGCGCCCGAAGCCCGCGATCCCGCTGGCGCAGAAGCTGCAGCCCGCCGGGCAGCCGATCTGGCAGCTGACGCACACGGTGAATCGAGGCGAGCTTCTCGGCCCACCAGACATGAGCACGCTCTCTACCAGACCGCCGTCGGCAGCACGGAACAGGATCTTGTTCGTGCCGTCGGACTTGGAAATCCGATCGGCCACGACCTCAAGCGAACGCAGAGGCGCGAGGTCCTCCAACCGGCCGCGGAGCGCTCGGGGAAGCCCAAAGACCTGGTCCCAAAGCCAGGCTCCACGTCCGTGTACCGCCTCAAAGAGCTGATCCGCCCGGAACCCGGGCTCGCCAAGACTGATCAGTCGGTGACGCAGCGCCTCACGACCAAGAGCGGACCAGGATTCGGGTATGACGACCTCCGAGGATGGCGGGCGACTCGGCTAGGATGCAATGAGGCCCGAGGCGGCCCATTGTATCCGGGTAGTGAGCCACCGTGATCCTGATTGATGCGGCCGTGCATGTGTCGGCCCGAAGCATGCCGACTGGCGACGCACTGGCGGCGCTACGCCGGTTCGACACCGATTCCGCAGTGATCTTTGCCGACGCCCAGAGCCCTGACCTCACGGCCGACAACCGCTACGTGCTCATGAGTGGCCAGGAGTTCGACTGCTATCCCTTCTATTACGCAGGCGGGAACCCCTTCACGGACACCCGACTGGACCTGGAGAACCCGCCCAACCTGGAGGACTACTGCGGCGTGCGGTGGCACGGCTGGTTCGCCGAATCGGAAGACCGGACCGGGCGCGTTGACCGACATGAGCTGGAGTTCGCGGTCATGACCATGGAATCGCCGGAGTTTACTGGCCTCATGTCGGCCCTCGCTTTCTACGATATGCCCATCATGTTCGAGGAGGACTTCGCCGTCACACTCGAGTTCGTGGCGCGCTTCCCCGAGCTGACCGTCATCATCCCCAGCATGGGCGTCTTCAGCGGTGGTGAGGAGAACATCGTCGGCCGCCTGCAAACCAACCCCAGGGTGCACTTCACCACCAGTCACTCCCGCCTCGATCGCGTCTTGGTCAGCCGGGTGGGACCGGAGCGCCTGCTCTATGCTTCGGACTTCCCCTACGGGGACCCGGCCCAGAGCATTGAACGCGTCAAGCAACTGGGCCTTGGTGACGAGGATGAGGCACTGGTCTTCGGTGAGAATGTGGAGCGCCTGTTTCATCGCTCCATCGATGAAGTGGACGTCGAGGAGAGCTGACCCTTGTCAGGCCTTGGAGATGAAGCCGATCAGCCACTTGCCGTTCACACGATCCGGAATGATGCTGTCCACCACCGTGCCTCTCTTCAAGCGGAAGGTCACCCGGAGTGAGCCGGTGTTGCGGGCCAGCCGACCCACGACCCGATAGGTGTAGCTAACGGGCGGCCCCGGCAGCAGGGCAAGCTGGTAGGCAGCGTGGGCATTCGGGACTGCGCCGGCTTGGGAAGCGGTGAGATAACTGGCCGCAAGATTCTTGTTGCCGCTGACAACCGCCTGGGCGAACGCGCCCACCACCGCGACGGCCGAGCCGGTGGGGCCGACGGAGGTCGCAGTAGCCGATGCAGCGACGGTGGGCGTCACGGCGGTCCCCGTGGGTGTGGGGGCACTGCTCGTCGACGTGGCCGCGGGTGTCGGTGAGGCCCCAACCGCCGTGGACGTTGGCCCGGTGCTGGTTGGTGAGGGGACGGGCGTTGAAGTAGCAGTCGATGTCGGGGTGGGCGTGGGCTTCGGGTGGGCAGCCTTGGAGCCACAGCCACCGAATACCAGCAACCCGAGCCCCAGCCCGGCTGCAATCAGCAGGACACGCATGAATCCCTCACCTCCCAGTCGGATCCTCGACCCCATCTTAGAGAGGCCAAGGCGTTTACGAATAGCGAGGTGCCGCACCGTGCGGCATGACGAGTTGACAGGCGCCCCGCCTAGGCGGGACCGCGACGGAAGCCGGTTCCAACGCGTGAATGGACGTCGCGGCGAGCATTCCGTTCCCAGCACGCCTTCGACGCCTGCAGAGCTATTCGGTCTTGCCCTGAGCCTCGTACTGACTCTTTAGCTGCTCCACCACGGCCGGATCGGCCAGTGTGGTGGTGTCACCGAGGACCCGGCCGTCGGCGATATCGCGGAGTAGGCGCCGCATGATCTTCGCGCTCCGCGTTTTGGGCAGATCGGCGGCAAAGATGATCTGGTCGGGTCTGGCGATTGGCCCGATCTTCTCGGCCACATGTCTGCGAAGCTTCTCCTGCTCACTGTCGGTCCCTTCGATGTCTCCCTTCAAGGTGACGAACGCCGCGATGCCCTGGCCCTTGATCTCATGTTGCATCCCCACGACCGCCGCTTCGGCCACGTCGCCGGAGTCGATCAGGGCGCTTTCCACCTCCCACGTCCCGATGCGATGACCCGCCACGTTCAACACGTCGTCGACCCGGCCGATGATCGCAAAGTACCCGTTCTCAAGCTGCTTGGCCCCATCGCCCGTGAAGTAGCGGCCCGGAAAGCGCGCCCAGTAGTTCTCGACGAAGCGATCGGGATCCCGGAATATGGTGCGGAACATGGCGGGCCACGGGTGGTTGATACATAGATAACCGGCGGCTGTGCCCGGTTCGATCTCTTCGCCGTTCTCGTCCACGATGGAGGCGGAAATGCCCGGGAACGGTACGGTTGCCGAACCGGGCACTGTCTCCGTCAAGCCGGGCAGCGGGGTGATCAGGATCATGCCTGTCTCGGTCTGCCACCAGGTATCCACGATGGGGCATCTGCCCCCGCCGATGTGTTGGTTGTACCAGACCCACGCCTCGGGGTTGATCGGCTCGCCCACGCTACCCAAGAGGCGCAGCGATGAAAGGTCATGCCTCTGCGGATATTCGGCTCCCCACTTCATGAACATCCGGATTGAGGTGGGCGCCGTATACAGGACGGTTACCTGATGCCTCGCGACCAGATCCCAGAAGCGATCCTTGTCGGGATAGTCAGGGGCGCCCTCGTACATCACACACGTCGCGCCATTGGCAAGCGGGCCGTACACGATGTAGCTGTGCCCGGTGACCCAGCCGATGTCCGCCGTGCACCAGTAGACGTCGTCCTCTTTGAGATCGAAAACCCATTTCGTGGTGAGAGCGGTCCCCAGGAGATAACCGGCCGTCGTGTGCACGATGCCCTTGGGTTTGCCGGTCGTACCCGACGTGTACAGGATGTAGAGCATGTGCTCGGAATCCAGTGGCTCCGCATCACACTCATCCTCGACGCCTTCTATCAGCTCATGCCACCACCGGTCCCGCCCCTCGCACATCTTTACCGGTGCTCGATCGCCGGCACGGCGAAGCACGACCACGTGCTCGATGCTCGCCGATCGCTCCAGCGCCGCGTCGGCGTTCTGCTTGAGGGGAACGACGCTCCCTCGGCGAAACCCGCCATCCTGTGTAATCAGTACGCGTGCCTCGGCGTCGTTGATGCGGTCCGAGAGGGACTCCGGCGAGAATCCGCCGAAGACGACGCTGTGAGGGCAGCCGATTCGGGCACAGGCGAGCATGGCGATGGGCAGCTCCGGCACCATGCCCATGTAGATGGCGACACGATCACCCACACGCAGGCCGAGGTGCTTGAGGACATTGGCGAACCGGCAGACCTCGCGATGCAGCTCGCGGTAGGTGAGCGTGCGCTCCTCTCCGAATTCACCCTCCCACACAATTGCCCGCTTTGCGCCACGTGTCCCGAGGTGCCGGTCAAGGCAGTTGTAGGACGCGTTCATCCGTCCACCGCGAAACCACTTCGCCCACGGACGGTCCCACTCTAGGACCGTCTCCCAGGGCGTAAACCATTCCAGCTCTCGCGCCTGCTCCGCCCAAAACGCCTCAGGGTCGGCGGCCGCCTTCTCGTAAATCGTCGGATCCGAAACGTTGGCCTCCGAAGTGAACTCGGGCCGTGGCCGGTACCGTCGATCCTCTGCCAGCAGGACGTCGAAGTGGCTCTGCATCTCCGTGGTCATGGCCCTTCACTTTCCATGAACAGCTGGTCGCGACAGTCGCGGCAATTCTGTCTAAGACTAGCGCCGGCTGACCGGCCCCCGGTCCAACGGACGGTAGAGGTAAAGCGCCACTTCGAGTGGCCGCGTGGCGAGACCGTAGAGATGGGTATTGAGCCCCACCAGACGGAACCCTCGGGACTCGTAGAAGCGGATGGCCGGGTAGTTCAGGTTCTGGGTCTCGAGCATGATTCCGCGTGCCCCGGCACGCGCCGCTGACCACTCCAGCTCTGCCACTAGGGCGGTGCCGATTCCCGAGCCCCGACGCTCCGGGCGAACCCGGATGTCACAGAGCCAGACCAAACCGCTCCAGCGCTCGAGCTTCCAGGTGAGGAGCCCCACGGTTTGACCCTCCTCCTCCGCAAGAATGCATTCGAGCGCTTCAAGTGGACCGTAGAACTCGGCCAGATCGGCCACGCGATCGCCAAACAGCCGTCGCTTGATCACCGCGCGGGACCTGGCTCGCTCCAGCCGCCATCCGTAGCTCTCGGACAGGTCCTCAGTTTCCACCCGGAAGTAGTCCCGGGTCTCGTATTCACTGGGAAAGAGCTGAGCTTCGTCCAGGGCGACCAGCTGCAGCGATCGCAGCTCAGCCAAGGTGCACGATCTCCGTGTCCATTTGGGTGATGACGCCGTCGCCGGCGTTTTCGACCGCAAAATCGGCCACGTGGGCCAGCACCTCGTCGGCATGACGGGCGGTCGTGGACACGCAGGCGATGCCCAGCTCTCCCTCCTGTCGATCATCCAGCCCGCCGACCTCACCGACCGCCACCCGGAACCGGCTCTCGATCCGGCCCTTCAGCGAGCGCATGACCGCCCGCTTCTCCTTCAATGACCGGCTCTCCGGGACCAGAATCATCACGCGCAACACGCCGACAACCATACCGGTTACCCGAGCATGGCCGAGCGGATGGCGGGATGGCCCCTGACGAACTCCGCGGCCGCCATGCGTCGACCACCCTGCGGCTGCACTTCCAGCAGGCTCAGAAGGCCGCTCCCGGTGGCCACCACAATGCCATTCGGTTCCAAGCGGACGATCGACCCCGGCCGGTCATCCGGGGTTCCCCGGTCGGAGATCAGGGTAGCCCGGAAGATTCGCAGAACTCCCTCGGCCCAGGGAGTGTACGCGACGGGCCACGGAACGAACGCCCGGATCTCGCGCTCCAGCAGTTCGGCCGGCTTGGCCCAGTCCAGGCGCCCCTGCTCCTTGGTGAGGAGCTGCGTGTAGGTCGCCGCCGACTCATCCTGCGGACGGGGGGACAATTCGCCGGCCAGCCAGGCAGGGAGAGTGCCGAGCAGCAGCTCCGCGCCCTGTTCCGAAAGCCGGCTGGTCAGGACTTCGGTGCTGTCGTCCCCGTGCAGCGGGGCCGACTCCTGGGTCAAGATCGGACCCGCGTCCATCTTAGCCGCCATGAGCATGATGGTGACCCCGGTCTCGCGATCTCCGGCCAGGATGGCGCCCGCGACCGGCGAAGGTCCCCGATGGCGCGGCAGCAATGATGGATGGACGTTGAGGCAGCCGGCTGCCGGGATGTCCAGGACTGCCTGGGGCAGGATGCGGCCGTAGCTGGCCACCACGAAGAGCTCGGGGCGGCCCTTCTCCAATGCCGTCTGCGTCTCGGGATCGCGCAGTCTGTGGGGCTGGAGGACGGGAACAGACACCTCGTCGGCAAGCGCCGCGATTAGTGTGCGGCGCGTTCGCCGGCCTCGACCCGTCTCCCGGTCTGGCTGAGTCACCAGAGTCCGCACCCAGCCCCGGGCGACCAGGGCCCGGAACGGCGATGACGCGAAGGGGCCGGAACCGAAGAAAACGATGCTGTGAGGGCGGGGCTCTTGAATCATGCCTCAGGATGAGGGGAGGGTGGGATGAGACGCTTCTGGTGGCTACTCGCCGGCTTCTGCCTCGTCGGGGTCATCGGCGACCATGCCGGTTGGTCGCGGGCGCTGGTTTTCGTGCTTTCGGGTTGTGGCACCATTCCGGCCGCGGCCATACTGGGGCGGGCAACCGAGGAGATCGCGCTCGGCATCAGCTCTCGGGAGCTGCGCCGTCAACGAGCGCTGGGGGAGACGGCCGCCCCAACCACCGTCGGCGCCAAGGTCGGTGGCCTGTTGAACGCCACCTTCGGCAATATTCCCGAGCTTTTCATCGGGCTGCTGGCACTCCATCAAGGCTATATCACCCTGGCCAAGGCCACCATCGCCGGCTCGGTGATCGGCAATGCCGCCTTTGTCTTGGGCCTGGCCCTCTTTACCGGTGGGCTCCGCAACGGCGCGCAGCGGTTCGATGCCAAGGAGGCCGGCCATCACGCGGTTTTAATGGCCCTCGCCGTGTCGGCGCTCGTCCTTCCCTCGCTCTTTGTCGCGTCCACCCATAGCCATGGCGTCTTGCAGATCAGCGTCGTCGCGGCTGGCCTGCTCCTGGCGATCTACGTGGCCTACCTGCTGTTTTCCATCTTCGGACTTCAGGGCGGCAGGGCCGGAACGGGGCGCAGGACCACCTTCATTGAGGAGGAGGCGGAGGCGGTCGGCGAGCTCGGCGACGTGACTAAGGCTTGGCCCGTCAAATGGAGCTGCGTGGTCCTGCTGGTGGTGACGGTGCTGGTGTTCTTCGCCTCGGAAGCGCTGATCGACACCGTCGGTCCCTTCACGCGCAGTCTCGGCTGGAGCCCCTTCTTCGTGGGCATCGTGGTGGTGCCGGTGCTCGGCAACATGGCCGAGCAATCGAGCGCCGTCTTTCTGGCCATGCGGAACAAGATGAATGCCTCCTTGGGTGTCGCCTCCGGCTCCTCGATCCAGGTTGCCGTCTTTGTTGCTCCGCTGCTGGTGCTGGCCTCGCTGGCCGGCCATCCTCTCAGCCTGGTCTTCAATCCAATCGAGATTGCCGTGCTTGCGCTGGTGGTCGTGATCTTCTTCTTTGTGTCCCAGGATGGGGAGAGCAACTGGCTGGAAGGTCTGCAGCTGGTGGCTCTCTATGCCATGGCGGCTACGGTGTTCTATTTCGTGCCGGGACGGCTGCGGTGACACGCCTGCGGCGTGGTCGAGAGCCGCTCGGAATCACTCCCGTCGGCTGATCCGGGTGGGGGGCTGGGCAGGGCTACCTGCCACTTCCGCAGTGCCGCCGCCGCCTTGGGGTCCAATCCCGGTTTGTGCTCTTCCTTCAGCGTCCGGGGAGCCGGCCCCTCCATCAGGTCTCGAATCGCGGCCTCAGCGGCCTCTTTGACATCAGAAACTTCGTCTTCCAGGAGCCGCTCGAGAATCGGCTTGGCCCGAGCATCGCCGAGCTTGCCCAAGGCTCGAGCGGCCGACGAACGAAAGACGGCACTGCGGGACTCGGCGAATGGCAGGATGTCGTCGAACAGCGGCACGAGCGCCAGATCCCCCGTGAGACGGAGGAGTCGTCGCTGCTGAGCGGGAGCAAGGGCGGCGCCGAAGGCGGCCCGAACGTCGCGCGTGAGCCGTCGCGATTTTGGGTCTCGGCTGATCCGGTGCTCTTTGAGCAGGCGGTCCAAATCTGGACGCTTGTTCAGATACACCTGAATCCAGGGGGCCACGGTTGCCGGCACCTCCGGGTGGTACTCAGCGCGCATATGGTCTGCCAGCTGCCGTGGGTGGTGCTCCTGAAACCAGCGGTAGAGCAGCAGCGTGAGCTCGGCGTCGCGATGAGCATAGCTCAGCATGGCCGGGTGGATCGGCCGGCGCAGCCAGTTTTCGCGGCGGATTGTCTTCTCGACGTGAATGCCAAGCGCGCGTGCCGCGAGCGCCTGCATGCCCTCCTCACGATGTCCAAAGACCGCGACGGCGGTCTCGGCCAGGTCCACCACATTTCGGATTGGCAGCTTGTGCTCGGCCAACAGCTTCACATCCGTAGCGCCCCCCAGCAGCACCTTGACGCCAGAGGAGTTGAGAACCGGCGCGAGGGGCGCTAGGTTTCTTACCCGCAAGGGATCGATCGTGACGCTCAGCGAGCCGCCGGCGATCTGAATGAGGGCGAGCAGCTGCTTGCCTCGATTGACACCGCCGGGCAGACGAATGATCCGCTGGCCCATCTCCACATCGAGGCCCAGGGCGTCCAGACCATCCAGCTCGGCAATGGCAACCTCCAAGTCATCGGTCCGGTCGACGTGAATCCGGCGGAACTCCGGAGGGTTCGGAAGCTGCACGGCCTCATTATGGCCGGGGTCGTCTACACTTGATTCCGAGGCACCTCAAACCCAAGGAGGGGCGCGAATACGGGACGATACGGCTACAGTCGCAACACTCCGGGGCTCAACGAATCCGTCGAACGACTCTTCCGTCGCTCGCCCATCGGCTGCCCCCTGGTATTCCTCATCGTCGGCGTGGCGGGAATCGCTTCGGATCTTCTCCTGGCGCATGCCCTCCACCATGCTTCGGTGCTCGCCATACCGTTCTTTGGGCTCTTCCTGGCAGGCGGCCTTATCACGCTGCCCATCGGCATCCGAAAGGTGGTCCGGCGGCGCCTCAACCCGTTGGTGCTCCGCTGCCCGAGTTGTCGTGTGGAGTCGCGGCAGATGCAGCAGCCCTTTAGCGTCAAGCGTTGGTACGACGTCGATTACGCCTTCGTTGTCTGCTCGTACTGTGGCAAGGACTTCACAGTGCCGGCGGACGCACGCCTGATCTAGCCCTCCTCCGGAAGGACGACTACTCGGTGACCACTCGGCCGGCATCTGAGGTGCTGAGCCGCAGCCGGAGAGCAACCTCTAATGGGCGGCGCCAAAGCGGCTGTGCACGTCCTACTCCGCAGCACGCGCTACGGAAGCATGAGCCACAGCGGAAGTGTGGCCCTTCGATCGGTCAAGGCGGTCGCAGACGCGGACCCATTGGAACGCCGGCAGGAATTACGATCTGCGCTTTGACACTATCTCCGGCGCCGGGATAAACTCAAGCACCTACATGGGCGACTAGCTCAGTTGGTTAGAGTGCTGCCTTGACATGGCAGAGGTCACTGGTTCGAGTCCAGTGTCGCCCACCAAAGAGGCGGGACGAGTAGCACGGCCCGGTTCGTCAGAGAGGAAGACGCTCGGTGTGAGTCTTCCCGAACTGCCGGCGAAAACCACCCGCTCAGCCTGATTCCGTAGGAATCCGTCCGGCCGCGTTAGGGCCCAATGAAGCGGTGGTTCACCACAACGGGGGTGGAACCACGGGAGGCATCTCTCGTCCCTCACCGGACGGGAGATTTTTGTTTTTCCGACCTGTTACCGAATCGCCAACGCAACTGTCAACGACCTACCTAACCCATGAGGAGGCATCCATGAGCTACCAACCGGCCGAGGAAATCGTCGACGTGCGGGCCGTCGAGATGACTCCTCTGCAGCGTATGCGACACAGCGCCGCCCATGTCATGGCCGAGGCGGTGGTCGGCCTGTTTCCGGAGGCAAAGCTGGGGATCGGACCACCCATCGACAACGGCTTCTACTACGACTTTGACCTCCCGCGTCCATTGACGCCCGAGGACCTTGACGCCATAGAGCGAGGGATGGCAGAAAGCATCGCCGCCGACAAACCGTTCGAGTGCCGGCCCGTATCCGCCGAGCAAGCTCGACACCTCTTCCGGAATCAGCCCTACAAGCTCGAGCTGATCGAGCAGTTTGCCGATGGGCCGCTCACGGTCTATCAGCACGGTGACTTCGTCGACCTCTGCCGAGGACCGCATGTCGACGGAACCGGGAACCTCGGCGCCTTCAAGCTGACGGGCATTTCGGGGGCGTACTGGCGAGGTGACGAGCGGCGGCCGATGCTACAGCGCATCTACGGCACCATGTGGCCGAGCCGGGAGGAGCTGCAGGAGTACCTCGATCGGATCGAAGAGGCTCAACGGCGTGATCACCGTCGCCTGGGTCAGGAGCTGGATCTGTTCAGCATCTCGCAACGGGTGGGACCGGGGCTGGTGCTCTGGCACCCCAAGGGGGCCGTCATCCGCCGGGTCATCGAAGACTTCTGGCGGGATGTTCACGAGCGTCGCCGCTATGACCTCGTGGTCACGCCCCACGTCGGCAAGGCGGACCTGTGGCAGACGAGCGGCCATCTCGGTTACTTCCGCGACAACATGTTCGCGCCCATGGAGGTCGAGGAGCAGGAGTACTTCCTCAAACCCATGAATTGTCCGTTCCACATTGAGATCTTCGCCAATCGCACGCGTAGCTACCGTGACCTCCCCATGCGAATTGGAGAGATGGGCATGGTCTACCGGTACGAGCGCAGCGGCGTTCTCCATGGCCTTCTGCGAGTTCGTGGGTTCACGGTCGACGACGCCCATATCTTCTGCAGGCCTGATCAGATCGAAGGGGAGATACTTGAGGTTCTGCACCTCACACGGGAGATCCTCGACGCTTTCGGCTTCAGCGAGTACAAGACCTACCTGTCGACGCGACCGGACAAGGCGGTGGGCCCTGACGCCCTGTGGGAACAGGCAACGGAGGCACTCCGAACCGCTCTCGTTTCTACCGATACGTCCTTCGAGCTTGACCCGGGCGGTGGCGCTTTCTACGGCCCCAAGATCGACGTGAAGATACTGGATGCTCTCGGACGGGAGTGGCAGTGCGCGACCATCCAGTTCGACTTCAACAACCCCGAACGTTTCGGCCTGTCTTACATCGGCGACGACAACGAGCGGCACCAGCCCTACATGGTCCACCGAGCCATCTTCGGATCAATCGAACGCTTCTTTGCGGTCCTGGTTGAGCACTACGGGGGCGCCTTCCCCACCTGGTTGGCGCCGGTACAGGCGATCGTGCTTCCCATCGCCGACCGACACCTGGAGTACGCCCAAGTGGTCGGCTCGAACCTGGCGGCGGCAGGCGTTCGGGTTGAGGTCGATTCTCGGAGCGAGCGTCTCAATGCCAAGATCCGCGACGCCCAGATGCAGAAAGTGCCCTACATGCTGGTGACCGGCGACCGCGAGGCAGAGGCCAAAGCGGCCGCGGTGCGCTTGCGGACAGGTGAAGACCTTGGCTCAATGCCGCTTGCCGACATCGCGAACATGATCACGGCCGACGCGCGGGCAAAGGCTCGGGAGCCGGGCCCGGCGAGGTGACTGCGGCCCGGCTCATCCTCGTCGACGGCTACAACGCCATCCGGACCACGCCTGCCCTCGCAGGCAGGGAATCGGAGTCACTCGAGGCGGGGCGTGAGGCTCTGATCGCCGCACTGCGGGGGTCCACAAGGCTGGCAAACGACACCGTGATCGTGGTCTTTGACGGCGCCAATGACCGCTCATTTGTCTCGGTGTCCCGCAGCGCCCACGTCGCGATGCAATTCACGCCGCCCGGCGTGACGGCAGATCAGGTCATCGTGCGCCGCGCCCAGGCAGAAGCGCGAGCCCGCCCGGTTATCGTCGTCACCAACGACAGCGCTATTCGATTGGCCTGTGAGGCAGCCGGTTGTGTGGTCACGAGGCCCGAGAACCTCCTGGAGCAGACGGCTCTGCCGGGTAGAGCTCGTCGGTGGGATCGAGCCGTGTCGGAGCGCACTGAGCTTCCCCAGCCGGGACCCAAAAAGGGCAACCCACGCCGAGCCCCCAAGCGGCATCGACGCGGACCCTCGGACTACCGGTTCTGAAGCACGCCCCGTCTCCATAGTCTTGACAAACTGCGTATAATGTAAGTATAGGATTCTGCCGGAATAGAGGCCAGAGATGGAAGAGCCACGAGTTTGGGACGTAGTCATCATCGGAGGCGGTCCCGCTGGGCTTGCCGCTGCCCTCTACGCGGCGCGAGCGCTTCGGAGCACGGTGGTACTCGAGTCCAACTTCCCCGGTGGACAGATTTATACCACCGGAGATGTCGAGGACTACCCGGGCATCATCCACACCACCGGACCCGAACTTTCCATGATGCTCAAAGACCATGCCGAGCATTTCGGGGCACGGATCGAGATCGGTGAGGAGGTGGTCGACGTTGACTTCCAGCCGCCGATCAAGCGCGTTCGCGTCGCCTCCGGCAAGGAATATCAGGGCCGCACGGTGATCGTGGCCACCGGCGCCGCCCCGCGAACCCTCGGAGTGCCGGGAGAGGACGAGCTCCGCGGCAAGGGAGTGTCCTACTGTGCCGTATGTGACGGGCCATTCTTTCGCGAGCGTCACGTAGTGGTTGCAGGTGGTGGGGATGCGGCCTTCGACGAAGGGCTCTATCTGACCAAGTACGCCTCCCGGGTCACGATCATTCACCGCCGCGACGCGTTCCGCGCCCAAAAGGTCTTGGTTGACCGAGCCATGAAGAATCCGAAGATCGACTTCATCCTTGACACGGTGATCGACCGCGTTAACGGCAATGGCGCCATCGAGTCGATCGACATCCGCAACGTAAAGAGCGGGGCGACCGAGCGACTCGAGATTGGCGGGCTGTTCGTCTACATCGGCAGCGACCCGAATACATCCCTCTTCAATAGCTGCGTCACCATCGACCGGGGCGGGTTCATCAATACCGACGAGAACATGGCCACGGACTGTGACGGCGTCTTTGTGGCCGGCGATGTACGACGGAACCCTCTGAAGCAGGTGGTTACGGCAGGAGCCGACGGTTCCATCGCCGCCCTGACCGCCGACAAGTACCTCGACCTCCTGGATGCCGGTGATACACCCGATGAGGCGGAGGCGATCGCTACCTCCAAGCTGTCCTGGAAGAACGAGTACTGAGGGCGACGCGACCGAGGGAGACACCGGCCACTTCCTGACCGACCGCTTGGCCCTGCGGCCGCTTGCGGCTGCGGATCTCGATCACCTTGTGGCTCTGGACGCCGATCCGGATGTCATGCGCTTTCTTTCCGGCGGCAGGTCCACCCCTCCGTCATTGCTGGAAACCAAGATCTTGCCTCGCTTCCTCGCCGTCGCAGACGCCGATCATCGGTTCGGCTATTGGGCAGCCGAGCAGCGATCCACGGGCGAGTTCTGGGGCTGGTTCGGGCTCATTCCAGAGCCCGGCAGGACTGGCGAAGCCAGCATTGGGTATCGGCTCCGACGTGCGACCTGGGGTCGAGGGATCGCCACCGAGGGTGTGAGGGCGCTGCTCAATCGGGCATTCGGCCGCCACGGCCTCTCCCGCATATCTGCCACGACCTACGAGGAGAATCGCGCCTCCATTCGAGTCATGGAGAAGAGCGGCATGACCTTGGTCCGGCGATTCCGCATGCCACCTGAAGAGCTGGCGGCTGAAGCCTCCTTTGCCGCGGATCCCACTGAGCAGTGGCCCGGTTGGGATGTCGAGTATGCTATCACCCGAGCAGAGTGGCAGCGACAGCCGTGGAACACCACGAACAACCGCTAACCTGGACCAGGCCGGACAGTCAGCTTACCGGCGCAGGCACCGGCCGCCTGGCCACTTCTTTCTCCTCGTGCTCGACACGACTCACCTCGTCGCGCGCCTGTCCTTCATTCACCCGCCACAGGATGAGAAGGTCCACAACCATCAATACGAACTGCATGGCGAAGATGGCCCGGTAGTCGATCTTGGTAATGAGCAGGCTGGCAATGACGGTGCTGACGGGCACGGCGACCGAGGTAAATGCCGCCTGCAAGCCGGTGAAGATGCCCATCTTGCTGCTAGGGACGAGCGTCGACAGGTACGGATAGTTGAGAACGGTGGTCGCGGAGAAGCCGGCCCCCGCCAGGATGGCGACCGGGAAGAGGAGTACGTAGCTGCGGACGGCAAGGGCGATCAGGGCTGCAGCCATCATCAAGATGGTGCCGGCAGTAATGCAGCTACGGTATCCATAGCGACGCTGCAGCCGTCCCCACGGATAGGCAAAGAAGGCCACGAGGGCGAAGAGCGTCAACTCGATCGCTAGCGCCTTGGCATTTGAAGCCTTAAAGTCGTGCTTGACGAATCGGGCAATATAGACCACGAGTGGATTCAGGCCGGTCCACAGAAAAAAGTAGCTCAGCAGCAGCTTCTGCGCCTGCGTGAATTGCCGAAGGTCGGCGATGTAGCGGCGGACGGGGACCCGCTCCTCTCGGAGGGCCGCGCGCTGGGCTGCGTCCGGCTCTCGTACCCCCAGGAACACCGAGAGGTAGCACAGCAGCATGATCGCGCCGGCCACCCAAAACACATAACTGGGAATGTTGTCCTTCCGGATGCTCACGACCAGCGCGAAGGCCACGAACAGCAGCTGGAAGACGGTACTGACGATCTGAAGCACGGCGCTGAACCGGGGACGGATGGGAGCCGGCGTGATGTCGATCATGAGTGCACCGTAGGGATCCGCGGCGATATTGGCGCAAATCGAAAAGAGGATGATCGACACCGCAATCAACGGCACTCGGGCGGCGTGTCCCGCGCCATGGAGATAGGGGATGGCGATCAGGAAGATCACCGAAAGAGGCGCGAAGATGCCGATGAAGGGACGCCTTCGTCCAAACCGGCTCGCCGTGCGGTCACTCAGCCTTCCGACGATCGGCTGTATGACGGTTCCCTCCATGGTCTTGGTATTGGAGAGATACCCCTGCAGGAGCGGCCCCATGAACCCGCTCAGATAGATGCTGAGGACGCCCAGATTGAAGCCGTTATAGACTCCGCCGGCCACATTGCCCAGCGAGTAGAAGAGGGCCTGTCGGCGGTCCAACCGCTCCGTGGAGGAAGCTGAGGGTCCCGGCACGTTCGGCGTCGCTCCAGGAGTCACCGGGTTCCCTCGGGACTCAGGAAGGCGGGGAGGGGCCTGGGGTGACGTTGCCGACGCGACCCGAAAGCCGCCGCTTTCGGTGAAGCAGCTCCATCCGATCGGTTCCGGGCCAGCGGTCCAAACGTCCGTCCGCCCGGAGCGCTCGATCCGTCAGCTGCATGGCAGGACCGAACTCCCGGGCCACGTGCTCGTGATACTTGGCCAGCTCGACGCAGGCGATGCGCTCGAATTGCGACCGATCGAGAATGCTCTCGAAGAGCGGCAGCGCCATCTGCCAATTGGAGCGGCGCTTCTCAATCATTGCCAGCCGCAGGACCGCCTCATCGCGAATGGAAGGCGGCAGATCGTGGGACAGGGCAGTCTCGAAACAGGCTACGGCTCCGTCGACCTCCCCCAGCGCGTTGTACAGCCTTCCGAGGCTGTAGAAGTCCACGGCATGCGAGACGGTTCCTCCCCACGGATCGGCCAGCACTCGCTCGACGTGGGCCGTCAGCACCGCCAATGACAGGATGTCGTACAGGTTGTGATGAAGGATTCGCCGCAGTAGGCCCAGGCTTCCCGTCCGGACGAACTGAAAGTACAGGGAGGGAATCACATAGCCGGGGACATCCTTCGAGCCGCGATCGACGCCCAGGATTGCCTGCTCAACCGTGCTCATGCCACAGCTTTCAAGACGTGCGCGCCAGAGGCGGCGGGCCAGATAGAGTAGATCCAGATGGACCGGTTGCGCCTCCAGGGGGGGAACCCGATTGAGGATGAGCCGGTTCTCCAACAGCGGCCAGTCGAAGGCCCGGCCGTTGTAGGACACAAGGATATCGAAACCGGATAGATACTCCGAGAGAGCAAGCAGCAGCGCAGGCTCCTCGCCCGGATGGCGTAAGACGAACTGACGAACGCGAAAGCCGTCCGGCTCGGCGCTCCCGATCCCAACCATGAACACCTGCACGCCGGCACCGTAGCCCAATCCCGTTGTCTCCGTGTCCAGGTAGGCCACCCGCTCGAGGTGTGGACCATCCTGGCCGATTCCCGCCAGCACGCCGCCGATCCGGAACGGCCGCAGACCACGAAGGGCCATGAATTGATGGGATCCATGCTCCTCCTCGTGGCCGCGAGTGGTTTCGACGACCAGGCACGGACCTCGATTGGTCTGCTCCAGCATCCCGCCGGGTATCGCTTCCGGCGAGGCGGCTGATTCACGGACGACTGGAGCCGGGCGGGTGGTGCCCAGTCGCGTCCGCAGCTCCTCCAGGTTCACGCCGGGGTCGCCTGCATCATGACGCCACGGCCAGTGGCCGCGCTGTCAACAAGACGTCCAGCAGCCGTAGGGCCTGCAGCTTCGCGCTGGTCGCGGCCCCGTCAAACTGCGGACCCACACAAGAAGGGCAGCCCTGGGCGCACTCACAGCGTGCGACAAGGTCACCGGCGCCGCGGAGCAGCGTCTCATGCATGTCATACAGCCGCGTGCTGAATCCGATGCCACCGGGAATCGAGTCGTACAGAAAGATTGTTGGTGCGCCGGTGAATGGCGCCTTCACCTCCGGCCAGACGCGAAGATCGCGCGGATCGCACATGAGGTACAGCGGCGCGAGATTGGCCAACACGTTGGCGAGGCCTGCCAGGCCCACCTCCACTTCCTTCAGCGGCAGACGCTCGCTCACTTCCGTGGGAAGCCACAGCCAATACGCACGCGTATGCATCGTGTCCTCGGGCAGATGAATCTTCCCCCAACCGACGTTCTCATGGCTGTCGAACTTGATCTTCTTGAAGATGGTGGGCAGGTAGGTCACTGAGACCTCCCCATGGGACCGCGCCTGACCATCCGAACCCATCACCTCGAGCACGTTCACCTTCACGGCAAGCTCGGCGTCGGTGTAATAGTCGACGTCGACCCGCCGCACATACGCCTTCTTCTCCTCGAGATCAAGTCGCTCCACCTGATACTGGACGCCGCCATGCAGATAGATGGCCTCGTCGTGCACCCAGGTCGGCGCCGATAGACGGTCGATCTCCCCGATCACCTGCGTCGGCCGCTCGTAGTCCACGATGACCACATTGTCGGTCGAGGCGCTTCGCAGACTGATCTCCTCGGCGGGGAACGACTCAGACATCCAGTGCCAGCTGTCCTGCACTCGATGCAGCAATCCGGCCTCGGTCAGATACTCCAAGAACGAGGCGGTCGAGTCGGTGCGCCCGAAGTTGTCTCCGTCCCGAAAGGGGAGCTCAAAGGCGGCACACTTGATCTGGCTGAGCAGAATGTGGAGATTATCGGCGTTGATGAGCCCGGTCTCGGGCGAGCTGTCGAAGATGTACTCGGGATGCGTGATCACGTACTGATCGAGCGGGGTGCTGCTGGCAACCAGCACCGCTACCGAGGAGGCCGAGGTCCGTCCGGCTCGCCCGATCTGCTGCCACGCGCTGGCGATGGTACCGGGATACCCCGTCAGCACACACGCGTCCAGCCCGCCAATGTCGATCCCCAGCTCGAGGGCGTTGGTCGAGACGACCGCCCGGACGGTTCCATCTCGCAGACCCCGCTCGATCGCCCGCCGCTCCTGGGGGAGATAGCCTCCCCGATACCCACGGATGCTGTCCCGGCGGTGGTCGGGGGCGTCGGCCCTCAGGTAGGTCAGCAAGATCTCAACCGCCGTTCGAGTCCGCCCAAAGATGATGGATTGAATGCCGTTGTTGATGAAGCTTCGGGCAATCCCACGAGCGGTCAAGACCGCGCTTCGTCTGATGCCAAGCTGGCGATCGACGACCGGAGGATTGAACAGCACGACGTGCTTTGGCCCGGAGGGGGCGCCATTCTGATCCACCAGCTCCACGTCGCCCTCGATGAGGTTGGAGGCGAGCTGGGCAGGGTTGGCAATGGTCGCCGAGCAGCAGATGAATTGCGGGTTCGAACCGTAGAAGTTGCAGATACGACGGAGCCGCCGGATGACGTTGGCCACGTGGCTGCCGAAGACACCCCGATAGGTGTGTAGCTCGTCGATGACCACATAGCGCAGATTCTCGAACAGCCGGACCCAGCGGGTGTGATGCGGAAGGATAGCGGTGTGCAGCATGTCCGGATTGGTGATCACGATGTGACCGGCCTGGCGAATTGCGCGGCGTGCATCGGCGGGAGTATCGCCGTCGTACGTGTGGCTTCTCAGCTCGATGCCCAGCGATTCGACGAGCACCTGCAGCTCGGCAAGCTGATCCTGGGCCAGCGCCTTGGTTGGGAATAGGTAGAGCGCGCGGTTGGCGGAGTTGGCCATTATGGACGAAACGACGGGGACGTTGTAGCAGAGGGTCTTGCCCGACGCCGTGGGCGTGACGATGACCGGGTTGCGTCCCGAGAGGGCGTGTTGGATGGCCTCCGCCTGATGTGAATACAGCTGGTGGATTCCGCGGCGCTCCAACGCGTCCACGAGCCGCTGATCCAATGCCTGAGGGAAGCCGACGTATCGCCCGTCGCGGGCCGGAAGCGCCCGATACGCCGTCACCGACGCAGCAAAGTCGGGCTCCTCGAGGAGCTGGTTGATGAGCTGCTCCGCGTTCATGCCTTCAACCCCGGCTCTCCCCGCTCGTGTCGGGCGCGCTCGGAAGTTCCACCGGTTCCCTTATCGCATTCTTAGCACATGTGTACCAGTGCCAAGATCTGAACCGCGTTCGAGTCGCCGGTCCGTCCGGGTCACGCCCTCGCGATGTCGGCCCCAAGACAGGCGGCCAGCAGCGCCATACGGATGTAAAGGCCATTCTGAGCCTGACGGAAATAGGCCGCCCGCGGGTCGTCGTCGACGGCCACATCGATCTCATCGACGCGGGGGAGGGGATGCATCACAATGGCTCCCCGCTGCATCCGGGCCATCACCTCCGGGGTCACCACGTACACTCCGCGAGCCTGCTCGTAGTCCTCCTCCCGATCTCCGAATCGCTCCTTCTGAATTCGAGTCTGATAGAGCACGTCGACCTCAGCCGCCACGTCCTCCAGGGACGTCTCCTCAGAGAAGACGACGTCGTGCCTGGCGAGGTAGCCCTTGATGTCGTCCCGCATCTTCACCACGTCCGGGGCAACCATCCGAATACGAATGCTCCGGTACTTGGAGAGGAGATAGCAGAGCGACCGCACCGTGCGTCCGTTCGCCAGGTCGCCCACGACGGCGATGGTTATGCCGTCGATGTGACCCAGCTCCTTTTCAATCGTGTAGAGATCGAGGAAGGCTTGGGTGGGGTGCTGGCCGGTGCCGTCGCCGGCATTGACGATGGGGACCGTAGAGATATCGGCGGCCCGCTTAGCAGAGCCGCTTTCGTAGTGCCGGAGAACGATGATGTCGGCATACCCGTTGAGAATCCGGATGGTGTCCTCCAGGGTTTCGCCTTTCGAAACCGATGAGAACTGCTTCGCGTTCTCGGTGGAGATGACAGAGCCACCCAGCTTGTGCATGGCGCTCTCAAACGAGAAGCGCGTGCGGGTGCTTTCCTCGTAAAAGAGGCTCGCCATGATCTTTCCGGTCAAACAGCGGTTGCCACCCTGCTCGTGCACCGACTCCATCTCCCGGGCGATCCGGAAGAGCTGGTCGAGCATGCCGCGATTGAAGTCCTGTGCCTCTATGACGTGATGAAGCCGGAAGCCCATGGGTGTGGCTGGCGTAAAGGATCCGCCGTCAACCGCAACGGCGCCGACCCGCGTGGCCAGATCGGCGCGCACAGAACTCACCCTCACCCCCGGCGGCGCCGACCCAGACGGGCGCGGCCCAGGCACAATCTGCCACGAGTATATCAATGACCCGCCCCTAGAATCTGCCGTGAGTGCGTTGACCGTGAGACCCGCACAGGAGCAGGATCGGGAGCAGGTCTTTGCCATTTCGGCAACCGTGTGGGAGGGACAGGACTACATCCCGCTGGTCTGGTCCGGTTGGATGGAGGAATCGCCCGAGGCAGGATTTACCATTGCCGCCGAGATGGACGGACAGGTCGTTGCCGTCCAGCACACGGCGCTGCAGCCCGGTGCAGTTGCCTGGATGGAAGGCATCCGAGTTCACCCCGATTTCCGGGGACAGGGCATTGCGCACCGGTTGCTGGCCGATGGCATCCGAGAGTCGGCTCGAATGGGAGCCAGGACCGTGCGCCTGTCGACGGCCAGCGTCAATCAGGCCAGCCGGCGGGTTGCCAGCGGCGCCGGTCTGCGTCTCGTTGCTCGCTTCGAGGTCTACTCGGCGGATCCGGCGGCATCGCAGGGGCCGGGGACCCGAGCCATTTCGGCATCGTTCGAACATCTGGAACGAGTTGGAAGCCTGGCTTCAGGCGGCACCCTGCTCGTGGCAGACGGCTGGACCGCCGTCGAGCTACCCACACAGGCTTCTCCAGGCGACTTCCCCATTTGGCTGGGCGCCGGCGACCCGGTTGAAGCAGTCGCCCTCGCCCGACCCAGCCCCGCGCGACCGCGGTTGAACCTCGTTCACCTCGCCGGAACCCGTGACGGCATCCGCGACCTGGGAACCCAGCTCCGACACGAGGCGCATCGACGCGGACTGCAGCGAGTGACAGCGTCGCTGCAACTGGACGGCGCGACCAAGGCCACCCTCCTGGACATCGGGTTCCAGCAACAGGACGACTGGGACATGCTGGTCTTTGAGGGCGACGTCGGTTCCGCCATGGCTTCCCTCACCGGCTAGAGCTGGGGTTTAGACCTCAGCACTGTCCCCGGAGGGAGACCCAGTCCTCCAAGGCCCTCCGAGTGCTCCAGAAGGCCAGATCGTCCCAGGGAATCTCAGCCGGCTGGAACTCCCGCACCTCCAGCGCCTCGTCCCGAGCCGTGGCCGTCCCCTCAGCTTCGGCGAGATAGACGACGAAGACGGCCGTGGCCTCGGCTCTCGAGTAGACGTTCAGGAGCCCAGTAAGCTTCACGTCGAGGCCAATCTCCTCAAGTGTTTCCCGGGCGGCGGCCTCCTCGACCGATTCACCGATCTCCATGTAGCCGGCCGGAAAGGTCCAGAAGCCATAACGCGGTTCAATGCTGCGTCGCAGCAGCCAGATTCCCCGCGCAGTCTGCGGTAGCGTTCCCGCGACCACGTTGGGGTTCTCATACAGGATGTGTCCCTCAGGGCAAACCAGCCGCTCTCGGCCCTCGGTCTGAATGAAACTTTGGGCGAGACCTTGGCCACAGGTGGGGCAGAAGCTGCGTGCTCCCGTCATCCCACCATTCTCCGGGGCGGAGCCGGGCTCCGACATCCGACCCCGGATGCGATACTCGACGTGTTTATCCCCGAGGAACGGGCAGCAAGAGGCACCTTCGACGTCGTCGTCGTGGGTGGGGGGCACGCGGGCTGCGAGGCGGCGCTTGCAGCGGCGCGGATGGGCTGCCGCACGGCGCTGATCACGCTGGATGCCGACAAGATCGCGCTCATGCCTTGCAACCCTTCCATCGGCGGCCCCGGCAAGGGTCACCTGGTCCGGGAGATTGACGCCCTGGGCGGTGAAATGGGCGTGAACGCGGACCGCACCAGCGTTCAGATTCGCCGCCTCAACACCGGCAAGGGCCCGGCGGTCCAGTCGATTCGGGTGCAGTCGGACAAGGTCGCATACGGACAGGCTATGCGCCAGACGTTGCTCGACCAGGCCAATCTGGACTTGGTGGAGGCCTCGGTAGACGACTTGCTCTTCACGACCCGTGGCGGGTCTCCAGCCGTATGTGGCGTCGTCACCAGCGAAGCGAAACGCATCGCTGGTGACACCGTGGTGCTCACGACGGGCACCTTTCTGCGCGGCCGAATCATCATGGGTGAGGAATCCTTTCCGGGCGGGCGGGCAGGAGAGTTTCCCGCCGACGCCCTGTCGCAGAGCCTGGCGCGAGCCGGATTTACTCTCGGCCGGTTGAAGACCGGCACGCCACCCCGCGTTGAACGGAACTCTATCGACTTCTCGCTGTCCACCGTCCAAGAGGGGAGCCCAGAACCGCTCTTCCTGAGCTATCAGGCCCGCCGTGCCTTCGAGAACGGCTTCCATCATTCACCCTCCCGGAGCCGGCCGGTCGTCGACATGGGACGGCCGCACTTGTCGCGCGGCGATCCCGATCCGGCTCCTACCGACCGCTTCATCATTCAGGGATGGCGATCCCAGCTCAATTGCTTTCTGGTGCAAACCAACCATCGCACCCACGACATCATCCGGGACAACCTCCACCGGGCGCCCATGTACAACGGCGAGATCACGGCGACCGGGCCCCGCTACTGTCCCTCCATCGAGGCCAAGATCGTCCGGTTCGCCGACAAGCCGTCACATCAGCTGTTTCTCGAGCCTGAAGGCTGGCACACCGATGAGATCTACGTGCAGGGGGCCAACACCAGCCTGCCGGTCGACATCCAAGTGGCGATGCTTAGGACTGTTCCCGCGATGGCCCAGGCGAAGATCTGCCGGCCCGGCTACGCCATCGAGTACGACTATCTGGCCGGCACCTCCGTTCGAGCCAATCTCGAGTCGAAGCCCATAGCGGGTCTGTTCCTGGCCGGCCAGATCATCGGCACGACCGGCTACGAAGAAGCAGCAGCACTCGGCCTGATGGGGGGCATCAACGCGGCAAGATTCACTCAGGGACGCGAAGCGGTGGTGCTGCGTCGGGATCAGGCATACATCGGCGTACTGGTAGACGATCTCGTGACCAAGGATCTCGACGAACCCTATCGTATGCACACGTCTCAAGCCGAGTACCGACTCCTGCTGCGCGAGGACAGTGCAGAGGCAAGGCTTTCTGGTATCGGCCACGCCCTGGGCCTCGTCGAGGACGAGCGGTATGCCGCCCTGTGCTCTGAGCTGAAGCGGATCGACGAGGCGCTTGAGCATCTCGATACGGTCCTCCTCACGCCGACCGTGGAAACCAATCGCATGCTGGAGTCCTTGAGCTGCAAGCCGTTGTCGGTCGCGATGTCAGGACGGGAGGCGCTTCGTCGAGCCGACATCACGCCGGCAATCCTGCAGACGTTGGGCTACCTGCCGCGACTGCCGGAGCAGGTGGCTCGAGAGGTGGAGACGTCGGCTAAGTACGAGGGGTACATATCGCGTCAGGCCTCAGAGGTGGCGCGCCTCCGCCGCATGGAGGACCGGCCGATCCCCGACAGGATCGAGTACGACAAGGTTCTGGGGCTTCGCGCCGAGTCACTGGAAAAGCTCCGTCGGGTGCAACCGCGAACCATCGGTCAGGCGGCCAGGATCGGAGGAGTGCCTCCGAGCGATGTGGCGCTCGTGCTCTTCCATATCGAGAAGCAAGCTCGAGCCAGTCGGGGACCGAACGCCGCCTGATCGCCGGCCTCTGCCGGGTTGAAGCGCCGCTAGCTTCGCTTGCGCCCCTGCCGTTCATCCTCCTCGCGCCAACGGCGGAGGCTCTCGGCATGCTCGTCGATCGCCTGCTGCAGGTCCGGCCCGGTCTGACCGGCCCGTCCTCCCTCAGGTTCCATTCCGAGCTGATCCTCGACCTTCTCCCGCTGTGCCCGGAGCGCCTCGGATTGGGCCTGCGCCTGAGGTTCACCCATCTGCTTCACCGCAAAAATGTTGTCCGCCTGCTGACTCGGCTCGAAGGCAATCGGCGCCATCCCGGACCCCATCGTGGTTTGCCGGATACCAAGACTGCGGCGTCTGGCCCGAAGCACGATTCGTTGGATGATGTTGGCCATATGCTCCCCAAACTCTACGGCACGGGAAACCGGCGGCGCGACTCGGCGCCGCTAGGCGATGACCGCGGGAGCCGTCAAAGCCGCTGACCGGTACGGCGTGTCGTCGAGGTGGGCAACCTCTCGCAGATTCCACATCCGCTTGACCATGAGCGACACGTACCGGCGATGCCGTTGGAGAGTCCCCTCGACCACCAACGATGCGCTGCTGTTCAGGGTTCGTCGGTAGCGCTGATAGACGTGTGGGGGCACCGCGGCGGGTAGCTCACCCTCTTCGTCTGACAGCACCAAGAAGGTCATGCCGTTGGCGGTGGGTGGCTGCTGTCGACTGATGACAATGCCGGCAGTCTTGACCACCAATCCATTTGGCCGGGTCTGAACCTCCCCGATGGTCATGATGCCGCCATCCTTCAGCGATCGACGGTAGAACTCCATGATGCTGAACTCGGCGGAAGCATTCTGCAAGGTCATGTCAAGACCGGCTCGATCGAGATCGGTCAATGGTGGCAGCTCCGGGAGACCATCATCAGACAGCCCGTTCTCGACGCCATCCGGCTGGTCGATCAGCTGCAGCATGAGGGTCGTCGGCCGGCGTCGGGTCGACGGCCTCTCCTCCCCACTTGGGGATCGGGGCGTTTTTCGAACCACCTCGGCGAGCTGCCAGAGCAGCTTCCGGCGAGAGATGCCCAATGAATCAAACGCTCCCACGGCAATGAGGTTCTGGGCCGCATCTCGCTCGACCGAGGTTCGACTCCAGAAGTCTGTAAGGCTCCGGAATGGTCCAGGCTCTCGGGCTCTCACGATGGTCTCGGCCGCATCCTCCGAAAGGTGCTTGACCTGCAGAAATCCCATGCGGATCGCACCGGGCTTTCTGCCGGTTTGGGTTCGGAGACTATCCCGAACCTCCACGTGGTAGCGGGTCCGGCTCCGGTTAACGTCCACGGGCAGGACATCGAGGTTCCATTTGCGGGCATCCTCGACGACTGTTTGTGTGGGGTAGTAGCAGCAGGGCTCATTGGAGAGGATGGCCGCCAGGAGCTCGGCAGGATAGTAGGTCTTGAGAAAGGCCGTCTGGTAGACCGTCTTGGCGAACGCGGCGGCATGGCTGCGGCAGAACCCATAGCCAGAGAAGTAGGTGATGGTATGGTACATCTCCTCGGCAAGGCGCCGGTCCCGCCCAATATGGACCGCGCTCTCGACAAAAGACTCCCGACACACGTTCATCTCAGCATCGGTGCGATAGTGCGACATCGCCCGGCGAAGTCCATCCGCTTCGGCATAGGACAGACCGGCGAAGTCATGGGCCACCTGGAGCACCTGCTCCTGGAAAATGACGACTCCCAGTGTGTCCCCAAGCGCGTTTTCGAGGCTGGGATGCATGTAGGTGACCGGCTCTCGGCCGCAGCGGCGTTCAATGTAGGGATTGACCATACCACCCTGCAAAGGACCGGGACGGAAGAGGGCGATCTGGATGATCAGATCGCCAAAGGTTCGCGGCTGGGCTCGCTGAAGCAGGTGCCACTGACCGGGGCTCTCGATTTGGAAGACGCCAATCGTCTTTGAGGTACAGATGAAGTCGTACACCGCCTCATCGTCGAGCGGTAGGTTATCGATATCCAGATCGTGGCCCTGCGATTCGCGAATGAGCTTTACTGCTTCATCGATGATGGATAGAGTTCGAAGTCCAAGAATATCGAACTTGATCAGGCCCAGCTCTTCGACATCATCCTTGTTGAATTGACAGACGCGAACGCCGCTGGTGGCGTATTCGATGGGCACGATATCGATGAGGGGCTCTCGGGTGATCAGCATGCCTCCGTTATGCAGGCTGAGGTGCCGAGGAAACCCGTCGAGCTGCTCGCACAGCGCGATCACCGTCTCCAGCTGCCCATAGGAGGCATGCTCCCGGGCTGCCTCACCGGTCCCAACGGCAATTCCCGCCGCTCGAAGATCTTCCTGGATACGATCGACGCTTCGGTAGGTCAGGCTCGAGGCAAGGTGATCGATCAGCCCCGTGGGGTATCCCATCGCCTTGGCCACATCCCGAAAGGCCGAGCGTGACCGGTAGGTCACAAGATTGGCAACCATGGCCGAATGCTCGGGACCATACCGGTCCTCGATGTACTTAATGACCTCGTCGCGGCGGCGAGAGTCAAAGTCAATATCGACATCGGGCATGCCGACGCGGCCCGGATTCAAGAACCGGTCAAAGAGCAGGTTGTGGGCGAGCGGATCAACGGTTGTGATCCCCAGCACGTAGGCAATGATGGAATCGGCTGCCGAGCCCCGTCCCGCGCATCGAATTCCCTGCTCCTGGGAAAAGCGGACGATATCCCAGACGCAGAGAAAGAACTCGGAGAGATCCATCTGCTCGACGACATTCAGCTCATACGCCAGACGATTCACGGCCTCGGGTCGAAGTGGTTGATATCTCTCCCGCAATCCCTGGTTGCAGAGAGCGTAGAGAAAGGAGAACGGCGTCTCCCCGTTGGGCACCGGATAGCGCGGTGGGCGAGTGACCGAGGCGAGGAGGGTGTTTTCGCCATCCAAACGGCAACGGGCGGCAATCTCCTCACTCGCCTCCAGTCCGCGACGGACAATCTCGGGCGACAGCGCCGCAAACGCCTTCGCCATCTCGGCCTCCGACTTGAGGTAGTACTCGGCGTTGGGCTGCCGGATATCGGTCCAGACATCGATGGGGGTGTTGGTTTGAATGCAGGCCATGATGTCGCGCAGCCGGTACTCCTCCGGTCTCGCGTAATGGACGTCGTTGGCAATGACCACCCCGAGACCGGCTCGGCGCGCCACCTCCACGAGCTGTTGATTCCGTAGATCATCTCCCGGCAGCAGATGATGCTCGAGCTCGATCCAGAAATTGTCCGAGCCAAAGATCTCGGCGTAACGGCAGGAAATCGCTACGGCCTCGTCCAGATTGGATGAGCCGGATGGCGGCAGGCAGGCGGAAACCTGCCCCCGAGAACAGCCCGACAGGGCAATGAGATCGCCTGCCAGCGGAATCAGATCGATCAGGGCGATATGCGGGTCATCCTGGTGGTCCAGCTGAGCCTTGCTGACGATACGACAAAGACCACCATACCCTCTTCGATTTCGGGCCAGGAGGACGAGATGGAACCGATCGACGAACTCCGGCGCCCCCCGCGTTTCAAAGGTTGCTCGCGACGCGGATCGAGTTTCCTCTGCCCGGCTCCTGCCGTCCTGAACCTCAACCTCGACACCGATGATCGGTCTGACGCCCAGGGAAGATGCGGCGTGGAGAAATCGAACAGCGCCGTATAGGCCGTGATGATCGGTGATGGCCAGGGCCGGCATGCCCAGCTCAGCGGCCCGTTCCACCAGTCGCTCCGGCGGTGTTGCTCCATCCAAAAAGGAGAAGTTGCTATGGACATGCAGGTGGATCATGACCCGAGCACCCGCGACACTCTCAGTCCCATACCCGTTCAAGAAACCAATGATCGCCTTGACGGTAGAGGTCGAACAGCTCGAGATCATCACACTCAACCGAGTAGCTGGAACGGCTGATCTCCTGTTTCCACCAGTCGGACCGCACCACCGACCGTTCGTGAACGGCTTTGATCTCCCGCCATCGGTTGCGCCATTTGAACCGGCAGGGGAGGTCTTCAGCCGTTTCGACCTCGATCGGAGTGTTGTAGAGCTTGGTCATGGTCTGCTCCTCCCTCTCCTTGCAGGCTTCATCTCCCCAATCCGTCGGCCCACCGGAACGATCGTTCGGGGAGAACGCTGTCGGGGTCGATGGTGACAAGGTGACGGAACGGAGAGCTTCCAAAGCGCTCCGCGAGGATCTGCTCTTGACGGTGGAGACGGCCGAGCCGGGCATTGGGCTGTCGGTTGTCGAGACCGGGAATGCTCATCTGTTCGGGTGGAGCGAAATGGCGCATCTCCAGATGCAGCTCCGTCTGGGGGTCAGCAACGAGATCCTCGAGACTGACTTGTGTAAGCACCCGATCGAGGAGCCGTCCGGCCAGCTCACGAAGAGAACGGCAATCGTTGAGGGGGCCTCGAGTGGCCAACCGTGCTGAGGCACGAAGCACCAAACCAACCTCATGAGCCGCCCGGTCCGGTGGCTCCCACTCCACCGGCTCAATCCCAGTTCCTCGCCGTTCCTCCCGACGATTCGGGGAACCCTTCGAAGGCTGAGGCAGCATCGAATGGATTCGAGAGTCTTGGGCGGGAAACTCCTGACTGTTTCCGCCATCGTTCGGCTCCATCGATGAAAGAGCTCGGGCAGGAAGGAGATGGATATCAGAACTTTTAGTGACGGAAGGGAAGAGCGGGCCACCTCCACCACGGCGGGGCGCCCTGACGCTCAAGCTGAGCAGTCTACCGGCCAGATGCGCCTGCCGAAGCTGCGCTGAGAGATCAACTGCAAGCCGCTCGAGAACCTGACGAACCATCACCTCCGACTCGGTGAACAGGCCGTCATCACCCCAGCCCCGGCTGACCCGAATCGCGGGTTTTGGCGGGATGGGTTGAACGGGCCGGTCGTCCTTGCCTCGGGCAAAGCGGGCAAGACGCCGGCCGAGAGGTCCAAACCGGCGCTCGAAGGCCGCCTCAGAGATGAGGGTGAGATGCCCAATCTCTTTGAGACCCAAGACCTGAAAGGTAATCAGAAGGTCGGGATCGATGTCCGGCAGGATGGAAACCGGGAAGGGCGCTAGAAAGCCGGCCTCCTTTCCGGGAGGAATGTAGCCCACCTGTCCGGCAGGTGAACCTTTCACATTCGCGAGCTTCCGGGCCGTCACTTCGGCCACCAAACGGTTGGCGGCGACACCGGCGCAAGCCGCCAGACCCGTGGAGCGCTCGATCTGAGTGATGACTTCTCGAGCCATAAACACCGGCTCTCCAAACAGCCGGTCACACCCGGAAACATCGCAAACCGCTTCGCCCGGGCCCAGCGATTGGACGAGCGGCGTATAGGAGAGCAGCAGATCGAGGACGTCATCCCAGACGCCGGAGTACACGGGCGTCTCGGCAGAGAGGACGACTGCCTCAGGGCAAATCTGCCGGGCATGAGCCAGTGACATACCGGCATGAACCCCATGCTCCTCGGCCGCGACATTGGCCATGAGAACGGCGCCACGAGCGGTCGATTTCTGGAAGTTTGGCCCGATGATCACGGGCTTCTGAAGCAGGTCCGGACGTCTCAGCTCCTCGATGGCAACCCAGAAGCGAGGGAGAAGAATGTGGACTAACATGACTCCATATATTAGAACATAAGTTCTAATTCCAAGGTCGACTCTTTGCATGTGACCCGGTTCCCTGACAGGGGCTGATTCAGCTCGCCAAGTAGAATCGAAAGCGCGGAACAAGGAGCCTGCTTGCCTCTGGCCCACCACCCTCTCGACCTCCAGCTGGCCATGCCGTTCACCATTGCCCGAGGCACACAAACCGAGGCCAACAACGTCCTTCTCCGCCTCACTGACGGCGATGTCGAGGGCATCGGAGAAGCTGCTCCGTCCGAACACTACGGCGACAGTCAATCCAGCTCCATCCACTTTCTCCGGCAGGCTGCCTCCGTGATATCCGGCTCCGAGCCCCTGAGCTGCCTCCACGAGCTGCTTGAAGGCATCGCCAAGAACAATCCGGCCCCCAAGGCAGCCCTCGACATGGCCGCCTACGACTTGCTCGGCAAGCGTCTCCAGGCGCCCGTCTACCAGCTTCTGGGCTTGGATCCGAGCCACACGCCTCGCACCTCGTTCACCATCGGCATCGACTCGCCCGCCTGCATGGCCGAAAAGGCAAAGGCGGCATCGGACTATCCGATCCTCAAGGTCAAGGTGGGGACGGAACACGACGTTGAGAATCTCGAGGCCGTACGGTCGGTGACTGATGCGGTCATTCGCGTGGACGCCAACGAGGCATGGACACCCAAGCTGGCGGTCGAAAAGCTCCAAGAGTTCGCCCGATACAACATCGAGCTGGTGGAGCAGCCCGTAATGGCCAGCGACTTACAGGGCTTGGGGTTCGTCCGTGACCGGTCCCCGATCCCTGTCATCGCCGACGAGGCCTGCATCGGACCGTCGGATGTAGTCCGGGTCGCTCCCTACGTGGACGGCATCAACATCAAGCTCATGAAATGCGGGGGCATCTATCCCGCCCTCCAAATGATTCACATTGCCCGTGCCCATCATCTCCGCGTGATGATGGGCTGCATGATAGAAAGCTCCCTGGCCATCACGGCGGCCGGTCATCTGTCGCCGCTGCTCGACTACGCCGACCTCGACGGGCAGCTGCTGATTGAGGAGGATCCGTACGAAGGGATACGGGTCGAGGATGGTCGCCTGGTGCTGCCCGACGGTCCCGGATTGGGTGTGCGCGAGAGGATAAGATGACCGACTTCTTTCACAAGACGCTCTCGAGTGGTCTGCAACTCGTCGGTGAGGAGATGCCGGGGGTCCAGTCGGCCGCCTTTGCCTTCTATGTGCGGGCCGGCGCTCGAGAGGAGTCGTGGGACGTGGCGGGTCTCGGACACCTGACCGAAGCCACGATGTTCAGAGGGACTGAGAGCCGGTCATCCCGAGATCTGACTAATGCGCTCGACGCGCTGGGGGTGGGTCGAGGTTCCAGCGCCGGCATCGAGCAGACTCTCTTTTCCGGGATCCTTCTCGGCGACAACCTGCTGGAAGCACTCGACATCTTTGTGGACGTACTTCGAAATGCCGCGTTTCCGGAGGAGGAGCTGGAGGCCGTTCGGGAGCTTCAGCTTCAGGAAATCCGGCAGCGTCAGGACCACCCGGACCGGCTGGTCATGGATCGCGCCCGGCAATTCTTCTATGCCGGGCATGGTGCCGGCAACGACATCCTGGGCTCTCCCGAATCGGTTGCCGGCCTGACTCGCGACCAGGTTCGCACGTGGAAGTGGGATCGGTATGCGCCGAACACCATGCTCTTTTCGGTTGCCGGCCGCTTTCAATGGGATCAGGTGGCGGAGCGCCTGGATGGTCTGACGTCCGGCTGGACGACGGTGAACGAGCCGCTGGACATTCCTGAGCCGCCCATCAACCCCGCCATCACGGTCCATCAAACCGAGGCGGCTCAGGAGAACCTGTGTTTCGTATACCCGGCCGTGCCTTACGGCGATCGAGACTATTATGAGGCGGCTCTCACGTCAATGGTCCTCGGTGGCGGAATGCATTCCCGCCTTGCGAGCGAAGTGCGCGAGAAGCGGGGACTCGTCTATTCGGTTGGGTCTCGTTTTGACGGCATGGAGAAGTCGGGCTTGACTCGCATCTACGCCGGCACGAGGCCCGACCGCGCCCGCGAGACTGTTGAGGTCATTCACGCCGAGCTGGAGCGACTGCAGGCGTCTGCTGTTGCCGAGGATGAGCTGTCGAGGGCGAAGACCAAGCTCAAGAGCCGGCTGGTCATGAGCAGCGAGAGCAGCGGAAGCCGGGCGATGACCATCGGCAGAGACTGGTGGTACATGCGCCGCTATCGGACCCTGCGTGAAGTGAGTGCGGCGATCGATGCCGTCGATGTCAGCGGCATTCGTTCCTATCTCGACCGGACTGCTCCGTATCGAAACCTCGCCTTGCTGGCGCTTGGTCCCCTGTCCGCTGCCGACCTGGGACTTCCCGAGGGCAGCTTCCAAACCTCGGCTGCTCCGGCATGAGGAGCGAGAGCTGCCTGTTCGAACACCAGCTGACAAACGGCCTTCAGGTGATCGGCCAGCAGATTCCGGGTGTCGAGTCGGCTTCGGCCATGTTCTGGGTGAAGACCGGAGCTCGAAACGAAGACCCGGGATTGGAGGGTGTCTCACATTTCCTCGAGCATATGGCCTTCAAACGCACCCGGACCAGAACCTACGAAGATGTCAACCGTGAGTTCGAGGAGATGGGCGCCGAGAACAACGCGTTCACGTGGCTGGAGATGACCGCGTACCATGCGCGCGTTCTCGGAGACAGATTGCCCGACGCCATCGAGCTTCTGGCAGACCTGACCCACCCGGTCATCGACCAGGCCGACTTTGATCAGGAACGCAAGGTCATCCTGGAGGAGATCGCTCGGCATCGAGACCAGCCATACTCACTGGTCATCGACGAGTTTCTCCAGACCTGCTTCCCGGGGCGTCCACTGGGTCACTCGACGCTCGGCTCAAGCGAATCCATCGGAGCCATGAAGGTCGACGACATGAAGGCATACTGGCGCCGCCGCTATGGCGCCGACAACATGATCTTCAGTGTCGCCGGCAACTTCGATTGGGACCGTGTCGTGGAGCAGGTCCAGGGTGTTACCGCCGACTGGCATCAATTGGATGGTGATGGATGGGAGCCGGCCGGACTGCCGTCGACCGGCCGGCACATCCTGGCCGAGGACCGCTGGAACCAGGAGCACATCGTCCTCGGCGTTCCCTCCATACAACAGGGAGACAGGCACGAGTACGCGGCGGCAATCCTCTCCACCATCCTCGGCGACGATACCGGATCTCGCCTGTTCTGGTCGATCAACCAGACCGGTCTTGCCGACCAGATCGGGTCGGGATTGCTCAGCTTCTCGGATGCGGGCCTGCTCTTCGTCATCGCGGTGACCACGCCGGACAAGGCGCGTCGGACGTTGGGCGTCATCAGAGACGAGCTGAGAGCTTTGGAGCAAGGGGATATCGCGAGCGACGAGTTGGAGCGCGCTCGTACCAAATTGCTCACTTCAAATGTCATCGAAGCCGAAAGCACTCAGGCTCGCATGATGGGCATCGTCGACTCGTGGCTCTCGAAAGGCCGCCTAGAGACACTCGACGAGGTCCGTGCGGGCCTGGAGGCAGTCACGGTACGCGATCTTCAGGATTACCTGGAGCGGTTCCCGCTTACGGCAGATGGTGTCCTCACCGCGGTTGGACCGCTGGACTCGCTCTAACTGTTCCGGTGACGGCGGCCTCTCACGGTCCGCCCCAATCCTGATCGAAGGTGGTCTGCAGCTCTCGAACCACAGCTGAGGCTGCGATGATCAGACCCATCTCACGATTGCGATCCAGCGAGGTGCTGGACAGATTCTCCGAGCCCACGAAGGCCAATCGCCCATCGACAATCAACACCTTGGCGTGGGCGTACAAGCCACCCGCAACTCGAGCGCCTGAACGCATGTGTCTGGCAGTTGCATTGAGGATTCGTCGAGCAACGCCTGAGGTCGTCGCCGTCAGTATCCGGACTCGGACGCCCCGTCGTATGGCCGACGCCAGATGGCGAATGACGCCCATGTCGAGAACTTCTTCGGAGTAGAGGGACAGCGAGTGTCGAGCGTTATCGATTAGGCCATCTAACTTCTCTCGCGCGCCCACCGGGCTCATCACCACATTCGGATCATTTACGACCGGAGCGATGCGATCCCAGTCGGCCCGAAAGACGTTATCAGCCTGGCGCACGTCTCGCGGGTCCCGATCGAAGAGGACGAAGTCACGATCAGTCGAGAAGCCGGCCTGAGTGAAATTGGCGGAGGAGAGGATTAGGGTTCGGTCGTCGAGAACGGCGAACTTGGCATGCGAGTACTGGAAGTACGGAGGCGCCCATCGAACCATGATGCCTGCAGACTTCAGCAGCGCAAACATGGAATCGGGCTGCTGCACTATTCCGAACGGATATCGGTCCAGCAGAACATAGACGGAAACGCCCTGAGCCGCGGCGCGCTCGAGAGCTCGAACGATCCGATGCTGGCTCAGCAAGTAGGCGGAAAGCAGGATCCGATTCTGAGCCCGGTCCAGCGCCTTCACGAGTTCGGTCACTCCGTCATTCGGCTCCACTAGCAGACTGACGTCTCGCGAACCGGCGCCCAGTCGCGAGCCGCGCAAGAGACAGGCGGCGTTGCCATGACATGCACTCGGTAGCACATCAGACACATGACGGCCGCTTCCTGAGGACATCCCGCAGGCGGGCAGAAGGACGGTCAGGACGATCAAGGGAAGGACCGCACGTCGCCGATCCATCGTTGGTCCTCTCAGCTTGTGAATCCGCTGGGTCGCGTTGCCGGGAACCTCTGGCGATCGCCTTCGCCCAGACGAGCGCTCGGTCAGTCGAACGCCGGCTTGATCAGCCCAAACCTGCCGTCGGATCGTCGGTAGACCACGTTGACTCGTTCGGTCTCGGCGCTGAGAAACACGTAGAAGGTATGACCCAGCTCTTCCATCTCGTCGATCGCCTCATCCGGAAACAGCGGCTTCATGGCGTATTGCTTCACCTCGACGATCCGCGGAGACGACGTCGAGGCATCGTCGAGTGGCAGATCGTCCAAGGTCGACAAGGTCTCCTCTGTCGGCGGCGCAACGGACGTCTTGTGTTCTCGGGCTCGTTCTTTGAGTCGGGTGAGCTGGTGATGCAACTTGTCGACAAGTCCGTCGACCGCGGCGTACATGTCGGCATCCACACATTGCGCGTGCAACGGTCGGCCCTTCACTAACGCGGTGGCTTCCGCAAGGTGACGCTCTCCGGTGCGATGGGAGTTGCCGCTCCCAAGGGTGATGTTGACATCTGAGAGCCGGTCCAGGTAGCGATCGAGCTTGGCCATCTTCTTGACCACATAGGCCTCAAGAGCGGGCGTCACCACCATGTGGCGACCGGTGACCTGCACCCGGACTGGCGAGCTCTCGCGGGCACGGGAGCCGGATCGAGGCTTCATGGGATCTCGACGTGTTCTTGGTCGAGCTCCACTGGCTCGGCCACGGAGCGAAACTTGCCGCCCTCGGCCGGCCTGACCACGCCCTGTTCTTCCAGCATGTCCATCAGTCGGGCAGCTCGCTGGTACCCAATGCTCAGCCTCCGCTGCAGCAGGGAGACCGAAGCGCGCCGGTATTCATGGACAACCGCCTTGGCTTGCTCGAAGAGCGCATCCGGGGGCGGCTCCATGGCCGCCTGCTTCTCGAACTCGCCGGCTGAGACTTGCTCGATTTGGAGGGGAGCAGCCTGCCAGAACTCCACCAACCGCTCGATCTCCTGATCACTGACCAAAGCTCCCTGGAGCCGGACCGGCTTGGGCTCCGTGGGGCTCTGGTAGAGCATGTCGCCGCGCCCCAAGAGCTTCTCCGCGCCAACCTGGTCAAGGATGGTTCGAGAGTCAACCTGCGAGCTCATTGCAAATGCGATCCGGGCGGGAAAGTTCGCCTTGATGAGCCCTGTGACCACGTCCACGGACGGCCGCTGCGTCGCGATGACGAGATGAATACCGGTGGCGCGTGCAAGCTGTGCGAGCCGGCAGATGCAATCTTCCACCTCATCCGGTGCGACCATCATCAGATCGGCAAGCTCGTCGACGATGAGGACGATGTAGGGCAGCGGCTTTTGCCCTCGGTTGGCAAGTATCTGGTTGTAGCGGGCCAAATTCCGCACTGAGCTATCGCGGAACAAGGCGAACCTCCGCTCCATCTCCCGCAGCGTCCATCGGAGCACGCCGAGAACCTTGTCCATCTCCGTAACGACGGGACTGTACAGATGCGGCACACCGTTGTAGATGGTCAGCTCGACCATCTTCGGATCGATCATCAGGAGCCGCACGTCCTCAGGACAGTTCTGATAGAGAAGGCTGCTGATGATGACGTTGAGCGCGACACTCTTACCTGATCCGGTTGCGCCCGCGATGAGGAGATGTGGGAGGGTGGCGAGATCGATACAAACGCACTCGCCTCCGACACCCTTGCCCACCGCAACGCGTAGCGGACTATCGATCCGGTGGTAGGCCTCGCTCTCGAGCAGCTCCCGAACGGTCACCGTGGTCGAGATGGTATTCGGGATCTCAATGCCGACGACGGGCCGGCCCGGCACCGGAGCCTGAATCCTCACGGTCGGCGCCGCCAAGGCCAGGGCGAGGTCGTTTTGTAGCTCCGTGATTCGCTTCACCTTGACCCCGGGGTCCGGCTCGACGTCGAACAACGTTACGGTTGGACCTCGATGAAAATCCACGACTCGAGCGCCCACGCCGAACTCGGCCAGCTTTTGTTCGATCGTCCTACCCTTGGCATCGAGGTCGATGGGTGCGGCGAGTGCCTTGCCCGGCTTGTTGAAGATGTCGATCGGGGGCAGCATGATCAGACTCTGCTGTCCCACCCGGTGCTGTCGGCGCACACCCCCTCCGTCTCGGACGGGCGACACCACGGGAGCGGTACTCGGCTCCTCCGGCTGCATCACTGGCGTCGAACGCAGGTCGGGCAACTCGGTCTCCGCCACATCCAGAATCGAGCCGCCCATACGATCGATGCGCGTCTGGCGCGTCACCTTCGATACGCGGGGAGCGCGCACTTGCATGGCAAGGGCAACCGGAACGCCCACCCACTGAGCGACCACCGTACCCGACAAGAGCGCACAAACCCCCGACACGAGAACGATGCCCATCAGCGGATACGCAAGCCAGGGCGTCGAGAGTGGGCCCAGAAGCGGAATGGTCTTTGACCCGAGGGCGTGGGCGGCCAGATCACTTGTGATCAGCAGGAGCGCGATCAAAATCATGCCCATGCCGAAGCCGATCCGTGCCCGATTGATCGTCATGGCGCCCGTCAGGCGAGTCCACAGTGAGGTGGTGCGGGCCATGAGAGCTGCTGCGAAGAGTCCGACGCCCCAGTAGAGTGGGATCGTCGACCGGCCAACAGCGCCCGCATAAACCCCGGTCACAATGGACACCAAACCCAGCGTGCTGAAAATCAGAACCAGCGCCTGCATCGGGGTCTGCGGACGGCTGAACCGAATGGCGGCCAGGATTAGCCGTGTGCTGAAGCTTCCGGTTCGACTCCGGGTTTTTCGGCGGCTCTTGCTGCTCTTCCGGCTGACGGTTCCTGCTCCCGTCCGAGCTCTAGCCACGTGTGGTCACCACCATGGACTTGGTCTCCTCGACCGCTCCTCTTGAGTTATGTTAAGGGACGGCCTCAGAAGAGCGCCAGCTGTTCGGATTGGTGGGGCCGATCAGGCGTCGAGGGGTCGACGAGCACCTCGAGGGCCAGCTTGGCCTGTTCCTGGGCCCGGACATCGAGCCACTCTCCGAGTCGCTTCATGTCGTCGATGATCAACTGCCGGTAGCGCTCTTGATGAAGAGCGGCAGCAGGATGAAACATGGCACAGAAGTGACGGCCGTCCTTGCTCCGAATGGTGCCATGGACTCGGGAAATGACATCACCCGGGAAGAAAGTTCCTAGTGAATATCGCCCAAGCGTCACGATCACTCGGGGATCAATCAGCTCGATCTGTCGGTCCAAATACGGGCGGCAAACGGCAAGCTCGTGAGGCAGTGGATCCCGATTATTCGGCGGGCGGCACTTCACGACGTTGGTGATGTACACGTCCCCGCGATTGAGACCGATGAGGCCAATGAGCTGATCGAGAAACTGACCGGCGCGGCCCACGAAGGGCTTGCCTTGCTGATCTTCGTGAAAGCCCGGACCCTCCCCAATGAACATCACCTCGGCCGTGCGGCTTCCACTCCCGGGCACCGCTCGAGTGCGGGTGGTAGCAAGCTGACAAAGCCGGCAACCGGAGATGCGTCCATCCAACCCATCAAAGTCGATGTTGGAGAGGTCGACCGGCCCAACCGCTCCGTCGGGTTGAGCCGAGTCGAGCATCCGGCTAGTCCGTCGGCTGTCCGTCCCGGGGCGGTCGATTCGGTCTGAAGCCCCCGCCGGGACGATGACTGCGCTCTCCGCCGGCAAAAGGCCGCGATCCGCGTCGCTCACGATCACGGTCGCGAAAGCCACCCGAGCGCTCGCGGTCAGGACGTCGCGGCCCCCGTGAGCCCCCAGCGTCACCGTTATCGCCCTCCCAATCCGGATCGATGATCGCCCGGTGAGAGAGATTGATCCTGCCGAGGGAGTCGATCCCCGTCACCTTGACCTCGAGTGGATCCCCGACGTTGACCACATCCGACACTCGTTCCACACGATGCGTGGCGAGCTGAGAAATGTGGACCAGCCCCTCTTTACCGGGCAGAACCTCGACAAAGGCGCCGAAGTCCATCAGGCGGCGGACCGTTCCCTTGTAGTTCTTCCCAACCTCCACCTCGGCGGTCAGACCTCGAATGATGTCGATGGCCTGTTGGGTGGCGGCGGCATCGGAGCTGGCGATTAGGACGGAGCCGTCATCCTCGATATCGATGGAAACCTTCGTCTCTTCGATGATCTTCTTGATCTGCTTGCCGCCGGGGCCAATGACCGTGCCGATCTTGTCGGGGTTGATCTGGATGCGCGTGATGCGAGGGGCATACTGCGACATCTCACTCCGCGGCTCGGGCATGACCTCAAGAATGCGGTTAAGGATGTACTGACGCGCGTCATTGGCTTGCTTCAGAGCCTCGGCCATGACTTCTCGCGTGAGGCCGGTGGCCTTGATGTCCATCTGAATGGCGGTCACGCCCGTCCTTGTTCCCGCCACCTTGAAGTCCATGTCTCCAAGAGCGTCTTCCATACCTTGGATATCCGTCAGGACCGCGTGCTTTCCCGCGTCGTCCGTCACCAAGCCCATCGCGATCCCAGCAACCGGAGCGGTGAGGGGGACGCCCGCGTCGAGGAGTGCCAGCGTGCTGCCGCACACGCTGGCCATGGAAGTCGATCCATTCGATGAGAGGACCTCGGAGACCACCCTGATGGTGTAGGGGAACTTGTCGCGGCTCGGGATCATGCCGGCGAGGGCCCGCTCAACCAGCATCCCGTGTCCGATCTCGCGCCGTCCGGGTCCGCGCATCGGCCGCGTCTCGCCAGTGCTGAACGGCGGGAAGTTGTAATGGTGCATGTAGCGCTTGGATTCCTCCGGCCCGAGGCCATCGATGGTCTGCTCATCGGAGGTCGACCCGAGCGTACAGACTGTCAACACCTGCGTCTGGCCGCGCGCGAAGAGACCACTGCCGTGGGTGCGAGGAAGGATACCGGCGTCGACCGAGATCGGTCGAATCTCTCGAAGGCTCCGACCATCTGGACGGATGCCTTCGTACAGGATCATCGACCGGGTGGTCGACTTGAGCAGAGCATCAAAGGCCGCGCCGACCTCTGCCTCGCTTCGCTCCTCGCCGGCCAGCTGCTGGAGCAGCTCAGCGCGAAGGCCACCAACCGACTCCTCTCTCTGCTGCTTGTTCGGCTGAATGAGCACGTCACGCAGCCGACCGCCGATTCGATCTGAGACCTGCTGCGCAAGCGCAGGATCGATGACGCTCAGGGGAAACTCCCGCTTGGTCTTTCCGGCCGAATCCCGTAGACGCTCCTGGAGATCAAGCAGTGGAATGATCGCATCGTGGCCGACTCGCAGGGCCTCGAGGATGAGGTCCTCCGAAACGCCGAGAGCCTCGGCCTCCACCATCACCACGGCCTGTCGGGTCGCCGCCATGACCAGGTCCAGCTCGCTCCGTGCCAGATCCGAGATGGTTGGGTTGACGATCAGCCTTCCGTCGATATACCCCACTCGGGCAGCGCCGACCGGACCATTGAAGGGAACGTCAGAAACCATGAGAGCGGCGGACGCGGCCGTGATGGCCACGACATCCGGAGAGTTCTCGTGATCGACGGAGAGCGGAGTGACCACAATTTGCACGTCATTCCGGAAGCCCTTGGGGAAGAGCGGCCGGAGGGGGCGATCCGTCAGCCGGGAAACCAGGATTGCCTCCGTGCTGGGCCGACCCTCCCGTTTGATGAACCCGCCGGGAATCTTGCCGGCGGCATAGAGCTTCTCTTCGTAATCAACGGTGAGGGGGAAGAAATCGACCCCCTGGCGAGGGGAGTTGGACGCCGTTGCCGTGGCCAGTACCACCGTCTCCCCATACGTGGCGGTAACCGCGCCACCTGCCTGTTGGGCCAGCCGCCCAGTTTCGAAGGTCAGAGATCGACCGCCGATCTCTGCCTCCTCCTGATGTATCTTCACGTTGTTCTTTTCCAATCTTGTTTTACTCGTGTCCATTATCGGACCAAGAGCCCCCGCGGGACAGATCGCGGAACGGGGCAGGCGCGCCTCGGCAAGTACGGGTCAGGGAGGCAGTTAAACGCGTCGATGCCCACAGCACGACTGGGAAGGCGTTCAGCCTGGGACGAAGACTTGCGCGGTGCGGGCTTACTTGCGGAGGCCCAGCTCAGCCAAGGTGCGGCGGTAGCCCTCGGGATCCTTGCGTGCGAGGTAGCGCTGCAGCCTTCGCCGCCTGCCCACGAGCATGAGAAGGCCTCGACGGGAATGAAAGTCGTGCTTATGCTCGCGCAGGTGCTCGGTCAGCTCGGCTATTCGGCGGGTCAGGAGAGCAATCTGCACGGGAGCGGAGCCCACATCATTCGCATGCGTGGCAAACTGGGCAACGGTCTGAGCCTTCTCTTCGGCAGTAGCCAAACAACCGTCCTTCTGGATTCGTCTCTTTCAGACACACACAAGCGCCGCCGTTGGGCGGCGCTCAACGCTGGATTCTATCACGCTCAGCCCAAAAACTGAAGAGAGAACCCGACGACTTCGGCGTAGGAGTTGGATCTTGAGCTAGACGCTGGCCTGCCGGATTTGATCGAAACAAGGACTGCAATAGACCGGCCGGTCGTTCCGAGGAACAAACGGCACCCGCGCCTCCTGACCGCACTCCGCGCAGGTGGTGACAAAGTACTCACGCTGCGGACGGTCATCGACAATCCCGCGCGCCTGCTTATACGCAGACCGGCAGGTTGGGCACCGCCCCGGCTCGTGCTGCAGGCCCTTGGCCTGATAAAACTCCTGCTCGCCGGCCGTGAAAAGGAACTCCTCTCCACAGTCCCTGCAGTTCAAGGTTCGATCGACAAAGCTTACCGACATCTCCTCCAGGATCCCCTCTGCAATCATTTGAGCCGGCTGAGCTTGACCTACAAGAGACGAAAATGCGCACCTGCGGAACAAAGAGCCGAGTCAATTAGGGATTATACAGGAGAATCGGCGGTTTGGCAAGCCCTAGATTGCCTCGCGCCCCTTTCCTATCCAAGGCCGGTACGCTGCCTCACAATCGATTGAGTGCGATGAGAGGCAGCGATGGAGGTCGGGTCGGAAGCAGATCGCGGTTGACGAGGGCTTTGCGGAAGCGATAGCTGTCGCCGGGATGAGAGCGACCGAGAGCGTCATTCCGACCGCTCGGCAGCTCGGAAAGAGCTGCTACGTCGACTCCGACTCCCCGGACAACGAGGTCTCACTAAAGCCGAAGTCGGCTGGGTTCTCGTCGTCCTCGTCGACATCCTCGGGTTCGACATCCGAAGATTCAGCCTCTAGATCCTCATCTTCTTCGGCTCGGCGGATGAGCGTCTCCCGCGTGTACGCCCGTACCTCAGGCACCGTTCTCGGTGGGAACGAAATCCGTCCTTCTTGCTCTGGTGACTGGTGCACCTCGCGAATCAGGATCCTGAGGCGGTTGCCTTCTGCCATAACCACTCCGGCCTGATACTTGTTGCCTCCTTGCATTAATCGCGTGAGGCGATCCGCCAGCGCCGACTCAACCTTGCCGAGGTAGGTATCGTCGAGCATCTTTACCACCAGTGAGCCCGATTCCTCGGCCACGCCGACCTCATCGCCTGCGGTGACCCGCAGTACCGTCTCCGGCGGTGCAAGGTCCGTCACGTTGGTGATTCCGGTCTTTCCCACTTCCTCAATAAAGAAGGACGACTGCAGCTTCTGAGACGGCTTGGCCGCCACCTCGCCCGCTTCGGCGATGCGCCGCAACCGGGTCAAATTCCGCTGCGCGATGACGTTGGTGGGCTGGGACTGGAGGGCGCGCTCGTACGCCTGAATCGAGTCGTCGATCCGGTTGAGCTGACTATAAGCATTCCCCAGCCGGTTGTATGCCTCTGGATCGTCCGGAAACATCTCCAGGATTTCCTGATTGACGGTCAAGGACTCGTCCCAACGACCCTGCGTGGCCAGTGATATGGCCGCCTGAGCCAGGGATCGTCGGCGGATCCGCTTCTGTTCGATGGTCAGCTCTATCTGCTGGGCTTCCTCAACCGGGATTTCCTGGGTCATGCCCCTACCTCAATTCCTGATGTTGGTGTAAATGCCTCCTGCCCAACCTGTTCGCCCTGCATGGCGAAGGGGCTCACCCGTCCAACCCGCACGTTCACCAGCCTGCCGATCAAGTTCTGATCGCCCTTGGGAAAGTAGACGAGGCGAGCGGTGCGGGTTCGGCCTCGCCACTGCCGGATGTCTCGTCGTTCCGACTCATCGCTCTCCACCAGAACCTCGACAGTTGCCCCCTTGAGGGCGCGATGGTGCTCGAGTGAAATCCGCTGCTGCAGCGCATCCAGCCGGTCGAGCCGTTCGCGTTTGACTTCCGCCGGAACGTCATCCTCCCATCGAGCCGCGAGTGTGCCAGGCCGCGGCGAGTACGCGGCCACATATACCGTCGAGAACCGAACCTCCTCCAGGAGATCGAGCGTTCGCAAGTATTGTTCCTCAGACTCCCCGGGAAAGCCGACGATGATGTCGGTCGAGATGGCCACGCCCGGCACTCGTTCCCGAATGCGTTTCACCAGCTGGAGGTAGTCGTCCCGACGATACCCGCGCCGCATGGCTTCCAATACCTTGTCGTCACCGGCCTGCACAGGCAAGTGAATGTGCTCGCAGACCTTTTCCAGGGCCCCGACGGCATCGATCAGCTTGTCGCTCATGTCTTTGGGATACGACGTCAGGAATCTCAGCCGCTCGAGCGCGGGAATCTGGTTCACGGCTGCAAGGACGTCGCCGAGATCCGTCCCATCCTTGAAGTCCTTGCCATAGGCATTGACTCGCTGACCAAGTAGGGTGAGCTCCTTGACGCCCTGCTTGACCAGGCTGCCCGCCTCATCGACAATCTCGAGGAGTGGCCTGCTTCGCTCGCGTCCTCGCCGATAGGGCACGATGCAGTACGTGCAGAACTTGTCGCACCCGTTGCTGATGGGGACGTAGGCCGTGGGACCTCGGGTCTGCGTAACCGTCGTTTGCTCCTGCCAGCAGGCCTGAGTCCCGAGGGCCTCCGCGTTCACATCGGGCCAGAACCGCGAGAGCTGTGACAGGAACTCGGTGATGCGCGTCGGCCCGAAGTAGATATCGGCGCCGGGGAAGCGCTCGCGCGTGATCTCGATCTTGGGCTCAACCGAGCATCCCGTTAGCCCCACGATGAGGTCGGGACGCTCCTTCTTGAGTTGAACGATATTGCCCAGCTTACCGCTCACGCGACGCTCGGCGCTCTCACGCACGGCGCAGGAGTTGAGAACGATGATGTCGGCATCCTGCTCGGTCTCGGCAGGCGTGCAGCCCTGCATCTCCAGGAGGGCTCGGACACGGTCGCTGTCGACCTTATTCATCTGGCAGCCGACGGTCCACACCCAATACTTCCTGGGCGATTCCTTCATCGACGTGAACCCTTTCCGAGAGTAGGAGCAATCGACATTAGCACGGTGGCGCCAATGCGCGACGGGCTCGTGCAAGAACTCGGGCTTGCCATTGACGACGAGACCTGCTCGCGCCCGGCTACCCCAGCTCTGCCCCAAAAACGGGATGGCGGTCCCGACCGGATTTGAACCGGCGATCTCCACCTTGACAGGGTGGCATGTTAAACCAGGCTACACCACGGGACCACGCGAATGAGAGCCGGAGCACCTGCTACTCCCGCCCTGGGCACGCCGATACTCGACTCTAGCAGGACGGGGCCAAATCGGTCGAACCCGCCCATCGACCTGCGGTCGACCCCCTGTTCCCTATTCTTGAGCATGACGGAGTTGAGCGGCAAGCGGATTCTCCTGGGCGTAACGGGCAGCATAGCGGCCTTCAAGGGTGCCGCTCTGGCCAGCATGCTGACCAAGTCCGGAGCCGAGGTGCGCGTCGTCCTCAGCCGGTCGGGCGCTCGATTTGTGTCCGCGGAAACGTTTGCGGCTCTCACGGGCCATGAGGTAGCTGGCTCCCTCTGGGATCAGCGGCAAATGGGTGTGGCCGGCCATCTCGAGCTAGCGGAGTGGCCCGATACATTGGTCGTGGCGCCCGCCACGGCAGACGTCCTTGCGAGATTCGCCCTCGGCATGGCAGACGACCTCCTGGGGGCCATCGCCCTTGCGAGCCGCCGCCCAGTGGTGCTCGCTCCGGCAATGGAAACCGGAATGTACACGCATCCCGCCACGCAGGCGCATCTGGATACGCTTCGGTCGAGAGGAGCGCATATCGTGGGGCCGGCAACAGGGCGGCTGGCATCGGGTGAGTCGGGGCTCGGCCGCATGGTTGAGCCCGAGGACATCATGGCTGCTATCGAAGCAGTGCTTGTCGCCGGGGTCGGAAGAGATCAGGACCTCAAGGGCACACCGATCGTGGTGACTGCCGGGCCGACCCGAGAAGCGATTGATCCGGTGCGTTTTCTCTCCAACCGGAGCTCGGGGAAGATGGGGTTCAGCATTGCCGAAGCGGCCGCCGCCAGAGGGGCCACTGTCACTATGATCTCGGGCCCCGTTGACTCAAGCCTTCCGGCCCGGTTGCCGGAATCCGTTCAAGTGCTGCGGGTCGAGACGGCCGCGGAGATGCGCGATGCGGTGCTGGAAGCCGCCACCAAGGCGCGTGCTTTGGTAATGGCAGCGGCGGTCGCCGACTTCCGGCCCGCGCATGTCGCCGATCAAAAGCTCAAGAAGGCGTCCGGCGCTCCGTTATTGGTCCTTGAGGCGACTTCGGATGTGCTTCAGGAGCTGCAAGGGTTCGACGGACTGATTCGCATCGGGTTCGCCGCGGAAACCGGGAATCTGGCCGCCGAAGCCAGGCGCAAGCTGGCCGAGAAGCAGCTCGACCTCGTCGTCGCCAACGATGTGAGCGGCACAGGGGGTGAGGTATTCGGCTCGGATTGGAACACCGTGACCCTGTTCGACCGGACCGGAGATGAACAGCGGCTCCCCAAGCTGTCGAAGCGCGAGGTCGCCGACCTGATCCTGGACCGACTGGTTCAGCTCTTAGGATCGTCCCAGAAAGCTCAATAGCGTCTTCTTGGGTGGCTGAATCGGCTCCTCCAGAACGGGCAGAAGTGGCTCCCCCCGAAGAACGCGGCGCGGGTTCTGACGGAAGAGCACATCGGTGGCATCCGAGCCGATGAGTGGCGCAACCGCAGCCTCAAGTTCAGACAGTGAGCGGGACTGGCGTGCCCGGTGGCGATCGGAACCGACCAGGTGATAGTCGCCGTGTAAGAGGAGTCGCTCGGCCGTCTTGCGAATGCCCGGTCCATAGTGGCCGAGCATGCTGGCCGCCGTCAGCTGCAGGAGCACCCCGCGCTCGCGGAGTGGCCGGATACTGTCAGGATCCTGTTGGACCCACCGATACCGTTCGGGATGAGCCAGGACCGGCATAACCTCCGACAGACCCAACTGGTGGAGCAGCTCGTCGGCATAGATCGGTTTGTCTCCAAAGGGCAGCTCGACAAGGATGTAGGGCCCTCCCGCCAAGGTCGGCGCCTCGCCAAGCTTGAGCTTGTGTAGTAGCTCAGGCGTAAGGAAGTGCTCGGCCCCGGTAAGTAATTGCAGAGGCACCTGCTCCGAGTCCAAGGATTGGCGAAGTGAGTCGATCTGCTCCGTCAGGGCGTCCACGTTTGGGAGGAGGTCCGGGTTCCACTCGTTGAAGTGTGGAGTAACGGTAGCGGCAGCCACTCCGTCATCGACCAACACCCGAGCCATGTCCACGGCGTCTTCCATGGATCTCGGGCCGTCGTCCACATTGGGCAGAAGATGCAGATGGAGATCGACATAGCCTTGCGACTCGGTCATCGGCCCACCACCACGACGCCCAGCAAAGAGGCTGATACGTCTGCCAGCACTCGAGCGGCTTGCCGGCACATGGGCCGCGTCGTTCGACCCGACTGGACGAGGAGAAGGACCCCATCTGCCACAGCGGCGACCGCCAGACTTATCGGGTCGTCGAGGAGATTCGGTGTGACGACGAGCGCACGGCCATCGACCGCTTGCTCGCCGAGCCATCGCCGGAGGCTGACCGGGCCCGACGGCACAACGTCGACGAGGCTTTTCAAGGGATGGATTGAAGTCGAGTCGTCCTGGTTGGATTGGCCAGGAGCCTGAGTCGCGCCAGTGAAGAGCCGTACCGGCTTTTCCTGCGCCATCGCCTTCGCAAGCGCGTGAGCGATGAGATTCACCTGCTCCACAGCAAGGCCCGAGACGAGCAATGTCCGGAAATCGGGTCGCTGCACCTCCAGCTCATAGGAGACGGCGAGGGCTGCCGCCGATAGCCGCATGATGTCGCCGGCGTCGGACTTCATGGGGCAGATCGGATTGTCGCCAGGACGGGAGCGCCGAGTTCCCGCTCGAATTCGGAGGCATCATGAACGGCATCGTCCAGGTAGTCCCACGCCAACGCCACGGCAATGGCGATTGCCAACCCCAAGACCAGACGAACGAGGAGCGCCAAGACCAGCGACCTGGCCGAAGATCGAACGGGAGCCGATATTCCAATTACCCGAGCGCCACTTCGAGCCGCCTCTACGGGTCCCACGAAGCGAGCCCGCTGCTCCACCGCCAGCCGCTCCGCGAGAACCACTGCTCTTGTCTTGGCGGCGCTCGACTCCATGACGGTAACAGTCACCGTCCGACCGCTCACGGAAGACCGAACGGCGGTCTGAATGTCTGCGGTCGACGGACCCGCGGCGCGGACAGCCGGCTGGTGGCTGACAAAGCTCGCCGCCGACCGGCTCATCAGCACACTGGCCAGATCCTGGGCCATGAATCCCGCTTCACTCTCCAGACTCCTGTTCCCGCTGATCCCAGAGGCGGGTGAGCGTGCCCAGACGAACACTTGAAGAGAACCTTGGTATGGGCGGTGCCGGTACCCGTCGGCCGCAACGAGCACACTGCCGATCACAATGACGGCAAGGATTGCCACCAAGGGCAGCCACCGTCGACCCAGGACGCTGAGAGCGTCGCGGAGCTCCATTACTGGGCTGCCGGTTGAGAGAAACCGATCAATAGGCTCCGCGACCAGTGATCATGGCGGCAATAGTGCGGAGCAGTATCTTCGCATCCAGCAGCAGCGACCAGTTCTCTATGTAGTAGACGTCCATCATGACCATCTCGTCGAAGGAAAGGTCACTGCGTCCGCTGACCTGCCAAATACCGGTGATGCCCGGTCGAGTCTGCAGACGACGGGTATGCCACGCCTCATAGCTGCTGACCTCCTGAGGGAGCGCCGGTCGCGGCCCGACGAGGCTCATGTCTCGTTTGATGACGTTCCATAGCTGGGGCAGCTCGTCGACGCCATGGCGTCGGATGAAGCGGCCCACGCGGGTGCAACGGGGATCATCCTTCATCTTGAAGACGGGACCGCTCGTGTCGTTAAATGGCCGAAGGTCAGCCGCCAGCTCTTCTGCCCCGTGGCGCATGGAGCGGAACTTCCAACACGTGAAGGTGCGTCCATTCTGACCGACGCGGCACTGACCGAAGAATATGGGCCCCTGGGAGTCGAGCTTAATGGCGATGGCGGTGACCAGAAAGATGGGAGAGAACAGGGCAGTCAACACCACGGCGAGTGAGAAGTCCACGACCTGCTTCACACCGTGTTTGAAGGCCCGTAACGGTTGCTCCCTTACGTCAAGCACCGGGATTCCGGCGATGTCGTCAACCTCCACCTGTCCCAGGCTCAGCTCAAAGGTGTCGGGCACGATCTTGAATCCGATGCCCGCGGATTCGCAGTGCTGCATGATCGGCCAGATCTCTTCATGCGCGGAAGCCGGAAGCGCGATGATGACTTCGTCGACTCGCTCCCGGTCGGTCAAATCGGGAACATCGGTGGCGAAGCCGAGATTGCGGAACCGCCCAAAATCGGTTCCCGTTGCCCGAGGGATCGAATGGCCCACGCCCTCAGAGCGAGTGTGGACGAACCCGACCAGGTCGTAGCCCAAGTCGCGGCGCCCCGCCACTCCTTGCATGATCATCTTTCCGACATCCGTGGCCCCCACGATGAGTAGCCGCCTCACGCCGATCCCTCGTCTATGGAGAATGCTCAAGAACTGGCGGAACGCCAGCCTTCCGAGCACAACCATGAGGATGAGCGAGACCCAAAGGTAAAGCATGACGCCCCGAGAGTACTCGTATCGCTGCAGCATGGTGGTCAAGACCACCAGGGTTGCGACGGCGATGGTTGCCGAGCTGAAGGCGGCCGAAACGTCGTCCTCCAGCTCATGTCCCAGCTTGAGCCGGTAGGCTCCCTTGCTCCAAAGGGCGATGAGCATGAGCATCATGACCGGAATTACCAGGGGACGATAGGCATCGAAGCCCAGCTGATCTCGAATGTGCGGACCAAGGCGGACGTCGTATCGAATCCAGTAGGCCACGAGGAAGGCCAGGTAGACGATAGCCAGGTCAATGGCGACGAGCCCGAGGCGAAGCGCGCGACGGGTCCCGACGGCCCGAGCCGCCGTCTCGGCTGACCGAGCCGGCAGCGGCGTCGCCTGCGGTTGGTGGTTCCGGTACTCGAGCATGCTCACCGCTCTAGCGACCTAACTCTTCGTAAACCGCCAGAGTCGCTCGGGCGGTAGCCTCCCAGGAAAACGACCGTGCTCGCTCCTCTCCACGCGCTCTGAGTGCCGCGGCTAACGTTGGGTCATCCAGGACCCGGCGCATCGCAGCAGCCAGCTCATTCTCGTCGTTTCCGCTCACGAGCACGCCCGCGTCGTCCACGACCTCCCGAAGAGAACCGGCCGACGAGGTTACCACCGGCGTGCCACAAGCCATCGCCTCCAGAGGTGGGAGGCCGAATCCCTCGTAGACCGAGGGATATACGAACAAATCGGCATAGTTATACCACGGCACCAGATCCGCCACATACCCGGGCATCGAGACCGGTTCCGTCAGAGCCAGGCGCTGAATGAGGCCGAACACCTCTTGGTACATCCATCCCTTCGCACCGATCAGCACCAACCGGTGCGGATACCCGCCCTCCCGCAGCTGCGCAAACGCACGCAGCAGAAGCGGTAGGTTCTTGCGCGGCTCCAACGTTCCCACAGACAGGATGAACGGCTCCGGAAGAGGCCTGACTGCATCCGTTGCGGGTCGGAACCGCTCGTCCACACCCATGGGGATGACGACCACCCGTTCCCGGCGAGCGCCCAAGTGGACCACGGCGTCCTCCCGTGTGGACTCCGAGGGCGTGATCACCCGATCGGCATCCCGTACCGACTTGCCCACGGCAGAGCGAAGATACAGGGCCTTTGATCGCGGGAAGGTCTCGGGGAACTTGAGAAACGCCAGATCATGCAGCGTGACGACATTGGGCCGGGCCAGAAAGAGCGGTTTCACGTTGACCGGATTGTGAACGACATCGATGCGTCTGCGCCGCGCGATGGGCGCCTCGAGGACCTGTTCCCAAAGGATGCGCATGGGAGCGCTTCGAGTTGGCAAATGCGAGGGGCACGAGTGCTCTCCTACGGCACCGGGCGGCGTAAAGAACACCCATTCGTGGCGGGGGCCGAGGGCAGGCAGCCGGCTCATGAGCTGAGCAATGTACTGCGCCACTCCCGCAGAACGATACGTTTGACCGGCCGGCATGAGATGCGCGTTAAGTGCGATGCGCACGGGCGGCCATGAGGACGCGCTCGTCCCCGACTCTCCGGGTAAATCGCTGTTCGTCGAGTGCTTCGAGATACGCAAGCGCGTACTTGCGAGAGGTCTTGAGCAGGTCGCGAATCTCGGCCACGGTCGCCCGATCCTGCCGGACGAGGTACTCGCCCACGAGGGCTTGTAGTTGCTTCCATTGCTCTTGCGTGAGGTAGATAGAGTCGCTGACCCGCACCAGACGACCAAGATCCCGCAGACGCCTCAGACTCTCAGTCGACACGTCATGTTGTCGTGCAAGTTCCGTGATATTGCCAGGCGAGAACTCCGCCTCCCGGATCGCGTGGATAAGACCCTCGACGTCGCCAGTGTCTGTTGGCGCTGAGCCGGCGGAGCTGCTGTCGATGACGAGTTGACTTGCCTCGTTGTCCGCCATGTGTAGCCCGACCGTCTTCCCTCTAGCCTGGTTCTCCACCACCCGCATGACTGCCTGAAACTCACTGTGGCCAACTCGTAGGCGAGAACGCAGCTCCTCCCGAGGCATGAAGACCCGGAGGGGAAACCGATCGTGATATCGAGCGACCTCATCGCCAGCCGCCAAGGCCATGCGGCTCAACCATTCCTGAGAGGCATATCGGGACGCAACCACCAGGACCTCGCCCGACTTGCACAGCCGGTCGAGAGCGTCACGCGCCGACTGGGTGGAAACCGCAGCGCGTTGCGCCAGCTCGTCCACCGTTCGCGGTCGCTGCGAAAGATGCATACGCATGACCATGTCGGTGTTGCTCGATAGGAGCCCCTCGAGTCTGCGGACCGAATCGATATGACTCCGTCGACGTGGCTGGGTGTCCGCAATGGTCGCTCCGCCCACCGTCACCGCCGGGGACAACGTCCGCAGGACGATCCTTTCTCGCCTCCACAGAACTGCCTTGCTCCGAAAGCGGAGCTGAGCCCAACCACAAGAGCCGGGTACGATCGAATCTCCCGTCAGCGGATGTAGCGAGGCGAGAAGATCGGCAGTGCCGGCATGAACCGTCACCTCCTGATTCGACCTGAGCGGACCCGGCGCATCTCGTCCGACTGATACCCACGCGTCCGCGCGCCTTGTGGGCAGGAAGCTGCCCGGTTCGGCCAGGACGTCGCCACGACGCATGTCGTGATGGGTCACTCCCTGAAGGTTGATTCCGGCACGCTGGCCTGCGGCGAGGGCCCGAGTCTGATCACCGTGAGACTGGATTCCCCGAACCCGCACCCGCCGGTGGGAGGGGAGAAGTTCCAAGGTGGCGCCTTCCTCGAGCACTCCTCCCCGGACGGTCCCCGTCACAACCGCCCCGAAACCCGGCAGACTGAACACACGATCGACGGCAACGTGTACGAAGTCGGGCTCCTCGCACCTTCGGTCGGGAAGGGTGTCGAGGGCCGCCAGCAAGTCCGGCAGCCCCTGACCGGTAAGCGTGCTCGTGCGCACGATGAGCGGTCCGGCCTGTCCGGTTCGGACGAAGAGATCCTGCACTTCGTCGATAGCCAAGGATGTCATCTCGCCGCCGGCGACATCCATCTTGGTGAGAGCCACCACTCGTACCGGCAAACCAAGAACATTCAGAACCTGGAGATGCTCCCGCGTCTGGGGCATCACGCCCTCGTCTGCAGCGACGACCAGCAGACCGTAATCCGCACCGGCGGCTCCCACGACCATGTTTGACACGAAGCGCTCGTGACCGGGGACATCGAGAAACGCTGCGACCCTTCCCGAGGGCAGCCGAGTGGATGCAAAGCCCACGTCGATCGTCATCCCCCGCCGGCGCTCTTCAGGGAGTCGATCGGGATCCGTGCCCGTCAATGCCCGCACGAGGCTGGATTTCCCATGGTCCACGTGTCCCGCCGTGGCGATGGCGACACCGGTCAGATTGGTACCACTCGACATATCCAATCGTAGGCAGGACCGAGCTCGGTGGACTCGGAACTCCGATGCTGGGAGTGAAGGGGTATGGTGCATTCAGCGAACACCGACCTGTCCGTATTCAGTACAATCTTGGTGGCGAAGAGTCCAACTGACGAGGAGCAGAGGTGAGCGACGGCGGTCCATCAACCAAGCCCAAACTAATTCTGATCGCGGATGACGACGCTTCCATCCGCAGCCTGCTGCAGACCCTATTTGAAAACGAGGGGTACCGACTGGTGGAGGCGTCCAGCGGACGTGAGGTTCTCCCGGCCATACACAAGCACCGGCCTGATCTACTCATCATGGACATTCGTATGCCCGGCCTCTCGGGCATGGAGGTTCTCGAGCAGATGAAGCGCAGCTCCGTGGACCTCCCCGTGCTACTCATGACCGCCTTTGGAACCAGCAACTTGGCGATCCGTGCAATGCAGCTTGGTGCATACGACTATGTCACAAAACCGTTCGACATAGACGACCTGTTGCTGACCGTTCAGCGAACACTCGACCACCGTGAGCTGGCCACACGAGTCAAGGCACTCGACGAAACTCCTCGCGACCCGCTCGACAACATCATCGGCAACAGTGCGGCAATGCAGGAGATCTACAAGACCATCGGCCGGGTGTCCCGATCAGACGCCACCATTCTGATTCACGGAGAAAGCGGTACCGGCAAGGAGCTGGTCGCCTCGGCGCTTTACCTCAACTCCCATCGACGCGCCGGCCCATTCGTGAAGGTGGCCTGCGCCTCCTTGACCGAGTCTCTCCTCGAGAGCGAGCTGTTCGGACACGAGCAGGGAGCATTCACAAGCGCGAGCCGAACCCGAAAGGGTCGCTTTGAGATGGCCGACAAGGGCACCATCTTCCTCGACGAGATCGGGGAAATGTCGCTGAACACCCAGAAGAAGCTGCTCCGGGTCCTTCAGGAACGCGAGTTCGAACGAGTGGGAAGCTCGACCCCCATCAAGGTCGATACCCGGGTGATTGCCGCGACCAACCGGAACCTTCAGAACGACGTTACTCACGGGCGGTTTCGAGAGGATCTCTACTACCGGCTCAACGTCATTTCAATGAGTATGCCTCCGCTCCGCGATCGCATGGAGGACGTGCCGCTGCTGGTCGAGCACTTCCTCCAGAAATATCGCTCGGACAGTCCGCCGGGCATCACGCCGCGCATCTCAGACGACGCGCTGGAGAAGCTGCTCTCCTATCGCTGGCCGGGAAATGTGCGGGAGCTGGAGAACGTGGTTCATCGCTCCATCGTTCTGGCTCGTGGGGAGGTGATCACCAGTCAGCACATCGTCTTCAGTGGGGCGCGCGACCAGAGCGGAGAAGCGGGTTCTGTGGCGGACAAGCTGAATCAAGGCATGACCCTGAAGGAGATGGTGGCCGACGTCGAGAAGGATGCCATCGAAGAGGCGCTGAGACGAGCCAACGGCAATCGGAGTCGGGCGGCTCAGATGCTGGGCATGTATCGCCGTCTGCTCTACACCAAGATGCGCGAGTATGGGATCGCCGGCGCCGATGGCGAAGGAGATCCGGAGCCCTCCGACGAAGACGTAGAGGCTGTTGCCTAGCCGGGCACCCTGCGGCAGCTCACGCCGGTTCTTCCGGGCGGATCCAGTCTCCATGCACGCCGCCCGATTTGGAGATGAGCTCCGTGCATTCAATCGTCATGCCACGGTCCAAGGACTTGCACATGTCGTACACGGTCAGCGCGGCGACGGAGACGGCGGTGAGGGCCTCCATCTCGACTCCCGTCTGTGCCTCGGTCTTCGCCTCCGCCGTGATCTCGACGGCCGTATCATGCGTCTCCATTGTCACGGTGACGGCCGAGATGGGAATGGGATGGCATAGAGGAATGAGCTCGCTGGTGCGTTTGGCCGCCATGATACCGGCGACGCGAGCTACAGCAAGCACATCTCCCTTCTTGACGGTCTGCGTCTCGATGGCTCGGATGGTGGAAGGCTGAGCGCGAAGCCGGGATCGAGCCCGAGCCACACGCGCGGACACCGGCTTGGAACCCACGTCCACCATGCGAGCGTCACCTGCGGGGGTTATGTGAGTGAAAGGTTGATCAGCGGTCACCTCAGGAGCCTCGAGGAAGCATCGTATTCTCTCCGGGGCGGCCGGGGCGTTGATAAAATCGGCAATGCCGCCCCGGGGTCACTTTCGGGCCTCCGTGGGGTACGGGGAGGCCTAGACCGTGACCCTCGCGCGCGCCATTCTACGAGCGCTCAAAGAGGCAGCTACGCTGCGCCGGCTTGGGCTGCCTTTCAGCGCATTCGAGCGACGGCGTCGGGGATTCGTCATCGTGCAGATCGATGCGCTGGCTCACTCCGATCTCGTGAGCGCCATGGATGCGGGTTATCTGCCCAGACTCAAGGCACTGCTTGAGTCCGGCACGTACCGCCTAGAGTCATGGAAATGCGGTATGCCCAGCGACACGGCTGCGATCCAGTGTGCGATGTGGTACGGGGACAAATCCGAGATCCCCGGGTTCTATTGGTATGACAAGCGCCGCCGGAAGCCGATCATCTGTAGCTGGCCTATCGACATGGCGCAAGTCGAGTCGTCGTGTGCCAAAGGCCGTGAGGGTCTTCTCCGTCACGGGAGCGTCTATACCGGAATGGCCACGGGAGGAGCGTCGAGGGCCGTGCTGACCACGGGCGCATTGGGCCGCGCGACCTTTCCGCCAAAGCTGACCGGCATCGACATCTTCTTGCTGCTGCTGCTCAACCCCTGGCGATTGACCCGCACCTTTGCCCTCACCCTTCGGGAAATCTTCCGTGAAGTGGTTGAGCAAGGACAGAGCCGTCTTCAAGGCAACTACGTGGCCCCCGAAGGCATCTTCCCGGTTACCCGAGCGTTCACGCATGTCCTGTTCCGGGAGCTCTCGGTGCTGGGCGTCCGGCTCGACATCTTCCGGGGCGTTCCGGCCATCTATGCCAACTTCATTGGATATGACGAGATCGCTCATCACCTCGGGCCAACCAGCCGCTATGCCTACCGGGCGCTGAGAGCCATCGATCGGCAGATCGACGATGTATACCAAGCCGTTCGAGCAAGCCGGCTCAGGTCGTACGATCTCTTCATCATGAGCGACCACGGCATGACTCCATCACTTCCGTTTCATCATCTCTACGGACAGACACTGGGCCAGTTCATGTCCGAACACAACGTGCGGCGTCTCGAGGCTGCCGACCTCGAGAGCCGCGCTCAGCGGGATCTCTCAGTCATCCAGCAAGTCGAAGAACTTTCCGACGAGGTCGGGCCTCGTACTTCATCGATCACCCGGCTTGTATTGGACCGGCTGGCACGGCTGGCCATGCTGATCGGCACGGGGCCACTGCAGGCGGGTTTGGCCGAAGATGCCGACAGCCCGATCCTGGCCATATACTCCAGCTCCTTGGCGAACGTCTACTTTACCGAGGCTGCCGAGCGGCTGGACCTCTCGCAGATCGAGCAGGTCGCGCCGGGACTGCTCGAGAGCGTGGTTCAACATCCTGGCGTTGGGCTGGTCGTTGGTCACGAGGACGGACGGGTTGTCGGCCTGTCCAAGGAGGGAACGGTCCAACTGGACTCAACGGCGGAGGAGCGCCTGAAGCAGCTCTCTCTATTCGGGGACCCGGCTACGGTGGCCGCACAGATTGTCGACCTGGCCTCCGTTCCGCTATCGGGAGACGTGCTCGTGTTCGGCGCCTACCGTGATGGGATGGTGGTCAACTTTGAAGACCACGCGGGCGCCCACGGTGGATTGGGCGGCTGCCAATCGGAACCCTTCATGGCTATCCCGGCGGGCGTACCGTTCTCGGTCGCATCGGTCCAGGATGCGACGCAGCTATATCAGCTCTTTGACGAGCGGTACTGGCGCCGAGACGTCTCGGCCGCCACCTCGCCCGTCCTTGGCCGCCGCGGAGAAACCCTGGCGGTCGTTGCGGCCTCCATCGAAACCTCCGGATCTGGACGAGCGGCTCCATCTGAGAGTGACCGTGACCAATCGTGATTGATCTGTAAGTCCCGATGGTCATTCCCCTCCAGCGCCCTCTTGCTCGCCATTTCGAGGGTACTGTACGGCCGTCTTCGGTCTCAACGCTCCATGAACGGTACCGAGCGATATCTACACGACAGCAACGCTGGCTTGCTGCCTTTAGTGCTGGGCTCCTCGGGCTGGCGATCATCACGGCTCTGGTGAGATTCGTACCTATGTCGAATATGGACTCGGCGGGCTACAGAGCCATTGCCGGAAACCTTGGTTCGCGAGGGTTCGAGATCGTGGAGTCATGGACGCTCGTCGGTCTCGTTTCGGACTCCGAACGCCTATCGTTGTTCGCGGGTGGAGCGCTCACGCTTGCCGCATGTCTCGGCTTGGCATGGAGGCACCTTCCCTGGGCAGCCGTAGTCTGCGGGTCTACCGTCATCGCCTCCCAACTTGCGACGGAGGCACTGAAGCTGGTCATTGCGCGCCAGGGCCCACCGCTTACCCCATGGATCGCGACGGCGCACTCGTTTCCCTCCGGAACGGCGGCGTTCGTCTCTGCACTCTCGGCGTCTTTGGCCTATGTGGCATATCACCGGGTGCGGTTCACGCCGATCCGTCGGTCGGTATTGGCGCTGTTATGCGGGACATGGGCGGCCGAGATGATGTCCTGCCTCACGTATCACTTCGCCAGCGAAGTGCTGGGTGGAGTAGTGGTGGCGGCGTTGTGTTTCGCAACCATCCAGCTGGTGGCCTGGCCGCATGTGCGTCCGGAGCTCTTCCCTGGACGAAAGCAGATTGGCGCCCGACCCCGCTTGACGAACCGGGCACGACCGGGTAACATATAAAGGTTCGTTTATTAAAGAGCTGCTTATCAATGGTTCGACAGGATCCCGTCTCTGGTCACAACGCCCAGCCGCTTGGTTCGAGAGAGCTTGCTGCTCACTATCGCGCCCTTGCGGATGAAACGCGTCTGCGGATTGTTTCAGCTCTCTGGCGGGATAGCGGCGACACGGTGACGGACCTCTGCCAGACGCTGCGCGTGAGTCAGCCCCTCATGTCCTGGCACTTGCGCATCCTGCGACGAGCCGGCATCGTTATGACCCATCGTGAGGGGAGACAGGTCCGTTGCGGCCTGAGTCCCCACATCCTGGAGGAGAACGGCTCCCTGCTCGCGAGCTATCTCAGGTCCTCTGCCGAACGAGAGGCAGAGGTCGAGGGACCTTCACTCAGCAGGGAGGGGCATGTCTCCGCACCGCTCGTTTCCAAACCAAAGGCCGTAAAACTCTAGAGAAGCATTGGGAGGATCAACCGTGACTACCGGAAAGCTTCGTGTCGGCATCATCGGCGTCGGGAACTGCGCCTCATCCCTGGTTCAGGGTGTGCAGTACTACCGGAACGCCAAGGATGAAGATTTCGTCCCTGGGCTCATGCACGTGAACCTCGGCGGATACCGTATCCGCGATATCGAGTTCTCGGCGGCCATCGACATCGACAAGGACAAGGTCGGGACGGATCTCTCCGAGGCGATCTTCCGCGGTCAGAACAATACGTTGAAGTTCTCGGATGTGCCCCATCTCGACGTACCGGTGGTACGAGGCATGACTCACGATGGTCTGGGCAAGTATCTGTCCCAAGTCATCGAGAAGGCTCCGGGCCAGACGGCCGACATTGTCAACATCCTGAAGGAAACCGGTACCGATGTGGTGATCAACTACCTGCCTGTGGGTAGCGAGACCGCCACGAAATGGTATGTCGAGCAGATCCTGGAAGCAGGATGTGCCTTTGTCAACTGCATTCCCGTCTTCATCGCCAGGGAACAGTATTGGAGGACGCGGTTTCAGCAGAAGGGCCTTCCCATCATTGGCGACGACATCAAGTCTCAGGTTGGAGCAACCATCGTTCACCGAGTGCTCACTCGCCTCTTCCGTGAGCGTGGTGTGCGCATGGAGCGCACCAGCCAGCTCAATGTGGGCGGCAATACCGACTTCATGAACATGCTCGAGCGTGAGCGCTTGGAGTCCAAAAAGATTTCGAAGACCAATGCCGTCACCTCTCAGCTTGACTATCCACTCGACGCCTCGGATGTCCACATCGGTCCCAGTGACTACGTTGCCTGGCTGACCGACCGGAAGTGGGCATACATCCGGATGGAGGGCAGGAGCTTCGGCGACGTGCCCCTGAATGTGGAGCTGAAGCTCGAGGTCTGGGACTCTCCGAACTCAGCCGGCGTCGTGATCGACGCAATCCGCTGCGCAAAGCTCGCGCTCGACAATTCCATCTCTGGGGCCCTCGAAGGCCCGTCCGCATACTTCATGAAGTCCCCGCCTGTGCAGTACAGTGACGGCCAGGCGCGAGAGATGACCGAGGCTTTCATCAAGGCCACCACCCCATTGGAGGAACGGCAGGCGGTCACCGTCGGTTAGCCATGTGGCTGTACCTGGTCATCCAAGCGGGGGCTCTGGGTTCGCGCATCCTACCCCTGGGCCTCCGCTACCGAATCTCCACGGTAATCGCCGACTTCCTCTGGCTGATCTGGACCTCGAAGCGTCAAACCTGCATCGACAACCTAGCGGTGGTGCTCGAGGGAAGTCCCACAGACCCTGAGGTGCGTCGTGTTGCACGGCGGGCGTTTCACCAATTCGGAAAGGGGATCGTCGATTTCCTGGGCTTCGCCAACGTGAGCCCGGACGATCCCCTCTTGACGGACATGCCCATCGCCGGCTGGGAACATGTCGTCGCAGGCCTGGAGCAGGGCCGTGGTGTGATTCTGGCCACTGGCCACTTCGGTAGCACCGACATGGGGGGCATCACCCTGGCCAGTCGCATCCGACCCTTCTACGCGGTCGCGGATACATTCTCACCTCCGTACGTCGACCGGCTCATTCGTGGGACGAGGGAGCAGAAGGGCTTCCGGCTGATTCCCACGACCGCCATCCGTGAGATCATCCGAGCCCTTCACGGCAAGGGCCTGGTCGTGGTCCTATTCGACCGACCGCTCTCTCGTGGCGACGGTGTGCCGGTGAGATTCTTCAACCGGATGACGGCCCTGCCGGCGGGGCCGGCAACCATTGCCTTGAAGACTGGAGCGAGCGTCATTCCGGCCTATATTTACCGGGAGCCGGACAACTCCTTCCGCGGCCGGGCTTTTCCCTCTGTGACCGAGGACCTGACTGGAGACCGGAAACGAGACATCGGCATCGTCACCCAGCGATTGGCTGATTCCTTGGAGGCGGCGATCCGAGAAGCGCCGGAGCAGTGGTACATGTTTCGGCCGATGTGGCCAGGAAACGCGCCTCGGGCAGTGACTGCGGAGATGCATGAGGCGCCGGCGTAGAGCTGCCGGGAGTGAGAGCTACCACTGGAGATTGAGGTCCGTAGCACGCCCCTCGAGGGCGTCCTCGTTGTTCAACCCTCATGCTTTCGGGACGACCGGGGCCATTTTCTCGAGTCATACCATCGAGCACGCTTTGCCCAACATGGGATCCGGGAGGAGTTCGTCCAGGATAATCACTCGCAATCCAAGAGTGGGGTCATCCGAGGCATTCACTACCAAGACCAATCCGCGCCGATGGCGAAGCTCGTCCGCTGTACATCGGGTTGCGTCTATGACGTCGCGGTCGATCTTCGAGCCGGCTCGGCCACTTTCGGGCGCTGGTACGGACTCGAGCTGTCGGCGGACAATCTGCTGCAGCTTTATGTCCCCGTAGGGTTCGGGCACGGTTTCGCTGTCCTGTCGGAATGTGCCGAGATCCAGTACAAGTGCAGTGCTTATTACAACGCTCAAGCCGAGGGCGCCATCCGTTGGAATGATCCAGATCTTGCCATTGGCTGGCCGGTTGCCAATCCGTCTCTGTCTGAACGTGATCGGTCCGCGCCCACACTTGCGCGCTATCGTCAGGCTCCTGCGTTTCACATCTGACGGCTGTGGGTTTCCGCGCTGACGCGGATTACTATGGGTTTGTTTTGCAAACGGAGGCTCGGCAGCGCCTTGCCTGACGGGCGATAAGGGGATGCGGTGGATTGACGACCAGGGAAGCTGAGCAAACGCCGAAACGACGAGCGGCGGCGAGACGGCCTCGACAGGCGCGACCCAAGCGATCCCGAGGCACGGTGGCGGCTACGATCGCCATTGTGGTTGTGATCGCAGCAATCGTCGGGAGCGGCGTGGCCAGGCTGGCCGGCCTCGGGGCTTCAGCGCCGACTCTGGTGATTGGATCGGCGGCATTCGTCAGCCCCGATGAAGGATGGATCACCCTGGGAGACCCGGGTTCCAGCCAGGCAGCGACATTCAAGACCACCAACGGCGGAAGAACCTGGCACAAGCAGCTCGACTTTCCGCTGGGCAGCACGGGCTCCAGATTCGGAGTGCTGGGAACATCCATGCAGTTCGTAGACACCACTCATGGCTTCACATACACGGCCCAGGGGACGGTTCCCAACCCCAAGCGTCAGGTGCTGTACCGCACGGTCGATGGTGGCCTCCACTGGGTTCCGGTGCTCCTACCGAAAGTTTCCGCCGGCGGTCTCGTCACGTTCAACTTCAGTAGCCCGAAGAGTGGGCTGCTTCTGGTCATACGAGGCGGCCTCACCAAGGGCGAGTCGGCAACCATGTTTGGCACCAACGACGGCGGGAACAGCTGGCACACAGTGGTCAATTCCACACCGGTCGTGCTGCCCGGAGGACTCTTTATTCCGGCCTTCCAGAACGCTGTGCGTCAGTCCGGAAGTGGGCGCATTGCGGTGCTGCCGCTGGCTCCCAGCCTTTCGACTGTGATCAACTACTTCAGCGTGAATGGCGGGAAGACCTGGACCGGCCGGGCCGTGCCCGTTCCCCCGGTCCGACGCCCGAGCCAGGCGCTGCTCTCCGTCCAGCAGCTGCCCGGAGTTTCGGAGATCTCCGGAGTTGCGTACGACCCCCTGGCGGCCGCTGCCTATTTGAGGGGACGCGAAATTCATGGATCCAGCCAGTACTTTGTGTACCGGCTGAACAAAACTGGAGCGAGCATTGGCGCTCCCGTCAAGATTCCGCTGACCTACGACTGGGCGGCACACTCAGATCCCTTTACGAATACAGACCCCGCATCGGCCTTTGTCGGCCCCGGAGTTTGGGCATTCGCCACCGAACACAAGTTCATCCTGACAGCAACGGGCGGTCACTCTTGGACAACACTCCCCTCGCCGCTTGACTCTCGGTTCCGGCCCGGGGGGCTCCGTTTCTTCGATCAGTATTCGGGCGTAATCTGGGGGTATGGCAGGCGAGCCGGGGCATTGAAGTCCACGCTTCTACAGACGAGTGATGGAGGACACACGTGGTCTCGCATCACACTTCCGAGCCATCTGTGAGGGCCTGATCCGTGATGAGTCAAGCTCCGAGGAGAACCATCGCAACGATCATCGTCATCGGCGCTTCACTGGCCGTGGCGCTATCCGCCATCTCGGGTGCCAGCCTGGCCCGGGGCATCACTGCGCCGGTCAAGAAGGCACATCCCCATGGCGTTCATCACCCTCGAGGCTCCAAAGGTCACACCCATCGGATTGCGAGACACACGGCTCATACAACGACGTACATCTGGCCGTTTTTCCTCGATCGTCTGCATGGCAACGTGGTGGCCGAGGCCAACGGCCGCTTCTCGTTACTGACGACTGCGAATGACGGCAAGAACTGGAAGTCTCGGCGCCTGCCCTTTTCGCCTACCGCGATGAGGTTTGTGACGCGATCAAACGCGTGGGCCATGAGCGCCGGGTACCCGCTGCTCACTTCCTGTCGCAGCCGTCTCTGTTCTCAGAAGGTCTTTCGCACCGATAACGGCGGCACCAGCTGGCACACGGTCTTCCGGCTGCCTCTGCAAGCGCTCATCATCGGCTATCGCTTCCTAACCCCCAGCCGTGCGGCGGTTCTCTCCCGGGCCTGCCGTCCAAAGTGCGCCATCAGTGTGTGGGAGACGGGCAATGGGGGCAAGTCATGGCACCGGTTCCTGGCCACGACCTCGACGGTGATTCCCATCGGGCGCATCGGCAGCTCCTTCGCCTGGGGGACGTCGGCCAGCTTCGGCGTGAACTGGTCGGGTCAATCGTGTTCCACCACGCTGTACACCAGCCACAACAGCGCTCGGACCTGGAGCAGAGTGCTCAGCCGGCAGGGTCCGCTCGCCTGTTCATCTGCGACGTACTTCGGCAGCCCGAATCTCGGTGTCATTGGTCTCAACAGCGGCCTCGTTCGTCCTGCTCCGCTCGGCTCGACCTGCGCTCCACCCGCAATCTTCGAGACGGTGGACGGTGGGCATCATTGGACGGGTCGGCACGCGACCGGCGGATGCGTCATCACCTCCATCGACTTTCCGAAACGCCAAAGCGGTTGGGTCACCTACCTGGATCCGACCACAGGGGCGGTCGCGGCGACCAGTGATGGAGGGATCTCGTGGCACGCCTCTCTCCCCTGTTTTTCGGGGCTCGGCGGAACGAATTTGGCCGTCACCGGTCCCCGTGAAGCGTGGGTCACGATACCTCAGCCCCTGAGCTGCAGCTCCAAGGTGTTGGGTCTCGAGCATACGACCGATGGTGGTCGGCACTGGCAGGGTCTGAGTCCTCATCCCTAATCCGTCGACAGGTGCGCCGACCGGCCGATACAGCGCCCCGCTCTAGTGGGACTCTACTTGACCCTCACACTCGGTTCGCTGTTGGTTCCGTACATCCCCCGAAGCCTCGCCTACCTCCTTGCCCGTCTCGCAGGCTCAATGGCCTATCTCGTGGCTTTGCAGGCGCGCCAGAACATCAAATCCAACCTCGCCGTCGTCATGGGGCTGCCGGCGCAATCGAGTGCCGTGCGGCGCGCTGCCCGACACGCCTTCACGGTCAACGCATGCAACTGGGTCGACACGCTTCGTTTGGCCGCCGTCCAACCCGAAGAGCTGGAGCAACGAGTGCAGCTCCACGGCTGGCAGGTGTTTGAACAAGCGGTAACACGTGGGGGCGGTGTCATTCTGCTCGGCGTTCATCTGGGCAACATCGATCTAGCCGGACAGATTGTGGCGGCACGCGGCTTCCCTTTCGCGGTCCCGGTCGAGCGAATGCAGCCGGAGAGGCTCTTCCGTCGTATTCAGCGGCTACGGTCGGCGTTCGGCATTCGGGTGGTACCGACCAGCAGCAGCCCTCGACCGCTGCTACGATCCCTGCGAGCCGGCGAGACCGTGGGCCTCCTGTGCGACCGCAACGTCGCGGGTTCTGGCGTTTCCGTCTCCTTCTTTGGGCGGCCGTTCCGTGCCTCACGAGGGCCTGCCTGGCTGGCGCGTAACTCCGCGGCCGAGGTGATCATGGCCTGCGGACTGCGTCGCGGCCAGGACTTCGAAGCATATCTTTTCGGCCCCCTGTCTCTCCGAAGGACGGAAGACGTCGATACGGACATCGTGGAGAACACACGTCTGATCATGCAGACGGCAGAGGCGCTCATACGGCGCGCGCCTGACCAGTGGTTGATGTTTGTGCCGGCCTGGCCCGCACCTGAAAGGCCGGAAGACAGCCGCGGCAACGAGCCGGGTGTGGCCTGAATTCGTGTGGACTTGGCGCCAGATTTGTCCCCTTGACAGCCCGTAGGCAATCAGTTAGACTGGCACCAGTAGGGTTCAGATGACGGCCCACCTCACAAATGGAGGAATCATGTTTCTCGGCATTACATCGACCGTCACCACGAGCACCATCACCACCGTAACCACCACGGGCATCGTGGCGGGCTTGGGCGTCATCTGCACGCTTGCCCTCATTGGGTTCCTTGTCCTGAAGGAGATCGCCGGATCTGGACCTGGAGATAGTGGTCGTGGCCTTCGCTGGTCTCGCATCCTGAACATCGGAGTCATTCCGCTCCTGTTCGCCTTCGCGGTCATCGTCGCAGGTCACATCGCTCAGGCGCTGTAACACCAGCAAGAAGCGCGAACTCTGAGGCCCGAGCTAGATAGCTCGGGTCTTTTTCGTTTCCCACAAGTGTGTTGGCTTTGGCATCTTCAGAGTCACTTTGCTATACTCCCAATCAGGACTCGCTGCGGAAGGATGAGTTCGATCGAGGTCGCGCCGCTTACGGTATGCCGAGCGCAGGGCGGCGCTTCGCGTCAGTCATGCGTGACTCGTTCGAGGGATAGGGGATGAAGATGGCGGCGACCGAACCGGGCATCGGTAAGCCGGAGGTTTCGCCTTCAGAGGGGCAGTCTCTCAAATCGAATACTGGCGCCGCCGATAGTGTCGACCTCCAATCAACCGAAGGCTTTCTCCCGATGAGCTCCGTTGCGCTCGCTCCCTATGTCGTGGCTGTGATCCCCGCGCATAACGAGGAGCGCTTCATCGGCAGCGTCGTCGTCTCCGCTCGCCAATGTGCCCGCCGGGTGATCGTGGTCGACGACGGTTCAGAAGATCGTACCGCTGCCTTTGCACGGGCGGCCGGGGCCGAGGTCATGAGCCTTGGGGTCAATCGCGGCAAGGGCGCAGCGCTCAATGTGGGCTTCGAGCGCGCGCGGGAGCTCAACGCTGCCGTGGTCGTGTGCCTCGATGCCGATGCACAGCATGATGCAGCCGAAATTCCCCTGCTGGTCAGACCCATTCTGGAAGATCAAGCGGACGTGGTCATCGGCTCGCGGTTCCTGGACACACAGAGCAGCATTCCGGCCTGGAGGCGGGTTGGTCAGCACACCCTCACCCGCCTGACGAACGCCACTAGCGGGACCACCTCAACCGACTCGCAAAGCGGGTTCCGAGCATTTTCGCCGGAAGCCTTGAAGAAGCTGCACTTCCGCAGTCGCGGACTGGCCATGGAATCTGAGATGCAGTTTCTGATCGAGCGCTCCGCGCTACGGGTGCTCGAGGTGCCGATCAGCGTGCAGTACCTCGACGGGAACAAACGCAATCCGGTTGTTCATGGTCTGGAGGTCATCGAAGCCATCCTCGGGCTTGTCGTCCGACGCCGGCCACTGGCATTTCTTAGCGGGACGGGCACGGCCCTCATGGTCGCCGGATTCTGCGTGGGCCTCTACGTCGTCAACACGGTGGAGATTCGCCACGTCGTGCTGTTCGGCACGGCCATTCTCAGCTCCCTGTTGATCATCGTCGGCATGCTTCTCGCCGTCACCGGCCTGATTCTGAATAGCCTCGAGCACTTCCTACGACGGATCGAGGACGAGATCCACAGAGGCTTCGCGTCGCAGCGATCATTGCAGAGCCTGGACTCGTCCATTGAGCCACCGGAGTACAGCCGCCGGTCCTAATCAGGCGGGTCTACCAGAGCCAGTAACCGTATAGTGCGGCGAGTGGCCAGGTGAGAGCCGAGGTCACGAATCGATCCCGGCTCCCCATCTCGGTACGCCATCGAGCGTCAATGCGGAGAGGCACCTCTCCTGTCTGGACTCGGTTCTCGTTGCCCTGCATGCTGTGCTGCACGGGAAGGTCTGCGTACCAGCCGTCTTCGCGTCTCACGAGAAACTGTTCAGCGGTCGTCTGAAACCCCAAGGCTGTGAGGGATCGACGCATGGCTTCATCGGGATCGTTCATGAAATCCTCGTACCGCACGGTGTGCCAGGCGGTAGCTTCGACCCGACAGCGGAGCCACGACTGAACGATGGTCCCGTCCCAGGTGAGGGACTGCATAGGCGTGCTCAGATTGGGCAGCGCCCTTCCACTCTTCCCCACCGTGACCTCACGCCGGCGTGACCACCCGTAGACCACCGCTCTGGGGTCCCGCAGGACCTGGAGAACCCGAACGTCAACACCTGCCGCCCGAAGGAGCGTCACGTATCGAGGCGACTTGGACGTATCCACGATGACGCTACTCCCATGCTTCTCCGCAATCACCGACAGGAGGCGGCGGAGCTCGGGAAGGTATCCGGGCGGAAGTCGAAGCGATCGTAGCCACTTCTGGGCTGAAAGCAGGTAAAGCGGCATGCCCATCGCCGAGATTGTCCCGGCATGAATTCGCTCGGCTTCGGCAACGAACTGACGATCAAGAAGTGATGGGACCTCTGCGATCACCTGCTCCCAAAAGGGGCACTCACAGATGAGTCGCCCACAGCCGCACGACCGCTCGCAAAGCGGGCCGCCTTGAAAGTCGGTCCAGTCCCACATCGACCGGGTCTCTCCCGGGAATGGCGCTCCGAGCTGAGCGGCCAAGATCCGACCGATGACGGTCGAGCCGCCACGGCCGGGACCAACCAGTGACAGGACGACCGGCGCCTTTGGCTCACTCATTTCGGCTCCTTACTCAGCCGATGGTATCCGGTAGCCGGCATTACCGACCCTCGTAGGGATCGATCGCCGGATCTGGCACATCAGCTCGACCAGCTGAAACCGATCTGACATGCAGTCGACTCGTCGAGGCCAAGGCTTCCCGGAGCCATCCCCGAGGTCCTGGAAGGGCGAGCATCGCGGCAAGTGCCGCCACGCCGTAGCACAGCAGCACCTCAGCAGCCGCAACCAAGCGTTCATGGGTGCCGGGCAGGGTGAGTCTCAGTATCAAGCAGACGGCCACCGTGACGGCGGCTGCCGGCGCCACGTCGTTGAGATACCAGCGCCTGGCTTCACCCCGTAGCAGGCGCCGATGCATCAGCGCTACGCCAATCGTTAGATACCCGCCGGTCATGATTACCCAGCTAAGCGCGGCACCCGACGCCCCGAACGCACTCGTCATCCAGATGGTCAACGGAAGCAGCACCAGAATCCCAATCCAGTTCAGTGAGGCCGACAGCTTCGTCCAACCGTGGGCAAACTGAAGCACCTGCGGCACCGAGAACAGTTGGTGAAGTGCCGTGCCGGCGACCAACAGGCTCAGAATCTTGCTGCTTCCCTGCACGACGGCAAGATTCCCAGTCCAGGCAAGGAGTACCTGCGGCGCGAGAAAGGCCAGGACTGCCGCGAGCGGGAGGGCAAGCACCGACATGAGTTGGGTGGCCTTATGGTAGAGCGCACGAAGGGTCTCCTCCTGTCCCAGCTCCACCATCTGCGTGAAGCGCGGGAATACCGCGGAGACCACCGGCGTTGCCAGAAAGTACATTCCGGTGGCGGCCACGAAGGCCACGGTGTAGTAGCCGAACTCTTTGAGACCCAGCATCCGACTCACTAAGAACCGCGGACCCTGCACCAGGGTGATGAACCCGAGATTGACTGTCCACATGCCCGTGGCGAAACCAGAGAGGCCGCGAAAGCGGGCGAGGCTTGGTTTGGACGGCCGGGGCGCCCGCGGCAGGATGGACCATAGAAAGCCACCCGTGGCCACTGATTGAGCCGCGTTGGTGATGATCTGCCAGAGCAGGTATGCCTCGATCGTTGGTGACACCAGCCAGAGGATGAGAATCGATCCCACAGTCTTCAGCAGCACAAACGTCACCGCGATGACGTTTTGCTGGATTTGACGGCGCATGCCCAGGAGGCCACCCGTATACAGGGCGAATGGAAATTGGAGCGCAACGGCAAGACCCATCATCATCACGGCCGTCTGCACCGTCGCCGCGGAGACGTTGGACTGCCCGAACCAGTCCTGCGCGAAGCGGGACAGCCCCACCAGGGCCAGGCAGAGCACCGCCGACCCGCCCCAATAGAAGGACTCCAGGGTTCGCACTGTGTCTCGCATGTCCTGTTCCGAGTCGGAACGGACGGAGAGCCCTGCCAGTGTTCGATTCAAAGTGGCGTTGAGGCCGGCATCGAGTACGGCGATCACGCCCTGTAGCGAGGCGTAGAACCCGACGAGCCCGTACTGTTCAACACCCAGGAAGTGCACCACCAACGGCACCGAGATCACGGTCGCCAGGGCCGAGACACCATTGCCCGCAGCATTGCTCAGCACGCTCGCTCGCAGATTGGTGGCCATGCTGAACCGACCTCTCATCCGGAGGCCTCTGCCAGCGCTCCTCGGACTCTGAGCCGGCTCAGTGCTCGCTCATACGTTTCGATCACCTGAACCGCGGCACGATCCCATCGAAACGTCTGCTCAACCCAGTGGCGATTGCGGGACCCGATTGACCGCCGCAGATCATCGTTTTCCAGAAGCCGGGCAATCGCCGTCGCCGTTGTTTCCACGTCGTCGATGGGCACCACAGCTCCGTGCTCGTCGTTGATCGCGCCATCCGCGGCCAGCCCGGTCCGAGTCGCCACAATCGCCTTGCCGTGGGTCATAGCCTGCAGCCACGTACGGCCGAAGCCCTCCAATCGCGGCGTGGCCACGAAGAGATCCGCTGCATCCAGCAGGAGATCTCTCTCGCCGTCAGAAAGCAAACCCAAGAAAGTGACAGATGAGGCAATCCCGAGGTGCTCAGCCAGGCGTCGAAACGGCTCCTGGGGGCCATCACCCGCAATCACCAGGCGGATATTCGGCCGTACCTGGACCACACGCGCGAAGGCCTTCAGGAGCGTATCGACACCCTTGCGCTCTTCCAGCCGCCCGAGCGAGGCCACCAGGTGTGTGGCCGTAGGAATGAATCTGCCACGGAACGCTTGAATCTCCGTGTCCAAGGCGGGAGTGGAAGCGGGCATGCCTTGCGTGATCACGTCGATTCTGTCCGGTTCAACCCCACATCGTCGGATCAGATCGACTCGGGTCATTTCGGAGTCGGCGATGACACGGTCCGCTCGTCGAGCTGCGTGACGATCGAGTATGGGCAGCAGTGGCCCACTCTCGCCTCGCACATCAAGCAGCCATCTCAGTCGATCAGGAAGAGCCGCTGGTGGCTTCCGCTGCCGAACGTGGTGTGCACCCATGACCCGCGCGGCGGGCCGGCCCTCACGGCGGAGCGACAGATCCCAGATATCGTTGCCATGTATCACATCGAAGTGCTTGCTGGGAAACCGGCCAACAACCGCCGGAAGGCGCCGCCAGAAGGCGACCAAGCCCGCAGGCTCGGGACTGACGGCAACCGTACGGACCCCGTCGAGGCTCGCCCCCTCCGGGGCAAACACCGTTATCTCGCACCCGGCATCTTGAAGCGCGGGAACCAGCTCCGCCGCGTACTGGCCCGAGCCGCCCGTCACATAGGGCGGAAACTGCCAGGTGACATAGGCGACGTTCAGGCCGGGCTTCCGCCCGCCCATCTCAAAAAAGCTCCTTGTCCGTTGAGGAGGTTCCCGGATCTATGGCGGGAGGACAAGCCACTGGACGGCTCGACCCTGGCTGGATCCGGATTGTACACGGTACAAACTCACCTTCAGCTGGTATGGAACGGGGATCGTAAAGTGCACGGGCTTGGTGCCGATCCGTATCGGACCGAGGGGCCGTGAATGGGTTCCAGCGTTGGCCGTCCAGACGGCGTTGAGCCGAATAGTGACCGGTTTTGCGTAGGTCGACAAGACTGTGAGCACCGCCGCAGAGCCTTGTCTTGCGCCGCTCAGCTGAATGGCTCCTGCCGGCTGCGGTCGCTTGGCCCATACCACCGAAACCATAGCCACGAAGAGAACGAGACTGAGGATGGAGAGCACAAAGGGTCCCGACAATCGTGTCAGCCGGGGAGCGGGCAAGCCGCCGGCGCGTCTTTGATCGCGAACCCAGCGAACAATCAGCAGAATGGCGACCACGACCGCGACCGGCAGCTCTACCGTGGCAGACCGCGAGAACCAGGGGGAACCGGACGTTACAAGACCAAGCCCCACCCCGAGCACGCCCATCATGGCGATGCCGCTGAGCAGCGATACCGCCCAAGAGATCGGCCATGGGGTAAAGAATCGCGGACAGCACACGGACACGATCAACGCCCCAAACGTCCAGAAGACGAAGAGCGATACGGTAAGGGCGAGGAAACTAGGCATGTCGCGCGCTCGCGTGCATCAGTGCTTCGGCCTCGCCAACGGATTAAAGGTGCAGGTCTGTCCCCGCTGCCGCTGGTACACCACAACGGAGCCGTTGTCATAGATCCGGGCATAGCCCGAGTAATTGATGGGGACCGGCCCCGGCATGTCGAATCCGCGGTCCATCGCCGGGTCGACGACCACGTAACTCGCCTTGCAATAGTCCCTCCACGGCACTCGAAGGGGCGTGTAAATGGCCTGATTGAAGGGGATCCGACCGAAGAAGAAGACGCCGACACGCGTAGCGAAATCAGTGTCCACGTAGGCCGTTCGCGGGATGTGATATCGAACCCAATGGCCGGCCAGCGCGATGCTTCGGGAATTGGGGAGTGCGTTGCCGTAGAACAGTCCCCGGACGCGAGGCGTGTGGCTCAGGTAGAAGGCCGGGATTTGGGCGTCGAGGATCCCGAGTGAGCTGTAGATGGCAATGGCGCCTACGGCTAAGGCTCCGGCCCAACGTCGAATCCCGAGCGCGCCGGGCAGCCAACGAGTCAACCCGAAGGCGGCAAGGACCGAGGCGAACAGCGCCCAGAAACTAATGATGCGGTCGATGCTGGTGCTGCCCGTCGCCAGGGCGGGAGCGCTTGCGGCCGCCAGTCCAACCGCCAGCACCAGCAGGATCAGTCGCTTCGCGTCCATGCGCCTGGCACTCAGGAAGAGACCCACGAAGCTGATCGGCAGCAGCAGGTATTTGCCGAAGCGGAGCAGCAGGAGCCAGAGACTCGTGCCGGTAGAGGCATTGGCAATGGGCAGACCGCCTCGATCGAACTGGTGAACAACCAGCAACAGAATCGAATTCGACAAGAAGATCTGCATGCTCAGCCCACACACGACAAGCAGCAGGACGATGGGGACCAGCCGCTCGAAGGGCCCCATGTCCAGGTCCTTTAGCATCTCGCGAAGCTTGAATCTTGCCAGCCAACCCTCTGACCCATAGGTCGTCACAAGTCTGGCCAGGAAGGGGATCGCCAGCAACGGTAGCAACACGAGCGGGACGACCAGCGCCGAGGCGTGGTGCGTCAGGAGGAACGCGCCGGCTACGAGAAGGGTGAGGATGCTCGCACCGAGGCGCAGAGCAGCTCGGGACTCCAGGATCAAGTAGATGAGCAGCGAAAACGTCAGGAGAGCCACCCCCTGCGGGTGGTACTCGCTTTGATAGAAGATCACCACGTCGGTGAAGCTCACCAGGAGCCCGGCAATGGCCGCGGTTCGCCAGGATCGATACACACTGTAGGCCACCAGCGAAGCGGCAACACAGGTGAGCGCTCCCAGTGCGGGTGGCACAAGGATGATCAGGTCGGTCAGCGACATGCCCGTCCACGCCCGAATCTCGACCGTCAGGGACTGCAGCAGTGGCCAGTGGAGCTCGGCCGGAGTCGCCTTGAACCAGGAGAACGAGGTCGGCGAGAACGACTTGCTCCTCCATGCGATGAGGAAGGTCGAAAAGTACGGATACGGATCTTGATACGGCGGAAGAGACAGGATCAGGCTGGGGATCAGGCGCACCAAGAACCCGGCAACGACCAGATGAGCCGAAAATATCACCCAGCTCCGTCCCGACCGAACCGATGCCGCCGCGATGCCGGTGCTCAGTGTGGCGATGAGGAGATCGATCAGAACCGCAAGATTCTGGACGGAGGGATCACTCTGGAATGGTCGGCGGACGACGAGATACGCAAAGACCACAAACCCCAAGACCATGACCCACTGGGCAAGCATTTGGACGGTGGTTGCACGGAGGGATAGGCGACGAGCCCTGCGGCGAGGGTCGGACGCTACAGTTGGCGTGTCGACTGGTGTGGCCGCAGGCTCCTGCATGCGCGTCGCGGTCGATTCACTCACGGCCGGTCACCGTCTAAGTTGGGGTGCGCTGTCGGAACTCCAGAACGAGACATTGCGTCAGTCGGACCCAATGTGCTCCGGGTTCGGGGGTGATGGACAACCCGCGACCGCCCGATACACTCGAAGCGCTTCCTGAGCAGACCGAGCCCACGAGAATTCTGCCGCCCTGTTCCGGCCCCGCTCCGAAAGCGAGGAGGCGAGAAAGCGGTCAGACAGTAACCGGTCCATTGCACCTTCTATTTCCCCAGGCTCCGTCGGATCGACCAGCAAGCCGGCGTCGCCCGCGACCTCCGGTAATGATGACCGATTCGACGTAATGACCGCGGTGCCATGCGCCATGGCTTCGAGGACCGGAAAGCCGAAGCCCTCATACAACGACACGTACACGACGGCCCGAGCACCAGTATAGAGGATATGTAGGGTTTCCGCATCCACATACCCCAGTCGCAGCAACCGCCGTCCAATCCGGGCGGCGGCCCGCTCAACCTTCTCCGAGGGCCAGCTGTTTGGACCGACGAGAACCAACTGTACCTCAGAGTCACGCTGCAATAGCGACTCGAACGCCTGCGTGACGCGGACCATGTTCTTGCGGGGATTCAGAGCGCCGGGATAGAGAAAGTACGGCTCGGTGATGCCGAACTGGGAGAGGACCTCGGGGACCTTGTTGCGCCAGCCGGCCAGCTCCTGTTCCGAGGGCAAACGGATACCCGGATAGGTCACGTGCACCTTGTGCCGCGGAATCCCCGTCAGTCTGGAGATGTCACGAGCCGACTCCTCACTCACGGTCATGACCGCATCGGCCGTCCAACGGGCGGCCGGAATGAACGTCCGGTAGGCCACACGGTGCATGAGCGGATAGGCCTGTGGCGCCAGCAGTGGAATGGTGTCGTAGACGGTCACCACCCGCCGTACTCCCAGCCTGGGCGCCAGGAACGGGGCGATATTGCAGGCATCGTGCAGAATGTCCAAGCCCAGCCGGCGACTGACCCATGCGAGGACCATGGCGCCGAGCGCGACCATGGGGGCCGGCGTGGCCAGCATCGGAAGCGCCAAGACCGGAAAGTCGTTGTACCAGTCCAGGGTCGACTCCGGATGAGGATTCAGCAGGATGATCTCCGTCTCGGGGGATGCCTCACGCACGGCATAGGTGAGATCACGGGTATAGGTGCCGATACCCGTGAGCTCCTTCCCCATGCCGTAGGTCAGAATCCCGATCCGAAGGCCTCTGGGCGCCCGGTTCGCTTGGGAAGGATTCCGATTTCTCATCCCGTCCCCATTCGGGCCCTGGAATCAAGAACCGCGTGGAATACTTGCGCCGTGCGCTCCGCGCAAGCGTCCCATGAGTACGAGCGAGCCTTCTCCGTGGCACGCCGTTTCAAATCTGCGGTTGACGGCGAGTCTCTTAGGACCATTTCCAATGCCTGAACAAGGCGAGACACGTCGCCGACCGGTACCACGACGGCGCCATCTCCGACCACCTCAGGCAAACTACCGCCGCTGGATACCACCGTCGGTACGCCACAGGCCATCGCCTCGAGCGGCGGCAGCCCAAAGCCTTCGTACGCGGAGGGATACACAAACGCCGCAGCGTACCGATACCAGGGCAATAAGTCGGATTGGAAGCCCGCCTCGACGACCCAATCCTCCAAGCCGTGGTTTCGAATCGCCGTGAGCACTGCCTCGTACTTCCAGCCGCGACCGCCTACCAACACCAAGCGGTGCGGAAATGCGAGGGCCCGCAGCCGGGCAGCCGCCTCGATCAGAACCGGAAGGTTCTTGCGCGGTTCGATGGTGCCGACATGCAGGATGTATGGGTATGGGACGGGCGCCGAGACCGGGGTCGTCTCAGAGAATCGCGGATCCACACCCTCGGGAATCACCTCGATCCGGTCTTCCGGCAGGGAGTAGTGTTCCGCCACGTCCCGACCCGTGGATGCGGAAGGGACGATGACCGCGTCGGCCCGCTGGATGCTCAGCCTCATGAGCGGGGCCAGGATGAACCGGTCTCGGCCATGGAACCATTCGGGCTGGCGAATGAAGGTAAGGTCGTGGACCGTAACAACACTGGGCAAGCCCAGTGCTACCGGCGCCACGTTTGCAGGGCTGTGAAGCAGTCCGAGCCTTGCCGTTCGCACCTGGATGGGGGAGAGGACCTGTTCCCATATGATTCGGCCCTCTCGCCGCCTCGTCCAGCCCCAGCTGCGGACCATGAGCCCAGTGGCCAGTTGTCCAAACAGCACATAGTCGGTGTCGGGGTCGACCACGGGCAACCGTTCTGCAAGGCGCCGTATATAGGTAGCGATGCCGGCCGACCGGAACGATGGGTCGGAAGAGATGAGGTTGCCGTTTATGCCGATGCGCCGTCTCACGATCGAGCCGTCGGATGCGCCGGCCGAGCGAGCGCGAACACTCACAAATGTACATGGGATGGCTTCTGGTCTCGCCGAGGCCCAAGAGGGTGAGATCGGGGGCCGGTATACAATCCGTACGTTGCTCTCAAGAGCACTAGGAACCAAGAGGTACTTTCCCCATGCACCGTCATCTTCCCCGCCTCGTCTCCCCGCGTACGCTGTGGTCATTTCTGGTTAGCGGAGTGCTGGCCCTCCTTTGCCTCTCTGTCGCGTGGCAGCCCATCCAGGCGCATGCCCTGCGCTCCGTCCCCTCGAAGGACTGGCCGATGTATCTCGGCAGTCCCGGGAGAACCAGTTATGCGGCCGGCGAAACGGCCATCAACCCCGTCACAGCACCTACTCTGACGACCCAATGGACCATCAATGCCAACGGTCCCGTGACCACCGAACCAATCGTCGTCGGCGGAATGGTGTACTGGGCTTCGTGGGATGGCTATGAGCATGCCAGCGACACGGCGGGGCAACCCCTGTGGTCTACCTGGGTGGGTGACTCGAGCACTCCGCACTGCGATTTCACCCGATATGGTCCCAGCTCATCCGGCGTGGTGACCACCATCCAGCGCCACGGGCAAAACCGTCGCGTTCTCATTGTTGGCGGCGGCGACAGCCAGATGTACGCCCTGCGTGCCGGCACAGGAAAGGTGGTTTGGAAGACCCGCATCGGACTCCAGAACAGCGGGTTCATCTGGGACTCTCCAATCGTGTACCGAGGTATGGTGATCATCGGCCTGGCGTCGGTGAGCGATTGTCCCCTGGTTCCCAGCGGGGTATTTGAGTTAAACGCATCGACGGGCAAGATCGTGCACGTGTACGAGACGGCCCTCAGCGGCTGTGTCGGCGACGGAATCTGGGGATCACCGGCCCTGGATGCCGCCCGTGGAACGATCTACGTGGACACGGGGAATCCAGGAACATGCCCGCAGTCGCTGCTCACCTATGGAGAATCGATGATCGAGCTGAGCGCGCGCGACCTCTCACTGCTCGGACATTGGGAGGTGCCCCCGGCTCAGCAGGTGGATGACGCCGACTTCGGCGCCACGCCTACCATCTTCCAGGCCACCCTGCCCACCCTGGGGAAGACCGAGATGGTGGGAGCGGTGAACAAGAACGGGATCTACTACGCCTTTCGAGCCGACCATCTGGGTGCCGGACCGGTGTGGGAGAAGCGGATCGGCCTCTTCCAAGGCAATCCCTTCAATGGTGGAATCAATCTGGGCTCCGCCGCCTGGAACGGGAAGCGGCTGTTTGCGGCCGAAGGCCAAACAACCATTGCCGGGAACACGTGCGCGGGCAGCATTCGGGCGATGAACCCCAACACCGGCAAATTCCTCTGGCAAACCTGCGTCACGCATTACTGCCAGGGAGCCGTGACGGTGGTGCCTGGCGTCGCCTTCGCGGGGTGCGGGAATCAAGTCTTGGGCGTCTCGACCCAGGACGGCCAGGTACTGTACCATCTCGCGGTTCCGGGAGCAGCGTTCCCCGCTCCGCTCTCGGTTTCCAACGGAACGCTGTACGCCAGTGACGCCAGGGGTCTCCCGGACACACCCGGGCACATCTACGCCCTGGCCCCCCCAAGCTCCTAGTCCTAGCCGAAGCGCCTGGAGGGCCACTGATGGCCTTCCAGGCCATTTCTCAGTTGCATTGCCTTTCGGCTACACTGCAAAAGCATGCCCGCGAACGAGCCCGTCTCCTCGACGGCCCCTCCGGCGGGGTTTGAGAGTTAGGGTCGTTCATGAACAAGCAGGTTTCGTCGCGCCAGTCGGGCGGCATGGATGGGTTGCGCCGAGTTTTCGGTATGTCGGCCAGGAGCCAGCCGATCCCGGTTCAGTCTTCGCCGACATCCGTGACGACCGCTCGTCGCAAGGCCGGGGCTCGCCCCGTGAAACGGAGCGATGCCCAACGCAAGCCGTCCGACCGCCGGACAGATCTCACCATCGCCGGATTGGTCTTGGCTGCCGTCATTCTGTCCGAGACGGTCATCACCTACGTCACCGTACAGAATCATCCCATCGGCGCGGTCGTGGGAGTCGGCATCGACATCGTCCTGTTGACCATTCTGCTGCTGGCCGGGTCGGAAGCTTCGGGAAACCGACGGGCCTTTCTCTTGACCTGCGCGGTCGCCCCCATGATTCGCGTCATCAGCCTCTCCATGCCGCTCGGCCAGGTTCCGCAGGCCTTTTGGTATCTCCTCACGGCGGTTCCGGTATTCGCCGGCGGGGGACTGATCGCCAAGAATATCGGGCTGTCCTGGAAGGATCTGAACCTCGTTCCGCCCAACCCACAGAATCTGCCGCTTGAGATTGCGGTCGCCTGCAGTGGAGTCATTCTGGGGGTGGGCGAGTGGTCCATCCTCGGTGTTCAGCCCATGGTCAGCCCGTCCTGGCTCTGGATCATCGGCGGAGCCCTGATTCTCATGATCTTCACCGGCCTCTTTGAGGAATTCATCTTTCGAGGCTTGATCCAAACGGTCAGCACGCGGTGGCTGGGCACCGGATTGGGCGTGGCCTTTACGGCCCTTATCTTTGCCGCGCTGCACATCGGATGGCACAATCCCCTCGACCTGCTGTTCGTTCTCGTCGTTGCCGTGTACTTCAGCGCCGTGGTGTTGCGAACCAAATCGCTGTTCGGCGTCACCCTCGCCCACGGCAGCATCAACATCATGTTGTTTATCGTCCTTCCCCTCTTGCTTATTCCTGCGGTCCAAGTGCCCGCCGGCGCCCAGATTCCGCGTCCCGGTATCCGGTACATGACGTGGGGCCCGACCGTGCCCATCTCTTGGAACGGCAGCGGGTTGGCCTCTCGGTATCAGCTGCAGATCGTCGCGGCCCGTCGGAAGGACCCCAATCGGGCCGTGTGGCGCCATCCACTGGTATCGCGGGTGCAGCGAGCCGACCACTACGTCCTGCAGAACGTGAAGGGCGGCCGGTTTTACTTTTGGCGGGTGCGCTCCTTGGCGCCGCTCAAGTTGTGGGCGCCCTACAGTCGCCGAACAGGCCTCTACGTCGGTCCTCATCTGCAATCTCCGACGGGGCTCCATATCGCCCTCGGGCCTCAGAAGGGGGCGAGCCGCCTCGTCTTCCTGTGCTGGCATCGTTCGATGTCGCACGCCGTTTACGATGCCCGCATCGGCACGTTCACCGGAACCCGGCAGACCCACCTGCACCGATTCAAGCCCGCAAAGGGTTCATGCGTCCGGGCCAACCTGCCGGCCGGTCACTATCGCTGGGAGGTCGCCGTCACCGTCAAGAGCCTGCTGTTCTTCCGAGGCCCCTTCTCTAATTCAGTCGACCTCACGCTGGTACATCGTGGTAGCCGTATCGTCCTTCCCGCCCAGCCCCACAATCAGGGCCGGTCCCACTCGCGCCACTGAGCGGCTGGAGGCCGTGTGGCTCCTAGGTCGGCGTGGTCATCGCCGCAACGTGACGCAGCATGCACTGAGATGAGCGCAGCAATCCCTGTGAGGGCCCAGACACGGCCCAAGGCAACCCCGATCGTGCACATCAGGGCAAAGCGGCAGCTAGTGAAGCGCCTTTTGACCGCAGCCCTTATCGTCATAGCGCTCGTGGCTCTGGTGCAGCTGGTGCAGGCCCGCAGACACCTGTCGAATGCGGTCGCCGATCTCAACATCGCCCGGTCGGTGGCGGGAAACCTAACGGCTCTCCAAGATCCGACCATGCGGCAGCAGCTCAATAGCCACCTCTCGGCCGCGAATGGCGAGTTCGGATTGGCCGAGAACGATCTCGTCCTCTGGGAGCCACTTCTGGGCCATCTGGGCTGGGTTCCGGGCGTCGGCTCGGAGCTGGCGGCTGCCGCTCCGCTGGCCACCGCGGGCCGGGACAGCACCTCGGCGGCCCTGAGCCTCCTGGACGCCTCCTCTCCCATGTGGTCGATCCTGGCGGCCCACCGCCCCGGCCAGCCGCTTTTGCCTCGTATTCTGCCCGTACTCGCCAGGGGTCACCTGCGCTTCATGACCGCAACTCGAGAGTTCGATAGCGCCCTCGCCGCGCTCCGGGGAGCACCGGTCAATCTGGGAAGCGCCGTTCTCAACCGAAGCCTCCACCGCTTTCGGGGCGAGCTGCCGGGATTGCGCAATTCGGCCGAATGGCTCACGGCGGCGCCGACGCTACTCGGCTGGTCGCGGCCCAGCCATATTCTGCTCGCATGGGAAGACCGTCGTGAGCTGCGATCCACGGGCGGCTTCATCGGAGCAGTCAACTACATGACGGTTCGTAAGGGTATCGTCTCGACTCAGCCGAGCGGCAGCGCCCTCAGCCATGAGATCACCATGCCCATACCCGCACCGATGGCCACATATACGGATGAAGTGAGCTGGCTGTTCCGGGATTCCAACTGGTCTCCCAGCTTTCCTTTGTCCGCCCGGTTTGAACGATGGCTGTATGGCGAGGATACGGGCCGGTGGGCTCCGATGGTCGTGAATGTGACCGACGGCGCCGCCGATATCCTGCAAGCGACGGGGCCGGTTTACGTCCCCGGCTATCGCCGAGTCGTCGCCGCCAAGAATGCCCAGGCTGTGGCCAACTTTTACATCTACGGAACCAGGCATCCCTTCTCGACCAGTCAGGCGCGTGCAGATGCCAGCAAGACGAGTTTCCTCGGCGTCTTCATGGGCGTCATGATCAAGCGCCTCCAGGGAATGGGGATCCCCGGCTTCCTGCGCGTGGCAACAGGCCTCCATAGGGCGGTGGCTCAGGAGCATCTGCTCATGTACGATCGCAATCCGGCCATCGAGCGGACCATCGTCGACGTCGGTGCGGAGGGGACGATTGCCCGCCCGCAACACGATTTCCTCTACATCGTCGACGACAATCGTTCCTACAACAAGCTCAATCCCTACGTGCGAGAAGCAGTTACGTATCACGTGGTCGTACGCCCCGATCTATGGGCGCAGGCCACCCTGACGCTGCGCTACCATGTGAATCGCTCGCCCAACACCCTGGAGGGGTTCGGTCCCCACTTCGGGTTGGGCGGCACCAAGCACGACTACCTGGATTTCCTGCGCATCTACGTGCCCCCCGGCGCCCGTTTGCTCGGATCAAGCGGCATCGATGCCTGGGCCGACGAAACGGCGTACGGAGCGCGACAGCTTGCCGGCGGCATGGGGGTCAAGGAAAACCACACCGATGTGGTGGTGTTCCGCTACCTGGTCCCTCCGTCCGCCTTCACCGGCAACCGCTACCAGCTGACCATCCAGAGACAACCGGGCTCGTACCTTGGTACGATACACCTAGAGGTACTCGGCACGGGCGGCGTGACCATCGGAGGGAAGGGAGGAGTAAAGCTGACAGTACCCGTGACGCAGAGGCTGAACCGGGTGTCAGTGCCGGTGGGCGGCCCAATACATCCGGCATCCTACTCACCGCCCCATCACGTCTATGAGGGCGACCCGTACATCTTGCCTAGCCTCTTTACCGACAAGAGGCACCCTCTCTAGAAATTTGCTGCTTGCCAAATCTGTCTGCGTACTATAGACTGATGCTAAGCGTGACGAAGCGGCCCACACCGACACCACCAAGGAGAAGCTTGTGAAGAAGGTCCTCGCAGCACTTGTCTTAATCGTTCCTATGACCGCGTTCGCCGCCGCCACATCATCCGGGGTCGCCTCCGCATGCTCGGCCAAGGGCTATTCGAAGGGGAATTGCGGCACGGCAAAGCCGGGCCATTTCAAGAAGACCCACGTTCCGGGCGTCAAGGGCGGAAAGAAGGGTAAGAACGGCAAGCCCCAGGGCCAGTCGTTCAACTTCCGGCCTCACGGCAAAGATCCGATCAACGTCGTGACGTCTACGGTTGCCTGCCCGAAGGCTTCCCCCAAGGGCGCGCAGTGCTTCCGCATCCTCATGTATGACTCCGTTACCGGCAAGAAGGTCCACGACCTCAAAGAGCCCATTACCTTCAACAAGGACGGCTTCGACGTCTACGTCTTCCACAAGAAGGGCAAGGAAAAGGGCAAGTGGACGCTGCTGTGGAAGGACTCCAAGGGTCAGTACGCCAGCAAGCATCCGCGCATGTACATGGTCCTTCCCCACAAGAAGGGCAAGCACTAGAACAACCTCCGTATCGACAAAGGGGCCCGCGTAATGCGGGCCCTTTCCTTTTGGCCGCTTCCCGTCGCATTTCGGCCACATTGCTAGAATGACTCACCGATTTTCCGGCGGGAAAGGCCGCATCCTCATCGGCGTATGCTGCCTGCCGTCTCGTTCATCCGCGGTGTTCGGCCCTCGGTCGGAGGCGCATAGCTGAAAATCGCCCTTGTCTCTCCCTACGACTTTCCCTATCCCGGTGGAGTCACCCAGCACGTCCTGCACCTCCAGCAGGAGTTCCTCGATCTGGGTCATGACGTCCGCATCATTGCGCCGTCATCCAACCGTCAAATCGAGAAGCAGATGGACAACGTCTATCGGGTCGGGAGGGTCACCCGGGTGCGGGCCAACGGCTCCATCGCCCGCATCACTTTGTCGTTCCGGCTGGCTCGCCGGGTGCGCGACATCCTCCGAGCCGAGCAGTTCGATGTGGTCCACGCCCACGAGCCCCTCATGCCCGCGCTCCCGCCAACCATCCTCCGCTATTCAGACGCCCTGAACATCGGGACGTTCCATGCCCACCGCGGCTCCTACTACGGCTATTTCTATGGACGCCCCGTGTTGAAGCGCGTATTCATGAATCTCGATGGGCGTATTGCTGTCTCGCGAGCCTCCAAGAAGTTCGTGCAACAGTATTTTCAGGCCCGGTACACCATCATCCCCAACGGCGTCGACTACGAACGCTTCGCGTCTGCCTCACCGCTTGCCGAACTGAGCGATGGGCGACCGAACATCCTCTTCGTTGGCCGGCCCGAAAAGCGTAAGGGATTGGGATACCTCATCCGGGCCTATCCGGCCATAAAGAACGCCTTCCCTGAAGCCCGCATCGTCGTGGCGGGCGCCGGAGACTGGGGGCGCGACCGCTATCGTGGCTATGTCGAGACCCACGGCCTGCGCGACATCATCTTCCTCGGCTGGCAGCCCGACTCCGTGTTGCCCTCCTTATATAGGAGCGCCGACGTGTTCTGTTCGCCGGCCACCGGAGGAGAAAGCTTCGGCATCGTTCTCCTGGAAGCCATGGCTTCGGGTGTAGCCATCGTCGCTTCAGACATTGACGGCTATCGAGACGTGGTGGGGCACGGCAAGCAAGGGCTGCTGGTTCCACCAAGAAACGAGCAAGCCTTGGCGGACGCGATCTGTCAGCTGCTGCAGGATCCCTCACTGAGATCCGAGATGGGCACGGCAGGCCAGGCCTGGGCTCACCATTTCGCCTGGCCGCAGATCGCCCAACGCATCCTGCACTTCTACGGCGAGCGAGCTCGACTCTCGGAGAACGAAAGCCCTGCCTGGTCCAACCTCCTCTCTCCAGGCAAGACCGCGATCACGATCGCGCCCTCCGGCTAACCCATGTTCAGCTCAGGCGTCCAGGCTTGGGGCCGGCGCATGGCCGAGCTCGTCGTTCGACCGCTCGCCCGCGTCGGACTCACGCCAAACATGGTCAGCGTGCTCGGCTTCGGCCTCAATGTTGGCGTCGCCTATGTTCTCGCCACCGGCAACCTTCGCTTGGGCGGAGTTCTGCTACTGCTCGCGGGGGCCGCGGACATGCTTGATGGCGCCCTCGCCAGGATCACTCAGTCGCAATCAACTTTTGGCGCCTTCTTTGATTCGGTTCTGGACCGCTATAGCGAGGCGGCCATTGTCGTCGGACTGACCTACACCTACACCGTTCACCACAATACGACTGCCGTTGTTCTCTTGCTGGCGTTCCTGGTCGGATCGTTCATGATCAGTTACACCCGTGCTCGGGCTGAGGGATTGGGTCTGGAGTGTAAGGTGGGCCTTCTGCCGCGACCCGAGCGGATCATTATTCTCGGCCTCGGCTTGCTGCTGGGTATCCTTGTTCCGGTTCTCATTCTCCTGGTCGCTCTGACTGCTGCCACGGCCCTTCAGCGGATCTACCACGTTTGGCGTCAGACGCTGCAGCCAAGCGCCGGCAGGTCCCCGGCACAACAGTCCAACACATCGCTCCCTGCCACCACGGGCATGGGAGAGGCCCGAGAAGAAGCCTAGCAGAAGGAGACAGCCAGCCATCAAATCACTGGAGGGCCGGCGGGTGGCGGTGCTGGCCGACGGCCACCTCGACTTCCACTTCGGCAAGACTGCCATGGGCATCTTGCGCTATCGGACGGATGAAGTCGTTGCCCTGATTGACGGATCGAACGCGGGGAAGACCACGGGTGAGGTGGTGGGTCTGGGCGGTAGCACGCCGATCGTCTCGACGCTCGACGCCGCTATGCACCACCGGCCGGACACGCTACTGATCGGTGTGGCCACCCGGGGCGGAATGCTCCCTCCTGAGTGGAGGCGGGTCGTTCTGCAGGCGATCAGGGCCGGCCTAACGGTAGTCTCAGGGCTCCATCAGTTCCTGGCCGACGATCCGGAGCTGGCAACAGCCGCCGCGGATGCTGGAACCGACCTGGTGGATGTGCGAAAGCCTCCCACCTTGACTGAGGTTGCGACCGGCCAGAGCCACCGATCCGCAAGCACGGTGATCACCTTCGTGGGAAGTGATTGTGCCGTGGGCAAAATGTCGGTGGCACTCGACATCGAGCGTGAGGCAAAAGATCGGGGTACCGATGCCGTGTTCCTGGCCACGGGACAAACGGGCATGATGATCGCAGGTAACGGCGTTCCGCTGGATCGGGTCGTCGGCGACTTCATGGCGGGGGCGATTGAGCAGGAGGTTCTGAGAGCGTCCGAGAAGCATGACATCGTTCTGGTGGAGGGCCAAGGCTCACTGCTTCATCCCGCCTATTCGGGTGTGACACTGGCCCTGATCCACGGCTCCCAGCCTGATGCCATGATCTTGACGGTCATGCCGGCGCGAGATTACATCGAGGACTACACGGTTGACATCCCCTCGGCGCTCGAGCTGATCGAGATGCACGAGGCCGCGGCCGGCTGGATCCATCCGGCCGCCGTCATCGGCGTGGCCGTGAACACCCTCGGGCTTTCAGAGACCGCCGCACGCGCCACGGTGGCATCGATTGGCGCCGAAACGGCCCTGCCGGCAACCGACACCTTCCGATTTGGAGCCGGACCACTCGTCGAGGCCGTGGTCGACTTTCATCGAGGCCGTATCGACCACCAGTCTATGAGTGACAGCTGACGTACTGCGACTCCTATCTCGCAGAGCTCGAGCGCCATCGACTCTCCAACTCACGTCTCACCCGCTCACACGATCAGCGCGAGTTGTTCGAGACCAGGTTATCGCGTCAACAGCCCCGCGTCCACTGGGATCTGGCTCCCCGTGATGTAGCGGGCACGGTCGGAAGCGAGAAAGACGGCCATTTCCGCGACGTCCTCAGGCTCGATCCAGGGGACCGAGAGCAAGTTGCCCGCCGATCGCTCCCCGATCTCCTCCGGTGTCGTCCCCTCGAGCTGGGCCAGCCCCTCGTTCAGCGGAGTATCGACGCCGGTCGGATGCAGCGAATTGACACGGATGTTGTATGGCGCCAGCTCGATGGCCCATGACTTGGTGAGTCCGACAAGGCCCCACTTCGATGCAGCGTAGTGGCCAAGCCTAGCCATGCCACGAAGTCCTGCTACTGACGAGTTGTTCAGAATCACTCCAGAACGCTGCCCCATCATGATGGGGATGATCCGTCGGGCCACCAGCCACGCGCCCTTGAGATTGATGCCGAGCGTTGCGTCCCATGCCTCTTCAGACAGCTCGTGAGCGAGCCCATAGCCACAGATGCCGGCATTGTTGAAAAGAATGTCGATCCGCTCATGACGGGCCTGGGTCTCTCGAACTGCAGCAGACACCGCCTCGTCGTCACGCACGTCTCCGGCGTGGACGAAACAACTTCGACCCAAGCGTTCAATCTCTTTCCGTAATGATTCAAGATCCTGGGTGGTTCCCAAACCATAGCCGGGATAGGGCAACGGTTTCGCCACGTCAAGGGCAGCGATGTGAGCGCCGGCACGAGCCATGGCGATGGCGGTCGCACGGCCCTGGCCGTGAGCTGCACCGGTGATGAAAGCGACCCTACCCTCGAGATCACCCAATCCGGACCTCCGAGGGCTCAGCCCGGAACGGTTCCAGATCCGCGTCGAGATCCACTCGAAGCGCGTCGTTGAACACGTTGGTCGCAATCATCAGCGCTCCGAAGGCCGTTAGGGTGACGATCTGCTCGTCCGAGAAATGGGTGGCGAGCCCGGTGTAGAGGTCGTCGTCCACAGCATGCGGGTCGCGAGCCAGCTGGTACCCGAAGTCGACAACCACCCGCTCCAGCTCTGACAGATGGAGGTTGTCCGGATCCTCTCCACTCTCCACGAGCTCACGGCGGAAATAGGACGAGCAGATCAGACAGGAGTTCTGCGCCGAGATTGCGCGGCAAAAGAGGGACGTTGCCCTGGCACCCAAGAATGGCATTACGGCTTCCTGCAGCGGATACCACTGCATGAGCGCATCGAGCGCAACCCGCGAGTGCGCCAACGTGCGCTTCATATTGGTGACCCGCCCGACGATTGCCGCGAGACTCGCTCGCTGGGTGGGAGACGCTCCATTGGGATCGACCGGTTCGATTCTGGCCATATCTTCCCTTTCGGTCGCTACGTGTTGTTGGATTCTCGTTGAAACGGGGCCAGGTGCAATGGCAGACATCTCAGCTATAGGACGGTCTCCGAGCCTACCGCTCGATTGTCCGGTCCAGAATGAGAAGCGTGAACGGTGACGGCGGACTGCCCGCAAATCTCTCGCGAGAACGTTACGAAGGGAGGTGATCAGATGGCAGACGAGATCAGGCTGACGAGTCTCGTCGCGTGCGCGGGTTGAGCCGGCAAGGTTAGCATCTCCCGCCTCGCGCACGTGCTGCGCGACTTACCCACCCTTACTGATCCGCGTGTGCTCGCAGGACCCGACCTCGCGGACGATGCCGGCGTGTACCGGCTTCGGGACGATCTTGCTCTTGTTCAGAGCACCGATTTCTTTACGCCCGTGGTGGATGATCCGTTCACATACGGCCAGATCGCCGTCGCCAACTCGCTGAGCGATCTCTACGCCATGGGGACTCAACCCCTAACGGCCCTGAACATCGTGGTTTTTCCGGCCACCTCTGTGCCCATGGAGATCCTCGGCGAGATCCTGCGCGGCGGCTCGGAGAAGGCTCAGGAGGCCGGCGTGTCTATCATCGGCGGCCACACGGTCGAAGGCCAGGAGCCACTGTACGGGCTGGCAGTGACCGGGACGGCGCATCCAGACCGGCTGGTGCTTCCGTCGACGGCCCAGGCGGGCGACCTATTGATCCTCACGAAGCCTCTCGGGACCGGCGTCATTGCAACGGCCTTGAAGGCCGAAGCTGCACTCGCCACCCATGTCGAGGCGGCCGTTGGGTGGATGACGCGGCTGAACAATCGAGCCTCGAGCGCGATGCTTCGAGCTGAAGTACATGCCGCCACCGACATCACCGGTTACGGATTGCTCGGCCATCTCAGTGAGATGGGTCGGGCCAGCGGGATTCGCTTCGAGCTCCAAGGCAGGGCCGTTCCCCTGTTGCCGGGTGCGCTCGACTATGCACGCCGCGGTTTTATTCCGATGGGGGGCCGCACGAACGAGGAGTTCGTGCTGGAGCGGGTCGTCTTCGACCCGTCTCTACCTGGGGAGCTGCTGACGCTGCTCACGGACCCTCAAACCTCGGGCGGGCTGCTGCTTGCGTCGCCCGCCGAGGCGGCGCAGCGGCTCAAAGCGGACCTGGAGAAGAGCGGCGATCTCGGCGTTGTCATCGGTCACGCGCTCGAAGGGGACCCCGGCCACATCCTGATTCGCTAGCCGGTTGCCCCCCTGGCGAGACAGAGACCTCGATCGGGCACAAAGCCGGCCACGACACGCCGCGATCGTGGCGCGAAACTCTGTTCCGTCGCGGCCAGTACCTGGAAATCCTATGGTGCCGAGAGCGTGTCTGTTGACACTGGATGGAGTTAAAACGGCTCCGGGCGACATCGCTTCCGGTAACCGATCGTAACAAAACCTTTATAGTTGTGGGCTAAAGAGCCTTTCCAGTGCTATACTAAGCCACGAGGTGTGGTGGCCTCCTCCTTGGGGAACCCATTCCTATACTGAGGGAACCCAAGGACCGGCCTTCACTTTCCACGAAATTCCCATACGAGGCATACATGTCCACACGGGACGCGCAGGCTTCGGCAGAAAAGTCCGAGCCAAACATCGAGCGTCTGCCGGTCGTACCACTCTTCGATCTGATCGTCTTCCCCCGCATGATGGCGCCTCTCCAGGTGAGCAGGAAGACATCACTTCAGGCCGTTGAAGCGGCAGTCAAGTCCAAGCCGCAGCGCATCGTGCTCGTCACTCAAACCGACTCCGAGAAACACGACGTCTCTCCGGCCGACCTCATGCCGATGGGCGTTGTCGCCACCATCGGTCCCATGGTTCGCATGCCCGACGGCGGGGTCCATCTTCTTGCCCAGGGAGAGTACCGTGTCCGCCTGCTGAACTACACACAAACCGACCCCTACTTGGAGGTCGAGTTTGCCCCCATCCGAGAGGAGGCCGAGAGTTCGCTAGAGCTCAGCGCTCTCATGGACTCCCTCAAGGAAATGATCACTAAGTACGTTCAGCTCCGGGGGAACGTGCCCGCGGATCCCTTGTCACCCGGCTCCGTCCGCGAGATAACCGATCCCGGTTATCTGGCCGATCTGGTGGCCTGTGTTCCCGAGCTGGAGTCCGAGGAGCGGAAGCACCTCTTCCTAACCCTGGACATTCCTGAGCGCCTTCGACTTGCCAGCCAGTTTCTGAGCAAGCAGGTCGAGATGCTCGACCTCAAGACGCGCATTAGCTCTGAGGTCCAGAAGAACATCGACAAGACCCAGCGTGAGTATCTGCTTCGGGAGCAGATGAAGGAGATTCAGCGAGAGCTGGGCGAGCTCGACGCCGAGGCCGCCGAGGCCGAGGAGTGGCGCGAGAAGATCAAAGAAGCCAATATGCCCGAGAAGGTACGTGAGAAGGCCGAGAAGGAGGTTGGGCGTCTCGAAAAGATGCCCGCGGCTTCGCCCGAGGTCGGCATGATTCGCACGTATCTCGACTGGCTGGTCGGCATGCCCTGGTCAATCAGCACCGATGACCAGCTTGACATCACAGCTGCGGCGCAACAGCTCGACAGCGACCACTATGGACTGGAGAAGGTCAAGGAGCGTGTGCTCGAGCACCTGGCGGTCCGCCAGTTGTCGACAGAGCTGCGCAGCCCGATCATCTGTCTGGTGGGACCACCCGGCGTCGGCAAGACCTCGCTCGGAAAGTCTGTGGCCACTGCCCTGAACCGCAAGTTTGCCCGCATGTCGCTTGGCGGCGTGCACGACGAGGCGGAGATCCGCGGCCACCGCCGCACCTACATCGGCTCGCTGCCGGGACGCATCGTTCAGGCCATCCGCCAGGCCGGCTCCAATAATCCCGTCATCATGCTCGACGAGATCGACAAGGTTGGCGCCGACTTTCGGGGTGACCCTTCCGCGGCTCTGCTGGAGGTTCTCGATCCAGAACAGAACTCGGACTTCGCCGACCATTATCTCGAAGTGCCCTTCGACCTAACGAAGGTGCTCTTCATCACGACCGCCAACGTCCTGCACACCATCCCGCCGGCTCTGAGAGACCGCATGGAGGTGATCGAGCTACCCGGGTACACCGAGGAAGAGAAGCTGCGTATCGGCCTCGACTTCCTGGTTCCCAAGCAGCGACGCTTCCACGGCATCACTGAGGAGCAGCTGACCGTCACCGAGGCGGCGATGCGGCTCATCATCCGTGAATACACGCGGGAAGCCGGGGTTCGGCAGCTGGAGCGCGAGATCGCAACCATCTGTCGGAAGCTGGCCCGTCGCTTCGTGGAGCATGGGGCAGAGGAGATTGTTGTCGACGCCGACGGCGTCGCGGACTTCCTGAAGGCGCCCCGCTTCGACTGGGGCATGGCCGAGGAAAACGACGAGATTGGCGTGGCCACTGGCCTGAGCGTCAGCGAATACGGCGGCGACATCATGTCCGTCGAGGTGACCCTCATGGATGGCAAACCGAACTTCATCCTCAGTGGCCAGCTGGGCGACGTCATGCAGGAGTCAGCCCGGGCGGCCATGAGCTACGTCCACTCACGTGCGCGTGACCTGGGCATCAATCCAACCGCCTTCGACAACCATGCCATTCATGTCCACGTTCCTGCCGGCGCCATCCCCAAGGAAGGGCCTTCGGCGGGAATCGCTCTCGCCACGGCCCTCGTAAGCGCGTTCACGGCGCGTCCGGTTCGCCGCGACGTTGCCATGACGGGAGAGGTTACGCTCCGCGGGAACGTCCTGCCGATCGGCGGCCTGAAGGACAAGACTCTGGCCGCCCACCGCGCCGGCATCCGAACCGTCCTGATGCCCAAGAAGAATCTGAAGGACCTGGAAGAGGTTCCTGAGGATGTTCGGAACGAGCTGACCGTCATTCCGGTCGACACCATGGAAGAGGTTCTGGCTCAGGCGCTGCTCGAGCGACCCGCCGCCTCCGATCTCATCAAGTACGCTCACTTCGACGCCATCCTCATGCCGGGCATCGATGCGGGCTGGCAGGCGCCCACGCCTCCGACGCCTGGCGCCGCCTAAGCCACCTCAGCGCAGTACACCTCAATAGGCGCTCCCCACTTAGGGGAGCGCCTATTTTTGGCCCTGCTCCTCCCGTCCGGCTCTGTTGATCGCATTCCGAAGTGCCTGTCGATGGCATGATCCATGCGCCCATTGTCGTCGCAGGCCGAAGATCGAATATGTCTCAGGAGGACAACATGAAGGTTAGAGACGCCATGACGACATCTGTTTCCACCGCCAATCCAGGCGATAGCATTCAGCGCGTCGCTTCAATCATGAAGTCCGAGGATGTCGGCTTCGTGCCCATCGTCGAGGGTGACGAGCTGGTCGGTGTGGTGACGGACCGAGATATCGTGGTCGGCTGCGTTGCCGAGGGCCATGACGGGCTGCTTCAGGAGAGCGTCAGCCACGTGATGACGCCCCACGTCGAGTCCGTCTCGCCCGATGACGATCTGAAGCAGGCTGCAGACCGTATGGCGAACGAGCAGATTCGCCGGCTTGTGGTGGTTGACAACGGCCGGTTGGTCGGCGTTCTCAGCCACGGCAACCTCGTCCAGTCAGCTAACGGCCCCGATGCGGCTCACAAGGCAACCGAGGCGGTCACCAAGGGAGCCTAGTAACCTTCGAGGACCCGCACTTCTCAGAGGTTCCGGCACTGGCCGGAACCTCATTGTTATGCGCGCACACCCGAAGGTTTCAACAACGATGACTCAGGGAGCCTGGCGAAGCTTGTATCGCTGAATCTTGCCGGTCGCGGTTTTCGGCAGTTCAGGCGCGAACTCGACGATGCGTGGATACTTGTATGGCGCAAGCCGGTCCTTCACAAACGCCTGAATCTCCCGTGCCAGCTCGTCTGTGGCCTTTGAGGGGTCCTTCAGCACCACGACCGCCTTTGGGCGGATCAGGCCATCGGCATCGGAAACACCCACCACCGCACACTCCAGCACCGCGGGATGTTCGATCACCGCCTGCTCCACTTCGGTCGGAGACACCCAAATCCCACCGACCTTCAGCATGTCGTCGCTTCGACCTTCGTACCAGTAATAGCCGTCTTCGTCAAAGTGATACTTGTCGCGGGTTCGAATCCACTCGCCCTGAATCGCGGCCTTTGTCACCTCATGTCGATTCCAGTACGCGGCGCAGGTGCTGTCTCCCGCGACCAACAGGTTACCGATCTCACCCGCCTTCACCGGCCGGTCTTCGTCGTCCAGGACCCTGACCTCATAGCCGGAAACCGGCTTGCCGCTCGATCCGGGCCGGACTTCGCCCCGGCGGTTGGCGATGAACATGTGGAGCACCTCCGTGGTACCGATTCCGTCGAGGATCTCGACGCCGAATCGATCCCGCCAGCGACGGAAGATGCTGGCCGGAAGCGGCTCACCCGCTGAAGTTGCGATACGGACCGAGCTCATCTCCGCGTTCGCACCCTGTTCTGTCTCGTGAAGGAGGGCGGCGTAGGAGGTGGGCACACCATAGAAGATGGTTGGACGGTGCCGGCGGACGATCTCAAATACGGTCGCCGGCTCGGGGCGGCCGGGGTGCAGAATGGTGGTCGCACCGACCGAGAACGGGAAATAGAGGGCATTCCCCAGGCCATAGGCGAAGAACAGCTTGGCCACGGAGAAGGTTCGGTCCTCCGGTTGAATCTCCAGAATCCCGCCGGCAAACAGCTCGGCGCACACCACCATGTCGTGATGGAGGTGCACGGCAGCACTTGGCGAGCCCGTGGTCCCCGAGGTGTACAGCCAGAATGCGACGTCGTCCTTACAGGTGTCCGCCGGGGTAAGCTCGGCGCTTTCGGATGCGATGAGCGTCTCGTACGGCTGCATCCTCAGACGCCCGCCGGATGCAGCTTCAATCTGATGAGAGCTGCTGGCGGGCACGACCACCACATCCCTCAGATACGAAGCGGCTTTCAGGGCCGGCAAGACCGAGTCCAGGAGGTCGGCATGCACGACGGCCACCTTCGCTCGCGTGTTCTCAAGCATATAGGTATAGTCGCGCACAGTCAGCAGGGTATTGACCGGCACCGGAACAGCGCCGATCTTGATCGTCGCGAAGAACACCTCTGCGAACTGCGGACAGTCGGGAAGGATCATCAATACCCGGTTCTCGATCTCGACGCCCAGCCGGCGGAGGACGTTTCCCGTGCGGTTGACCTGGCGAAGAACCTCCCCGTAGGTGAGGCTCTGGTCCTGACAGAGGATGGCGACGTGGTCGCCACGGCCTTCCTCCACCAAACGATCGACGAACCACGTCGCCACATTGAATCGATCGGGCAGTCGGTTAGCCATTCGACCACTTAACGGCGGGACCGGGCTGGCCTTCACCCTCGCTTAACCTCGGCCGAACCGCTCGACCAGCCTTGCCATATGGCGGGTACCTCGAACGAACTGATCGATCCGGATATGCTCGTTTGGCCCGTGAACCATTGAATCGGGATGGGATATACCGAGGGTCACTACGGGCACTCTGAGATGGTCACGGAAGGGGGCGACCGGCCCGCTACCACCCATGAGCGGTGAGACTCGGGGAGCTGACCCGTAGACCTGCTGAGCCGTCTCGATTGTCATCTGAACAAAGGGGTCATCCACCGGTGTTCGTCCCGGCCGCTCGCCACCAAGATACTCGACCTCGATCCCTTCGAACCCCTCGGCGCGAAGATGCGCTCGAATCTTCTCGCAGATGTCGACCGGATCCTGGTCCGGGACGAGGCGGAAGTCCATCTTGGCCATAGCCTCAGCCGGTATGATCGTCTTCGATCCTGGCCCCTCGTATCCCGCGCTTAGACCGTCGACGGAGGCCGTGGGGGAAAAGACCTCCCGCCGTGATTCCGCTCCCGTGCGACCGAGTAGCAGATGCTGGATGCCGTACGAGGCGCAGGTCCGCTCGCACTCGTCGGGAAGGGCGTCGAGCATGGCCAGTTCGGCCTCGCTGGCTGGAATGACGTCGTCGTAGAAGCCGTCCACCAGAATGTGCTCCTGCCGGTCCTTGATGCTCACGAGCGCCCAGATCAGGCGCCAAGCGGCATTCGGCACCACGTGGGCCATACCCGAGTGCGCGTCCCGGCTGAGCGCTCGAGCCCTGAGCTCGATGTAACAGATCCCACGGAGACCAAGGATGATGATGGGCCGCTCGTCGTACCCCACGCCTCCGGTCTCCCAGACGCACGCATCGGCCTGCAGGAGGTCCTGATTCTCCTGGACAAATTCCGGCACGCCAGGGCTTGCGATCTCTTCGCCGCCCTCAATGATGAACTTGATCCGGCACGGCAGCTCGCCCAAGGTCCGCTTTACCGCATCGATCGCGGCGAGACGTGAGATGAGCTGTCCCTTATCGTCCTGAATGCCGCGACCGAACATCTTGCCGTTGCGGCGCCTTGCCTCGAAAGGTGGTGAGTCCCACAGCTCGAGAGGCTCCGGCGGCTGAACGTCGTAGTGGTTGTAGCAGAGTAGCGTCCGGTCGCCGGATCCATTGCTTTCGGCGTAGACCACAGGATACGGGTCGGACGGCATCACGCGGGCATCAAATCCGGATTCCTCAAGGAGGCCTGCCACCACGTCGGCCGTTGCCTCCAGACCCACGTTCTGACTCGAGATGCTGGGCTGGTTGACAAGCGTCGCCAACCGATCAAGCCAGTGGTCCAGCCGCCCGTCGATGAACTTGTCTGTCGCATCGTGATCCGCGGTCGCCGGTTCTGTTCCCATCGCTATGCCTCCTTCCACAAACACGAAAGGATACACCCGAGAAGCCCGGATAATAGCGGGTGCTCGACTTCCTAACCACGCTGCGAAGCCGGCAATTGGACCCCGCATCGCGGCTACTTCTCGGTCAGCTGCTGATGTTCACGGGCATCGCGGCCGTGTTCCCGGTCGCCCCACTCTACGTTCGGAGCCATGGCGGCGGGTCGCTGGCGATCGCGGCCTTCATCGCCGGTCCCATGGTGGCAAACACCATCATCCAGGTGCCGGCCGGCCATCTGGTCGACCGGGTGGGTCGCAAACCGGTGCTCATCGGCGCCCGGTTGGTGTTCTCAGTCCTCTCGTTCGGCCTCTTCCTCAACCTGGGACCGCTGTGGCTGTTGGCGCTCCTTCGATTGGGGCAAGGGCTCACCGGCGGAGCCTATATTCCGGCACTTCGTGCGGCTCTGGCCGATCTGACCACCGGTGAGCGACGAGCACAACGGTACGCACAGCTTCAGGCCGTCGAAATGGTAGGCCTCCTCATCGGCCCGGCCATTGGGGGCGCCGTGGCGCTGTGGACGGATTCGGCGATCTTTCTGTGCTCCGGCCTCGGCACGCTCTTGGGTGTCACCGCGCTGTTCCGTCTCCCGGAAACCCGAGGCCATCGACAAGAGGAAGCGATTCCGGCCACACCCGGCTGGTGGCGAACCTCAGCGGTTCTCGTTCCCAGTCTTGCGCTGCTTGCCGCGGGGGCCATGTTCGCGATGTACGACGTGGTATGGCCGCAATATCTCAGCGCACGAGGAATTGGTCCGTTTCTCATTGGGCTCTCGATCAGCGCCTTCGCGATTCCGGTGCTGCTCCTGGCGGGCACCGTCGGGAAGCTGGGCGACCGCTGGAACCGGCGCATTCTCTTGAGCGGTTCGTTCTTGGTGGTAGCGTCGTGCGCCGCCCTCTATCCCGAGATCCGTTCCTATCCGGTGATCCTCCTTGTCGGAATGATCGAAGCAACCGGCTTCGTGGTCGTCCAACCCGTGCTGTTTGCAGTGATCAGCGAGACGACCTCGGCCGACGTTCGCGGCCGCGCCATGGGCATGGGCGGGTTCTTCCAGTTCGGGGGAAGCGCCGTCGGGGCCGGTGTGCTGGGCGCTCTGTTCGGCGTCCAACAGGGTCTTCCGTTCTGGTGCGGGGCGTCACTTTGCGTGGCGGCAGCTGCCCTGACTGCGGTGGCCCTACCACGCCGCCGGTGGCGCGCGTCTCGTGAGCCGGTGCCGCAGCTGAAGACGTCGGATCTCGAAGCGCAGCTGTAGCGGCGACGCGGCTTCGGTCAGGGCTCCACGGCGTGTGGAGCAACTTCGGCAGTCGTGCCGGTTGGCGCGTTGGGGTGGCGACGGGCTCGCGCCCACTGCTCCGGCCGCGTTGCCAGATAGAGGCAGGCGACTGCGACGACCGCCGCCATGATCAGGAGGAGAGCTCGGTAGTCCACTACGGCGACAAGCGCAGCTCCCAACGCAATGGAAAAGGTCTGTGGGCCTCCGATCAACAGATCCAGGGCGGCAAAGGAGCGGCCGTGAAGGTTCGCCGGAGTCACCCGCTGCACGAGCGTGGTCGCCCCGACAATCAGCCACGGGAGGCCGAGCCCGAAGATCACGATGCCCGTTATGACGGCAGGCAGGCTCGAGAGGGCAAGCAACGGCGCACCGCAGGCAAATAGCCCCAGGCCGATTGCGGCCAGGATGCCCTCGCCCGTGCGTTCCATGAGCTTTGCGGCGGTCAAACCGCCGAGTATGCCGCCAATCCCCTGGACCGATATGACCAGCCCCAGGAATGCCGGAGGCCGGTGCAGGCCTTGCGCCACGATCGCGAAGATGAGCGACTCCAGGAAGCCCACCACGATCACCGCGATGACGATGGCGATCACAACCTGGCGGATCACCGTGGTCTTGAGGACATGCCGTATCCCGGACAGCGCCTGCGACAGCCAGTGGCTCTCCGAGGGCGAGGGCTTGATCTCCTCGACTCGTATGAGCGCCAGCGCGACCGCCGCTACGCCGAACGTTGCGGCGTCGAACACAGCCACGAAGGCGCCACCACGCCAGGCAAACAGACCGGCGCCCATAAGTGGTCCGAGCAGGCGTAGTCCCTGTCGACCAACCTGCAGCGCGGCATTGCCGTGGGGAAGGAGCTCGCTGTCCAGGATGCTGGGCAGAAACGCCGCGCCGGCGGAGCTGAGCACGTTGAACGCCAGGCCATAAAAGACCATGACCACGTAGATGAGCCAGATGCTGGAGCGCCCATGCACGAGAGTAAGCAGCAACACCAGGCAGCCGAGGAATAGGTCGGTTCCAATCAGAAGCGGCCGCCGTCTGAACCGGTCGACAAAGACTCCACTGACTGGCGAGGCCAGCGTCGGGAGCGCGAAGGCGAAAAAGACCAGGCCGGCCGCGCTGTTGCTTCCCGTGAGTGACTTCACCCAGATTCCCAGGGCCAACCACAGCGCCACGTCGCCGAAGATGGACACGAACTCACCAAGGAGGTAGAAGCGGGCGTTTCGCACCCGCAGCAGGCCAAGCAATGACTCCTCCGAGCCGTTGATGCTTCAGACTATAGCCGAGCCTCAATGATCTTCAACGTGAGCTTGCTCATATTGAACATGCGCCGAGGTTCAAGAGGGGACTGGCTTAAGTTGTCGCGGCGAGAGTCACGTCCGGACCGACATCCTGGGATTCGGTTGCCTTGTTCGCGATCGTCTGCTGCTCCAGCAGCGAATAGACTGGTTTCGTGATTCGTTTGCGATACCGCGTCTCGCCGGCCCCAGGTTCCCACCGTCATCGGGCTGGTGGAGTAGCCGCGGCTCTCCTGCTGGTTGCCGGCATGTGCCTCACGTGGGCTTCGACCGGCTGGGCGCCGGCGACTTCAACCACTTGTGCCTCGAGCTGCGGACCAATCCGTCACGTGGTCATTCTGATTAAAGAGAATCACAGCTTCGACAATCTTTTCGGGCGCCTGCGGGGCGCAGACGGTACCAGCACGGCCGACGTGTTCGGAACCATGGTGAGGATGCCGGTAACGCCCGACAGCCTGCTGTACAACATCGTCCACCAGCCGCCGCAGGCCAGGATCGCAGTGGACGGCGGCAAGATGGACGGCTTTTCAAAGCAGCCGGGCGCGCTGCAGCACGGCAAAGACGTGGCAGATACCCAGTTCACGCGCAAACAGATTCCCGCCTACTTCGCCTACGCCAAGTACTTCGGCATCGCGGACCACTTCTACTCCACTATCCTCAGCAGCAGCTTCCCCAACCGGTTCGTGCTGATATCCGGGCAGAGCAACCACACCCTGTCCATCAGTGGAGTGGCGCCATTGATGTCCTGGGGCTGCGACGCGGCCTCGAGCAGCTACGCGCAGGTGGACCGGAACGGCACGGTCGCCAACGTGCGGCCCTGTTTCAACTTCCAGACCCTGGCCGATGAAGCCAACGCGGCCGGTGTGAGCTGGAAATACTACGTACCGCGACCTGGTCATCGCGGTTACATCTGGTCCACCTTCGATGCCATCAAGCACATTCGCTATTCATCGCAATGGCAGACCAATGTGGTTCCTCCGAGTCGCTTTGATGCCGATGTGAAGAGCGGTCACCTGCCTGCCATCTCCTGGCTCTCCGCCGACCTCGCCTTCAGCGAGCATCCGCCCGCCAGTGAGTGTGCCGGCGAAAACTGGACAGTGCAGAAGCTGAACGAGCTGATGCGGTCACCGCTCTGGAAACATACGGTCGTCATCCTGACCTGGGACGACTACGGCGGCTTCTACGATCACGTCGCGCCACCGGTGCGCGACGCCTACAGTCTCGGGCCGCGGGTGCCCGCCATCGTCATCTCGCCCTATGCGAGGCCGCATACCATCTATCATCGACGTCTGGACTTTCGCTCGATCATGAAGTTCGTGGAGGACCAGTACGGCCTGCCTCAGACGATGCACTACAACCGTGGAGTCCGCAGTCTCGGTCCGATGCTCAATCTGCACCAGTCTCCTCGACCGCCATTGATCGAGAAGAAGCTGTCCTGCCCCTCCTCCAACCCGGGCGGACCCGGCTATCGCATGGGGGACTAGCGCGCCGGATCCCCACCGGCGTCAGTGGACTGTGGTGCTCGACGGGTGGATGCCGTCTGCTATCCGACAGGTCGACGGCAACGGGCTGCGGTGAGAGTCACAGCTCGAATTCACCTGCTTTTTACCGAACGTTGACCGAACGTTTACCCAAGACGGCCTAGTCTTAAGTAGGTCGCTTCCTGCGCACAGCCTGGCTCACTTCGGTGCGCATCAGCGGCTTGTCAGGTCACCCTAAGGACGGGTGTGAGGGAGGGGGAGGCGCCGATATGCATCGGCGCCTCCTCTGCTGTCGAGTCGCTGCTTCAAGGTCCCTGCGGCGGCTCCAACAGAGCTGACATTGCCCCATCCCCGCGTGCTGACGTAATGTGCGCTCCTCAAGGCTCAGCCGCTGCTAGGCAGACAGTATATCGCCCGACTTAGCCTTAGCGCGATGCGGCCAGTTGCATCATCCCGAGGATGACCAGCGCTCCGGACACCGCCAGCACAAACAGATGGCCGGTTGTATTGCTGTGCCCCGTCGTGAGGATCCAACCGGCGAGCACTGCCGCAGACACCAGATTGCCGACGGCGATCAGGCGCATGTCAGGAAGCGTCCGAGAACTCAGCCACCAGAACAGCGGCAACAGTAGGATCAGCATGATTCCCACCACCACAACCATGGGACGTGACGCCGGCTGCGGAAGTCGAAGGGCCTGGAAGATCCCCGATATCGGGCTGGTGACAAGGATCAGCCCGATCACTGCCTCGATACCTCCATCCAAACGCAGCAGCCGAACCTGCACCGCGCTCGGAGGTCCGGAATGTCCCCGCGGCAAATCGGTGGCACTACGAAAGGGTTGCGCCGGTTCCCGCATTTCTCGACCTCTTTCCATGACAGATGTTATCATATCGCTCGTTTTAGCATAACAAAAAGGGAAGGAGGCCGAGGCGGTGGCCCCGAAGCCGAACCCGGCCCGTCGTGAAGAGCTGCTCGAGGCGGTTACTGAGTACGTCCTCGAGAATGGCATCGCCGATCTATCCCTCCGCCCCTTGGCCTCTGCACTGAACGTCAGTACCTTCTCGCTCGTGTACCATTTCGGATCCAAAGAGGGGCTGGTCGCGGCGGTCGTCAGCGCCGTCGAGGAGAGAGAGCGGCAGATGACGGCTGCGTGGCTGGAAGGGCCTGAACCGATCTCGCTCGGCCGGCTCATGCGTCGGTACTGGGCTGAGTGGTGTTTGCCCGAGGAGCTGACGGCCTACCATCGCCTCTTCTATGAGACTTGCGGACTGTCGCTTCAGCACCCGGCTCGTTTTCCCGACTTCCTGCAGCGAGGGGCCGGCCCCTGGCTGCCCTTCGTTGAGCATGCGGCCCGAGAGGCGGGCCTCCGGCAGGACGAGGCGGGAACCATCGCAACACTAATGGTCTCCGCGATCCTCGGTGCCCTTCTCACAATGCTGGTGAGCGGCAATCGGGAGCAAGCCACCCGGGCGGTGGAAGCAGTGGCAGATTGGATAGATGACCTTACATCAGGCCGCTCAACGATTTCTTGACAGTAATGTGCTCAACCTTTATACTGATGGTGAGTGTAGGGCCGGGGCGGAATTTCGTCCCTGTCCATCGAGGAATCACGAACAGGAGAAGCACGCATGCCGAAGGTAGTCGGTATCGATTTAGGGACGACCAACTCGGTGGTGGCCGTCATGGAAGGCGGTGAGCCAACCGTCATCACCAATGCGGAGGGTAGCCGGCTCACGCCATCGGTCGTCGGCTTTACCAAGGACGGACAGCGGCTGGTTGGTCAGCTTGCGAAGCGCCAGGCCGTTGTGAACCCCGACCGGACAATTGCATCCATCAAGCGGAAGATGGGCACCGATCACAAAACGAGCATCGACGAAAAGAACTATACCCCCCAGGAGATCTCTGCCATGATCCTGGGCAAGCTCAAGGCCGACGCCGAGAAGTACCTGGGTGAAGAGGTCAAGCAGGCGGTTATCACCGTTCCCGCCTACTTCAACGACTCTCAGCGGAAGGCGACCCAGGACGCCGGCACCATCGCGGGCCTAGACGTCCTGCGGATCATCAACGAGCCCACCGCCGCCTCGCTGGCCTATGGTCTGGACAAGAAGTCAATGGAGACCATTCTCGTTTGGGACCTCGGTGGCGGCACCTACGACGTGTCGGTCCTGGAGGTCGGCGATGGGGTCTTCGAGGTGAAGGCCACCGCCGGCGACACCCAGCTCGGTGGCGATGACTACGATCGCCGCATCGTCGACTACGTGGCTGAGGAGTTCCAGAAGGAGAACGGCATCGATCTCCGCAAGGACCGGCAGGCCCTCCAGCGCCTTCTCGATGCGGCCGAATCGGCCAAGAAAGAGCTGTCTCAGGTGGTCTCCACGGAGATCAACCTGCCCTTCATCACCGCCGATGCCACCGGGCCGAAGCACTTGATCACCACCATCACCCGAGCCAAGTTCGAGGAGCTGACCGACGACCTAACCCAGCGAACGATTCCCCCGTTTCGGCAGGCGTTGGCCGACTCCAAGCTGAGTGAGAAGGACATCGACGAGGTGGTGCTCGTCGGCGGCTCCACGCGAATGCCGGTCATCCAAGAGCTGGTCAAGAAGCTCACCGGCAAGGAGGCGCACCAGGGTGTGAATGCGGACGAGGTGGTCGCCGTTGGGGCCGCGATCCAGGCCGGTGTCCTGGCCGGTGAGGTCAAGGACGTTGTCCTGCTCGACGTCACTCCGCTCTCTCTGGGGATCGAGACCCTTGGCGGCATTGCCACCAAGCTCATCCCCCGCAATACCACCATCCCGACCCACAAGAGCGAGATCTTCAGCACCGCTGAGGACAACCAGACAGCCGTGGATATCCACGTCACCCAAGGTGAGCGTGAGATGTCTCGCGACAATAAGACCTTGGGACGGTTCCGGCTCGAGGGCATCATGCCCGCGCCAAGGGGCATCCCACAGATCGAGGTCTCCTTCGACATCGACGCCAACGGCATCCTGAACGTCACCGCCAAGGACCTGGGGACGGGCCGCGAGCAGAAGGTGACCATCACGGCATCAACCAATCTCAGTTCTTCCGATATTGACCGGATGGTCAAGGAGGCGGAGCAGCATGCCGACGAGGATCGACGGGGCCGCGAGGAAGCCGAGATCCGCAACAAGGGCGAGCAGTACGCCTATTCGGTCGAGCGATTCATGAAGGAATCCGGAGACAAGGTCCCGTCTGCCGAGAAGATCGATATCGAGACCAAGCTCCAGACGCTGCGGGATGCGCTGAAGGAGTCGGATCTGGGACGGATTGAGTCGGCTCAGCAAGAGCTGGAGACGGCGTTCAACCAGGCGGCTCAGGCTGTCTATCAGCAGACCGAAGCTCAGGGCGCTGCCGCCGGTGAGCCCGACGGGGCCGGGGCCGCTCAGGGTGCGTCCGAAACGCCTGACGACGTCGTCGAGGCGGAGTTCCATTCCACGGAGGAAGGCGGCGAGTAATCTCGTCGCCCTCGTGAGGAGGGACTCGAATGGACCCACAACAGACTCAGCCGGCTGCACCGGCCACGACTGACGAGGTGGACGAGCCGCAGGACCAACGGGAAGACGATCCGGAAGTGGTTGGCGGCGACCCCGCCGGCCTGGCCGTAGAGCTGGACGAAGCCCGCAGGGAGGCCGCAGCCAACTATGACCGCTATCTGCGCGTCCACGCCGACATGGAGAACTACAAGAAGAGGATCGAGCGTACCTACGCCGATCTCTCCCGAAATACCAAGAAGGAGCTGCTCCTCAAGCTCCTGTCGGTCAAGGACAATCTCGAACGAGCCCTCAGCTACGGACAACAGGCCGAGCAGGCGGCCGATGAAAGCGTCATCCAGGGCGTACGCCTGACCGAGTACCAGCTCGATCAGATCCTGCGATCCGAGGGAGTCAACCCGATGGACCTAGAGGGAAAACCCTTCAACCCAGAGGAGGCGGAGGCCGTCAGCACGGTCGTGAATCCGCAGGCCGAGGACCATTCCATCGCCCAGGTGGTCCAGCAGGGGTACCGCTATCAGGACGACGTACTTCGGCCCGCCAAGGTGGTGGTGGCGTTGAAGCAGGCGGGAGAGGAAGTGTAAGCCTTGCAGCTCCGCTATTCGTTGTTCCACGGGCCCGGGATATTGCAAAGTGATCACCCTCCCTCGGCGGGAACGGCCCTCTCGAAGTGGCATCCGGCAGCAGCTACGCGAATGGCGAGCGGTACATAGCAATGGAGTACAAGGACTACTACAAGACTCTCGGCGTCGAAAAGCGGGCCAGCGAGAAGGAGATCAAGCAGGCCTACCGAAAGCTGGCCCGCAAGTACCATCCCGACGTCAATCCCAACAATCCTGATGCCGAGAAGACCTTTAAGGACATCAACGAAGCGTATGCCGTCCTCAGCGATGCACAGAAACGGAAGACCTACGATACCCTGGGCCCCGACTGGCAGCAGCGATTTCGAACCGGCGGTGGACCAGGGGCGGGACGGACCTACACCTACACCACCACGGGCAACGTGGGCGACTTCAGCGACTTCTTCGAGACGCTCTTCGGCGGCGGCGCCAGTGGCGCGAGACAGCCTGGTGGCGGGTTTGAGTTCGATCTCGGATCGCTGTTCGGTCGGGGCCGCAGCCGCACCGGTGGGCCGGCTCCCGAGCAACGACGGGTACGCGGCCAGGACCTCGAGCAACCCGTAGACGTCACGCTGCGGGAGGCATTTCAAGGAACCAGCCGCACGCTCAGCCTCACGCGACCCGACGGCAAAATCGAACACATCGAGGTCAAGATCCCCGCGGGCGTCCGAGAGGGCTCCCGGGTGCGACTGAAGGGCAAAGGCAATCCGGGAGAGGAGGCGGGCGACCTCTATCTTCGGGTCCACGTGCTGCCCGATCCGAAGTTCCGACTCGAGGGTGACGACCTACACATGGAAGCGCCGGTGCCGCTCACCAAGCTCGTCCTTGGTGGCGAAACACCCGTCGCCACCCTGAATGGATCGGTAACCATGAAAATCCCGCCGGGCTCTCAAAACGGGCGGACGTTCAAACTTACCGGCCAGGGCATGCCGCGGCTCAAGGGCGGCGGCCGGGGGGATTTGCTCGTCAAGGCGGTCGCAGCACTGCCGACGAAGCTGGATGCAGAGCAGCGAGAGCTGTTCGAGCAGCTGGCGGCGACCGGAGCCTGATGAGGATGGAGGACCGGCAATGGTGACCTATCGCGATGACGAGCTGACCGAGGCCGAACAAGAGCGGCTTGCGGCCGGTCAGGAGATGCATGGGGCCCTCCGCAGCAGCCGGCGTCGCGGTCACGGCCTGCGGCAGCGCCGCCACTACACCATCAGCGTGGCTGCCGAACTGGTCAGCGTTCACCAGCAGACCATCCGCCATTACGAGCGCCTCGGTCTGATCGAGCCCTACCGGGGCAAGGGAGACATCCGGTATTTTTCGCCAGACGACATCGACCGGCTGCTGCAGATTCGTCGGTTGGTCGAGGAGCTGGGCGTGAATCTCGCCGGAGTCGAGGTCATCCTCAATATGCGTGAACAAATGCGCGACGCGCAGGCTGAATACGAGCACAGGATCGAAGAGCTGCGCGAGCAATACGAGGGGGAGATCGGCCGTCTCAAGGAGATGATCCGGCGCATGCAGGGGGAGTAGCGGGGACCGCCGGCTCAGGTCGATCATCCCGGCCGGAAGGAGTTTGACTTTTCAGGCGAGCGGAGAGAGCAAGGCATGAATATCAATCGATATACAGAACGTACCCAAGAGGCCTTGGTCGAGGCCCAGGCCTTGGCACTTCGGCACCACAACACTGAAGTGCAGCAACCCCACATCCTGCTTGCGCTGCTGCAGCAGGAGGGCGGGGTGACTTCGTCGATCGCCCGTCGACTCGGCGCAGACCCTCAGCAGCTCATTCAGGAAACTCAGCGCGAGGTCATGGGGCTTCCTGCCGCCCACGGTTCGAATGTGCAACCGGGCTTCTCTCGCGACGTGGCCGAGATACTCCAGGAGGCCCAGGACCGCGCCTCGCAGATGCGCGACGACTACGTATCGGTAGAGCACCTCCTGCTGGCCTTCGCTTCGGGCAAGAACAAGGCCGGCGTGGGACCGCTGCTTCGCCGGCATGGCGTCACCGAGGAAGCAATCCTTCAAGCGCTCTCAGAGATCCGGGGCGGCCAGCGTGTAACCAGCCAGAACCCCGAGGCCACCTATGAAGCGCTGGAGCGCTTCGGCCGCGACCTGACCGATCAGGCGCGGAAGGGCAAGCTGGATCCGGTCATCGGCCGGGACGAGGAGATCCGGCGCACCATTCAAGTGCTTTCCCGTCGGACCAAGAACAATCCGGTTCTCATTGGAGAGCCGGGAGTTGGCAAGACGGCCATCGTGGAGGGCCTCGCGCAGCGGATCGTCAATGAGGACGTACCCGAGGGACTCAAAGACAAGCGAGTGATCCAGCTCGATCTGGGCGCGATGGTGGCGGGCGCGAAGTACCGAGGTGAGTTTGAGGAGCGTCTCAAAGCGGTCCTGAAGGAGGTACAGGGGGCGGAGGGCGCCATCATTCTCTTTATCGACGAGCTGCATACCATCGTCGGGGCCGGCGCTGCCGAGGGCGCCATGGATGCGGGGAACCTCCTGAAGCCCATGCTGGCCCGCGGAGAGCTGCGGGCCATCGGAGCCACCACTCTCGATGAGTACCGTAAGCACATCGAGAAGGATGCCGCTCTCGAACGGCGCTTTCAGCCCATCGTCGTTCCCGAGCCCACCGTTCAGGACACCATCACCATTCTTCGGGGCCTGAAGCAGCGGTATGAAGTCCATCATGGCGTTCGCATTACAGACGCTGCTATCGTCGCCGCGGCAGTTCTCTCCGAGCGCTATATCACCGACCGCTTTCTCCCGGACAAGGCCATCGACCTGATCGACGAGGCCGCGTCCCGCTTGCGCATGGAGATCGACTCCATGCCCACGGAGATCGACGAGATCGATCGTCGCATCATGCAGCTGGAAATCGAGCGGGAGGCGTTGAAGAAGGAGACCGCCCAGTCGGCCAAGGAGCGGCTGGCGGGTATCGAGGACGAGATCGCAAATCTCCGCTCCGAATCCGACGAAATGAAGGCGCACTGGCGAACGGAGAAGGATGCGATCTCCCGTATTCGTGAGATCAAGGAGCAGATCGAGGAAACCAAGCTCGACATCGAGCGGGCCGAGCGCCAGACCGATCTCGCTCGCGCCGCCGAGCTGCGCTATGGCCGGATGACGGAGCTCACCAGTCAGTTGGAGGAAGCCGAGGGCAATATGGCCAGGCTGCAATCTGAGCACACCTTCCTCAAGGAGGAGGTTGGCGAGGAAGACGTTGCCGAGGTGGTTGGAAAGTGGACCGGCATACCGGTAAGCCGCCTCATGGAGGGCGAAATCCAGAAGCTCATCCACATGGAGGAGCGCCTGCATGCCCGGGTCGTGGGCCAGGATGAAGCCATCGAAGCGGTAGCCAATGCCGTCCGGCGTGCTCGCGCCGGCCTGCAGGACCCCAATCGGCCGCTGGGAAGCTTTCTCTTCCTCGGCCCAACCGGCGTCGGAAAGACGGAGCTTGCCCGTGCGCTGGCGGAGTTTCTCTTCGATGACGAGAGCGCCATGATCCGCATCGACATGTCTGAGTACATGGAGAAGCATACGGTCGCGCGTCTGATCGGGGCGCCACCCGGCTACGTCGGCTATGAAGAAGGGGGACAGCTCACGGAAGCAGTCCGGCGGCGGCCCTACTCGGTTATCCTCCTGGACGAGATCGAGAAGGCCCACGGCGACGTATTCAATGTGCTGCTGCAGATCCTCGACGACGGCCGGCTCACGGACAGCCATGGGCGAACCGTCGACTTCAAGAACACCGTCATCATCATGACCAGCAACCTGGGATCACACATCATCCAGGAGCTGGCAGGAGATCGCCTCTACGACGAGATGCGGCGGCGCGTGATGGACGTCGTGCAGTCCGAGTTTCGGCCTGAGTTCCTCAACAGAATCGACGAGATCATCATCTTCCGATCGCTGACACGACAGCAGATCGAGAACATCGTGGACATCATGCTGACCGGACTGGAACGGCGACTGGGAGACCGCAAGCTGCACATCGAGCTCACAGAGCCTGCCCGAGAGCTGATCGCCAACGAGGGCTACGACGTCGTGTACGGCGCACGGCCCTTGAAGCGGACCATTCAACGACGCCTCCTCGATCCCCTGGCCATGGAGGTTCTCCAAGGACGCTTCAAGGAAGGCGATACCGTGCTGGTCGACAACGACGGGGGTCATCTGGTGTTCCGCCGGCCCGAGGAAACAGAGCCCGAACGAGAACTGGCAGGGGCGGCGGCCGGCTAGCCATTCGAAGCAGGCCGGGCTTCGCCCGAATACCCAGATCGGTTTAACGGAACCGAGAGGAGACGATCGGTCGACTTGCCTGGCCCTCGGTGGAAGACATTGAGCGAGCCGGCCGCTGCAAACCGGCTCGCCCTGATCACCAGTCGAAGCAGGTGACGTCGAACCCACCGAAGCCGGCCACTCAGAGGAGATTCAGTGAGGTGGCCCGGATCAGGCTGCCGGGTTCTCCTTGTCACCGACATCTTCTGCCGCACCGGCGTTGAATACCACGACTTCCTTGGAGATAGTCGGATCATGGTGTAGCATGCCCCGATGAACCACCCCACGCAGCAGCCAGTGCAGGTTCGACTGGGGAGCGGCAAAGGTAGGAGAAGCATCGGCGGGCAGCGTGAGCTCGAACGCCAGCTCTTGCGGCTCGCCGGCTGTCAGCTGAACGTCACGTCCCAGGGAGCCCGTAACCAAGGGCGTGAGCCGGCGGTTTCCTTCGCCCTGCGGCACTCGCTCGAGCCGGGCAAGCTCGGCATGAATCTCCCCGGCCTTGAAGCTCTTCGTAGGCGTGAGACGCAGCCCGCCTCGAATGCTCTCCCCTGGACGGAGCAGTGAGGTGGAGAGATTGATGAACTCCAGTGCGCAGTCGTCTACGCCCGAGGTAGAGACTTCCCCATCGCCCCAGGAAGCAAATCGGTGTTTGACAGCGAGCACCCGAATCGGGCTCTCCGTTGAGGCATCGCGGCCAGAGATGTCAAGCCGCGCTCGGACCAACCAAGAGATGCCGGTAATCTGTCCGGCGCTCGAGCCCAGGGCATCGGCCGGCACGGCGAGCTCGAAGTCTCGGGAGATCTCACCCTTGGGCCATTTGCCCGGCTCACCAATCGGAAGCGAAGCCGCCGGCACCTCGTCGGTCTTCCATCGGGAGGCAGTGGTATCGTCACCCTCCGAGTTGGTGCTGGTATAGCGATACTGGTACCGGTTGGCCCGAACAAGACTGATAGTAGCGCCACGAACGTCGATGTCTTTGTCGATCTTCACCTCGAGGTGAGCCTTGACCACGTCGCCGGGGAGAAACTGGGAGCCGTCAACGGTCAGGCTGAGGTGAGCCTTGCTGCCAAAGAGTGAGAACACGATTTGCCGTCCACCTTCCATCTGGAATAAAGATAAGCGGCCCCGAAAGGCCGCATCTTCTTTACTTATCACATGTCAGGGTCCCTGACCAACCGCTGCGTCGGGGGCGGGCAGATTACGTTTCATCTCGGACCGGACGGACGCGATGACGGAGCCCAACCGAGCCGATCGGATGGCCCGCTGAGACTGAAGCCGGCGCTTCGCGGGCAAGTGCCAGGTGAAACACTCACTCGCGGCCCCTGATTGCTTTCTGCTCCCACCCTCTATTCCTGCTAGACTTAGGTGTCAGACGCCAGGTTTGTAGCTCCTTGCACTTCAGGGACGCCTGTCTCTGAAGTTTTTTCTTAAGGAGTTGCCGGAATGGCACAAGGAACTATCGCTCGCGTCATCGCCGATCGCGGATTCGGATTCATCAAGCCCGAGGACGGTCAGGAAGACATCTTCTTCCACCACAGCTCGGTCGCCAACGGTGGGTTCGACTATCTCCGGGAGGGCCAGGCCGTCGAGTACGACAAGGGCCGGGATCCCCGATCCAACAAGTCCCGCGCCGAGAACGTACGCACGCTCTAACCCGAGCACTGCACGAAACGGAGAGCGCCCACGATGTGGGCGCTCTTCTCTTTTGCCCGCTTGGGTCGTCTGAGCGTTCCTCTCATCGGCTCCGACTGCCGCCGCGCTTTTGAGGACCATACCGAGACATCAGCTCGGCACGCGACATCCAGATCTCCCCGGGCGGCTCGATCGGGGTCGTGCCCACGAGACGATCCGCTCCCTCGGCCGTGTAGATAGCCAGTAGGCCGGCGAGGAAGATGCCTTCGACCCGAGCTCCGAGAGTCGATCTGCGAGGCCGAACACTAAACCCGAGACGCCGGGCGCTTCGTGCCAGGATCGTCACGCCGTATATAGCTTTGACGTCGCTATGAAAGGCGGGGCCTGCCATCCACCGAGCAAGTGCCTCGAGCCCGTCTCGGAACATCCGGGCGCTCAACCACTTCTGGGATCCGCTGGCATCACCCAGCGCCTCCATCATCTTGGCATTGTTGAAATGCAGCTCAGCGACGAGGTCGCCTCGACGGATCTCGACCCCGTCGGCGAGGGTGAAGGCCCACCCCTTGTACTCATGGATGTGGATCGACAACAGCCGGTACGTCGAATACGGCACATCGACCGTCGGCCAGAGGACTCGCGCGAAACGTTCCCAGAGCGGCCACATCCGAAGCACTCCATGCGCCTGGCCGCCTCCACTCTTGCCGACGGCGAGCCGGATAAGGCCCTCTCGTAAGGGGATCATGCCCTGATCGTAAGAGCGATGATCCCTAAGATGAAGCTATGGCTCGGGAGAACGGGCACCACGGCTGTATCCGCGCCGCTTCTGAATATCTAGCGCTCGCGGTAGGCGCGACCTGAGCGGATTCGAGCCCCAGCCGGCAATGGGCCCGATTGCAGCGGGCTCCGGGCAACCGGCCCGATGATCGTCTCCCGCAGCCCGTTGCGAATCAGCTTCGCAGGTGGGGGCAGCGACCTACCCAGCTTCTATCGAGAGGAGCCGGGCGGAGTCGTCTCGACTTCGATCGACAAGTACATCTACATTACGGTCAATCACAAATTCGACCGGAACATCCGAGCCAGTTATTCGGTCACGGAGATCGTACGAACGGTGGGCGAGCTGCGCAATGAGCTGATTCGCGAGTCTTTGCGGCTGGCCGGCATCGACGCGGGCATCGAGATCACCTCCATCTCTGACATTCCTTCCGAAGGGACTGGCCTCGGCTCTTCGAGTACCTACACGGTCGGCCTGCTCAATGCGCTTCATGCCCATTTGGGCCGACATGCCGGCGCAGAGCGGCTGGCCCGTGAAGCATGCACCATCGAAATCGAACGGTGCGGCAAGCCCATCGGACGGCAGGACCAATACATTGCCGCCTACGGCGGTCTTCAGTATCTGCAGTTCAATCCGGACGGCACGGTATACGTCGACCCGATCATCTGCCGCACCGAAACCAAACAGCGTCTCCGAGAGCACCTGCTGCTTCTCTACACGGGTGTGACCAGATCGGCGAATGACCTGCTGCGCCAGCAGAGCGCTGAGGCCGCCCGGGAAGGGCCGACCCGCGAGGCGACCCGCGCCATGGTTCAACTCGCGCGGGATCTCCGAGCCGGCCTCGCCGTTGACAACATCGACCGTTTCGGGGAGATCCTGCATGAGGCTTGGATGTTGAAGCGGGGACTGACGGCCGGGATCACCAACCCCCGGATCGACGACTGGTATGAGCGGGCCCGCCGGAACGGAGCCGTCGGGGGAAAGATACTAGGCGCCGGCGGTGGCGGCTTCCTCCTTCTGTGGGCCTGTCCGGAGCATCATGAACGGCTGATTGCGGCGCTGCCAGAGCTACGGCCGGTCGCGTGGCACCTGGAACCGCAGGGCAGCAAGATCATTTATGTCGAGGAGGATCACCAGCAGTGGCCTTAACCCCCACCTCCCGAGTCGATGCCCTTGACTACATACATGGACTTCGGTCAGTCCTCGAGAGCCTGCCTCTGGGCGATCTCGATGCGGCCGTCGAATGTCTCCGAGCCGCATACACACGCGGCAGCCAGGTGTTTCTGGTGGGGAACGGAGGAAGCGCCAGCACCGCCTCACACATGGCGTGTGATCTGGCCAAGACGGTGATGCTCGGGACGGGTGATGTGTGGGCGAAGCGATTCCGGGTGGTCTCCCTCACGGACAACGTGGCGCTTATGACCGCGTGGGCCAATGACACCAGCTATGCCAACGTTTTTGCGGAGCAGCTCCGCAACATCGCCAATGCGGGAGATATCCTCATCGCCATTTCCGTGAGCGGAAACTCGCCCAACATCGTGCAGGCGGTTTCCCTCGCACGCCGCATGGCCATCACTACCATCAGCTTGCTGGGCTGCGATGGCGGTACCGTACGCAAGCTGTCCGATCTGTGCGTCGTCGTGAACAGCACCGATTACGGCTATGTGGAAGACGCCCATCTCGTTCTGAACCACTTAATCACCAGTCATCTCAAGGCACGCCTCTTCGAGTGAGGGCCCGCTCGACAATATATCGCTCCTCGACATAGTGCGGCATGAACTTTGCCGTCTGACGGCATCCCACCATCCCGATCCCACACTTTGAGGTGACCCGTGGCCAAAACCGCCTCCGATACGCTCATCGAAACCCTGATCGAATGGAATGTCGACACCATCTTCGGCCTTCCCGGGGACGGCATCAACGGGCTGATGGAGTCGCTTCGCGTCCACCAGGAGCAGGTGCGATTCATCCAGGTCAGGCACGAGGAGGCCGCCGCGTTCGCCGCATGCGCCTATGCCAAGTTCAGTGGTCGATTGGGCGTCTGTCTGGCCACGAGCGGGCCCGGGGCAATCCACCTCCTCAACGGCCTCTATGACGCCAAGATGGACGGCGCGCCAGTCCTGGCCTTGACTGGGCAGCAATACAGCGATCTTCTGGGCACCAGTTATCAGCAGGAGGTGGATCTCCTTTCGCTGTACAAGGATGTTGCGGCGTTCAACCAGCAGGTACAGGGCTCCACGGATGTCCGAAATCTTGCCAGCGTCGCCTGCCGGACGGCTCTCTCGCGGCGGACAGTGGCCCACATCACCTTCCCCATCGACTATCAGGTGGCCGAAGCCAAGGACGGGGACTACCGTCACACCGGTGGACCCGTGAAGATGCCCGGACAGCTCGACGCACCGCCGGCCGGGTTCTATCCGAGCGGCGATGGTCATCTGTCCGTGGCTCAGGTTCCCAACCCAAACAGCTTGAATCAGGCCGCTGCGCTGCTGAATCAGGGTCAGCGCGTGGCGATCCTGGCGGGCCATGGCGCACTTGCCGCGGGCAACGAGCTGGCTCAGGTCGCGGAGCTGCTGGCGGCGCCAGTGGTGAAACCGCTGCTGGGGAAGGGGGCGATTCCCGACGACAGCCCGTACAGCGCAGGCGGCATCGGGCTCCTGGGGACGCTGCCGAGTCAGGAAGCGCTTGAGCAATGTGACACGCTGCTCATGGTGGGCACCTCCTTCCCATATGCCAACTACCTGCCGAAACCTGGTCAGGCCAAGGCGGTCCAGGTCGACATCGACGAGACACGGCTTGGGCTCAGATTCCCCATCGACATCGGACTGGTGGGAGATGCCAAGGCGACGCTGGCCGCCCTGATCCCATTGCTGCAACGGAAGACGGACCGCTCCTTCTTGGAGCGCGCCCAGGAGGGCGTGCGCGACTGGAACCGCCAGATGGACGAAGAAGCGGACCGGATGGATCTTCCCATGAAACCCCAGGTGGTCGCGGGCGCATTGAGCCGCCACGCGGCGCCCGACGCCATCATCACCGGCGACAGCGGTACCAACACCACCTGGATCGCACGCAACTTTCGGCTCAAGGCAGGTCAGATGTTCTCCTGTTCGGGCAACCTCGCCACCATGGCTCCGGGTCTGCCCTATGCCATCGGCGCACAGGCAGCATTCCCAAACCGACAGGTGGTTGCCTTCGTGGGCGATGGCGGCTTCACCATGCTGATGGGCGAGATCCTGACCGCGGTGAAGCACCAGCTACCCATCAAAGTCGTGATCGTCAAGAACAATACACTCGGGCAGATCAAGTGGGAGCAGATCGTGTTCCTGGGGAACCCCGAGTACGGCGTAGAGCTCCAACCGGCCGATTTCGCCGCCTGGGCGCGGGCGGCAGGCGCTCAAGGATTCTGCGTGGACGATCCGCGACAGATGGACCAGGTCATGCAGCAGTTTCTGGCCACGCCGGGCCCGGCAGTTCTCGAAGCAGTGGTCGACCCCAATGAGCCGCCCATGCCCCCCAAGATCAAGGCCGAGCAGGCGCGCAAGTTCGCCAAGGCCCTGTTGCGCGGCCAGCCGGAGGGCGGGCGCATCGCGCTCACCATCTTCCGGGACAAGGTGGACGAGCTGATTGGCTAGCCGGGCTGCCCAGCGTCGACGCCTCCTCAGGCAAGCGCTCCACGAAGAAACGCTGATCACGCAGCATATCCGTGAGGGACGATTTCAGCGAAGCCTCGCAGTGGTTGCCGCACTGGCCAGCCTCATGAGCGGCGGAGAGGTCGCCTACGAGCATTACCGCGGCAGCTATGGCCAGCAGATCATGTATACGCCCATCATCCTGAGCGCCGGCCTCACGGCCACCGGCGTCGCGGCGGCATTCAACCGACTGATCGCGCGGCGATTACTGCCATTGATCTCGCTGCTCGTGCTGGTGGATGGCGTCGTCGGCTTCATCTTCCATGTGCGCGGCATCGCCCGCAAGCCTGGCGGCTGGCGGGTACCGGTCAACAACATGATCATGGGGCCGCCCGTCTTTGCGCCACTCCTGTTCGGGCTGAGTGGGTACCTGGGGCTCATTGCCTCATTCCTGAGACGCGAAAATGACCCAGCGGCTCTCGAACCGATTGCCGATCGGGTTCCCGACATCGGTCTCCGCCAGGGCCGAGGCCTCCGAGCGGCGTTGCCCCGTCTCACACGTGAAGGGCTCATCTTCGAGCATCACGTTCGCGAGGGCCGCTTCCAGCGCAACATTGCCGCCGTAGCCGGAATCTCCGCCTTCTTCAGCGGCTGCGAAGCCGCGTACTCGCACTATCAGAACGGCTTCCAATATCGCTGGCTCCAATCAAGTCCTCTCCTGATCGCGCCGCTGCTGACGCTCACGGGCATCGGATCAATCTGGAGTCGAAGGCTGGCCACGACCCTCCTGCCAGTGATCTCAGCCCTAGCTCTCAGTGACGGAGCCATGGGTACCTTCTTCCATGCTCGGGGTGTCTTGAGGAAGCCTGGAGGCCTCCGTTTGCCGCTCTACAACCTCATCTATGGCCCTCCCTTGTTCGCACCGATGCTACTCTCCGCGAGCGGGTTCCTTGGGCTGCTGGCCGCGCTACTTCGGCGACCGGCGCACACGTGACGTCGCAGAACCCGGCGGCAGACCATCTCCTTCCCGTGGATCCGCAAAGCGGAAGTCCCTTGGACCCACGCCGACAACCAGGGTACTATCCCGGCTTCAGCACACTCGATCAGCGAGCCTTCTGGGACGCCGCGACGCGACAGACGGTGATGGATCGCGTGGAGCAGGTGCCGGCTATCCGGTTCTTTGACGGTGGGGAAGCAGCGACCATGCAGGCGATTTGCAACCGGATCCTCCCCCAGGATGATCGCGACCCCGAGCGTCGCATTCCCGTCCTGAACTATCTCGACAATCGGCTCTACTCCGGAATGTCTGACGGGTACCGATACGAAGACATGCCGGCCGACGGCGATGCCTTTCGATTGGGGATCCAGGCGATCGACGAGATCAGTGTTCATCTGCATGCCAAGCGGTTCACAGAATTGGAAATGGCCCAGCAGGAGGAGGTCCTGGAGACAATCCACGACGCCCATCCCCCCGCCGGCGGCAACATCTGGAAGCGCATGCCCGTAGATCGCTTCTGGCTGCTGCTGGTCCAGGACATCGCGGCCGCCTACTATGCACACCCCTGGTCGTGGGACGAGATCGGCTTTGGCGGTCCCGCGTACCCGCGGGGATATGTGCGCCTCGAGAACGGCAAGGCGGAGCCCTGGGAGAAAGACGAGCAGCGCTACGAATGGGAACCGCCCCCTGGGGCCCGATCCGGCGGATACCGGCCGGTCGGAGGCGGTCGTCCTCACCACGCCCCACCAGGACAGTCGGGGACGCACTGATGCGCGAGCCCATCTTCGGCCGGTTCGATCCGCCTCGATCATCCGATCACCTGCTGGGGCCCGTCCAGAGATTGAAGACGCCCATGCGGCACTATCGCGAGAGCGAAGAGGTGGATGTGTGCATCGTCGGGGTCGGCTCGGCCGGTGGCGTCCTTCTCCAGAGGCTCTCGCGGGCAGGCCTACGCGTCGTCGGCATTGAGTCAGGCCCCTTCTGGGATGTCGAGCGCGACTGGGTCAGTGACGAAGCAGGCTCTCACAAGCTGTACTGGAACGACCTTCGCATCACTGCCGGCGCCAACCCCATCACACTGGGGGAAAACAACAGCGGACACGGAGTTGGTGGTGGCTCAGTCCATTGGGCCGCTTTCGCGCCTCGATTTCATCCTTCGGACTTTCACATCTATGAACTGGACGGTGTCGGCGTCGATTGGCCGTTCCGGTACGACGTCATCCGCCCTTACTACGAGATGCTGGAGCGAGAGATGCCCGTCGCGGGACCTGCTCGCTTTCCCTGGGGATACCCCCACAGCTACCCATATGGCCCGCATCCCAGTGCCGGCGTGGGTGATGTGTTGATTAAGGGGTGTACCAAGCTCGGGATTCCGGTCGTGGCCGGCGGACCGGTCGCTATTCTTTCCGGCTCCTACGGAGACCGCCAGCACTGTATCTACCGGGGATTCTGTATCCAAGGCTGCAAGGTCGGAGCGAAGCAGAGCACCCTGTACAGTCATGTGCCCGATGCCGTGGCCTGCGGAGCCGAGATCCGCGATCGTTCTATGGCCGCTCGGGTCAACCTCCGACCGGATGGCCTGGTCTCGGGCGTAACCTACTTCGACGCGGCCGGAAACGAGCGCCACCAGCGGTGCAAGCTGGTCGTAATCTCCGGGTATGCCATAGAGACGCCCCGGCTTCTCCTCAATTCAGCATCCCCGGGTCACGAGAAGGGGCTGGCAAACAGCAGTGATACCGTCGGTCGGTACCTGATGGTGCAGGCCGGAAATGTCATTCTCGGCCGTTTTCCGCAGCTCATCCGGCTCTACAAGGGGCCGCCTGCGCACGCCCTCACCGAGGAGTTCTACGAGACCGATCCACGACGAGACTTTGCCCGCGGTTTCGCCGTGCAGACGGTCGGGCCGCTGCCCATCGCATTTGCCAAGCAAATGATGGTGGCCAAGGGAGCCTGGGGCTGGGGACTCCGAAAGGTAATGATGGACTACAACCATTGGGCGACGCTCGGCCTACTTGGCGAGCTCCTCCCGTGGGCCGACAACCGGGTGACCATTGCGGAGGAGCGGGACGGTCATGGCCTGCCAGTCGCAAAGGTTACCTATGGACTTAAGGAGAACGACAAAAAGCTCATTGAGTTCGGTAAGCGGAAGGTCATGGAAATCATGTCCGCGGCGGGCGCGGAAGAAGTCGTCCAGGAGGCGCGGTACGCGCATCTTATCGGTGGAGCGCGCATGGGTGACGATCCCGACACCTCGGTTGTGGACCGATTCGGATGCAGCCACGATATTCCAAATCTCTTTTGCTGCGACGGCAGCATCCTACCGACCCAGGGGTCGGCCAACCCGGGTCTGACGATCCAATCGCTGGCGGCCCGCACAGCGAACTACATCATTGCCCAAAGCGATCGCCTGTCTCAGGGGCTTCGCGGCTTGCCTGAGGAGCCACCCATACGGCACGACCTTTCACCACCCGGAACGTATCAGAGGGGCATTCCACGCATCCCGTGGCCGGCGAGGCAGAGCTAGGCCGTGCCTGAGGGGTTGCCAGGAGGAACAAAAAAAGAAGGGCCGGCTCTCGCGAGCCGGCCCTAACTTCTATCGAGTTTTCTGCCGTCAGGCGTGCCGCATAGAGGCCGGAAGGACCGTGATCGATCCGTCCATGCCGGGATGGATCAGACAGCCGTAGTGGAACTTTCCGGCCTTGGTAAAGGTTACCCTGAAGACCGCCGGTCCCTTGGGGCCGCCCTGTAGCAGTCCGGCGTTGAGGAAACCTCCCGAATACATGCACGGCGTCGTTGAGCCGCAGCCGTTCCGACTGCTGGGGAACACCACGGCCGGATTGAAGAAATAGTGGCGCTTCCCGTTCTTTCCCTTCGACGTCAACACGAGATGATGTCGGAGCCCCTGGATGGTCTTGGCGGGTGCGAAGGTGACGGTATGGAAGAACGACGTCCATACCACCGTGTCGCCGACGTGGATCGTAAGATTCTCCGGGAAGAAGGTATCGGCAACAGCGCGTCCCGGCTCGAAGGTTCCCGCCTGGACGTGGTAGGTGCTGGTGGTTCCGGGGCGAGGATGAACCACGATCCAGCCCTTCATGGCCGGGTAGTGGATGACGCACCAGTATTCGTACCGGCCGGGCTTGGTGAACCGAACCGTCCAGGAGGTGTGACTGATCGGCCGGTATTCAGCGCTCAGAACGCCGGAGTTCGCGAACCCACCCGCGTAGACGTGTGATTTGGTGGGCCGAACCACCCGGGATGTAAGGCTGATGGTGGGCGGTCCATTCTTGTGAGGAATGGGCGTCACGAAGTTCTTTGCCAGCTTGGCAATCGTCTTCTTCGGCCCGAACGTCACCGTGTGCGGTTCCACCCGGTTGGCGTCCTTGAAGGTAACCGTGTCGCCGGCGTAGATGTTGAGCAGAGTCGGCGTGTATTCGGTATTTACGAAGTCGTCGTGCTGACCATTACCAACCAGCACGGTGTAGTGGGCCGCCGACGTCGGAGCCGCAGGCCGCGAGAAAACTCCGGCCGCCGATGCGAAGCCGGCGGTCGCCATGCCGACTACAACAACCGAGCTTACGGCCAGGATGAGAAACCGCCGGGTAAACGCGATTGGATGCATATTCACTCCTCCTTCTGAAATGGTGAAAATCCCTACAACTGGACGCACGTTCTCCCGCACCTCCTTCCGCCCGGCGCGCCAGTCCATACCTTTATAGCGTCAGACATGCCGGGAGATCATCTATAGGGTCGAATCATCAACCGGAGCGCCATCCTCGCCCGGGGCTCAGACCGGGAGTACGAGCGATTCAAGCCCGTTGTGGAACGCCGTAAGCAGCCGCGGTCCCTGCTTAGTGACCGTTACCACGTCGCAATGGCGGATTCCCCCGAAGCCCGGGATGTAAATGGCCGGCTCCAGATTGAAGGTCGAGCCGATCTGGAGAACATCGGGTGAGGCTGGGTGCAGTCGTGGTGGAAAGTCGGGACTGATGGCCGTAAAACCGACGTTGTGGCCCACCCCGTGTGTGAAGTACTGACCGAATCCCCACCTGTCGAGGACCGTTCGCGCCGCCGCGTCTACCTGCCGCGCCTCGACGCCGGCGTCTATAGCCGCCCAAGCCGCCTCCCGCGCCTCGAAGATGGCCTCGTACATGGAGCAAACTTTGTCGTTGGGGCGGCCAATGCAGTAGGTGCGGGTGATGTCGGTAAAGTAGCCGTCGATGTACGGGTTGGAGTGCACCAGGACCAGATCGCCGGACCGGAAGCGCCGGTTCCGGGTTCGTGCGAACGCTCCCCCGGCCTCCGCTGAGTTGGGCCCGGACATGCACCAGACGAAGGCCCCCGCCCGCTGGGCTGCCGGATCGGCAAGACCATCCCGCTCGCACCCTGCGCTGACGGCAGTGGCAACGTCGGGCTCCAGGGCGTCGATGGCGATGCTGCGGCGACCCAACTCATAAGCCGACTCCGCCATGGTGCAGGCCTGCTCGACCCGCCTCACTTCATCATCTGTCAGGCGCGAACGAAGCTCCGCAAGTACCGCGTCCGCCGGCTCGAGGACCGCTTCAGGGACCACTTCTGACAGAAGCGGCTTGATCACCGTTTGCATACGGTACGTGGCGCTGTATGAGGACTCCTCGTAGATGGTGCGCTGTTCCATTCCCAGCCGGCCACGAGTCAGCCCCAGGTTTTCGAGCACCTGCTTGAGCGGCGTCGCCACCATCGACTCAGGAGAAGTGAGGACTTTCAATGAACCGGGCTCGTAGGTCTCCGTCCTGGCCCAGCCGTGTTCCGCAAGCTCCGCCTCATCCTGGGGGACCAGAGTGACAACTTCACCCGACGCGCTTGCGATGGCCACTGAGGTTGCCACAACCGGCCAGTATCCGGACAGGAGCAGCACGTCCGAGGGCAGAACGCACACCACGGCGTCCAGTTGGGCAGCCCGCAAGGCCTCGAGGATGCGCGCCCGCCGCTCCGTACCGGAAGAGGAAGCAGTCATGCGACCCGGTAACGTTCGACGTCCTGCCGCTTGAGCTCCAACCCCAAGCCGGGACGGGAGCGGTCGGGATACAGCCGGCCACCCCGCGGGGTGATCACTCCATCAAAGAAGAGATGCTCAATGCGCACGTGGTCATGGAAGTACTCCAGCGGCCAGGGCCGACTGATGGAGCAGCAGACGGCGGCATGAAGCGACGGCGCACAATGCGCCGATAGATCCAGACTTCGAGACTCTGTCAATGCCGCGGCGCGCAAGAATCCGGTGATCCCGGCACAGCGCGTCGCGTCCGCCTGCAGCACATCTACCGCTCCCGCTTCCAGCATGCGCCGGAAATACCAGAGGTCGTAGCCGTACTCGCCGGCGGCGATATTCATTCCGGCAGGAGCACGATCCCGTATCAATCTCAGACCCTCCAGGTCGTCCGAGGTAACCGGCTCCTCAAACCACACCACACCAAGACGCTCAAACTCGACCGCTTGGGCCAGCGCCTGCTTTCTGGTGTACGCGCCGTTCGCATCCACGTAGAGCTGCGCGTCATCCCCAATCGCCTCACGAGCGGCTCCGACTCGTCCAACGTCGGCCTCGGGATGGGTTCCGATCTTCATCTTGACGGCCTGGATGCCGGCCTCAACCCAGCCGGCCAGCTGCTTCTGCAGCCGATCCACGGGATATGAGGTGAAGCCTCCGCTTCCGTACACCGGCACCGAATCGTTGGAAGCTCCTAGTAGGGAAAGAAGCGAAGCGTCGAGGAGCTTGGCCTTTAGGTCCCAAAGAGCACCGTCGACTGCCGAAACGGCCATCGACCCCACTCCTGGTCTGCCGAGGTTTCGGATGCTCCTCACCATGGCCAGCCACGCGGCCGGTACATCCATAGCGTTTCGCCCCTTGAGGATTGGAACGAAGAGATGCCGAATCACATCGGCGGTGGCCGTGTCCGCATAGCTGTAGCCTATCCCTGTCATGTCAGCCGCGTAGGCCTCGACGAGCACCATTGTGGTGGAATCCCACGAATACGTGCCGTCTGCCTCGGGATAGTCCGTCGGCACCGTGAACGCGGCGACTTCCACCCGGTCGATGGGAGGGCCTGTTGTTCCTGGCGCCATCTGATCGCTCATTGCCTGGCTCATTCTGTCGCTCCGTGATACGGTATGGTTCCTGCCGGTCAAGATACTCGACATGGAGAAGGCTTCAAATACGCCCTTGCCCCGCCCGTACCCCTTCGGAGTCAGCGAGTTCACAACCTGGCCGTGGTCATTCGAGCAGGATGTGGACCAGTACGGGGCCATTGGCGTTGACGCGATTGAAGTCTGCGAATTCAAGCTCGCCGGTCTGCATCCCGGGGAAGTTGCCCGCGTCATCGGCGAGCGCAGCATGGCGGTCGGCTCTGTTCAGCCCGCCGTGCGTACGCTCTTTCCAAGCCTTTCCCAGCCGGAACCCAAATCACCTCGAGATCGGATGGAGCGATTCCAGAGAACGATCGAACGACTCGCCCTGCTGGGCGATAACGTCCCCTTTGTTACCAACACCGGCAGACCGCCCTCCGGAAACATTGAAGAGCTTCTGCAGGTCGCGGCTTCCGAATATCGAAGAGCGGCGGATTTTGCAGCCCGGCACGGGGCGCGGATCGCCTTCGAGCCGCTGAACCCGACGATCATGAACGTCGAATCGGCCATCTGGACCGTCGAACAGGCGATTGAACTGATCGAGCGAGTCGACCGCGAGAGTTTCGGCCTCTGTCTGGATTATTGGAACGTTTGGCAAAATGCCGACGTCGAGGCCTGGATCCGGCAGGCGGGTTCTCGTATCTTTGTGGTTCAGGTCAGCGATTGGAGAACGCCCAGATCCTTCCAAGACCGACGCATTCCGGGAGACGGCGCCATTCCCTTGGCCGCCTTGATGCAAGCAACCCGCGAGTCGGGGTACACGGGACCGTACTCAGTGGAGATCTTCTCGGGCGACGTCCCGGACTCGCTTTGGAAGTCGGATCTGCGTGGCGTTCTCGAATCGAGTCGGAGGGGAATGGACCGGGCGTGGTTCGACGCTGAGCAATTGTCTTCGGTCCCTTAGCAAACGTTAAGGGTTTTTTCATCATCAGGCAATACACTGAACCTATAGGCACTGTAGCCTTGAGTGGGGATAGGGAGAACCGAGTTGACTTCGTTGCTCAAGAGATGGGCCATTGTGCCCGCGTTGGTAGCCATGGGCCTTATGGTGGCCGGCGGAATTCTGCTGACGGCGCCCAGGCCGCAATCCAGCGGAGTGCTCAAGCACAAGACCAGTCATCCGTCTGCGACATCTCACTCGAAGTCGCCAAGCAACAAGGGCTCGCGCCACGGCGTGCGAGGGGTACTGGCTGAGCCGGCACGGGCCGGCGGCGGTGTTGCCCCCTTCCGGTCTCCGATCAAGCACATCGTGATCATCGTTCGCGAGAATCACAGTTTCGACAACTTGTTCGGACGGTTTCCCGGAGCCGACGGAACTCAGTACGCTCATGTCGCCGCCAAGCTCATCAAGATGGGCCTCACTCCCGATCATCTTCCCCAAGACCTGGGACACGGCGGGAACTCGGCACTGAACGCCGTCGACGGCGGCAGGATGGACAAGTTCTATCAAGTGGTCAACGCCATCCAAAACGGTAAGGACATGGCCGACTCTCAGTACGATGCGGCGGAGATTCCCGACTATTGGGCGTATGCGCGCCACTTCGCGCTGGCGGACCACTTTTTCTCCACCGTGCTGGGCTCGAGCTTCCCCAATCATCTCGTCACCATCGCGGGATCGGCCTTCAACACCATCGACAACCCGGTCATGAAACGGACCGTCTTCAGATCCTGGGGGTGTGACGCCGCCCGAAGCACCAAGGTCGAGACCTACGTCAACGGCAAGACCGGGTGGACGGTTCCCTGCTGGAACAAGAAGACCATCGCCGACGAGGCCAATCGGGCTCACTTGAGCTGGAAGTACTATGCTCCCGCGCCCGGAACCTTCGGCTACATCTGGTCCACCTACGACGAGATCCGGCATATCCGCTACTCGAACCAATGGAAGACCAACGTCCCACTCCCGACGCAGTTCCATGAAGACGTCGCGCATCACAAGCTGCCGAGCGTGAGCTGGCTTACCGCGGATCTGGCGAAGAGCGATCATCCTCCAGCCAGCATGTGTGTCGGGCAGAACTGGGTCGCCAAGCAGATCAACGCCGTCATGCGGTCTCCCTACTGGAAGAGCACCGCCATCGTGCTCACATGGGATGACTTCGGGGGCTTTTATGATCATGTTCCGACGCCGCAGCACACCAACTATCTCTTTGGTCCGCGGGTTCCGACAATCGTAATTTCTCCTTACGCCAAGCAGCACACCATAGACCATACGCAGTACGACTTCCGTTCAGTTCTCAAGTTTGTTGAGGACACCTTCAAGCTTCCGCACCTGACGACCTACGATCGATCGGTGCACAGCCTGTCGCACATGTTTAACTTCCATCAGCGCGCGGCCAAGCCATTGCTCCTGCCCAGACTGCAGTGTGGGGCAGACGGGCCGGTCCAGGCCCCCGGGAACGGTACCGGCTACTAGCCTGTAGCTAGCGGAAAGTCACCGGAAGGCTCACGGAACCGCTCTGGGTGTGTCCTAGGGTGCGGTAGACCAGCAGCATGCGGTAAATACCGAACATCGGCAATCTTAGCCTTCCGGCAAAGTGCCCGCCGGAGAACCGTGTCACCGAGTGATCAGGCGCCATGTGCATGCCGGGCATACTCAAACCCACGAGAACCGCGCCCGATCGTTGGGTGCGGCCATGTCGAAGCACAGTCAGCTGGATGGAGTTGGGACGATTCTGGTATGGAAGCGAGGGATACAGCCGGCCACTGACCTGAAAACCTCCGTGCAGGCGAGCGGCAAAGTGAGTAGCGTGCGCAACGAGCTGAATTGGCGTGGGCGACGCAGTGGGCGGCTTGGATGAGCCGGCCGTGCTACACGCGGTGAATGCCGGCGCCAGCGACAGGACCAGGGCGAGAGTCAGCGGCGAGGTCGCGATGGACTTAGATGGGCTCATCGGGGCTCTGCTCATCGTTGCGCAGGGCCTCGATGAAAGAGCTTTTGAACAGGGTGTCCTCGAGCGACCCGAGAACACGGCGATTTGCCCGGGTAATCTTGTCGAGGATGCGCTGACCCTCCGATGTAAGAGAAACCAACGCCCGGCGCCGATCGACGGTGTCGTGCTTGCGCTCGATCAACCCGCGTTTCAGGGAACGCTCAACCAGTAGCGATGCGCTGTGGTGACGAATCTGCATCCGTTCCGCAATGTCCCCAATCGTGACCTGCGGATAGGCAGGATGGCCACGAACCATGAGAAGCAGCATGTGCTGCTGCGGTGTGATGCCCGAGCCTCGTGCGTGGAGCTCGGAGAAACGAAAGAAGCGCCGGAGCGCGTAACGGAAGTCGGCCTGGTCACGATAGTCGGCTTCACGCAGTGAGGTTTGGCGGCGCGAGGTGGCGCGAGTCATCGATTTGCTCCTCCGGCCGAGCGTCTCGAGTAGACGAACAGTCACTTCGATGCTAGCCTGCTCGGCGGACGCTGCGTCACTAGCATGGAGTTGACATGAGTCCGACAGGGTGGGGCAAGGCCCGGATCGGCACATCCGGCTGGATCTACAAACACTGGAAACAGCTCTTCTACCCTCCGAACGTGGCCCAACGTCAGTGGCTCGACGTGTATGCGGACACGTTCGACACGGTGGAAATCAACTTCACCTTCTACCGGCTGCCCACAGCTCAGACATTCGCTTCCTGGAACCAGAGGGCGCGTCCCGGGTTCGACTTCGCCCTCAAGGGCAGCCGGTATGTGACTCACCTGAAGCAGCTCCATGATGCCGAACCTCACGTGAAACTCTTCTTCGATCGGGCTGCTTCCCTCCGGCAGCATACGGGTCCCATCCTCTGGCAGTTGCCGCCCAGGCTGTCGCGAGACGACGATCGCCTGGCCGCCTTTCTCGATGTCCTACCCAAGGACTACGATCATGCCCTGGAGTTTCGCCATGACAGTTGGTTCGTGGAGCCGGTCAGGTGCTTGCTGCGGGAGCGCAACGTCGCCCTATGTGTCGCCGATAGCGTCAAGCGACCCGGAACGCTCGAGCTGACGACGAAGTGGACGTACATCCGTTTTCACCAGGGCCAGGACCGCGGTTCGTATACCGAGGAACAGCTCCGGCACTGGTCGCGGGAAATCGAGCGAGTGCTGGCTACGGGGATCAATGTGTGGATCTACTTCAACAACGATCCGGAGGGGCACGCGATCTTCAATGCCCGCCGGCTCATGAGCTATCTCGACGTTCGGCCATACGATAGGTCCCCGGCTGCCCCGTGACCGGCAACCGGAGGCAGGAGCGCCCACCGGCTGGCGGCCCGAATAGCAACGCCGGAGCCAGCGTCTATACTGCCATGGTCGTCCCCACCCGCGAGCCGTTCGTGGCCGCTGCGAAGGAGGCGGATAACTGTCTGAAGAGACGCCGGCTCATACCGGGCCGGCCCCGGTTCTGGCCGTGCGCCGAGAAACCCAGCCCGATGAGACGCGAGTGGCATTGGTTCCCGACGATGTGCCACGCCTGACCAAGATTGGAGTCTCCGTACGGGTCGAGGTAGGCGCGGGCTTCCAAGCGAACTTTCCTGACGACGCGTACTCATCGGCGGGAGCAAATATCGTGCCCGCATCCCAGCTCGCGCAAACTACCGCAATCGCGGTGGTCGCCCGACCTCCTTCTGAGTCGGAGATTCAAGCGCTCCCCGAAGCTTCCATCCTCATCGGCTTCCTCGATCCTCTTCGGAATCGGGAGCTGCTCGCACAGCTGGCCAATCACCGGGTGACCTCATTCGCCCTCGAGTCAATTCCGCGCATTACCCGCGCTCAGTCCATGGACGCGCTCTCGTCCATGAGCACCATCGCCGGCTACCGGGCGGTTCTGCTGGCGGCTGAGGCATCCAAACGCATGTTCCCCATGCTGATTACGGCCGCCGGCACCCAGCCTCCCTGTCGGGTGCTGGTGCTGGGGGCCGGCGTCGCCGGTCTCCAAGCGCTGGCGACGGCCAAACGGCTGGGAGCGATGACCTTCGGCTTCGATACCCGACCCGAGGTGCGGGAGCAGGTGCAGAGCGTGGGGGCTACGTTCGTCGAGATGCCGCCGGAGCTTCAGGTCGAAGGCACCGAGGGAGGATACGCCCGCGATGTAGGCGAGGAGTTCCTGCGGCGTGAGCAGGAGGCGATCGGAGAGCACCTCGCGACGGTGGACGCGATCATCACCACGGCGCTGATTCCCGGAAAGCCTGCCCCAATTCTCATCAGTGAGGAAATGATCCAGCGCATGAAGCCGGGCGCCGTCATCGTCGACCTGGCGGCGGAGCAGGGCGGCAATTGCGAGCTGACCAAAGCCGGCGAGACCGTGGTTGCCCATGGAGTAACGATCGTGGGTCCGCGCAACCTACCGGCCCAGGCCGCCACCCAAGCCAGCCAGATGCTGTCTCGAAACGTAAGCAGCTTCGTGTCGTTGCTGGTTCAGGAGGGAAATCTGCACCTGGACTTCGACGACGAGATTATCCAAGGCGCCTGCGTGACTCACGACGGACAGATCCTCAAGTAGCGGAATGAAGTCATGAACAGCTCGATCATTCTCGGCGCCTACGTCTTTGTGCTCGCCATTCTGGTGGGATTCGAAGTCATCGCCCGCGTGCCTTCAATGCTGCATACCCCGCTGATGTCGGGCACCAACGCCATCCACGGAGTGGTCCTGGTGGGCGCCATCCTCGTGGCATTCCAGGCCCGCAACCCGGCAACCGACGTACTGGCCTTTGTTGCCGTTGTCCTCGGCAGCCTTAATGTATTCGGTGGCTTCGTCGTCACCGATCGTATGCTCCAGATGTTCAAGCCCAGGAGCCAGCGGAAAGAGTGAACACCGCCATCGGCATTGCCTATCTCATCGCGGCGGTGGTGTTCATCTTTGGCCTTCGCCAGCTTGGATCACCAGTCACGGCGCGTCTTGGCAATCGAGTGGCGGCGGCAGGGATGACGCTGGCAGTGGTCGCCACCTTGGTCTCGCCCGCCGGCTCCGGTGTTCTGCCTTCAGGCATTCATCCGCACGCCGTCAACTGGATCATCATCTTCCTGGGCATGGCCCTCGGAGGAACGGCCGGCGTCATCAGCGCCCGGCGGGTCCTGATGACCGCCATGCCGCAAATGGTGGCCATCTTTAACGGCATGGGAGGCGGCGCTGCGGCCGCCGTGTCGGCCCTCGAGCTGGTCCACCTTACAGAGGCGCACCTCCGGGGAGGAAGCGGCGGTCAGCTCGCGACCATCATGCTGGGCTCGGCCATCGGCTGCGTTTCCTTCGCCGGTAGTATGGTGGCCTTCGCCAAGCTGCAGGAAATCGTGGGCGGGGGCGCGATCCGGCTTCCGTTTCAGCAGTTCATCGTGGCTACATTGGTCATCGCGATTGTGGTCCTGGGGGTTCTGGCAGCGGCCGTTACGAGCAGCTACGCGATCTTCGCTCTGCTCATCCTGGCGGCCATTCTGCTGGGCCTGCTCTTGGTCATCCCTATCGGCGGCGCCGATATGCCCGTCGTCATTTCACTGATGAACTCTCTCACCGGCCTTGCCGCGGCCCTCACGGGCTTCGTGCTCTCCAACGAGCTGCTTATCGTTTCCGGCGCCTTGGTCGGCGCTTCCGGAACGCTCCTGACCCAACTGATGGCCAAGGCCATGAACCGGCCGTTGACCAATGTGCTCTTCGGTGCATTTGGCGCCGCTCCCTCAGGTGGAGGAGCCGCCCTGGCCGCCTCCGGCACAGTGAGAGAGATATCGGTGGACGACGCGGCGACCCTCATGATCTACGCCGACCAGGTCATCGTTGTCCCAGGCTACGGACTGGCGGTTGCCCAGGCGCAGCACCAGGTGCACGAGCTGGGTGAGCTCTTGGAGAAGCGCGACGTCAGTGTGAAATATGCCATTCATCCCGTCGCCGGTCGGATGCCGGGCCACATGAACGTGCTGCTGGCCGAGGCCGACGTTGCCTATTCGCAGCTCTTCGATATGGACCAGATCAATGGCGAATTCGCTCACAGCGAGGTGGCCTTGGTGGTGGGAGCCAACGACGTGACCAATCCCGCCGCCCGCACCGACCGCAGCAGTCCCATCTACGGCATGCCCATTCTGAATGTGGATCAGGCCCGAAACATCATCGTTCTGAAGCGCAGCATGCGTCCGGGCTTCGCGGGAATCGACAATCCGCTGTACCTTGACCCCAAGACAGCCATGCTGTTTGGCGACGCCAAGGACTCACTCACGCGCCTCGTCAACAGTGTGAAGGCGGCTCCCTAGGGCTCCGCCTCCTCACGGGAGAAGGCTGGCCAACCCAGTGAGCCACGCACGGGCAGTTCCCGTGCACGTGCCCAAAAGCGGCGGCATCCGAAGCGCTCGAGCTTTGGTCACCTGCCCGATGTTTGTGAACCAAGAAGCGGCATAGGTTCAGATAGACGGGTACAGACTACCCGGTGACCATGAGGACGCGGGGAGGCTGCCCTCTGAGCACTCTGCCGTTCGAGAAGCCGCTCACCAGGGTCGACTCAGTCATCGACTCTCTTCAGCGTGCGCGTAACGAGCTTGGCGATGCCCTTTCCACGATGGCCAACAACCCGACGATGGTCGAACGGGCCGCCGATTTGGTTGCGGAAACGCTCGACCGCGGCAACAGGGTCTTTACGGCCGGTAACGGCGGCAGCGCCGCCGAGGCGCAGCACTTCGCGGCAGAGCTGGTGGGCCGGTTCCGTTTCGAGCGAGAGCCATATGCCGCCATTGCCCTCACTGCCGACTCCACCGTCCTGACGGCGCTGGCCAACGACTATGGCTACCAGGAAGTCTTTGCCCGTCAACTCGCAGCACAGGGGCGGCCGGGTGACCTGCTTGTCCTCTTCTCTACCAGCGGTCAGTCACGGAACCTGCTGGTCGCCGCAGAGAGTGCCCGGAGGATGGACATACGGACCATCGGCATTCTTGGCACACCCTTTTGCGCTCTTGGAGATCATTGCGACCTGGTTGTTGCGGCCGGCAGTGTCGACACGTGTCGCATCCAGGAGATCCATGCCGTGATCACCCATGTGGTGTGTGAGGTGGTTGAGGCGCAGCTGACTGAATCGACAAGGAGCGCCGGCACGTGAGCGGGCGATGGCGAGCGGTTTTTCTGGATCGGGACGGCACCTTGGTCCGGCCGCGCCACTACCCGTCGCGACCGGACGAACTACAGATCTACCCCGGCATTCCTGCTGAGTTGCGCCTGCTCCAGAATGCCGGGTTCCGGCTGGTGCTCATCACCAATCAGTCGGGGATCGCCCGAGGGCTGTTCAGCCCTGAGGATCTCGACCGAATGCATGCATCGCTTGGTAAGAGGTTAGCCGACGAAGGGGTGACCCTGGCAGGAATCTACTTCTGCCCTCATCATCCTGATGGCGTTGTCCCCGGCCTCGCTCGCCACTGCGGTTGCCGGAAGCCGGAGCCCGGCATGCTCCTGCAGGCGGCCAGCGACCTCTCCCTAGACCTAGACATTTCCTGGCTGATTGGAGACATCCTCGATGATGTCGAAGCCGGCAATCGGGTCGGCTGCCGGACGGTTTTGGTGGATCTGGGAACGGAGTCGAAGTCCATGGTCAACGACCGGAGGCCCGAGTTCGTGGCGCGAGATACCCTCCACGGACTTCGCTTGATCCGATTTTGTGAAGGGCTTGGGCCGCAGACAGAGCTGCAATATCAACCGAGCCGCTGGTCGCAACGTGAAGTTCCGGTAGGAGCGGCCGGTGGCTGACCTGCTCGACTACGTCCGGTCGTTCAAAGATCTCCGGGTTCTCGTCTTGGGCGACGCGATGCTTGACACCTATTTGGAGGGATCGGCGCAGCGCCTCTGCAGTGAAGGTCCTGTACCCGTAGTTCAGCGATCTGGGTCGCAGAGCAGCCCGGGGGGCGCGGGCAACACCGCCGCCAATCTCCGTGCCATGGGCGCGGACGTGCACTTTCCCTTCATCCGCGGAAACGACCAGCCCGGCCAAACGATGGAGTCTCTTCTTCATCGATGTGGCATCTCATGCAGCCACCGAGTAATCGACACCACCGCGCCAACCATCCACAAGCTGCGCATCCTTGCCAATGGTCAATACGTTGTCAGGTTCGACGAAGGCGAGCGGGACCAATGGTCTGTCGAGTCACAAAGGGTGATGCTGGATGCGGTAGACAATCTCTACGGATCGGTGGATCTTGTGGTCATCTCCGACTACGGATATGGAACCGTAAGCGATGCGCTCGTCCAGCGTCTCGGCCGCGCTCGGTCCACCAGACCCAAGCCCCTGTTCGTCGATTCCAAGGATATTCGGCGCTGCCGTTCCATCGGCGCCACGGTGATGACACCCAACCATCTCGAGGCGTTCACCGCGGTCGAGCGACGAGCACCGGATCACGAGCGAATCGCCGATGAGACGGTCGAAATGATCGGGCGACGGATGCTGGCCCTCGTGGACGCCGAGGCCGTAGCCATCACGCGGGCGGCAGACGGCGTTACGGTGGTGGAGCGCACGGGGCAAATCGCCCACATCCCGGCAGGTCCGGTTGTGGATCCCCACGATGTGGGGGCCGGCGACTCATTTCTTGCCGCCCTGGCGCTCAGCGTAGCGGTCGGGGCCCCCGTTCGAAGTGGCGCCCGGATCGCGATTGAAGCTGCCCGTCTGGCTGTTCGTCAGTCAGGGACGGCGGTCGTCAGCCAGCAGGAGCTCCTTCAGCAGACCAGCCTCAGCGACCGGCACCGGCAACCGCGTTTGGAAGAGTTGATCCCAGTATTGGATCGCGAACGGGCTCTCGGCAAGACGATTGTCTTCACCAACGGGGTATTCGACATCCTTCACGCGGGGCACGTCGAATTTCTCCGCGCAGCCAAAGCTTTGGGAGACATCCTAGTCGTCGGCGTCAACTCGGATGCTAGTGTGCGACGTCTGAAAGGCCGCAACCGCCCCATCAATGCAGAGCACCATCGGGCCGCTCTTCTCGCGGCTCTCGAGACCGTCGATCATGTCATCGTGTTCGACGAGGATGAACCATCCGATATCATCCGAACCCTCCGACCGCATGTGCATGCGAAGGGAGGCGACTACGAGGGCCGGCTCCTTCCGGAAGCGCAAGCGGTCGAGGACATCGGGGGGCGCGTTTACATCGTCCCACTCTCCGGGACAATCAGCACCACAGCGGTGATCGAGCGGATACTTTCGCTGGGCACAGAACCGGCAACGCCACGGGAACCCGCCGAGATGAGGGCCTAATTGGATCCGGCATGGGTGGGGCTGAGCCGCGTTCTCTTGGTGCGCCTCGACAATCTCGGCGATGTGCTCGTAACGACACCGGCCATTCGAGCTGTTCGACATTCGCTTCCGCAAGCCCACCTGACCCTTCTGTGCAGTCCCGTCGGGGCCCAGGTTGGGCGCCTCAATCCCGACATCGACGAGGTGATCGAGTACCAGGCTCCATGGATGGATCCGTGGAGCCAGCTGGAATGCGATCCGGCCAGAGAGCTGCACCTGGTTGAGGAGCTGAGGTCGGCCGGATTCGACGCCGCGATCATCTTCACGTCCTTCCGTCAGAGCTGCGTCGCCGCCGCCTATCTCTGCTACCTCGCGGGCATCCCTCTTCGTCTGGGCGCATCCGTTGAAGGGCCCGGCTCGCTGCTCACGACGAGAGTGAAACACGACGGCGACTACACGGGCGAGTTTCCACATGAGGTGATGCGGAGCATTGAGCTCGTCGCATCGGTAGGAATGCAAACTGACGACCTGCATTTGCGGCTCCGTGTCCCGGAAATCGCGCATCATCGCTCGGCGACGATCCTCTCCGCCCATGCTGCCGGCGGGCCGCGCATCGTCGTTCATCCCGGGTGCTCGATGCCGGCTCGCACCTATCCAACGGAAGGATTCGGCGCCATTGTCGACCGCTTGATTTGCGATTTCAACGCGACCGTCTTTCTCACGGGCACCGAGTCGGAGGCGCCTCTGGTAAGAACGATTCAAGACTCCTTGAAGAGTACTCGCCGCTCCCGTACGGTCTCCCTTACTGGAACGATTGACTTCGCAACCATGTGTGGCCTCATCGAGGCCTGCGATCTGACGATTTGCAGCAACACCGGCCCCGCGCACGTGAGCGCTGCGGTGGGCACCCCGGTCGTGACCCTCTTTGCGCTCACCAATCCTCCCCATCAGTGGTCTCCATGGATGGTGCCGTTCCGGCAGTTGTTCCAGGACGTCTCATGCCGCATCTGTTACCGGCGCGTCTGTCCATACCATCAGGAATGTCTGACTCTGGTGCCGATCGACGAGATCGTCACGGCCGCAGGGGAGCTCTTGAACGAGTCGGGAACCGAACGCGGGGCTCCAGAGGCCGTGCTTGGAGCCGCGTACGAACGGAGAGCGGTATGCCGCGCCTGAATGTTCTTATCTGGCACATTCACGGCAGCTACCTCAATGCGCTCGCCCGAGTCGACCACAACTGGTATCTCCCGACAAAGCCGGACCGTCCTGAAGGCTATTTGGGACGAGGAACCACCTTTGACCTGCCACAGACCGTTCGGGAGGTGCCGGCGGAAGAGGTTCGCCATCTGGACCTGGATCTCGTCATCTTCCAAACTCCCCGCAACCTCTTCCATGACCAGTTCGAGATTCTTTCGTCTCATCAGCAGGAGCTGCCCTCCATCTACCTGGAGCACAACACCCCGAAGCCGGACGCGGTGCACACGTTGCATCCCGCGGTGGACCGTGATCGGGCGCTCCCACGGCGGCCGGACGTGCTGGTGCACGTAACCCACTTCAACGACATCATGTGGGACTCGGGGGATCTTCCAACCACGGTCATCGAGCACAGCGTCGCCATTGACCCGAGAGCCAGGTATACGGGGGACCTAGCCCGTGGCATCGTGGTGGCCAATGGTATGGAGCGGCGACCACGGATTTCCGGATTCGATCTCTTCCTCAAGTTGCGAGAACAGGTGCCACTGGACATAGCGGGCATGGGCACCGAGTCGCTGGGGGGGCTGGGCGACGTTCCATATCGCCATCTCCATCGCCTAGTGGCACGCTACCGATTCCTGTTCAGCCCCATGCGCTACACAAGCCTTCCGCTCGCGGTCATAGAAGGCCTGACCATCGGCATGCCTGTTGTGGCTCTCGCTACGACTGAGCTACCGATGGTTATCGACCATGGAGAGACAGGATTCGTCTCCTGCGATGTCGCCGTTCTCAGGGAGTCGATGGAAAGACTCCTGGACGATCCCGGTCTTGCAGGACGCATTGGCGCGAACGGACGACGCCTGGCTCAGGAGCGCTTCGGCATAGCTCGATTCACCCGTGATTGGGAGGCCGTCATGGATCGAGCCAGAGGTGCAGACCCAGCCGTCAGCCGGTTGGACGAGAGGAGCCCCTTAAGTGTTGCCTGACTCCAGACCACGCGTGGCCATGATCAGTGAACATGCCTCACCCCTAGCGGTCCTGGGAAGCACGGATGCCGGGGGGCAGAACGTGTACGTCGATCAGGTCGGCCGCAATCTGGCCCGTTTGGGCTGCCGCGTCGACGTGTTTTCTCGCCTGGACGACCACGTTCAGGAGCCCGTTGTCCAGATGGAGCCTGGGGTGCGGGCGGTCGGCATTGAAGCGGGCCCACCCTCGTTTCTCCCCAAGGACGACCTGTGGCCGTTGATGCCTGCCTTTCTCGATGGTATTCGCCGGTTCGCGGCCCAAGAAGGCTGCGTATACGATGTGATCCACGGCAACTTCTGGATGTCAGGATGGGTCACTGTACAGCTCGCATCGCAGCTGCGGATCCCGAAGGTTCAGATCTTTCATGCTCTGGGACTTACCAAACGGCGCCACCAGGGCCACGCCGACTCCAGTCCGCGGGATCGCATAGCCGTCGAGCGTTCCATCGTTCGAAACGTTGATCGAATGATCGCCCAATGTCCATCAGAACGTGATGAACTGATCCATGACTACGACGCCGACATCGATCACATTACCATCATCCCTTCGGCCGTGGATACGTCGCGCTTCCGTCCGCTCGACCGCGCCGGAGCCCGCCGCAGTCTGGGACTCCCCTCTGAAGCAGCGATTATCGGGTACATCGGGCGTATGCAGCCGCGCAAGGATGTGGGCAACATTCTGCGCGCGACCGCGCTGCTACGGGCGACCACCACGGCGGATCCGATGGTGATCGTGGTGGGCGGAGAGTCTTCCGAGCCGGATCCGGTTCTCACGCCCGAGATCGGCCGCTTGCAAGACCTCGCGTCGGAACTCGGCATACAGCATCTGGTCCACTTCTATGGAAAGCGTCAACCGGATGACTTGCCGTTGTTTTACGCGGCCGCCGACGTTATCGTGTCTACCCCTTGGTATGAGCCGTTCGGGCTAACACCTCTGGAGGCAATGGCGTGCGGACGGCCATTCATAGGATCCCACGTGGGTGGCATCCCCTTCACGATTCGAGACGGCGAAACCGGGCTGTTGGTTCCGCCGAAGGAGCCGACGGCGCTGTCCGAGGCGCTCCGCGTCGTGCTTGAGTGCCCAGAGAGTGCTGCCCGCATGGGGCACTTGGGGCGTCGTCGTGTCGAACGAGAGTTCACGTGGTCGACGACCGCCACTCGAACCCTCAATCTCTACATGGAGGTCATCGAGAGTTATGAGAGGAAGCAAATCATGGAGATTGGGGCACGGGCGGGAGCCGGAGCCCCACCCGTCCTGCTGGATGCGCTTCCCAGTCGAGGCGTCGGCATCGGCATTCCACATCGTGATCCCGATACGGACGCCGCTTGATCGACCTTTCTGAAAAGGTCGTGCTCATTACGGGTGCCGGCAGCGGGCTGGGCGCAGCGATCGCCCGAGCATTCGGCTCACACGGCAGCCGCGTGGTGTGCCTAGACATTCGCAGAGAGGCGGCGGAAGAGGTGGCTTCCAGCCTGCGCTCGGATGGAGTCGCGGCCATAGCCCTGGAGTGCAACGTGGCGGAGGAACATTCTGTAGCCGCCTGCGTCGACCGGGCGTTAGAGGAGCATGGCAGCGTTGATATCGCGGTGAGCTGTGCTGCCATCGATCACACATTGGCAGTTGCAGAGATGAGCGTGGAACAGTGGGATGCCGTGATCGGGGTGAACCTACGAGGTCCCTTCTTAGTGAGCCGCGCAGTGCTTCCAACCATGCGAGCCAGGGGCTATGGACACATCGTCAACATCGCCTCCACCGCGGCGACCCGCGCGTGGGCCAACGCCTCCGCCTACCATGCATCCAAGTGGGGCCTCGTGGGGTTCAGTCGAGGCTTGGGTGTCGAGGGTCGAGAGCACGGAATTCGAGTGACCACCGTCATTCCAGGTGGAATGCGAACACACTTCTTCGATCGGTTTGAGGAGTTAGGGATACCCATGCCCCTCGAGGAGAATCTTCAGGATCCCGCCAATGTGGCCGAAGTCGTGATCACAGCCTGCCGTCTCCCGCGTGACTCGGCACTTCAGGAGGTCATCGTCACACCGGTCACGGAGACGAGCTGGCCGTGATCGACCAGCGCAACCAGTGACCGAGGGTGACCGGCTTAGCTGAGGCGACGAGGCGCTCTTACGGAGGCACGCCGATTGCACCACAATGGTGAATTTCGAAGCAAGAAGGGGGAAACCATGAGTGACCTCGCCGGACTGAGGGTCGCGATGATCGCGACCGACGGGGTGGAGCAACCAGAGCTCACAGAGCCCAAGCGCGCGCTCGAGGAGGCAGGCGCGACGGTGGATGTGATCGCTCCTAAATCAGGCAGCATCCAGGCGTTTCATCACCATGACAAGGGTGACATGATCGAGGTCGACCGGACCCTGGATGAGGCGCGGCCGGAAGACTACGGCGCTGTCGTACTGCCCGGCGGAGCGCTCAACGCCGATGCCATACGACGCGTGCCCGCGCTCCAGCAGTTCCTGGTCCAGATGGATCGAAGCGGCAAGCCCCTCGCAGCCATATGCCATGCACCCTGGGAGTTGATCTCGGCCAACATCGCCCGGGGTCGTACCCTTACGAGCTACTTCACCATCCAAGACGACATTCGGAACGCCGGCGCAAACTGGGTGGATGAGGAAGTTGTGGTCGACGGCAACCTGGTGACCAGCCGCAAGCCTGATGACATCCCAGCATTCAACCGGGAAATGGTCAAGCTCTTCTCAGGGGCTGCCGTACCAGCCTAGCCGGCCTAGCCCACCTAGCCAGGGCGGGCTGTACGCCCTGTTTCGGCTTGCACCAGGATGGAGAGCATGGCGTTCTCCTCCGGGTGCAAGCCATCCGGTGCTTGCGCCTGATATCCGGATACCCATGCCGCCGGCAGCCAGCCCTCCTCGTACGCGCGAATAATGTCGGGATGCACGTAGCTCGCCCGGCAGACCGTCTTCGTGTTCCCGAGGCGCTTGGCCGCATACTCCACGGCGGCATTCACGTTACGCGTACGCTGCCGGTCTGACTCCACAGAGCCCATAGCCGCGAGGGCCTCCGCAACCAATACCCCGGCGGTCCAGGTGCGAAAGTCTTTGGCCGTAAAATCTTGTCCACTCACCTCTCGGATGTAGAGGTTCACATCCGAGGAATCGAGGGCAATGAGGGCGCCGTCGCCAGAGCGATATCGAAAGATGTCCTGACCCGGAAGTTCCTGCAACCTCCTGATGGTTGCCGCAACGCGGCGATCCTTGATGCTGAGCGAGATATCCTTACCGCCCTTGCCTCGGAAGTGGAAACGCAGCGTACTGCCCCGGACGTCCACATGCTCCGTGCGAAGGGTCGTGAGGCCGAACGAACCATTGGCAACCATGTACTCAGAGTTTCCTACCCGGATCGCGGTCTCATCGAGTAACCGCACGATCGTAGCGAGGACCCGCTCGCGGGACATGCCTGGCCTGCCGGCATCGGCGTTGACCCGGGCTCGGATGTCCGGCAGCGCCGCCCCGAAAACGAGCATCCGGTGATACTTGGTCTCGTCCCGAATACGCCGCCACTCCGGGTGGTAGATGTATTGCTTGCGTCCTCGCGAATCTCTCCCGGTCGCCTGGATGTGGGCGTTGGCGGAGGTCGCAATCCAAACCTCCATCCAAGCCGGAGGGATAGCCATGGATCGAATGCGGCGTAGGACGTCGCTGTCTGTAACCGGTGCGCCGGCAGGATCGAGGTAACGGAATCCTCGTCCGAACCGTTGTCGCCGTATCCCTGGTGCGGCATCCGTCACATAGCGAAGGCCGGCCGCTTTCGCCGTGGCCACGGCCTCCTCGGGACGCCCAATCCTTGGCAGTTGGTCAGCGTGAATCTCAGTTGTTCGCGCCTGGGGAGCAGCCGACAGGCTCATGACGTAGCAGACAAGTCTGGCTCTCTTCGTTACAAATGCGCCAGACCAACGCAATGAGCGTGCCAGGACGCGGTCGGACCCGCGATTGGAAATGGGACCTGGATGTGCCGGCTATTGCCCGATAACGGCTGCCTGAACCGAGTAGATCGGCGGGAGGAAGTCGGTTACCATCTGCCAGCTCTCACCTCGATCATTGCTTGCAAACAATTGTCCGGTGTTCGTGCCCACGTAGACACCACAGGGATCGAGACGATCACTACACATCCCATGCCGAAGCACCCCAAGTCGCACCTGCTCGCCGGCGGGCAGGCCCGTACTCTTCCGCTCCCAGGTGTCGCCCGCGTTCTCACTACGGTATACGACGAACCGGTCCGGGAAGTTGCAGCGGGGCTCGGGGTCTTCCGCGATCACGAAGATGGTTTCAGGGTTGTGGTAGTCGAGCGCGATGGGGAAGCCGAACTCGGAGGGCAGACCCTCGGTGACTTCCTCCCAATCTTTGGCGCCGTTCTTGGTTCGATAGACGCCGCAGTGGTTCTGCTGATAGAGAACGTCGGGGTTATCGGGATGCTGAATTAGTCGGTGAATGCACTGACCATATTCGACGTATGGGTCCGGAAGGAATCCGGCCCGCGTGTTCCTGTTGGCAAACTCCCAAGACTGTCCTCCATCATCGGTGCGGATACAGCCGACCGCCGAGATGCCAACCCACATGCGTGACGAGTTGGTCGGATCCGCCACGATCGAGTGGAGACACAGGCCGCCGGCTCCTGGCCCCCAACGCTCGCGCGTTGGATGGGACTCGAGCCCCTGGTTCATCTCCCAGGTAACGCCCCGGTCCTCGCTCCGCCACAGGCTCCCGGGATCGACACCCGCGTAAACGACCTCAGGCTCGCTGTCACGCCCAGGCTGAACAATCCAGATGTTGGCCAGGGTACGGCCTGACTCCTCGGAAAACTGAATGCCCTTCTCCGGTTCTTTCCATGTTTCTCCGAAGTCGTCGCTATACCGAAGAAAGGATCCAAAGAAGCTTCCGTTATCCGCGGCGAAGATCCGAGGCGACGAGCGCTGATCCAGGCTGGCGAAGAAGACTCGGGAGGGCAGCAGGGTCGAGCGATCGATTGACCAGGACCTTCGGTCTTTGGAACTGAGCAGGAAAAGCCCCCGCTTAGTGCCGACCAATAAGATCACCGTTCCATCGGCATATCCGTTACTTGTCACCTGCTCTCCTCCGGGGTTCTGGAATCTGTGTAGGTTTGCGCTCCTCCGGCCACCGAGTGGATGATGTGAACCACATCCCCAGACCTCAACCGGCTGTCGAGACCATCCAGATAACGGACGTTCTCGCTGCCGACAAAGACGTTGACGAATGGCCGCAGCTCGCCCGTCTCCTGGCAGAAACGAAACTTCATACCGGGAAATCGGCTATCCAGCTCGTTCAACATCTCTCGGACGGTCGTGGCGTTCGATGTCACCGACCTGACGCCGCCGGCCTCCTGGCGAAGCTGATGCGGAAGGACAACCGTGACCGAGTCCACGAGCTACGAGATCCCCTTTCCTGCGTTGGATAGGGCGAAGTTGCAGTGACATTGTACCCGCCAGGCCCGCACCTGCTGCCCTTTTACGGACGATGCAATCCCCGGCCGCGCTCAACCATTGCGGCTAGTACCACCGTCTGATTCAGTTAGTACCTCCCGGCTGATGATCGGCGGCCCGGTCTCGGTTAGGATGACCCCGCGTGGGACTTCGTCCCCACCAAAATCGGAGCGCTCAACTCTGGACGCCCTTGGATACACCGTTTGAAACCCCCAGGACTGTGAGCAGAATAGCCAACCCACCGCTCGGTCACGTCACGGCCGGCAGCGGCGGGCCGACGTCGTCTGCGGGGCGCAATGGTGTGGGCGCTCCGGTGAGTGAGACCCGCCGGCTCAGGCTGCTTCACGAGATTGCGGGCGTTCTCTCGTCCACGCTTGACCTCCGCAGCCTGTACGACACCATCTACGACCAGATCAGCCGCGTCATGGACACTTCCATGTTCTTCGTCGCCCTGGCGCCTTCGCGTGGGTCCACCGTCACGATTCCGTATGTGCGCGAATTCGGGCACTTGACCCTCGACATCGAGGCGCCCGAAGCCCACAGTGTCACCACTCATGTTTTTGAGCGCGGGCGAACGCTCCTCTTCCACACAGCGGAGCAATACGAGCAGTTCGCCGAGAACAATGGCCTGCCGATCATCATCATGGGCGATGAAAGCCGCGGCCCATCCGAGGCGATGATCTATGCTCCCCTCAATACCGGGAGCCGAACGATCGGCACGCTGTCGGTCCAGAGCACGAGGCGGTACGCGTACACAAAGGACGATGTTGAAACACTGAACGTCATCGCCACGCAGGCGGCCATCGCCATTCAGAACGCCCGGCTCTTCGCCGAAAGTCAGGCCTCGGCTCATCGGCGCCAGGCCCTCCTCCGCGTAGCGGAGACCGTCAATTCGGCACTCGAGCTGTCGGGTGTGATCGATGCCATTCTCAGCGGCATACGTGAGGTGATGCCCTATCACCTCGCGGCGATCCAGGTCCCCAACTGGCGCACAGGGGTGCTGGACACGGTTGCCGCCATTGGAGCCCTCGAAGATACCCGCCGTGAGGAGCTCAAGGTGCCTTTCGGCAAGGGCGTAACCGGCATGGTATTCACCACAGGCCAGCCGCTCGTGGTGCGCGACGTTCGAACCTTCGAGGGTTACATACCCGGATCTGACGCGGTCCTCTCGGAGGTGGCGGTACCGCTGCGTCGTGGCCATCAGGTGGTCGGTGTATTGAACGTGGAGCGAGACGAGCTCGACGCCTTCAGCTCAGATGAGGTTGAGCTCCTGACCCTCTTTGGAACGCAGGCTGCCATCGCCATCGAAAACGCTCGACTGTTCGAGGAGCAGAAGAGCCGTGTGCAGGAGCTGCAGGCGGTTCATGGGCTGGTGCAGGAGATGACCTCCTTGCACGACAGCGTCGCCATCGCGACGGCGATGGAACGGGGGCTTGCGAGCCTGATCGGCTTCGACGGCTGCCGCGTCTACCTCCGTGATGGCAACCGGCTGGAGCCCCTCTTGATACCGGCGCTGAGGGCCGATGATCCCATACCTCGCACGCCAAGGGAGCTGAACGAGGGGATCCCTGGCTGGGTTCTCGAGCATGGCCGTTCGGCCCTCGTCGAAAGCTCACTGTCGGATCCCCGAGTTTCGAACGACGTCAGAGAGATGGGCGTAGAAGTCTCGGCCGTAGCCACCCCCCTGCTTCACAACGAACAGGTCGCCGGTGTGATCTGTCTATGGAAGCGGGGCGCCGACGGGTTCACGCGGGATGACCTGCGAGTGCTCGAGATCATCGCCGCCCAAGCTGCGATCGGCTTCGACCGCTCACGGCTCTATGACGAGATGCGCCTCCAGGCGCGAACCGATGAGCTGACCGGCCTATTCAACCGTCGCTACCTGGCGGAACGGATGACCGAAGAGCTGTCCCGTGCGGTCCGCAACGGCCATCCGCTCGCGATGGTGATGGTCGACGCCGACGAGTTCAAGAACGTCAATGACCTTTTTGGCCATGATGCCGGGGATGCCGTGCTGCGAAGCCTCGCTCATCTCATGCGATCGGAAGTTCGGACCGAGGACCTGGTGGTTCGCTATGGCGGAGAGGAGTTCCTGCTGCTATTGCCGGAGGTTTCGGCTGAGGGTGCCGCCATTGTGGCCGAGCGGCTCAGGGCCCTCATCGCCACCGCCGATCTAGGCGGTGAGACCGGTGTCGGGCACATCGAGGTCAGCGTCGGCGTGGCGGAGCTCGAGCCGGGCGATACGGGTGAGGAGATCATCACTCGTGCAGATCGAGGAATGTACCACGCGAAACGCAACGGGGGAAATCAGGTATGCATTTGTCGGAACGGCGAATGCCTGATCCCTTCCGTAGATCCGGTCGAGGACGAGCCGGCTGCCTGACGTCGCGATGCGGTGCGCTAGGTGACCGCAGCGGCGGCTTCTGTCAGCAGCTCTTGAAGCCGTTCCACGTGGTTTCGCTCGGTCCACATATGGCCGATCGCCACTCGAAGGGCGTACCGCCCTTGGATTTGCGTGTGGGAGATGTAGGCATCACCGCTACGGTTGACGCGGTTCAGAATCGCGCGGTTGAGGGCCTCGCAGGCCGTCTCGGCTTCCCTTGACGGGATAGCCCGAAAACAGACGGTGCTGAAGTGACGTGGCGCCATCAACTCGAAAGCCGGTGCCGTTTGCACCCACTCCTCGAGCTCGGCCGCGAGCTGCAGGTGACGCCGGATTACTGACTGCAGTCCATTAACCCCGTACGCTCGGAGCACCAGCCACAGCTTCAGCGCTCGGAACCGCCGTCCGAGTTGTGGGCCATAGTCCATGAGATTCGTGACCTCTTCGTCATGACCCGTTTCCAGGTACGGCTTCACCAGACTGAAGGCCGCCCGCAGCTGTTGGGGATCACGCGTGTACAGGACGGAAAGATCTACCGGCGTGAGCAGCCACTTGTGGGGGTTGAGGCACAACGAGTCGGCTCGGTCGCACCCCTGCAAGACCCATCGCATCTCCGGCACGATCGCCGCTGCACCCCCATACGCCGCGTCGACATGCAACCACAGAGACGATTCTTCACACACGTAGGCGATATCTGACACGGGATCGATGCTGGTGGTCGAGGTGGTTCCTACCGTCGCCACAACGCAGAACGGAAGATATCCAGCGGTCCGATCCGCGCGTACCATTTGGGCCAGCTGCATGGGGTTCATGCGCAGTTCGTTGTCGGTCGTCACCTTCCGAACCTGGTCGTGACCGATGCCAAGCACCATGGCGGCCTTATCCACGACGGAATGCGCTTCTGCACTGCAGTACAGAGTCAGCTGCGGGCCGCCGCTCAGCCCATGCCCTCGCACGTCGGGAAGCGCACGTTCCCGTGCCGCCGCAACCGCGCACAGTGTGGAGATTGAAGCCGTGTCGTAGATCAGCCCGAACAGAGCCTGGGGTAGACCCAGCATCTGACGAAGCCAGTCGAGCGTCAGCTGTTCGAGCTCGGTGGCCGCCGGCGAGGTTTCCCACAGCATTCCATTGACGTTGAACGCAGCGCAGACCAGCTCGGCGAGGATTCCTGGAGGAGAGCCGGAGATGGCAAAGTACGCCATGAACTCGGGACTGTTCCAGTGGGTAATACCGGGAAGAATCCTTTCCCGCACTTCCTCCAGCGCCCCTCTCGTTCCCACTCCATCATCGGGAGGCTCGGAGGCAAATTGAGAACGGATCTCACCAGGTCTGACCCGACTGACGACCGGAAACGTCTCTGAATGCTCGAGATACCAGGCAATCCAATCCACGGTTCGATGAGCTTCCAGTTGGAACGCGTGAATGTCCTCAGCCCGGTCGAGAGCCACGGAAGGCATCTGACGGCTCACCATCGCGCCTGCTGATCCGACTGTCTCGGGGCCATCGCTTCTCCCGAGCCGTCGAGCGTTCTGATCCCGAGACGACGGCTTCCGAACAGCCGCCGATTGCTGGCTGGGGCGTAGTAGAAGTGTCCTGTCATGCCGAGACAGACCCCGATTGCCTGATAACCGCCTGGCCTCAAAGCTGGCCCTCCTTTGGACGGCAGGGGCCTCACTCCGCCTGACAATCCTGGCGGTGCCTCCTCTACTCTCGCAAATACATCACCAGCTTCACCTCTCGGAGACCGCGGTGGGCGCCCTGACCGCCCTGCCGGTTCTGCTGCTCGCACTGATTGCCGTCCCCGGGTCACTCTTGGTGGCGCGGGTGGGCGCTCGCCGGGCATTGGTGGTTGGCCTCCTCACCGTAGGTGTGGCCGGCGGCCTTCGGGGCCTCGGCCCCTCCCCCGCGATCTTGTTCCTGATGGCCACCCTCATGGCCTGTGGCATCGCCGTCTCACAGCCCTCCTTACCGGCCCTCGTCAAGGAGTGGCTGCCGGATCGGATTGGTCTGGCAACAGGCGCGTTCACCAACGGGATGTTGGTTGGCGAGATCATACCGGTAGCGATCTCGGCCTCGTTGCTGCTCGGGCTCCTCGGCGGCTCCTGGGGGTTGGTTTTGGCCTTCTGGTCGTTACCCGTCATCCTGACTGCGTTGCTGGTTGAAGCCGGGCCGCCAGCCCTGGCAACGGAGCCGGGAACGAGGCTGGTTCGATGGTGGCCCGACTGGCGGGACCCGAGAATCTGGCTGCTCGGGCTCATTCTCGGAGGTGCCTCAGCCGCCTACTGGTCGGCCAACGCCTTTCTCCCCGACTTCCTCCGCCATCATCACCACGCCGACCTCATCACGCCGGCACTCACTTCGCTCAATCTCGTTCAGCTCCCAGCCTCCCTACTCCTGGCGCTCGCTGGACCAAGCTTGGTTGCCCGACGGGCACCCCTTGTCTGCGCGGGACTCCTCGTACTTCTGACCACGTCCGGCTTGGCAGTGCTGCCACCGATCGGCGTGGTGTTCGATGCCGGATTGCTGGGGTTCTCCACGGCCTTTGTCTTCGTCTTGACCCTTGCCCTCCCTCCCGTTCTGGCCGCTCCGGGCGACGCCCATCGCCTCAGCGCCGGCGTCTTCACGATTTCATACATCTGCCCGTTTGTCGGTTCGCTCATCGGTGGAGGACTTTGGGACGCCACCCACGTGGCTCAGACCGCCTTTGTGCCCCTGTTTGCCGGAGGCGTGCTCATTGCGATCCTCCCGACGTGGCTGCGACTGATGGGCCAACACCCGGCCGCGCCGGCCATTCCTGCCGCCGTTCCAGAAGTGGCAATTGACCCGAATTCCTGACTCAAGTAGACTTGGCTACATCAGAAAAGCATGGTGGAGGAATCCACCCTCTGGAATCCCGCGGCCTTTCGAGCGAGTCAGGACTGGTGGAAGCCTGGCAAATGGCCACACGCGATCACACTCCGGTTCGGACCTGACCGTGGGGGTGCGCCCCTTTCAGCGCATGGCGGTGAATGCCAATGAGTGTCCGTCAGTCTTGACGGGAAACAGGATGGGACCGCGGGAGTCTTAGGCTCTCGTTCCGAGGACGCAATTGTCCGGGAGCGAGGGCTTTTTTGATTCCTGGACCGCGATGAGGCAGGTGAATAGGTGCAGCAGTCGGGACAGAATCTTCGATTGGCCATTCAGAAGGATGGACGGCTGACGCAGCCGACGCTCGACCTCTTGCGTGCTGTGGGCTTGGAGTTCGAGACCTATCGAGCGCGGCTCTTCGCCGCGTGTCGCAATTTTGAGCTCGAGCTCCTGTACGTGCGCGACGACGACATTTCGGAGTATGTCGCCGAGGGGGTGGTGGATCTCGGCATCGTTGGCCAGAACTTGGTCGTCGAATCAGGCTTCGACGTCTGCGAGCTGCTACCGCTTCGGTTCGGCTACTGCAGTCTGGTGGTGGCCGTACCAAAGGACAGCACAATCCAACGCGTCGAAGAACTCCGAGGGGCCAAGATTGCTACATCGTATCCGCAATCGGCGGGGCGATACTTCAGCTCCCACGGGGTCGAGGTGAGCTTGATTCCTGTGAGCGGTTCGGTGGAGCTGGCGCCCGCTCTCGGTGTGGCATCCGGCATCGTGGAGCTGACGGCGACGGGGAGCACCCTCCGCATCAACGATCTGCGGGCCATCGATACTGTGTTGACCTCTCAGGCTGCGGTGATCGCCAATCCAGCCGCACTCGAGCGGCTCGAGAAGCGACGGAAGATCGACCGCCTCTTGATGCGCCTGCGGGCCGCCCTTGTTGCTCGGGATTACAAATACGTCATGATGAACGTGCCCAAGGCCGCGCTTCGGCAGGTCGAAGAGGTGGCACATGGCATGAAGTCGCCGACCATCGTGGAGCTTGCCGACCCGAATTGGGTTGCCGTTCATACCGCCGTCCGGGAGGAATTCTTCTGGGAGGTGATCGAGAAGCTGCGCGATGCGGGCGCCAGTGAGATCTTGGTGTCCCCGATCGAAAAGATGATCGTTTGACCATGCCCGAACACCTGTTGAAGATCCATTCCAGTCCACGGGCAGAAGACCTGCCGGGTAGGGCCAACCGCCTGCACCTCGATCCCGAGCTGCAACGGGTGGTTCGAGAGATTCTGGAGTCCGTTCAGGCCCATGGCGATACGGCACTCCGCAGCCTGACCAAGCGCTTCGACGGAGTAGAGCTCGAACATATCCGCGTACCCACGAGCGATATCGCCGCCGCATATGACGTGGTGGAAGGCGATTACGTCGACGCGGTGCGGCGCAGCATCGATGCAGTTCGATCCTTTCACGAGTCGCAGATACCGCGTGAGGTCCGGGTTGAAACCGCGCCGGGCGTCGCCGTATGGCGCAGCTGGAGGCCGATCGCCGCCGTGGGGCTCTATGTGCCTGGTGGCCGTGCTCGATACCCATCATCGGTCGTCATGCTAGCGGTCACCGCGCAGGTTTCCGGTTGTCCGAAGAGGATCTTGGCCACACCCCCGGACGATCGAGGCAAGGTTCCCGCGGCAACGCTGGTCGCTGCGGCGGAAGCAGGCATTCAGGACATCTTTTGCGTCGGTGGTGCACAGGCCATCGGCGCGCTTGCCCATGGGACCCAAACGGTTCCCAAGGTAGATAAGATATTCGGACCCGGGAATGCGTATGTGACGGCAGCCAAGCTTCAGGTGTTCCCGGAGGTAGCCATCGACCTCCCGGCAGGCCCCTCGGAGCTTCTGATCATCGCCGACGAGACCGCCAACGCGGCCTGGGTCGCCGCGGACATGCTGGCCAACGCCGAACACGGCATGGACTCACCGGTGCTGCTCGTGACCACCAACCGTGAGCTTGCCGAGGAGGTCGAACAGGAGATACAGCGACAGCTGCTTGACCTTCCTCATCGGGACTTGATCACGGCATCTCTTCGGGGTTGTTCCGGCGCCGCACTGGTCGAAGACCTGAGTCAGGCCGTCGCACTCGCGAACGAGTACGCCCCAGAACACCTCGAAATCATGATCCGGAACCCCCATGCAATCGTCACGGACCTTTCTTCAGCCGGCTCTGTATTTCTCGGCCCCTACAGTCCCAATGCAGCCGGCGACTACTGCACCGGGTCCAATCATGTGCTCCCAACAGGCGGGTTTGCCCGCATGTTCGCCCCGCTGTCTGTGGAAGCCTTCGGTCGGCCGATGCAGCTTCAGGAGCTCAGCGCGAGCGGCCTGGCCGCCATTGGGCCGACCGCAAGGGCGCTGGCTCGCGTTGAGGGCTTGGAAGCGCATGCCCGGGCCATCGAGATTCGCCAATCGCCTCTGCCTCCATGAGGAGCCCCCCATTTCGCTCTGACCTGTCGCGCGTCGCCCCCTATCGAGCCGTGACGCCCCTCGAGACACTGGCGGGGCGCTATGGCGTCCTGGTGGACGATTGGGTAAAGCTCAACCAGAACGAGAACCCCTACGGGCCGCATCCGGACGTGCTCGAAGCGGTGCGTCACGTGCAATTCCATCGCTATCCAGATAACAGCGTAACGGCGCTTGTGGATGCGATCGCGCAATATGTCGACCTCGAGCCGGGACGGGTCGTCGTTGGCGCCGGTGGCGACGAGATCATCGACGTGATTTTTCGTCTCTTTCTCGATCCGGGGGACGAGATCATCTCCTTCCCTCCCACCTTCGGCTTCTATTCCGTGGCCGCCGGCCTGAGTCGAGCTTCGGTGGTGCACGTCCCGCGCGACGACGCCTTCCGTGTCGATGTGGAGTCGGCTCGAGAAGCGCTGACGAAGCGCACCAAGCTGATCGTTCTCTGCAGCCCCAACAATCCAACCGGCAATCAGACGCAGCTGGCCGACGTCGAGCGGCTGCTTGCGCTGGGCCCTCACATCCTGGTTGACGAAGCCTACGTCGAGTTTGCCGATTGCTCGGCCCGTGCCCTGCTGGAAGGCCATCCCCGTCTGATGATCGTGCGGACGTTCAGCAAGTGGGCTGGTTTGGCCGGTCTCCGGTTGGGCTACGGGCTCTTCTCGAAAGAGGTCGCCGACGCGATGAGGCGCGTCAAGCCGGCCTATACCGTCAGTTCTGTGGCCCAAGCCGCCGGTCTGGCCGCACTAAGGCACTCCAAGGGCGATGCCGTGGCAAGGGTACGGCGGACAGCTCACACTCTCCATCTGAGCCTCCAGTCGAACTCGCTCCTGAGTCCCTCGCCGACCGACGCCAATTTTGTGTACTGCAGAATGCGTGAGGGGATCGACCTCGACCGTGTCTACCAGGCGCTGTTGAGGAAAGGCGTGCTTGTCCGGAGATTCGACCAGCCGCCGGCTTTGCGCATCAGTGTGGGAACCGATGCGGAAGTTGAGCGACTCCTTTCCGCGTTGCGTACGGTCGAGATCGAGCTCACGGAAAGCCGGCTGGAGCCGGCGGCGCAGTGACGACCGAGACGGCCGGCCGCCGCCGTACCGTGACACGCGCCACTCGAGAGACGGATATCTCCGTCTCCGTGAATCTAGACGGAGGCGCTGTTGCCCACATCGCCACCGGCATCGGTTTCTTTGACCACATGCTGACCCTTCTGGCGACGCATGGCGGGTTCGATCTGACTGTGCAAGCAAAGGGCGATCTGGAGGTGGACCCACATCACACGGTCGAAGATTGCGGAATTGTGCTGGGCCAAGCTCTCCACGAAGCCCTGGGAAAACGGGCGGGGATCAACCGGTATGGTTGGGCCTACGTGCCCATGGATGAGGCCCTCGCGCGAACGGTCATCGATCTCTCGGGACGGCCCTACTGTTGGTTCCAGGCCCCGGTGCGGGCAAAGCGCCTGGGGGACTTCGACACCGAGCTGTGCGAGGACTTCTTCGCCGCATTTGCCAATCATGGGCGCTTCAATTTGCATATCGATCTTATTCGGGGTCGCAACAGCCATCACATCATCGAAGCGGTCTTCAAGTCCGCGGCCCGAGCCCTGCGCATGGCGGCAGCTGAAACCGGCCGTGACACCATCCCCTCCACCAAGGGCCGGCTTGATTGAGCGCCGACGGCGAGTCGTGATCGTGGATGCCGGGCACGGCAACCTCGCCAGTGTCCGGAGTGCTTTCCTTCAGGTTGGCTGCCAAGCCGAAATCACGACTGATCCGGAGCTGGTATCTCGCGCCCCTGTCCTCGTTTTCCCAGGCCAGGGCGCCGCTCCTGCCGCCATGTCCACTCTGGAATCGAATGGCATTGGACAGGCGCTTCGAACGGCAATCAGCAGCGGTGTTCCGGCTCTCGGCATTTGCCTTGGCATGCAGCTGGCCCTCGATCGTAGTCAGGAGGGGCCAACTCCGTGCCTCGGTCTCGTCCGCGGGGAATGCCGCCGGTTCGAGGCGGGGACGGCTCGGCTGAAGATTCCCCAGATCGGCTGGAACCGCGTGGAACATCGCGACGACCCGCTCTTCGCCGGCATCCCCAGCGGCACCTACTTCTACTTCGTCCACTCCTATTATTGTTCCGTGGAGGAGGACGCCGCCTGTGGCTGGACAGACTACGGCATCCAATTTCCCAGCGCACTCAGACAGGGCCGGTTCTGGGCCACGCAATTTCATCCAGAGAAGAGCGCGGCTCAGGGCCTCCGGCTGCTTTCGAACTTTCTGGCCCTCGTCTGATGCTCATCATTCCCTCTATTGATCTCTTCGGGGGCCGCGCTGTTCGGCTGATTCAAGGGAATTTCGAAGCGCCCATCGATTACGGAGATCCTGAAGAGTGGGCCGCGCGCTGGATGGAAGCCGGCGCCAGTCTCATTCATGTCGTCGACCTGGATGGCGCACGAGACGGCACACCGAAACATCTGGCCCTCGTTGGTCGCCTCGCGTCCAAGGGATGCCGGATTCAGGCGGGCGGGGGCGTGCGCACCTTGGAGACGGTACAGTTCCTCGTCGAAGCAGGCGTGGAACGCGTGGTTGTCGGCACACAGGCGATCGAAGATGAGACGATGCTTCGCCGCGCGGTGGCTCTACACGGACAACACATCGTGGTCGCGATCGACGTCAAGGCGGGGAACGTGGCAACAAGAGGTTGGGCTCGAACCTCCTCCCAGACGCCCTCTGAGCTGGCAAAGCGGCTGATCAACTCCGGGGTCGGGCGATTTCTGGTGACGGACGTCAGTAGAGACGGAACCCTCACCGCACCCAACGCCGAGCTGCTTCGCACCGTCATCGAGGCTGCCGACCGCCCCGTGATTGCTTCGGGTGGCGTAAGCACACTGGAGCACATTCACGCTCTTAAGCAGGTGGGAGCCGAGGCGGCGATCATCGGGCGGGCGCTATATGAAGGAAGTCTGGATCTCGCACAAGCGGTGGCGGCAGGTGCTGGCTAAACGCGTCATCCCGTGCCTCGATGTCGCCGGCTCGCAGGTCGTGAAGGGCGTCCAATTCGACTCGCTCCAACCAGCGGGAGATCCCGTTGAGCTGGCAAGCCGATACTACGACGAAGGCGCCGACGAGATCGTGTTCCTCGACATCAGCGCGGCGCCTGAGGGCCGCACGACCGTGTTGGATGTGGTTTCGCGGACCGCTCGGCAGATCTTCATTCCACTCACCGTGGGAGGCGGCATTCGAACCGTCCTGGAAGCCCGGGCGGCTCTTGACGCGGGAGCCGACAAAGTGAGTGTGAACTCTGCGGCGGTCAAGCGCCCAGAGCTGCTGAATGAGGCGGCCGAGTCATTCGGAAGCCAGTGCGTGGTTCTGGCCATTGACGCACGGCGAAGAGTCGAAGGCTGGGAGGTGTTTGTCGAGGGAGGCCGGAGGGCGACGGGCCTCGATGCCATCACCTGGGCTGTGGAAGGCGCGTCCAGAGGCGCGGGAGAGATTCTCTTGACCAGCATGGATGCCGACGGCGGTCGGCGCGGCTACGATCTCGAGCTACTGAGGGCAATCTCTGAGCGTGTTCCCGTGCCTGTCATCGCATCAGGCGGAGCGGGGTCACCGGAGGACTTTGCAGCCGCCATTCTCGATGGCCAGGCGGATGCCGTTCTCGCCGCATCACTCTTCCATTACGGAATGCTGACCATCCTTGAAGTCAAGGAGCATCTCGCCTCGGCCGGCATCCCTGTCCGCCTCGAGCCGCCCGCGGCGCTCCTCTCAGTCGGGAATCACGACGTTCCATGAGTGATCCGCTCACGCCAAAGGCCATCGACTTTGCCAAGGGCGCCGGGCTGGTCCCGGTTGTCGTTCAAGACTCCGAAACGCGCTACGTGCTCATGGTTGGCTATGCGAATGAGGAGGCCCTCCAGTTGACCCGTACCACCGGCCGGTTGCACTTGTGGAGCCGCAGCCGGAGCGAGATCTGGCTGAAGGGCCGTAACTCGGGCAACTATCTGCTTGTCCGAGACCTCCGGTTGGATTGCGACGGCGATGCTCTCCTGGCGGTGGTTTCTCCGGCCACCGGTGCGACTGCCATGTGCCACACGGGAGCAGAAACCTGCTTTTTTCGGACCATTCCCGACTAGGCCTACGTGCGGCTAGCGTTCAGCCGCACGATCTCGACCCTGAAACGCATAGAAGACCGCTTGTCTTGGGTCTGGGAACACCCGGTCGCTTTCGAACCATGTCGCCTGGCCCTCGGTCTCGGTGACCCAGCCGATCCGGAATCCCTGTTCGGTCCTCCTCACCCGAGCACCGGCGCCGTCATGGTCGTAGAAAACCACCTCATCGTCGCTCGAGCGAATCACCTGCGCCCAAAGATCCCGGACCGCCTCGACAAGAGCATTCCCTGCAGAGGGCCGATCCGATCCCGGGTTCGCCGTAGCGCTCCCCATACCGCGTCATGCTATCCGGTTACCCGACCAGGCGAGACCTAGCCATCCTCACGATCTGGATTGTCGAGTCGGAAGAAGTTGCTCTCACTACCGTCGGACTTGTTCTCTTGAAAGAGGAACACCAGGTTACGTTCATCGAACGGCCGGAACCACTCGTCCCAGCTGATCTCCTGAAGATCATCGCCTCCGTAACCCGGAAAGTTCATTCGCAGGACGCCGGCTCGGTCTCCATGTTCTGTCCCTGCAACCGTAGCCGGCATCGCTCCCCGCGCTTCTGCCCATTTTTGGATGACTTCGTGATTGCGCGTCGCCAGCGTCTGACCGTTCCGATCCTCATGGTCGTCCGGGGAATCGATCCACTTCGCACGCTTGGCCGAATCGGAAAGTCCCGACTCAGTCTGTTTAGTCTTGGTTGACGTAGCCATTTCTCACTCCTCAGGATTGTGGGCTGGCTGATTTGGAGCATAGGCTGTGCCAAGCCGAGGCATGGACTTTCTTTATGTTTAGCAATAAACTATATAGGATCCATGAATACTGCTCGACACATGCCGGCCACTCTTGGGCTTCTCACCTGGCTGCGCCTCGCCCGCGTGTTTCAGAAGATTGAACGTCGGGCAACCATTGGGCTTCGCTGCTCGGACGTGAGCCTGGCTCAGTTCGATGTGCTCGCCCACGTGGCCGGGAGGCCGGGAATTACCCAGCAGGAGCTGGCCGACTCCCTCCTGGTGACTAAAGGCAACATCTGCCAGCTCTTGGATCGGATGGAGCGCGAAGGCGTCGTGGAACGGGTACAGGAAGGCCGTACCAATCGGCTCCGCCTGACCGAGAAGGGCCAGGATCTGAGCTGTCGGATCATCCCGGCACACGAAGCGCGGATCGAGGCATGCCTGTCGGCCTTGAGCCGGCAAGATCAGGCCGATCTCCACCGCCTTCTCCGAAAGCTGGAGCGGGCGCTTCCAGAACTGGAGCCTCAGGCGCCGCCCACGCCAACACATTCGACGGCGTAGAGCAGCAAAACAGCCTCCGCCGCGGGATCCGCCAGAATCCGCATCTGGGCCAAGGGCCTTGGCAGAGTCCCAACTGAAGGATGGTTGCCTAGGCCGACGAGATGAGCAGCTGCCGATCGGCATTCGGATTGCAGACCTGCAAAAGAATCGGGTCGAGGCGTGAGCCAAGCCGATCAAACAGCTCCTCACTCCGTCGCGTGTGTTCGTGGCCTTCTCGACTTCCGCCGGCTTGGATGTGTCCCCAGGTCCAGAGGCACCGCGCATAGCCCTGGGTGAAGCCGACGGCGGCCGTCCGTTCCGCTACCGGCTCGATGACATCCAGAGCGGTCACCTCTTCTCCGAGCGCGAAAAGCGCAGCGGCCCGAAGTCGTTCCGCCTCCAGCTCACTCAGCACATCGCGCCGTAGGCCGGCCACCTCTGCAGAGCGCTCGCTCAAGCTCAGGGCCTCGTCGAGATTGCCCGAGGCGAGCATGAGCGCGGCTCGTGCATTTGCCGTCACTGGTGCGATTGTGTCAGCAGAGAGACTCTCGTCCGCTTCGAGTCGATCCAGCCAGAGCGCCGCCGTGCCGAGATCTCGTCGGCCCATGGCTGCCTGTGCCAGCAGGCAATGGGCTTCCGTTAGGACGTGGCGGTCGGCCCGAGAACGAGCGATCTCCAATGTGTCTTCGAGCCTCCTGATTGCGTCCGGCTCATCGCAGTAGAGCTCCAGCCGTCCCAGCTCCAGAAGTGGGTATGCGGCCGACCAGAAAGCGTCGACATCTCGGATCAGGCCTACCGCTTCGCGCAGCAGCTCACGAGCCGCCGGCCAGCGCCCGCGGAGAAACTCCACAACGCCCCGCGTGCAGGTCATCATGGCGAGACGAGCCGGGTCACCCAACCTGCGCGCGGTGTCCTGAGCGCTCAAAACCGTCTCGCGGGCGATGTTGAGCTGTCCACCCCGCCGCTGGATCTCGGTGAGGTTGTTAAGCGCGATACACAGCGTCGTCAGGTTATTCTGCGCCGAGCTCAGGCTCACGGCATGCTGAAGTGCCTCGATGCCCTCGTCACGCCGTCCGAGCTCCACCAGGGCGGTGCCTTTCCGGACCAATACCTCTCCGAGTGTCGGTTCCTCTGTGCCGGCCAGGAGCTGTTCCGCCCTTTCGGCAAATGCAAGCTCTCGAAGCGGCTGCCCTCGGGCATATTCAAGGCGGGACCCGGACGCGTAGACATCTCCCAGCACCGCCCGGGATACCCCTGACGGGCGCCACTCGGTCTGCGTCAACAGCGGACCCAGTCGGACGAGACCGAGCTCCGGCCTGCCCATGACGGCCGCGACGCGACCGAGCGCCGCGAGGGTCCGATATCGCTCGTCGGTCAAGCACTCCGCCTCGTAGAGCCGGCTCGCCTGTTCTAGCGCCTCGATCGCTTCCTGATATCGAGCCATCGTGGCCAGAACCTGGGCCAGTTTCTCCAAGGCTCGAGCCTGTTCTCGATCCCGATGCAGGAGCCGAAGCCGGAAGACCAGATCGGCATAGGACGAGCGGGCTAAGTCGTTCGCGTGATGCGCGAAGGCTCGGTCGGCGGCTTCTTCCAGATACCTGACTGCTTTCTCGGACGAAGCGCTTCGCGTGAAGTGGTACGCAAGGAGGTCCGCCGGGTTGCCGCCATGCGCCTCCATCACCTCACCGATCTGAAGGTGCAGCCTACGGCGACGAGAGGCAGACATTAGCTCATAGATGCTGCTCCGGACAAGAGGATGTCGAAACCGGTAGCCACCGGAAACCACCTGCAGGACGTCGGCCTGCAGGACCGCATCCAGGGCACTTTCGAAGCGGTTCGGCGGGACCTCCACGACGGCCTTCAAGATCTCGTGCTGCACCTCGAGACCCGCGACCGACGCCGCGCTGAGAACATGCTGCACGTCGGGACCAAGGCCCTCGACCCGCCTGGCGACCAGTTCCTGGACTCGACGAGGGGGGTTCAGCTCTTGGCTCTCGCTCAAGCTCCAGACTCCCTTTTCGGACACCAGTCCGCCCGACTCGCGAAGCATAGCCACCAACTCCGTGAGGAATAGGGGATTGCCCAGGGACAACGCCTGCAGCCGGGAGACGAGCTGAGGCGAGAGCGGTGATCCGGGGAGCAGACGTTCGAGCAGAGCCTGGCTTTCGTCCTCTTCGAGTAGATGCACTCGGACGTCCTGGAGTAATCCCATCGCCCGGAGCGAACTGACCACGCGGCTGAACCGCTCTTGCCGTCGCCCAAGGTCCTCTCGAGCGGTTGCGACGAGAAACCAGGAGTGATCCCGCGAAACCCGAGCCAGGTGGTGGATCAGCTGGAGGGTCGCATGATCGGCATTCTGGAGATCGTCCAAAACGAGGACAGCGGCTTTGTGCGCACTGAGCGCATCCAGCATCTGAATCACTTCGGCTCGGATTGCCAAGCGGTCGTCGAAGAGCGGGGAATCAGGCTTGAGCGCCTCACCAGCGACTGAGGGTCGCATCAACCGGCTCAACGTCGGGAACGCCGTCAGGAAGCGAGGCCACTCTGCCTCCGACCGCTCGAGCAGCATGGGAGCAAGGGCATCGACAAGCGGCCCATAGGCGGGAGCGCCCTCCTGCTCATGGCTTTCCGCCCACAGGACCATCCGGCCCTGATCGGCAAGCGCCTTCATCGCCGCCATGACGAGCCGCGTCTTCCCCACTCCCGGCTCTCCCGACACGAGCAGCATTCGGCTGCCGGAAGGCCGCCGGTCTCCGAGGGCTTCAAGAACATCTCTCAACGTCTGGTCTCGCCCAACCAACGGGGCGTCGCTCATCGGGAAGGAGAGAGCCGGCAACCGTGCCCGGGCCCACATCGATTCCGTCGGCCCGCTCGGCTGATCGGGCGAAGCTTCTATCTGTTGGCGCAACAGCTCGGTGGTGGAGTCCGGCTGGGCGCCGACCTCCTCGTCGAGTACTGACCGACAACGCTGGTATTGCCGGAGGGCTTCGTCCCGATTGCCGGCCTCGAGATGCAGCCTCATGAGTGCTCGATGCAGGTCCTCGCGGGTTGGATCCGCCTCCAGGGCACGGTGCAAGGCCGCCATGGCTTCGGGAAGCTGGCCCGCTGCCTGTCGGGCCGACGCCACGATCTGGAGAATGTCGACCCACCGCTCGGCCAGCCGCTCGCGGGGACGGAGCGTCCACTCGGCGTACCGGTCCTCGGGGAGCAGCTCGCCGGGATAGAGGTCGAGAGCGGCTTCTGCAGCAGACAGGTCTCCCGCTTCGATCGCACGATTACCCGCTTCGACAAACGCTTCGACGTCAATCCACACCGCGGACGTCTCTCGCGACAGCTGAAGGATGTTGTTGCTGAGCACCAGAAAGGCAGAGCTTTCGCGCCGGCCGAGCTCCGGCTGGAAGACTCGCCGCGCCAGATGCAGCGCCTTGTAGAAGCTGTTTGCCGAGGATTGGGGATCGGCATCGGGCCAGAGCGTGTCGAGCAGCTCATCGCGATGCAGTCGCCGCTTGGGCTGAAGTGAGAGGAGCTTCACGATTGCCTTAGCGCTCCGGCGTTGCCAAGCGACATCGTCGACGAGCGCCCCATGCCGCCACAATCGGAATCCTCCGAGGAGCCCGATGCGAATCGAGGCTGCGCCGGCGCCCGCCATCACCTGCCTGCCCCTTCTCTCCCCGCCGCCGACATCACCAACGGTCACGCCGCACTCCTGCGCGACATGTCAACGATGGCGCGATTCTACCACGCTTGACAGTGTATCCAGGTGCGCTATCTAAGAGTGAACAGATCAACAAACCGGAGGCTTTCAGCATGCATCTTCGCTTCACCGGCTTCGCCTTGGCCGCATTCCTCGGCGTTTCACTCCTCGCCGGCCCGGTCGCGGCCAAGTCCCTCGTCGGTCACACGGCCACAAAATCTGCGCACGTGGTCAAGATCGTGGGGTCCAACTTCACGTTCTCGCCCAAGACCATCACCATCAAGAAGGGCCAAACGGTTACATGGGTCAACAAGACCACCGTTGCCCATACGGCGACTCAATTAAAGGGCAAGTGGAACACGGGTACCATCAACCCCGGCAAGAAGGCCAGTCACAAGTTCACCAAAGTCGGCCTTTTCAAATATCACTGTATCTTCCACGCCTTTATGCATGGGAAGGTCAAAGTTGTCAAGTAGCAGGGTCTTGAAGAAGATCGATGGCAAGCGCGGCAGACCACGAGAAGCGGTTCGTCCCGTAGCCGGTGCCGTCGTGCGGATTGAAATACTCCCGGAATCCGCCGGTCTTCAAGAGATTCAGAGCGTCGGAGCGTAGTCGCTTGGCCGGTTCGAGCCGGCCAAGCCGCTCCAACCCCCGGATGAGCAGCCAGTTGGTGTTGATCCAGACGGGGCCCAGCCAGTAGTTCGCCGGATTGAATCGAGGCGAGCTGAGGCTGGTCGAGGGACAGGCGTAGCCTGGACCCGGCCAGAACAAGGTCGGATCCAAGAGCTTTGAGACCAGCCGATCTAGCCTGGCCGGCTCGATCGTTGGACCATACAGGGGCGTGAGGGAGGCAACGGTCGGCTCCGCCAGCGGGCGGTCGGCGACGCGGTCGTAGCTGAAGTAGAGGCCGGCGTCCTCCCTCCACAGCTTCGAATCCATGGCGCTCGATGTCGAGGCCAGCCACTCGTTTGCCTCGTTCGATGAGACTCCGGCGTAGCGACAAAGCTCGCACAGGTCCGCGTTTGCCCGACAGAGAATGGCGTTGAACAGCACATCTTCGACGAGAAGGGTCGCGGTGGGGAGGTAGCCGCTCCACTCGTAGCCGACTTCGCGCATCTGCTCCAGAAGCCACACGAAGAGGTCGTAGTCCTTGTCGGTCGGCCGGTTCGCAGCCGAGACGTGCTGGGTATCCAACCGCTGATATCTCGGTTTGTAGGTCAGTCGAACCCGTGAACCGGCATCCAGATACGGTGGGCTGTTGTCCAAGCCCGACTCCCAAGGGTGCACGACCACCACGAGCCCGGCCCCGTCAATGTCCCGCTCCCGGTAGAGAAAACGATGGAAGGCGAGAATCCGAGGAAGGACTTCGGTGAGGAAGAGGGTCGCTCGCTCGCGGTCGGGATCGCGTTCATAGGCGAGTAGCGCCGCGGTGGCCAGAACCGGCGGCTGCGTGATTCCCGACGTTTGCACCTCGGATGGCGCCTCAGCCGAGCGCTCGGATTGCCAAACGTCAGGGCCTGGAAAGTAGCCGGAGACGCCTGGAGTGAAGACGATCTGGGGGACCATGCCGTTGCGCCATTGGCCGCGAGTGAGCGAAAGCAGCTCTTCCTGCGCCCGACCGGGATCGTAGCGCGACAGACCGATCGCGATGAAGCACGAATCCCAGTTCCACTGATGCGGGTAGAGATCGGGGGAAGGCTTGGTGATCGACCCGGAACGGTTCCCGGCCAGCACATCCCCGGCACTCGCTTCCAGGTCTTCCCAACCCGCTCCATCAGCGCCCGACGGCTGATTTTTTCCCAAATGTTAACCTCACTCACTCAGAAATCGGGCTTCTGCCCCGGTAGATTGAATGGTGGACTGAGGTCGCCGGGTGAATCAGGTAGCGTTTCAGCGTACCCTCATGCAATTGACGGATGCACTGGCAGGGCTGCCTGAGGTACGGCTGAAGGCGCTTCACCCGCATCAGGCTGCCCGTGACTCCTTTGTCGCCGACGTCGACTGTGGAGCCGGTCAACCGGATATCGAGCTGCGCGCCTTGTCGGAACAGATCTATCACGACAGCGGCGTTCTTGTGCTATTTCAGTCGAGCGGCTAGGGGCGCCACTGACACAGGGGGATAGAATGGCAAGAGGGCTGCGACGCAGCCCTCGTTCTGTGTTTTGCGCCCGGATGCCATGACTTCTTCCACTCCGCTCCCGTACGTCCCGGACCTCCTATCTCCCACGAGACGCCGCACTCGGGAGGTCAAGGTGGGGGCCATTGGTGTGGGCGGTATGAACCCCATCCGCATCCAGTCGATGACCACCACGTTAACCAAGGACGTGGCGGCCACCGCCGCCCAGGCCGAGCGCCTCGTCCGAGTGGGATGCGAGATCGTGCGCATCACGACGCCGACTCCGTCCGATGCTCGATGCCTCGGTGAGATTCGGGAGATCCTGACTTCTCGCGGCATTTCCGTGCCGCTGGTCGCAGACATCCACTTTAGCCCTCAGGCGGCGATGGTGGCGGCGGACTACGCCGATAAGGTCCGCATCAACCCCGGGAACTACGTCGATTCCCGGAAGTTTGCCGTCCGTGAATACTCTGATCGCGAGTACCAGGACGAGGTGGAACACGCGGCCGAGCGCTTCACACCACTGGTACTGAAGTGCCGCGAGCGCGGGATTGCCATGCGCATCGGCACCAACCACGGCTCGCTATCGGATCGCATCATGAATCGCTTTGGCGATACACCCGAGGGAATGGTCGAATCGGCTCTCGAATTCGTGCGGGTATGCGAGGCGCTGGACTACCGCGACCTCATCCTCTCGATGAAGGCCTCCAATCCCAAGGTGATGATCGCGGCATACCGGCTTTTGGCCGCCCGCATGCAGGTCGAAGGCATGGATTACCCATTCCACCTCGGCGTGACCGAAGCCGGCAACGGCGAGGACGGACGCATCAAGTCGGCAATTGGCATCGGAAGTCTTCTGGAGGATGGCATCGGGGACACCGTCCGCGTCTCTCTCACCGAGGAACCGGAGGACGAGATCCCCGTGGCGCGGGCCCTCGCCGACCGCTACACTCAGCTCTTCCGGTCCGAAGCCGGCAAGAGCGCGCCTCAGCCGGTTTGGGACCCGTTCCACTACGAGCGCTCCACCGCTGAACCGGTATCGATGGCCCATATATCGTTCGGTGGCGGAGAAACAATCGGCGTGATCGGCATGATCCCGACTACGCTTTCGGATGAAACACACGCTACCGCGACGCTGCTGCGATGGGCGAGCCCTGCCGGCCGACGCCAGCCGCGGCCCGACGCCGCGCTCGTCGAACTGGAGACCCGCAACGACTTGGACGCACTACGGACCGTACGCCAGAAGCTTGCTGCTCTGCCGGCTGCCCGGCTGCCCTTGATTGCCGCCGGCCACGAAACGGGTCTAGCCTGCAACGCTTCCCGACAAGCGGATGCCCTTCTCGTACGACTTACCGATCGAGCCGCCGCTACGGACGTTGCGGTTCTCTCACTCGAAGCCCTGGCCGCTCGGATTCCGGTCATCGTCCTGAGCGTCGTGGAGGATTCGGTAGAAGCTGCCGTCGACCGCGTGCTGAGCGCAAGCCAAATCCTGCGGAATGACGGGGTGCCCATGATTCTGGGGCTGGAGGCGGACGCGGCAATCGCGATTCGGGCCTACCGTCTCCTGCGCATCCGAACGGTCGAGCACGACCTCGAGGCCCCAGTCCTGCTGGTGGCGAAGAGTCGACATCCAGAAGGGTCGCTCGATCGCCTGTTTGACTGCGCCATTCCGGCAGGTGCGTTACTTTGCGACGGGATGGGCGACGCCATCATGCTTGACGCGCCGGGTGACACGGTGGCTCTGGCCTTCAACGTTCTCCAAGGCGCCGGCGCTCGAATCTCGCGAACGGACTACGTGGCCTGTCCGTCATGTGGACGCACCCTGTTCGATCTCCAGGAAACCACCGACCGGATCAAATCACGAACCAGTCATCTTGCCGGGGTCAAGCTGGCCATCATGGGTTGTGTTGTCAACGGGCCCGGCGAGATGGCCGATGCCGACTTTGGCTATGTTGGGGGCGCACCGGGAAAGGTCAACCTGTACGTCGGCAAGGAATGCGTCGAAAAGGGGGTGCCGGCTGAGGAGGCCGACGACCGACTCATTGCCCTCATCAAATCGCATGGAAAGTGGACCGAAGCGGAGGAGGATGAGGCTGCAGAACCGGAAGCGGTGATGGTATCCGAGTAGGCCAAACAAACAGAGCGCCCGAGTTCTGAGATAATCGCACTATGGCATCTGAGCGCGTAGTCCAAACCGCCGTAGCGGCACTCTATGTTCATGGTCCCCGCGGATCGGTTCCCGAAGACCTCGAACCAACTCCTATGATTTCGGTCAACGGTGTCGACGTAGTCGAAAGCATGGGCATACGACAGGACCCCCGGTACTCCCGCAAGCCACCCGAGGGCCGGGAGCGAAACCGTCAGCTAAGCCTGATAGACGAGGGCACCATCTGGAGGCTGGAACGCCGGTTTGGGCCAATACCGCGGGAGCTGGTCAAGGCGCAGATCATCCTGGCCGGAGACGTGCACCTGCCGGCCCTAACCGGCGCCAAACTACGCTTTGCCGGTGGTCCCGAAGTGGTGGTCGCCATTGAGCGCAAGCCCTGCTTCGCGATGGACCTGATCTGCACCGGACTCCGAGAGGCAATGCAGGGCGGCCATCAAGGAGCGCTCGGGAGGGTGTTGACCTCTGGCCCCATCCAGGTTGGCGACGCGGTGGAAATCGTCCATGCCGATTCGCCACAGCCGATGAGCGTCGGAGCTTGAACGCGGCTTAGGCAGCCAGCTGAGCGACTTTCTGTAGAAAGTCGGGCAGGCTGAAGGGCTTATCGACATATGCCTCGGGTTTGAGCTGAGCCACGGTATCGTGGCCTCCGGCGGCAGCCGACAACACGAGGATGGGGATTCGTCCCCGCAGTCCCCGTTCACGCAGAACCTCACCGAACGCCAATCCATCCATCCTGGGCATCATCAGGTCAAGGATGATGACATCGGGGATGAAGCCCTCAAGCTTCTCCAAGGCGTCGAGTCCGTCCCTCGCCACCAGAACTTCGTAGCCTTCGCTCGTCAGAGCAAGCGCCAGCAACTCCTGGATTCCGGCATCGTCGTCGACAACCAGCACCCGGCCGCTGGGCATGAATCAGCGTGCAGCGTGCCTCTTGACACGCCACGATCTGCTACGAGCCACACCTCATCCTAAACACAGGATTCGCGGCCTCCCCAAGTCACTTGGTCATGTCGAAATAGTCCTGGGGCCGGTCGGCCGATTCATGGCCTGCCAGAAGAATCAGGGTGCGAAGACTAAACGATCCAACCAGCACCAGCAGCGGGCCCGCCCATCGGAGACTCAAGCGATTGCCGCGGGCTGTCCGGTTGAGGATCAGGGGGACCAGCAGACCACCCACGACCGTAACCGGCCAGAATACGAGCCCGAGACGCCCGCGTGTCAAAGGCCGGCGAGCCGACCCAACACTCTTGAGCCAACCGCAAAGTAGCGCCAGCTCAGTGAGCAGAAAAAGTCCTTCCGCTCGTCGCAAGACGTTCCGACTGGCGGCGCCCGCGTCACCGCTCCCCCAGAGCAGCAGCGCCAGGATAGCCGACGCGCTGGAGAATGCCGAGGCCATGAAGGTCGGCCCCAACAAACGGTAGCCGCGAGCCCAAATCGGCACATTGGACACGGCCAGCAGAAGACCCGTGTATCCGGATACAAACAACCCAAAGGGCAGCAGCATGAGCCCCAGAATCCGGCTCAGGGAGCGTGGAGCTTCACGCTTCAGGGCGTCGCTTCGAAGCTGAACGAGTGCCAGGAGACCGGACATGAGCCCCAGGAGCAGGAGTGCCCAAGAGCCGAGAGACATGGGCGATTTGAGCTTGACGATCCGAAACATATGGTGGGCACGTTCCGGACGCCCCAGATCAAGCGTGAGGAGGACCGGGCAGACGGCAAGCGTGGCGGCGCTCAGGTAGCGCGCCGGACGAACCAGTGGCAGCAGCTCTGGCCCTCGGAAGGCGGCCAGCGCGCCCAGGCTCGACGCCCCCCCTCCAATGCCCCCGAAGAAGAAGTAGGCCGCCACTAGCCACCGCCAATGAGGCGCACGGATGGGCGGAATGCCGTGGTACGTCTCCTCTCCAGCCGAAATCATCATTAGCCCTCGTCCGCGGGCAACATGGCCCACATCGCGCCGATCGTTATCACAAGAGCTGCTCCCGCCAAACTCACCAGTCCGGGGAGCGTCCGCTTCTGCGGCAGACTGGGACGCGAGGGGAGATTGTAGCGCTGGGGCCGGTCGAGAAGGAGGAAGAAGGCGTTGAGATCGCCGATTCCGTTGGTTCCTCCTACTTCTTCGCCACCATAGATATAAGCGTCGAGACCCTTTGACCGAAGCGCCTCCACACGTGCTTCAGCTCGCTCCCGCAGCTCTTCAACGTTGCCGAATTGGATGGAATCTGTCGGGCAGGCCTTCGCGCAGGCCGGCTCCATTCCATCCCGCAGCCGGTCGTAACACAACGTGCACTTGTGCGCCTTCCCGTCACCGTCACTACCCAGATTGGCGTCAATGACGCCGAAAGGACAGGCCGTGATGCAGTAGCCGCATCCGTTGCAGATGTCCTGTTGGATGAGGACCGTGTTGAACTCGGTGCGGACGATGGCACCGGTTGGACACGCCTCGAGGCAGCCGGCGTGCGTGCAGTGCTTGCAGACGTCGCTCATCATGAGCCAGTCTGTCTGGGCGCCGGCTCCCCCACTCCCCGGTAGCTCATTGAAGGTAACGTGCCGCCAGGTCGTCCCGCTCAGCCGTCTGGTGTTGTCGTAGCTCGATCCCTCCCACTCCAGGCCGTCCATCGGAAGCTGGTTCCACTGCTTGCAGGCCACCTCACAGGCCTTGCAACCGATGCAGACGGAGGTGTCCGTGAAGAACCCGAGGCGTTCACCGGGATTCGCCAGCTCGGTCATGCCCGCCGGCCCCGGCGTACGTCACACATGAATGCCTTCACTTCTTCAATGGAGACATTCGGCTCCCCAAGCATCGAGGTGAGATCGTTCCCCACGTCACCTGTGGTTATGCCTGCCTCACCCCAGTGATATGGAATCCCCACCATCTCCACCATTCGGCCTCCCTGAGAGATCGGCTGCATCCGTTCGGTCACCAGCGCCCGTGCCTCGATCTCGGCTCGAACCGTTGAGATGGTTACCCACGCCCCGTTTTCGATGCCGATCGACCGTGCCAGACTGGGGCTGACTTCGACAAAGAACTGCGGCTGCAGCTCGGCGAGCCAGGGGAGCCAGCGGCTCATGCCCCCGGCGGTGTGATGTTCGGTTAGACGGTAGGTTGTCGCGATGTAGGGAAATCGCGAGTCGGAACCGGATGCGATTCGATTTCCCGAACGAGGCCACATCCTTGTGGGAGGATTGGTGCGCTGCCGATACAGCCGGTTGGCGCTCGGCGATTCGAATGCCTCATAGTGCGTGGGCAGCGGTCCATCACGCAGCCCCGCAGGGGCATAGAGCCAGCCTTTCCCGTCTCCCATCATGATGAACGGATCGCTTCCCGAAAGCGCATCGAGCCCCGTGCCGTTGCTCTGGGCCGGAGCGTCGGGCGGCTTGTCTATGGGAAAGTCCGGCACATCCAGCCCGGTCCAGCAGCGCTGATCGGCATCCCACCAAATGAGCTTCTTTCGCTCGGACCAAGGCCGTCCCTGCGGATCGGCAGAGGCTCTGTTGTAGAGGATGCGCCGATTTGCCGGCCAGGCGAACCCCCAGCCGAGGGAGTAATCCTCGTCGCTGATGCGGCTCCGAGCCCGGTTGTGGCCATCCTGCGGATAGACGCCGCTGTAGATCCAGCAGCCGCAGGCGGTTGAACCGTCGTCCTTACAGGCCGCGAATCCGTCGATCAGCTCGCCACCCGCGGCCCGGTAACCATTGATCTCCTTGAGCACGGATTCGACCACCGGCTCATCGCGTGGACCTTCAACCGGGTACGGCCAGCTCAGCTGCAACAGCTGTCGGGCGGCGGGCGAGTCGTCGCCCTCGGACACCCGGCGCAACCGGAGGTAAAGGTGGTGAAGAAACCAGGGCTCGGTGGTTGCGTCACCAGGCGGCTCGAGTGTCTTGTCGTGCCACTGAATCAGGCGTTGGGTGTTGGTGAAGGTGCCGTCCTTCTCGGCCACAATCGCGGCCGGCAGCAGGAACACCTCGGTCTTTATGTCCTCGGGCGACGAGCCCGGCGTGCTGTTCCAAAATTCGGCCGTTTCTATCGGAAAGAGATCGCGCACGACCAGCCAGTCGAGCTTGCCCAGACATCGCCGCATGAACTGGGTATCCATGCCGCCGACGACCGGGTTCTGGCCCATGACAAACAGCCCCTCAAGCGCGCCTGCCTCCATGGCCAGAAACATGGGGAACGTCGAGTAATCGCCGCTGATCTTGGGCAAGAGGTCGTAGCAGAACCCATTGGCACCGTCGGCCGCTTCGCCATAGTAGGCCTTGAGCAGCGAGACCATGAACTTAGGGAGGTTATTCCAGTAGCCCGTCTTGGGCGTCTCGCTCTCCAGATAGTCGGCCAGGTTCTCGTGCCGGTCAAAGGTGTTGGGCATGGCCAGATACCCCGGCAGAATGTCGTAGAGCGTGGGAATGTCCGTCGAGCCTTGGATGCTCGCATGGCCCCGAAGCGCCATGATGCCTCCGCCGGGCCGGCCGATGTTGCCTAAAAGGAGCTGCAGGAGGGCGCAGCACGAGATGATCTGCGGCCCTTTGCTGTGCTGCGTCCATCCGACGGCATAGCAGAAGGCCGTCGTCCGCTCGCGTCCCGAGTTGTCACACATCGCCTCGGCGACCCGCACGAAGGCATCGACCGGGACGCCACAGGTTTCTTCCACCATCTCCGGCGTATACCGGGAGAAGTGCCGCTTGACGATCTGAAACACGCAGTGGGGGTCCTGCATGCTCGGGTCGCGTTTCGGCGGCCATTCCGTGGCCAGATTGCCGACTCGCTGGCTGTACGCCATACTGCTGAACTGTCGGTGCATGTTCGGCGAGGGGGGCGCCTTCTCTCCTTGGTACTGCCAGCTCGTGTTGTCGTAGCCTCGGGAATCGAGGTCGAAGCCCGAGAACAGGCCATCGAGATCCTCCGTGTCCCGGAAGTCACGCCCAACAAGGGTGGAGGCGTTGGTGTAGGCCTCGACGTACTCACGAAAGTAGCGCTCGTTCTGGACCACATAGTTCACCAGGGCGCCGAGAAAGACGAGATCGGATCCTGGACGGATGCGCACATACTGGTCCGCCAGGGCCGAGGTTCGTGAGAAGCGTGGATCGATATGGATGATCCTGGCGCCGCGTTCCCGGGCTTGCGTAACGAAGCGGAAGCACACGGGATGGTTTTCCGCCATGTTCGAGCCCATAATCACGATGCAGTCCGAGTTGGCCAGGTCGTTCTCGGCAGTGGTGGCTCCGCCTCGTCCTAAGCGAGCACCCAGACCGGGCACTGTGGAGCTGTGTCATATACGTGCCTGGTTCTCCACGAAGACCATGCCCAGACCAGCCGTGAACAGCTTCTTGATCAGGTAGTTCTCCTCGTTGTCGAGCGTGGCGCCCCCCAGATGGGCAATCGACGTCATGCGATTGACCACACGGCCGTCTGGGGTCTTGTGAACGAAGCTTCGGTCGCGAGTGTGCTTCACGCGGTCGGCGATGCGGTCCATAGCCCAGTCGAGCGGCTTATCCTCCCACCGGTCACTGTATGGAGCGCGATAGCGCACTCCCGTGAGGCGGTGCTCATTCTGCACCAGTCCAGAGGTCGCGGAGCCCTTGGGACAGAGCGTCCCACGGTTGATGAAGCTATCCTCATTCCCCTCGATGCTCAGGAGCCTCCCCTCTCGGTGGTAGACCCGCTGTGAGCAGCCGACCGCACAGTACGGACAGACACTGATGCCCATCTCGGCGTCATAGAGCCGGGACCGAGTCTCCCGTGTCTCGCGGCTGATGGGTCGATCCGGCACCACGCCGATGTGAGACCGAAGGGCGTGAAGGCGCCGGCCGCCCTGTCCCATGTCGGTCAGTTCACCCCGCCGGCCGTCTCACTCCAGCCGAACACAACCCGCTCCTGACCGGCGTAGATGTTGCATCGTCCCTCTCGCAAGAAACCGACCAGCGTCATCCCGGCGGATCGAGCCAGCGCGACCGCCAGGCTGGACGGCGCGGAGACGGCCGCAACCACAGCAATCCCGGCACGGAGCGCCTTCTGCACCACCTCGAAGGAAACCCGTCCACTCACCAGAAGCATCCCGGAGCCTGGATCCAGCCCGGTTCTGGCGGCGTGTCCGATAACCTTGTCCACGGCGTTGTGGCGGCCGATGTCCTCCCGGACCACAAGTAATCTGCCGATATGCGAAAACAGCCCGGCGGCATGGATTCCGCCGGTGGCGTGAAACAGCGGCTGGCGCTCCGATAGAAGGGCGGGAAGGCTGGCCAGCGTCTGAAATGAGACCAGAGGACCGGTGGCCAGGGGCGATGTCTGCGCCAGCAGATCATCGATCGTCGTCCGTCCGCAGACGCCACAGCTGCTGTTGGCTCGGAACGGTCGGGGTTCAATGCCTTGCACATGACCAGAAGAGGCGAGATTGACGTTGACGATGTTCTGACTCAGCGCGCCGTCGGCATCAGGGCAGAAGCGAATCGAGGCGATCTGGGAGGAGTCGTCGATGATCCCTTCCGAGAGCAGAAACCCAATGACGAGATCAAAGTCATCCCCCGGAGATCGCATGGTGACGGACAGATCGCATCCCGCCAACCGGATCTGCAGCGGCTCCTCCGGTGCTACCAGGTCGGTGCGGAGCTGCAGGGACTCAGCGGTGCATATCGACACATCGGGAACTTCTACGGGGTCGGTAAGGACCGTCTCCGCGTCTACCGGGTGCGGTAGGACGGCAGCCATGAGCCGTAACCGCTCCCTTCCACCACACTTCGAAGCGTCTTTTCACCACAGAGGTCCGGATCGTAGCGCAGTATCAATCCGCCGTCAGCGCTTCGGGTTATGCCCTCCACACCGCTGTGGCCTACCAGTGCGGCCATAAGATCGAGCGCGTAGCGGTCCTCGGGCGGACCATCGTCCGGTCGCAGCTCGAGCACCCGCATCTCTTGTTCCACAGATCCATTCTCTATCGGCTGGATTGTCAGTCTCCCGTCTCCGGGCCCACCGCCTCGAACTCGAGCGGAGCCCCGCGCGCGACCGCCGTTTCGATGTCCAATGCTGACCAGCAGTAGTCTTGACGCAACCGTTCGTGGGTTCCGTAGGATGAAAGGCAATGGCCGAGGCCCCCTTGGAAGTCGCCGCCGGCCTCAACCTGGAGGAATACCAGGAGCTGGCTCGCGGCCGGCTGCCTCCCTCGCACTATGACTACATCGCGGGTGGCTCCGGCGACGAGAACACCCTTCGCGGCAACCGCGAAGCCTTCCAACGATGGCGCATCGTTCCCCGTATGCTGCGCGGAGTCGACGCGGTCGACCTGAGCGTCACGGTTCTCGACGAGCAGGTCTCCATGCCGATACTCTGCTCGCCGGTCAGCTTTCAACGGCTCTGCTGTCCGGACGGCGAGATCGCCTCGGCAGCCGCCGCCAAGCGAGCCGGCACCATCTTCTCGCTCAGCACCCTGGCTACCCGAACCATCGAGGAGGTAGCCGAGTATGCCGGTGCGTGGTGGTTCCAGCTCTACTGCTACTCGGATCGGTCGGTGACACTCGACCTCGTCCAGCGTGCCGAAGCCGCCGGCGCCGGCGCCATCATTATCACCGTCGACATGCCCATTGCGGGTCGCCGGGAGGCGGATGAGCGAAACAGCTTCGCCCTCCCTGAGGGCGTGGAGGTGGCCAACCTGTTGCAGTATCTCTACCGGCGGCTGCCCGAGACCGGAGGTTCCGGTTTGGCGGCATACATCTCGTCACTGTGGAATCCGGCCCTCAGCTGGGACGACGTGGACTGGATTGCCGGTAGGACACGATTGCCAATCGGCATCAAGGGGCTACTGGCGGCTGAAGATGCTCGTCTCGCTGTGGAGCATGGCGCCAAGATGGTGGTCGTATCAAATCACGGAGGTCGCCAGCTGGACCAGTGCATCGCCACCGTTGACGCCCTGCCCAGTATTGTGGAGGCTGTCGGCAAACAATGCGAGGTCCTGCTGGATGGAGGGGTCCGACGGGGCACCGATGTCATGAAAGCGCTCATCCTGGGTGCGAAGGCGGTCATGATCGGGCGGCCCTACGTCTGGGGCCTGGCCTGTGATGGAGAGGCGGGTGCGCTTCGGGTGCTGGAGATGCTGCGGGCGGAGCTGCAGCTCGACATGCATCTGGCCGGATGCGGCAGTCTCAAGGATCTCTCCGGCATCCATCTCAGGCAGGTCTCATAGCTCTGGGATGACCGGCACAACGTACGGGTTCAATCCAGGCCATAGATGCTTTGTCAACCCCTGGCAACTGCATCTCGAGTTGCGACGTGGTTGCTCGCTGAGCGTTTCAGGTTACAGTCGCCTGACCCGATCAGCCGGTTCTGCCAAACGGGTGCCCCGTCTCGGCTAGCCTATTTGCCCCGCTTTCATTGCTGCCGGGTAAAAAGATAGCCCAAACTTCCTATTTCGGCTGGTACAGCCGGGTGATGTACTTCCGTTTCGTTCTCGGGTAAGCTTCTCCTCGTGAGCGGGAGTGTATCCCCCAAATGACCTAGCGCCCCCCGACCTGGTGGGGGAGGGTTGGCGACAAAACTACCCGGGATGGATAGATGAACCCAACGACGGCGGGCACATTAACTCTGGAGAGCGAACAGGAGCTAGGACACCGGATACGAGGGGGAGACGAATCGGCCATCAACGAGCTGGTCGAGGCGAATCTCAGGTTTGCCATGTATATGGCAAACAGGTACCGACGCGAGGGCGTCGACATTGACGACCTCATCCAGGAGGCCAACATCGGCCTCATGCTGGCGGCACGACACTACGATCCCGAACGAGGGGTCCGTTTCACCAGCTATGCCGGCTGGTGGATCGAGGCGCAGCTTCGCCGATTCCTGAGCCGGCACACCTCAGTTGTACGCATCGGCGAGAGCACCCAGCAAATCGCCCGCCGGTTGCGACGCGTCGAGGAGAAGCTACTCCAGCAGCATGAGCGCGTGACCACCGAGATGGTGGCTGCAGAGGCGGGCATCGACCTCGAGACCGCGGAGTTCGCCCTCGGGTCTATCTCGGCGACTCCCCTCTCGCTCGACCGCACTATGGGAGAGGTTGAGGGAGAGTTCACCCTGCAGGACATGGTTGCCGACGAGACGACGGAGAACGCCTTCGCTCAGGCGGAGGTGGAGACAATTCTCGAGCCGCTGCTCGAGAATCTAGACAGCCGTCAGCGACAGATTCTGCAGATGCGATACGGTGAGAACCGCACCTGCAACGACATTGGCGACGAGCTGGGCCTCTCGGGTTCCCGCGTGCAGCAGATCGAAGTCCAGGCCATCCGATCGCTCCGGCGCCGGCTCATGATGCCTCAGCGACCGGTCGGAAACCAGCCCTCCGCGGCCTAACCGGCAGCGCCTACCGGCGCTCCCTCCGTGACGCCCTCCGGATTTCAATTGGGCCATGACGGCCTACCCTCGAGGCGCACCTGTAGCCGGCCCGCGATCGGTGGCCGATGCCCATGCTCTTGCCTTGCGATTGGCACTTCAGGGCCGGGCTCGACCTGGTTTCTCGCTGATATACTCTGGGAAACGCTGAACCGGAGCTCATGAGCCGAACCTATCTCGATCTCATCAAGCGAAAACGAGATGGGGCGGTCCTGACGAGAACAGAGATAGAGCATCTGGTTCAGGCGATCGCGGACGGCGCAGTTCCGGATTACCAGATCGGCGCCCTGCTCATGGCGATGTATATTCGCGGTCTCTCGGCCGAGGAGACGCTCGATCTGACCCTCGCCATGGTCGCATCGGGCGACACCGTGGACCTCAGCAAAGTGGACGGCTTCAAAGCCGACAAGCACTCGACGGGCGGTGTCGGTGACAAGGTGACATTGGTTCTGGGTCCGCTCGTTGCGGCGGCAGGGATCAAGTTCCCCAAGCTCTCGGGCCGCGGCCTGGCGCATACGGGCGGAACGTTGGACAAGCTGGAAGCGATTCCCGGGATGCGCGTCAATCTCACCCTCGACGAGTTCGTCGACCAGGTCAAGCGAATTGGAATTGCCGTAACCGGACAGACATTGGAGCTGGTGCCCGCCGACGGCATCATCTACGGTCTGCGCGATCAGACGGGTACGGTCGACTCGAAGCCCTTGATCGCCAGCTCCGTCATGAGCAAGAAGATCGCCGCAGGTGCCGACGGCATCCTGCTTGATGTTAAGTGTGGACGGGGCGCGTTCATGCAAACCCTGGACGACGCCGTTGGGCTCGCGACGCAGATGGTGGAGATCGGAACAGCCGCCGGTAAGGTGACCCGAGCGGTCGTTACGTCCATGGACGAGCCCCTCGGCCTAGCCGTCGGGAACGCGCTCGAGGTCAAGGAAGCCGTCGAGACCCTGCAAGGGGTCGGGCCCGAGGACCTGCGTGAAGAGGTTCTGTTCCTGGGATCGCTGATCCTGGTGATGGCGGGAATGGCATCTGACGAAGGCGCGGGCCGGGCAATCCTGCAGCCCCTGCTCGAGAGTGGCACGGCATTTGAGACGTTGTGCCGCATGGTAAGTGCGCAGGGAGGTGATGTGCGGGTCATCGAAGACCCAAATCGGCTCCCTCGGGCCACGCGGATCATCCAGGTCGAAGCGACGGCCGACGGCTTTGTGCACGGCGTCGACGCTCTCGAGATTGGGGCAGTCGCCATGGAATTGGGCGCCGGCCGGCGAGCGAAGGACGAGCCAGTCGCGGCCGAAGCGGGCGTGATGATTCGCGCCAAACCGGGCGGTGGGTCGATTCATAGGGGAGAGCTCCTAGCCGAGCTCCACGTCGCGACGGGTCGTGAAGCTGACATCCGCCCGGCGGATCTGGAGGTGCGCGCCCGGCAGGCGTTCGAGATGGGACCGTCGGCTCCCGCGCGCAGGCATCCGGTTCTCGCCACGGTGCCTTGAGCTCGATTCCCGCAGACGGGGAGGAAAAGGAAATGACAGCCCTCGAAACGCAAACCTGGTCGGTACAATCGCTGCCCGGCCTCATTAACCGGATGCCGAAGGCCGAGCTTCACGTCCACCTCGACGGCTGCCTCCGTGTGAGCACTATTTCACAGCTGGCGCGGGATCATGACATCCCGCTGCCCGTTCGTGAAGAAGAGCTCGAAGATGCGTGCGTGGTCCCGGAGGAATGCCGCAGCTTGGCGCAGTATCTGGAGCGATTCGTCATTCCACTGAGCGTGCTGCAGCAGCCGGAGGCCTTGGAACGGGTGGTGTACGAGCTGTGCGAGGATGCGCGACGGGAGAATGTCCGCTATCTAGAGCCGCGCTTCGCGCCCTCCCTTCACACTCGCGCCGGCATGAGCCTTACGGACGCGATTGCAGCCGTGACCCGTGGATGGCAGGCGGGTGCCCGCGACTTTGGCCTCGAGGGCGGGATCATTCTCTGCGCCATGCGGCACCGTCCTCCCGAACAGAACCTCGAGGTCGCCCGCGCGGGTGAACGCTTCCTAGGACACGGGGTCGTAGGGTTCGATATCGCTGGGGACGAGGCTCCCTTTCCGATCCTCGAGCACCTGGATGCCATGCAATATGCTCGCGAGGCCGGCTACGGTATGACTGCCCATGCCGGAGAGGGCGCCGGAGCAGAGAGCGTACGCGATGCCGTTGAGGTTGTCGGCGTGTCCCGAATCGGCCACGGGACCCGCTCTCGCGAAGACCCAGGCCTCCTCCCTCTCCTGCGGGAGCGGGGCATCTGCCTCGACATGTGTCCTTACAGCAACGTCCAGACAAAGTCGGTGAGCTGCCTCTCGGCTCACCCCATCCGCTTCTATTACGACTACGGAATCCGAGTGACGGTCAGCACCGACAGCCGGACCTGTTCGGACACCACAGTGAGCCGTGAGATGATCCGCATTCACGAGGCCCTCGACTTCCAGTTGGATGAGCTTTGGCAGCTGACGGTCACCGCTCTGGAGGTTGGTTTCGCCGACGCTGCTTGTCGGGAAACCCTACGACAGGAAATGGCAGCCGAGATGCGGGAGCTACGGTCGGGCATATCCAATTCCTGATCCTCGGCCCGGCAGCTTCGACAACCAACTAGCCTGAGACGGCAACGCCGCGACCTCATCCATCGGGGGGACTCAATGACACGCCGCCTTGCCTTCCTCTTGGTCGTGTCGATGTCAACGACACTCGCCTTCGCATGGCCTTCATCTGCCGTCCCGATGCAAGCGGTCGGCGCAACCCGTTCAAGCGGAACAGACATTCGGTTCCACCTCCGGGTACTCAATCCCACCAGACGAGGCGTATGGCCCGTATCCCTAAACGACTTTGGGGTGGTGGCCGGCGATCTGACCAAGCTCAATACCGTCTTCCTTGACACCGCCGGCCATTTGAAGGATCTGGGTCGTCCACCCGGATCGTCGAGCGCGGCAGTCATCGGCCTGAGCGACGATAACCGCCTCCTCGTGACGGCGGGGACAGATTCCCGGAGCCGCTGGTTCGTTGCTGTTCCCCGTTCCAATCAGATGGTGTGGATACCGATACGTTCCAACGTCCCCGGCTATAAGGTCACAGACGTGGCTGCGATCGACGCCAAAGGTCTCATCGTCGGCACCGTGCGACGCCTCCATGCGGGGCCAGCACGACGGAGTGAACGGCCAGCCGTTTGGCTTCCGAAGTCCGGAGCGTACAGCGCGGCCCACCTGCTGCCCCTCAAGGACGGTTACTCAGGCGGGCGGGGCGAGACGATTTGGAATCAGGGCCGCCGAGTGGTTATCGCGGGCTGCGGTGATACGCGGTCACAGGAGGCCGTCAGCTGCATGCTGCTGTGGGCGAGGGCCGGCACCGACGCCTACCGTCTCGGCCAGGGCATCGCCACTGAGACCAGCGGTATCGACCTCCTTGCCTGCCGCGGATCTCACATCTATGCCGGTGGAGAGGGCGGAAACGGCTACGATCTCGGCTGGGGTTGGGCCGGCCGGCTCACCGGCACGAAGGCGGGCCCTCCTTCCGTCGACGATCTGCCCCGCCTGGAAGCGCCACCCGGCTCTGGCTTGTTCTGGGGACTGGGCGGTCTTGCCGTCAGTCCTTCGGGACGGATGGTGGCCGTGGGAAACAACGGCGGCTCCCCGGATAGTGCCGTGCTCTGGCTCCCGAGCCGACGGCCCGCCTTTCTCCAGGACCTGCTGCCTCCGAACAGCGGCTGGACGCTCGAACGGGGAGTCGCGATCAACATGCACGGCCAGGTTCTGACCCTTGGGGCCCAAGCGGGTCGAACGCACACGCTGCTCCTCACGCCCACTGCCGGGTGGCGCTAAGCCCAACCCCACCCGCGGGCAGTGAGCCGGAAGACATTTGGAAGACGCTTGACGTACGGTGCTGGTGTCGGCACGATCCGACAGATCTCTACAGGAGGCTGATATGCCCATTGCTGTTGAAATGCGCTTCCCCGGAGCGACGACCGACCAGTACGACAAGATCGTCGAGAGGATGGGTCTCCGACCCATGGGGCCGGGCGCTCCCGGAGGCATCTTCCACTCGGTCGCCCAGACTGATACAGGGCTGCGCATCGTGGACGTCTGGGAGAACCAGGAGACGTTCGAGAAATTCGCACGTGAGCAGATTGTGCCCTACGCCAAGGAGGTCGGAATCTCGAGCGATCCCGAGATGGAGGTCCATCAAGTGCACAGCTATCTCACCACCGGCCCTTCCGTCAGTTAGCGTGCCGAGCAAGGCGCGCAGGTAGAGGGAATCGCCCGCGGGAGTCTGCTGTCACACACGGAAGCAGGGCCGCTACCGCCGGCTCGACGGTCCCTACAGCCGCTCGCTCGTCTCAGGCAGTCAGGGCCGGTTGCAGCCGTCGCCGCAGGAAGCCGCCATCTGCGCCATGTCGTACCGCCGTTATCTCGCCCAGGATCGCGAGCGCCATCTCCTCTGCCGTCTTTCCGCCAAGGTCGAGACCAACCGGTCCATAGAGCTTCTCCAGGACGGTCTCGTCGAAGCCCGAGGCCAGCAGACGCTGACGGCGCTGTTCCTGGGTCCGCCGAGAGCCGATCGCGCCCACGTAGCGAACCGGCGTCGGAAGGACGTGCTGGAGCGTCGGCTCGTCGAATTTGGGGTCGTGACTCAGCAGCACCACGTAGGTCGACTCGCCGAACTTGATCCTCGGCAGCACTTCTTGGGGCCAACCCTTGACGACTTCATCTGCATCGGGAAAGCGCTCCGCGGTAGCAAAGGCAGCCCGCGCATCGGTCACGATGACCCGATAACCGAGCTCCTTGGCCAGGCGCGTCAAGCGTTGGGCAACCTCCACGGCTCCCACGATGACCAGCTTGGGCGGCGGAGGGTAAACATCGACGAACACCTCGTAGTCACCGATACTGATCGTACCGCTCGTCTCGGAAGACAGACTCGCAAGTGCCTCGTCGATCGCCGTATCCCGGGGTACGCCGCCAAGTTGGCCGTTCAGCTCACCCTGACCGGTGACGAGGGCTCGCGAGCCAACGGAGTCGGGTCCTGCAATCACCGTCGCGAGCGCGACCGCCTCCTCCTTCTCGACACAGGCCGCCAGTCGGTCGAGAAGGCTCATGGCCATCGAGTGTAGCAATCAACGTTCGTCTTGACTGGCAGGTCAATGCGCCGACTTGAAGGCCTTGGGGTGAATGAGTCTCGCCACCTTCTCCATGCCGATGATCTCGCGGGGACCGGCGCGGCTAACCAGATCGTCGTCGAACCGATAAATGCGATTGTGGCGCACCGCAGATATCGTCTGCCAGCCGCTCCTCGCCCGTACCTGTGCCGGCGTAACCCCGTAATTGGAGTCGCCCAGCAGGATGACCTGCGGATTGGCCTTGACGAGGGCTTCGGTGCTCATCTGTGGATATGGGTCCGCTGCCGGACAGGGCGTTACGTTATGTGCGACGTTTACTGCCTTGTCCTGGGTCAGCATCTGGTCGATGAAGCTGCCGGCACAGGCCGTGTAGGGAGTGCCGCTGGAATCGTCAATCTCATAGAACACCCGCGGCCGCCGATGGATACCCGAGAGCTGCTTGAGAAGCCTGTGATATCGGCCGGCAATGTTGCGTAGGACGGTGCGGGCCTCGCCGATGTTTCCGGTTATCCGGCCGATGAGTTTGATGTCATGTTCGATCTGAGCAAACGTGTGCGGGTCGAGGACCACGACCTTCAAACCCACCTGCCGCATCTTGTCGATACCCTGCTGATCGCTGTTGAGCGAGACGACCAGATTGGGGCGCTTCTTCTCCACCAGCTCAATGTCGAAGGGATGCGCGGCGTCGTAACCGCCCTCGATATGTGGCAGTCGGGGCGCCTTCATAGGGTAGTTTCGACCCCACGGCGATGGCCACTGCGCCGGGTATCGAAACCTCTTCTTGCAGCAGGCGGCGAACTCCACCTCCTTGCCGCCATCGGCAACGACTCGCTTCTCGAGGTCGAGGGCAAAGAGCGTCTCCGTGTCGCGGGGATCGAGGCTGATGATGCGCTTCGGCTTGCGGGGAATGGTTGTCTTGTAGCCGGTGTCATCGCGGATGGTGACCGGAAAGAGCGCGGCCGACTTGGCATGTGCCCGTGCGGCGTTGGGGAGGTGAAAGGCCGCCGGGGCAAGAACCCCGAGGAAGGCAATCGGAAGGGTGATCAAACGCAAGGAACGGTACATGTAGAGTTCTCTCCTAAGCAAGTAAGGAAGGAATCTGCACTCGGGTCCCGTGACGGGGCGTCGAAGCAAGGCCGAAGTGGCCCGATGAAGGAACGGACACCCGATGACGGGAGACGGACGGCAAATCGACGGCGGTAAAGGAAAGCCCCGCCTGCGGGAGCGGGGCTGTTTTAGGTTCCCGTCAAATGCATGTGCCACTCCCTTTCCGTCGAAGGTGCCGTCGGCTCGGCGGAGCAGGTTTTCTGACTCGACGTCCCAGGAGGGGTTGTCATACAGTAGCGAGGACTGTGCCGGCCTCTCACCGGCTTACCCTTGCGCTCCGCTGCTCCATTCTGCATGATCCGAGCTTGGCACCGCGGGTGCCTTGCCCCCCGGCACGGAGAGCGTAGAGTTGTCGCTCGTAGTGGGGGCCATGCCCCACGACGCTCCGAGGCACCCAATTCAGTGCGGCTCGATACCCTGCGGGGTCTGGCGATGACACCAGTGGCAGGGGTCGAGGCAGCCGGCGGAAACGTCTTCCCAGCCGAGTCGGGCACCCCATGAAGACGAACCGACGAGCCGCCCGTGTCATGCAAGGCCATCGGTTGGGTCGCCCCACTGACGTCAAAGTGTCGCGGAGCACTCCCATTCCCAAGACGGAGCGGCGCCCGGTTGCCAAACTTGACAGGCAGAGTTAGAGCGTGTATACAGGTGGCAGGTCACCACGTGGAACCGAATCCAGGGAGGATATGGCTCATGAAACCGCGCCTCATGGCTGTGCTGGCAATCACGTTTGCAGTGGGACTCCCGGGCCTCCTAATCACACCAACGCAGGCAAGCGCGTCCGCCACGGGATCGATTGTTCGGGCTCCCTTGGCCGGCATGCTTGGAACCTCGATCAGCACGGGCACATATCACACCTGCGGCATCCAGCTAGGTGGGGCTGTCCTGTGCTGGGGAGACAACACCTTCGGAGCCCTTGATGGCACCGACACCGTCGCGACCACGATCGCTTCAGCGCCCGGCGGTGGGCACTTCAAAGAGATCAGCGCGGGTTCCTACTTCACCTGCGGCATCCACACCGATGGGTCAACGTTGTGCTGGGGCTACGACTTCAATGGTCAGGTTGACGGCATACCGACGAGCAGCAGTGACTCCAAGATCGCCCAGCCTCCGGGCGGCGGCAACTTCGTCCAGATCAGCGCAGGCGGATCCTCCGCGTGCGGCATCCAGTTGGATGGCTCGGCGGTATGCTGGGGCGACGACGCCTTCGGCCAGCTCGACGGCATACCCAGCAGTTCGACCCATATCGCAACGCCACCCGGATTCGGGCCCCTAAGCTCTTTCACGTCCATCAGCGTCGGTTATCGGCACGCGTGCGGCATCCACACGGACGGATCGCTCGAGTGCTGGGGGGACGACACCTTTGGGGAGCTTGACGGCACCCCGAGTAGCGCCACCACCGCGTCGCCGCCCGTGGCCGGAGCGTTCACCCAGGTGAGCGCCTCCCGTGACGGCTTCCACAACTGCGCGCTCAGGGTTGATGGGACCGTGCTGTGCTGGGGAGGCGATAAGTATGGGCAGGTGAACGGAACGGTGGCGCAGTCGGGTGTGGCCATCGGCTCGCCGCCCGGCGGCGGAGCCTACCTGCAGGTCGCCGCCGGAGGCAACCACTCGTGCGGTCTTCGCGCCAACGGAACAGTCTTCTGCTGGGGTGACGACACCTACGGACAGGTGGACGGCTCGCCGCAGTCCACCTCTCCTGCGATGGGATCGGCGTATGCCGGCAAGGCCATCGCCGTTGCCACCGGTGGTGGCCACTCCTGCGCCGTCAAGATAAATGGCCGCATGTTCTGCTGGGGATCCGACTACCAGGGTCAGGTGGATGCTGTTCCCAACACCATCCAGCCCTACTTTGCCTCCGGGGCGCCGGCTTCGGCCAGTCAGATGACCCAACCCGCGGTGAGCGCCGGCGGCAGCCACGTCTGCCGGATATCTTCGGGAGCCAAGGTCACGTGCACGGGCGACGACACCTATGGCCAGTTGGACGGTAGCCCCGGCACTGGCCACTCGGGCACGCCCCCCGGAAACCTCGACTTCGTGCAGGTCTCAGCCGGTCAAAACCACTCCTGTGGCCTCACGGCCAGCCGAACGCTGGTGTGCTGGGGACGCGACAACGCCGGCCAGACCGACTCGCCCCCCGGCCACTTCATTCAGGTTGCGGCCGGTGGTGGCCACTCCTGCGCCCTCCAGCCCACCGGTACGGCGGTGTGCTGGGGCGACGAGAACTACGTCGTTCCTGGGCCATTCATCGACATATCGACCGGAACAAATCACACCTGCGCGGTCCTTTGGAACTTCCGGGTCGAATGCTGGGGCGACAATTCCTCCAACCAAGCCACGCCTACCGAGTACCAGCCGTCAATCCAGGTCGCCGGGGGCGCAACTCACACCTGCGTCCTCCAGATCGATTCCAGTCTCGCCTGCTGGGGAGACAACTCCAGCTTCGAGTCCACGCCGCCGTACGGTCAATTCGATCAGGTCGCCACGGGGACCGGCGATACCTGCGGCCTCAGTCTCGCCGCCAGACTCGTCTGCTGGGGTGCGAACGGCTCAGGCCAAGCCGATGCGCCACCCGGCGACTTTACCTCTGTCTCCGCCGGCGGCCAGGAGTCCTGCGGCGTCTCAGCAAACGGCTCGGTCGTCTGCTGGGGTAACGAAGCAGGCTACAGCCCCACCGGAGGCGCGGGCTACAGCGCTCTGGCGGTCCGGCGGTCCAGCTCAGGCACGAGCATCAGGTGGCGGGGAGCCAGGCATGCCGTCGGCTACAACGTACTCGTCCACCACGTGCCCATCAACGCGCATCTCATCCGAAGCAAGACGCGAAGGTACCACTTCCACACCTCGCGCCGCCTCAAGCACTTCAAGCTCGCGCCCGTGCTCAAGCTCAGCTGAGGGAGGAGGCGCGGAAGGGACGACACCGGAGAGCGGGTCCTATTGGCGGGCCCGCTCTCGACCGTTTCGAGCCAGGAGCCGGCGAAGAGCAGGGGCATTCGACGATCTGGTCCTTGTTGGAAGTCGGCAGGACCGTCCGGGGCGGCTTCATGTGGTGTTCACCAGCTCGGCCTTGCGGACGCCCCCGCTTTTCGTCAGCAGAGAGGCGCATTCCTGATCGCCTACGCGTCCCGCGGGATATAACGAACAGCGGCTGCCTCATCCACATCCCAACCGAACCTAAGCACAGCGTTCTCCTGAGTTAAAAGAAGGGGTGGCATCCTCGTCGGAACGGGAAGGGTGTTCCCGGGTTGGGGTCCGAGGGCCGAGCGGCTCCTCGTCGGTGAAGATGCGATGAGACGGGAGGGGAGGAAAGCGTGAACACAGCACAGCGGCAGCCGGCAGGCTCGTCGGTCCTCCGGCATCTCAGCAATCCCAGCTTTCACGGCGGGCCGTTTCAACATGCCGCCATACCCGATCCGGTATCTACGCTCATGCCGCAGCTCGCGAAACGGCACTACGCCTACTTCTGGGGCGCTCTCGTATTGGGCTTCGGCGGGCTCATCGGCTTGACCGACGTCACCGTCACGGTGCACAGCCGCACCATCGAGGAGCTGTTCATCGTTCTCGGCAGTCTCTTTGTGCCCGTCATGTTTGTCTACTACCTCGACATGCGCAGCCTCTTCGTGCCGCCTCGATTCCGTACGCTGCTGGCCACGTTTCTGCTGGGCGCGGTCTTGGCCGCCCCACTGGCGGCAATCCTCGAGAGCTTTCTCCCGGCGGGCACCGGTGCGCCGGGCCCCGCCTTCGTGACCGGCCTGATTGAAGAATTCTGCAAGGCCCTGGTACTGTTCTGGCTCATGTTCCGAGGGCATCGATACCTGCGTTTCGAGATGGACGGAGTTATCCTCGGCGCGGCGGCGGGCATGGGGTTCGCGGCGCTGGAGGACATGATCTATGGCGCGTCGGCCTTCCACCATGGGCTCCATGCCATCGTGTTCACCGTCTGGCTGAGGCAGTTGTTGGGACCCTTCGGGCATGGTGTCTGGACGGCCATCGTGGGCGCCGCCATCTGGCGGTCGAAAGGCGCAGGCCGGCCTCGCATCACCCTGGCGGTGCTGGGCGCCTACCTCACCGCGGCGGTTTTGCATGCACTCTGGGATTGGGCGCCGCTGCCGGGATTCGCAGATCTCCTCTGGCTGGTGGGTGTGGGTATCGTGGGCATCCTGATTCTTCGCGCGCTGATCCACGACGCCATCTCCCAGGAGAAGGACACGATGGCCGGGGCCGGTCTGCAGATCAGCCCTCAACCGGGCGGAGCCACGCGATAGCCGAAGCTCCACGGCGTCGCTTACCGCCCTCCGACTCCCTTTCCTAGGGGGCGCTAAAGGCAGGTCCGGACTGCACGTACTCCCATGTGGGTACCAAAGCTCCGCAGCGAGCCTCGTCCGATTGCTTCTCCTGGGGATGCCCCCCGGCACTCAGCAATGATGCGACCCGAACGACACCCGCCTCCGATGACGTCCGGTGACCATGTGCGTCCGGCTGCCGGCATCTCACAAGCTGCCGCCCGGAAAACCTTCCGACAGCGGCTCATTCCCGGGTGCAGAGCGTAACCCGGAACACCGCTTATTCTCTCTGTCGGAGCCGTCAATTAGATATGCGAACATGGAGTACGTGTGATTGGGAGATCCACTTCGACGAGGTGATTCATGCCCTTCTCCCGCACACGACGAATCCTGCTGGCTGCCGCCGGCTGCGCCGCCATCGGCGCCGGCTCACTTCTATCCCTGGGTCAGACCAGCGCCCGACCGCAGGCGACGGCCTCACCTGACCCACCCGGCTGCCACTTCGTCTGTGACCACATCCAGCATGTGGTCATCATCGTCAAAGAAAATCATACCTTTGACAATCTGTTTGGGCAGTATCCCGGAGCAAACGGCACGAGCCGGGCTCGGGAGGGCGGGAACACCGTCGCCATGGGCCAAACGCCCGACGCTCTCAGCGGAGATATCTCCCATAACAGCGGTGCCGCCATCCGGGCAGTCAATGACGGCCGGATGAACCAGTTCTACCTGCTCAACGGCGCTCAGCAGAACGGCCAGGACGTGGCCGACTCGCAGTATACCGCGGCTCAGATTCCCGTCTATTGGTCGTACGCATCGCACTATGCGATGGCCGACAACTTCTTTTCGACCATCCTCGGGCCCAGCTTCCCCAACCACCTGGTCTTGATCCAGGGCAACTCGGATCATGCCGTCGATAACCCCTCGGGCAGCGGCATGTCCGGCGGGTCCAGCTCGGGAGCACCACCTGCCTGGGGCTGTGACTCCGTCTCCACCAGCCGGGTCCGAGTCTGGGAGAACGGCACCATTCACAGGGTCAAGCCCTGCTTCAACAGCACAACACTGGCCGACGAAGCGAACGAGCAGGGTGTCAGCTGGAAGTACTATGCGCCCTCACGAGGTCAGCGCGGATACATTTGGTCGTCGTTCGACGCCATACGGCACATCCGCTATTCGGATCAGTGGGACTCAAACGTTGTTCCCACGGAAAACTTCGTGAGCGATGTGCAGAACCGGCAGCTGCCGGCCATCAGCTGGGTGATTCCCGGCTGGTCCCAGAGCGAGCACCCGCCGGAAAGCGAGTGCGTGGGCGAGAACTGGACGGCGCAGCAGATCAACGCCATCATGCAGTCACCATACTACTGGCGCAATACGGTGATCGTCCTGACCTGGGACGACTTCGGCGGCTTCTACGACCATGTGGCGCCACCACATCAGAGCAAGTACCTCCTGGGACCGCGCGTACCGTTCTTGGTGATCTCGCCCTATGCTCAGCCGGGGTTGGTGGATCACACGCAGTACGACTTCCGCTCGGTCATCAAGTTCGTCGAGCAGACGTTCAACCTGCCGGAGCAGGCTGCCTATAACCGGTCGGTGAACAGCATCGCCGGCATGCTCCAGAACCATCCCAATCCGCATGACCTGCTGGCACCCGACGTCCAGAACCCGACGAGCTGCTCGTAGACGGTCGAAGAAGGACGACAGTGAGGAGAGGTGGCCTCTCGGAGGCTGCCTCTCCATCACGGCCGACGAAACGCGGATGGAGTTCGGCGTCCTGTTTCACGTGATCGAGAGGCCCACTGGTGGGCGATACTGGACTCGAACCAGTGACCTTACGGATGTGAACCGTACGCTCTAACCAGCTGAGCTAATCGCCCGCGGCAAGGGGATTCTAGCATCGGCTTGCGGCTGCCACCCGCCATATTCCTGACCAGACGGACGGGGCGGGAGCTTCCAGATCTACTGGGCGGTGGCCTCGGGCGAAAGCAGGGACCGAATCAGCTCACGGACAAGCGCCGCGTTCGCGCGGCCGCCGGTCGCCGCCATAACCTTGCCGATCAGCGGTCCCTCGGTCTTTCCGCCTTTCTCCACGTAGTCACGAACCAACGCTTCGTTCTCGGCCAGAACGCGACGGACCGTCGCGGCCAGCTCGTCCGTGTCGGCTATCTGGGCCAGACCCTCTCGCCGCACGATCTCGTCGGCTTCCGCACCGGTCTCGAACATGCGGGCGAAAACGATCTTCGCCTGGGCGTTGGTAATCGTGCCGTCGCCGAGAAGCCGGAGCAGACCAGAGAGGCCGCGGGGGCTAATGTTCGATGCCTCGAGCGGCACGGCGGCTTCATGGAGCAGCCGCAGCAGCTCCCCCATGATCCAGTTGGCTACGGCCTTGGATCCTCCGGGCGGCTGCAGGCTCAAGGTCTCGTCGAAGAGGCTTGCCAGGGCTGGGTCCTGCGTGATCACCTCGGCCTCATAGGGTGACAACCCAGCCGAATCCACGTACCGCGCGCGTCGCGCCGCGGGCAGCTCGGGCAGGGTGCGACGAATCTCCTCCACACGCTCGGGCGAAACCGTCAACGCGGGCAGGTCCGGCTCCGGGAAGTAGCGATAGTCCTCGGCGTACTCCTTGCTTCGCTGGGACACCGTCTCTTCTTGGCCCTCGTCCCAACCCCGCGTCTCTTGGGCAACCTGACCGCCCGCCTCTAGGAGAGCGGCCTGCCGATCGATCTCGAACTCCAACGCGCGCGTGACCGCCCGAAAGCTATTGAGGTTCTTGATCTCGACCTTGGCCCCCGGATGGGCTCCGCGAGATAGCGATACATTCACGTCGGCACGGAGCACACCTTCCTCCATGTCGCCACTGTTCACGCCCAGATACACGAGCACCTCGCGAAGTCCGGCGAAGTAGCGCCGTGCGGCATCCGGCGAATGGATGCAGGGCTCGGACACAATCTCCAGCAGTGGCACGCCGGACCGGTTGTAGTCGACCAGGCTCACGGGGCGCCCATCCAGAACCGAGTGCATGGTCTTGCCCGTGTCCTCCTCGAGGTGGACTCGAATGATGCCCACCCGGTCCGGGCCGTCGGCATGAAAGATGTCGAGATGACCGGCCCGGCCCAACGGGGCGGCGTACTGGGAAATCTGATAGCCCTTGGGAATATCGGGATAGGGGTAATTCTTGCGATCGAACCGGGATGTTTCGGGCACCCGGCAATTGAGCGCCGTGGCCACCATCAACGTCTGCTCCAACGCGGCTCGGTTGATCACCGGCAAAGCGCCGGGCAGGCCCAGGCAGACGGGGCAGACGTGCGAGTTTGGGCGCGCCCCGGAGTAGCGCGCATCACAGCCGCAGAACATCTTGCTGTGCGTCAAAAGCTGAGCGTGGACCTCCAGACCAATCACTGGCCGGTAGCCTGCCCCCTGTGAACCCCCGGTCACGCCGGCGCCCCGAATGTCAGCGGCGGAACGAGAACGTTGAACCCGGCCGAACGTTCATAAGCGTCCGCAACCCTGAGGATTGTCTGCTCGCCCAGCTTTGGGCCAAGGATCTGCAGGCCCACCGGTAGTCCCCCGGCCAAACCGCAGGGCACGGAGACGCCGCAGATGCCGGCCATGTTGGCGGGCAGGGTAAAAGCGTCGGCCAAATACATGGAAAGCGGATCGTCGAGGCGTTCCCCTAGGCGAAAAGCGGTCGTGGGCGAGGTCGGCCCTGCGATCACGTCGACCTGTTGGAACGCCGCCTCGAAGTCCCGCTGCACGAGCGCACGTACCTCGAGTGCTTTGACATAGTAGGCCTCGTAATAGCCCTTCGAAAGGGCATAGGCACCGACGAGGATTCGCCGCTTCACCTCGGCCCCAAAACCCCGCTCTCGGGTTCTGTCGAACAGCGTCCACACGTCGGCAGCCTGCTCACGGAGCCCGTAGCGCACACCATCGTAGCGGGCCAGATTCGACATGGCCTCGCTCGGGGCCACGATGTAGTAACAGGACAGCGCAGCATCGGTCATGGGCAGGGAGATGTCTACCAAGTGCGCACCCAGAGACTCGAGACTGGCAAGCCCCTGCGAGACGGCCGCGGCAACACCGGATTCCAGCGTGTCTGGGAAGTACTCCTTGGGAACGCCGATACGAAGCCCGCGGACTTCGCCGGTAAGACCGGCGCGGTAATCCGGCACCTCGGCACGCAGGGTCGTGGAATCGTGGGGATCATGTCCGGCGATGACTCCCAACACCGCTGCCACCTCCGGCACCGAGCGGGCTATGGGCCCGATCTGATCGAGTGAGGAGGCGAACGCCACGAGGCCATACCGAGATACGCGCCCATAGGTGGGCTTGAGACCGACGACCCCGCACAGCGAGGCCGGCTGCCGGATGGAGCCACCCGTGTCGGTACCGAGGGCAAAGGCGGCCATACCCGCCGACACTGCGGCGGCGGAGCCGCCACTGGAGCCGCCCGGGACGCGGTCTCGGTCCCAGGGGTTCCGCGTGGGAAAGAACCCACTGTGCTCCGTGGAGCTGCCCATGGCAAACTCGTCCATGTTGGTCTTGCCGATCAGCACCGCGCCACTCTCAAGGAGGCGGCCTGCGACTTGGCCCTGGTAGACCGGCACATAGTTTTCGAGTATGCGCGACCCGCATGTGGTCCGTATACCAAGGGTTGAGATGATGTCTTTGAGTGCGAATGGAATGCCGGTGAGGGCGTTCGCCCGGTCTTCGGCGTAGGCACGATCGGCCTCAACCGCCTGGGCGAGCGCCTGTTCCTCGGTCACCAGGAGATAGGCGCCCACATCCGGATCAAGCCGCTGGACCCGCTCAAGGGTGGCTCGGGTCACGTCCACCGAGCTGATCTCCCGGCGCGCCATCAGTTCATGCAGGTCAAGGAAGCTGCGGTGCAGAATGCCTTCCGTCATTGGAACCGGGGAGAATCCAATGCCGTCGTTCGGGGATTATTCTCCAAAGACGGCGGGGACGACGAAGAAACCGTCTGCCTGTTGGGGTGCGTTGGCGAGGACATCCGCAACCGGCAGAGAAGCTGCCACCACATCCTCTCGCAATGGGGCATCCGAGCCGGCGCCCGGGGCCCCCTCCACGGCGGCGGTATCGATCTCCTGAAGAGCGCTGACATGAGCCAGGATGGCCTCGATGTCCCGGCCCAGCGCCTCGGCCTCGGCGTGGGCAAGGCCGATCCGCGTCATTTCCGCGAGTCGTTCCACGACCTCACGCGAGACACTCACCGCCCAAGCCTCCCTTCGCAAATTCGCCGGATTCTAGCAGCGTCTCGGTCGTCACAGCGGGCCCAACTGGCATGGATGGGTGGGCCTCGAAGTCGGGGTTGACATGGATAGGCGAAAGTTTCATACTGAGCATATTCAAAGTGACTGACGATGGTTTGAGGTAGCACGGGTAGGACAAAACCGGGGGGCGGTCAAGGGGTAATCGCTCTTGCGACAGCAGGCCCAATTGCGGATTGTCGGGAAGGAGTGAGCCCATGAAACTCGCCGGCCGGATCAACGTCTCGGCACTCGAGGAAGACGCGCTACGGGCGGTATCCGACGGCCCGGCCGCACATCCAGGCGACCTCTCCCGACGTCAGGTTCTGGGACTTGCGGGCGCCACCGCCGTGGGCGCCGCTCCGGCCGTTCGCGCCGTCGAATCGACCCTCTCCGACTCCTTTCGCGTCATCGAAGAGCCCGGGCGGATCATCTTTCGTTACCGAGGCGCCGATCGCTGGATCATTGACGTCCGTCGTTTCGCCGGCCGTCCCCGGCTGAGTCTCACCCGCGCGTCCGGACGGCTGACGGTCCGTCTCCAGAATGCCCGATACGCGGGCACGACCATCCCAGCCGACCTTCTGGCCGATATCCGGTTGGGTCTGGGGGGCTGGCGCATGACCCTCCGCATGGGAGTGGGCGGCTTCCGATCCACGGTCCCCTTTGAGGCCTGGCTCCTCGGCAAGGAGCCGGCGCAGTCGAGCATCGCCATGGGGTTGCAAACGCTCCGGTTGGACTCCTCCGGGATGCTGCAGCTGGGCGGCGAAGCAAAGGCAGGGTTCTCTGCCGACTGGCAGCTCGCCTTTACCGGCCGGCGGTTTGCCCGCCTTTCCGGGTTCGGGGGAGAGATCGTTGCCGATACCGGCGCGTTGCGTCTGCTGACCCCTGACGAGCCGAGCCTCCTCGGGCGGGCGCCCGGCCGGCGGTCTCTCATCGTCCTCTCCCGCGGGCGGCGGCGCTGGTCGCTCGATCTGCCGAAGGGACCGGCGGGTTCCGGGTTCAGCACCGTGCAAGGTGGTTTCGACACGATTGCCATGGAGAGCGGCGAGACAGCCAGGGGAGGGATTAGCCGGGTGTTGGCAGCCTCCTCTGCGCCGGAGGAAGAGGCGCTTCTCTTCCATCCGTCCCCCAGCGTTTACGGCTCGGACCGGCAGGCCTTCGGCCTGCCGCTGAGCAACATTCGGTATGCAACTTCATTCAGCGGGCAGGGCCGCGAGTCCACCCTCGTGGCGACCTACAGCCAGGAGCCGCGGTGGCTCCACATTCACGGTTGTAGCCTGCTTGTCGGGCGTTCCGAGGAGGCAGCTACGTTCCGCCTCCGTGAGTCAGCCGGCCGGTCCGAGGTGTCCTGCGCACCCGCGGTTCACGGCATCAGTGGCTCCCTTGCCGGCGCCGTCTCCGAGCCTGTTGCTCCGGAAGAGCCGCTGGCCGTTGAGCTGCACTGGGAACGAAGACGCCGGCCCCGCGCCGGCCGCGCTCATCTCAGACTGCATCATCCGCAGAGCGGCACCCCCGCCGAGCTGGCGGTTCCGGACTATATCGTCTCGATTTTGCGACCGGACGACCTGTTGGCCGTCCGCCTCCATTACATCGGCTTCTACCTGCAGGTAGGCGGAGGTAACCCGCCACAGTTGGTTCGGAACGCCTCCGACGCCCGTATGGTTGCACACTTCCCGCCTCAGAACATTGCCGAGCAGGCCTTCTTCGAGGTGGACAGCAACTATCCCGTTCCGGCAACAGATCCGGATAGTGGGACGTCGGGCAACGATCCGCTGCCCAGCCCGGGAAGCGTGGCGGCACGGATATCAGGGCCCAGCCGGCTCGGGTTCAAGGTGCCGGGAACGATCACCACCATTCCCTACACCCTCGAAGCGGTGCTCGACTGGTCGAAGCTGACCCAAAGTGTGAACATCGTCGCCGATCCACCCAATGGCGAACTCCCCTACATCAATCAACCGGCCAGTACCGACACGGCCATCGAAGCGCCACTCGGCCTGTTTATCTCGCCTCCGGCCAACGGCTACTGGAATCACACCTCGGCCCTGGTGACCACGAAGAACACCACGGAACTGTGGCACACGCGTTTGGGCGTGCGCGACGCCAGCGGAAAGGGTCATGACGACAACGAGCCCAAGTACGCCGGCAAGCAGACCATCCGTGCGATCTACTCGCCCGATTGCACCTTCAATACCAACCCCGAGCCACCTGATTTTCCGCCGGCCAACTCTGTGAACCCCTTCCGGACATCGCTCGACGCGCGGGACCGCTACTCGATTGTTCGCCTGACCTCCGACTGGGTGTCCACAGACCACGTGGGCAATTCGTACACACCGCTCCCAGCCAAGGTGAACCGGCTCATGCTGACCGGTCTGGGCGCGTGGATCGACGTACACGGGATGTGGCAGGACCAGCCGAACCCGGTCGAGGTCACGGAGTGGATCCACAAGGGCACGATGGCCCGCGACCACTACGTCAAAGTGGCCTATGCCGGCTACCTCTGGCCGTTCGGCTTCAGAGCAACCCTGATCAAGGTCACCGAGCGAAAGTTCCGACGGGTGCCCACCTTCGCACCGAATGTCGGCCCGATCATCGCCTACCTCTTCCAGCGCATGTACATCCAAGTGCGCCATCCGGACCTCAGCTTCACGGATGCCGACTACCCGCCCGGCGACATGACCGTCGTGGAGGTCGGTCCCGGGACCATGGACTGGCCACAGGGCTATGCGCAGCGGAAGATGCCCTTCAAGAGCATGAAAGTCACAACGCTCGTGACTCCTGACCTGGTTCCGCCGATTTCGGTCGTCTCCAGCGAGGACCCGAGCGTCCAGGCGCAAGACTGCTTCTGGCCGCAGATTCTCGTGAACGGCACGGCGACCGATTTCCTCTGGCATCTCAAGGGCACTGACTGGGACGGCCACACCTCGGAGTTCACCGCGCCCATGATCTTCGTGGGCAAGGCCATCGCCCAAGCCCCGAACAACGCGTCCCACATGAACAATGTGCTGACCGAGTACTCCAAACAGGACAACGATACTCGGACCACGATAAAGCTGAAGAAGCAGCACGTCGCCTTCGCGCCCAGTGCGCCAACCTCCAGCCCGAACGGAACGGATCCAAGTCTGGAGACGGAGACAATTACCTTCCGAGCCGCGGTCCCCCAAGATCCGGCTTCCTCGTGGTTTAACCAGCAGCCGGATCAGCCGCAGTTCTTCCCAACCGTGGGCGCCGCGGCGGTGGACGTACCGGCCATCAAACAGCTCATTGGTCAGCAGCCCACCAACCCCAGCAATCCGCGGGGCAGCAGCCCCCTCGTGCGTCTGGCGGACGAATACCTCAACTACGATTTCACCGCTCCCAACAACAAGGGCGAGATCTTCGCCCACCTCATCCATCCCCTGTATCTCTACGGGACCATGGAGTCTCAGCAGGTGCCGATGGTCTTCGGTCCTGGAGCCAGCGGTCAGCTGGTAACGCCCGGCGCCATCACGCCAAACCTTTCCATTGCCGGCCTCTCACGACTCCTGGGACCGGTCGGTGCCGGCATGAACGGCAACACCTCCGACCTGAGCCAGATGGGGATGGGCCAATTCGACCCCACGAAGTTCTTCGGCGATCCCTCGAGCCTGCTGGGCAACGCCGTCCCCAAGATTCTGGGCGGAATCCCTCTTACGGCGCTGCTCGGCCCGCTGCCCGACTTCACCCAGGACCTGCTGAAGGTTCCCGGTCTGAAGATCAAGCAAGAAGGTCAGAATGTCGTCCTGACCTACGACTGGCTGACCGACAACCTCGTCGACATTTTCATTTTCCTCGCCAACCTCGTCGACGACAACGGCAACCCCACCAAGCCGGCTTCGCCGCCGTCGGTATCGCCGCCGATGGCACCGACCGTGAAGGACATCGGCGCCGGCAATGTCACCAACAACGGCAAGAACCCTTGCAATCACAGCTGGGCTGCCACCTACAAGACCGCCACCGACGAGAGCGTGGTCAGCATCGGCACCAAGTACGATGTTTCCGCCAACGGCGCCCACAGTGGTGGACGGAAGATCAAAGTCACCGTCAATCAGGCGCCGCCCTCCTCATCCGTAACCCAGATCAACATCTACCGCACCGGCGCCGGCGCGACCTGGCCCTTCTATCTGGTCGGTTCTATCACCGGAAGCAAGGTGAAGGGCACAGGGACCGCAACGTTCACCGACAACCTGTCGGATACGACTATCAGCACTGCCGCTCAGCCGCACACGGGCGCTCAGCTGGCCATCGACATCAAGATCACCGTGCCCCTCGACGGCTCAACCGAGCCCACGTACCAGATCATCGGCCAGCTCGCCTACTTCTCATTGGAATTCGGCGTCCTGGCCATCCCGTTCGTGGGCCTCAAGTTCATCATCAAAAGCGGTCAGAAGCTCAAGGTCGAGCCGGATGTCAACCAGATCGTTTTCCAGGACTTCCTCAAGTTCGTCAACGGTCTGCGCTCGTTCCTGAACTCCTTCTCTGACCCGCCGTTCCTGGATGTCACCGACACGGATATCAAGGCCGGCTACACCCTGCAGCTGCCCACGATCTCCGTGGGCGCCTTCAGCCTGCAGAACATCTCGATCGGCGCGAGCATCGACATCCCGTTCTTCGGCGATGCCATCGTCATCTCGTTCAACTTCTGCACGAAGAGCAACATGTTCGTCCTCACCATTTACATCTTTGGCGGGGGCGGGTTCGTCGAGATCGATATGGGCCCACAGGGCCTCGATGGCCTGCACGCGGGCCTCGAGTTCGGCGTCGACGTAGCCCTCGACTTCGGCGTTGCCAGCGGCGGCTGCCATGTCATGGTGGGAATCTACTTCGACTACGACAAACCGACCAATGCAGCTACTCTGACGGGCTTCTTCGATGCCGGCGGCAATCTGGAAGTTCTGGGAATGGTCTCCGTCAGCCTCGACATCCACATCCAGCTATCCTGGCAGATTTCAGGACCGGATGCCGGCAAGGTGAGCGGTTCGGCCACGATTACACTCGAGATCGGCCTCTGCTTCTTCAGCATCTCAGTCTCCATCGGACCCGTCAAGAAGAGTGTCGGAGGGTCATCTGAAGAGGGTCAGCTCGGGCCGCCACACCTCATGGCCGCATCCGGGAACCATCTGACCGTGAGCGAAATGATCTCGAAGCAGGACTGGCTGAACTATGTCCAAGCCTTTGCCGCCTAGGAACGGGGGACGCGATGAGTAACAAGCAGCTGATTATGTGGACCGCTCTCCCGAACGGTCTCACCACCATAAGCGGCAAAAAGTACCTGCGGCTCACGGTCTTGGTCTCGCCACGGCTGTACTCGAGCTCGGACACGACCCTCGCCACGTTTCCCGACTTTCTGATGTGGCCTCAGAAGCTGAAGACGGCGTCGTTCAAGTTGCGATTCCACAATTCGAGCGTCACCAAGGTGCTCGCGGCGAAGGCCGATCCTTCGAGCTTTGCCGCCGACGAGACGCTGTGGGGATATCTATTCTCCAGCTCTACCTATGTCAAGCACTATAAGTTCCAGGACTATCAGAATCGCTTCGTCATCAGCTCTCCGATCGCCCCGCTGTACAACCACATCAATTCGCAGTATGTGGACGTGATTACCCAATCCATGCTGCAGACCGACGACAACGGCAACTACCTCACTCCCAACCTGCCGACCACCGACTCCTTTATGCGAGGCGGAATCGGCCAGAACTTCGCCAATGGGTTTCCCGCGGGGGAAGACCTCGAGGACCACCTGGGGCAACAAAAGAAATTGGGCCGCGGAAAGACCTTTCGCGCTCCCACCTCCCCGGCTGAAGCATTCCTGCAGCATGCATTGTTCTTCTACCGGCGGGAGGACTATCATCCTCGGCAGCCCACCAAGGGAGGGCAAAAGCTGGACTTCCACCGGATGGTTTCGTCTCTGACGAAATACCCGGAGCTGATGCGGCGCCTGGGGCTGGCGGTCGATTTGATCGTGCCGTTCGATCCTGCCCTCCCCACGGGCGATCCCAGCGCATTAGTGCGCCTGGTAGCGCCGTTTGGGGCCAATGACCTGACGCCACAGTCCTACTTCACGTTGGATGCGTCCGACTTCCTGCCCACCTCGAGCTCGGGCGACGTCAAGCAAGGCTTCCTGGACCTCTCGAACACCACCAAGTTCAACCTCTTTCAGGTGGATGTCGACGGAGCCGCATTGAAGTACATCGGCCTGGTCCGGCAGGTCCTCTCGATGTTCGAGGGGCAGCGCGTCGGACTTCGCAACCAGCTCGGCTTGCCGGCTCTGCGATCCGGAGGATTCTCGGTGATCCAGACGGGTAAGGCGGGGGATCTGACGAAGATCTTCCCCAATGCCGCGAATAGCAACACGGCGGCGGAAGGCGGTTCAAGCACCTCGGTCAAGCTCTATGCGGAAGACTGTGTTCGCGGTATTCGCTACGACATCTGGGACTCACAGACGAAGGCGTGGCACTCACTGATGATGCGTGCGGCGTCATTCGACCCAGCCAATCCCAGCTCCACCCTGCCCGGTAGCTATGAATTCGTGCACGCGCCCTCGGCACACAAGTGGTTCAACCCGGTCCACCCGGATGAGGCATTCGTTTCGCTGGCCGCCACCCAGGACCCGTCCGGAGCAGAGAGTGGCGGCACCAGCCCCGACCTCTATCTCCATGAGTCCCTCATGCGATGGATGGGCTGGAGTCTGGCTGCGGACCGGCCGGGGCAGCACGTGGGCATCGACGACAAACCCGCAATGACCAACAATCAACCGGGAAAGGGCGTGGGCCTGGTAACCCACTTCGGTGTCGCCAAGGGCAGTCTGCCTTTCCTGCGCTTTGGCGTTGATTATCGAATCCGTGCACGAGCCGCCGACCTTGCCGGCAACAGTCCGCCTCTGTCGTCCAATCTCGACCTATACGAGGCACCGCCCAAGGGCAGTCCACCGGTGCGATATCGGCGATTTGAGCCGGTGCCCACGCCTGCCTTGATTCTTCGGGACGATATCAGCGGGTCTCCGGGTGAATCCACCGAACGCCTGGTGATTCGGAGCAATTACAACGCGACGCCCACACAAGAGGTCACCAAGCTGACCTCATATGGTTTCCCCGGCTTTCTGAACCACTCCACCCGGCACATTGCGTCGCCCCGAACCACTCAGCTCATGGCCGAGCATCACGGAATGTTCGATCTCTCCGGAGGAGGGCTCGATCCCAACGCGTACGCAGAGCTTTCGACGCTCGATGGCGCCTTCGACTCGAGCGCCGTGGAGAGCACGGATAACCTGGTCCTTCCCTATCTACCGGACGTTCTGGCGCGAGGCGCCTCGCTGTTCAACCTCCCCGGGCTGACGCCCTACTCGGTGTTCGGCCCGCCAGGCACGATGCCCAGCGGCAATCTCGGCTTCATCGGCACGTGGCCGTACTTAAAACCTTTCAGAATCCGGGTCCTCGAAGGGACATCTGCCCCTGCCTGGGACGCCAACGCCAGACTGCTCACGGTCTACCTCGCCAAGGCGCAACAGCAAACCATCCGACTCAGCGCATATCTCCTACAGCCGGACCTCGACCTGATGGGCATCTGGGGCTGGATGGAGGAGGCCTACAAGGCCGGTCAGCTCGACGCCAAGTCCTATGGCCAGCTCCAGAAGTTTGCGCTCAACGGGGAGATGTGGCCCATCGAGCCATTCCAAGAGATCACCCTGGTGCACGCTGTGCAGCAGCCGCTGATCCAGCCAAAGTTCACCAACCTGACCGCCTATCGTGACTTCGTGGGCGAGACCTACGCAATCCTCGAAGCCGATCCCATGCCCATCGATGGGCCGAGCACGATCAAGCTGGACGTCAATGCCAACTGGACCGAGCCGCGCGACGACCTGACTCTGGATCACTGCACTCCAAATTCGTCGACGCCGCCCACGCTGCCGACGGAGATCAAGGGCCAGAAGCACGTGGTCGAGATTCCCCTCCAGCCCACCGACACCCAGGTCACCTTCACGCTCGCGGACAACCGGCGGCACATGTTTGGGGACACCAAGTACCGTCGAGTGAGCTACACCGCGACGGGCACAACGCGGTTTCTGGAGTACTTCCCCGAAAGCGGAGTCGCGGCCGGGACCATCCCGACGACTCGTCCCAGCCCCGTCGCGACCATCGACGTGCCCAGCACGGCTCGACCTGACGCTCCCAAGCTCCTCTACGTGGTGCCGTCCTTCAAGTGGACACCATCCCAAAGCGGCGACATCACCAAGACGCTTCGCGCCGGTGGGTATCTTCGTGTCTACCTCGAGCGGCCATGGTTCTCGTCGGGCGATGGCGAGCTGCTCGGCGTGGTGCTGATCAACGACAGTGGCCAGACCGATACCGGCCGGCCGGGGCGAAAACGAGGCGGCAAGCAGAGCACGCTGGCGACCGGCGGCGTGGAGGAGGATCTCAAGGGCTACGTAACCCAGTGGGGAGCGGATCCCCTGTGGGGGGCCGCCGAGATCACCGACCCTCCGATGACCACGAACTTTCCCGGCGCCGTTGCCACCCAGTCCTACCTTTATCTCGAAGAGCTGGGAGGGGCCGAGGCGGCCAGCCCGATACCGGTTGCAGTCGCCGGCCATCCCGTGGTCTGGGATCCGGAACGCTGCCTATGGTACGCCGACGTCCAGTTTCATTGGGGTACAGCGTATTTTCCGTTCGTTCGCATGGCGTTGGCCCGCTACCAGCCACACTCCATATCGAACCCCGATACCGTCCATCTCTCTCGGGTGGTGCTGGCCGACTTCGCCCAGCTGGCTCCGCATCGCTTGGCACAGGTTCAGACCAAGGTGAGTACCAGTGATCCCAAGCTTGTGAAGGTCAGCGTCATGGGCTACGGCTACACCCTGGGGCCAGGCGGGATCGCCCCCAGCGGCATCGAGGTCAGCGTCGAACAGCAGATGCCCGGCATCCCCGGCGAGACGGACGGCAAGCCCAGTGAGCTCGCATGGGTGCCGGTGCCCAACGCCAACTACGAGTTGACGGCAGACCCGCAGCGCGGGTTCCCGTACGAGTTCATCTGGAGCACGACTTTTGATCTTCCTCATGCTCCAGGCTCCGTGCCGTTCCGGTTGATCTTCCGCGAGTATGAGATCTATCCGATCGAGCTTGGAGTTTCCTCCTCGCTCGGCAAACCTGGCGCATCAAAGGACGCCTCTTTCCAGCCCAAGGAACGACGCCTGGTCTACGCCAGCGCGCTGCAGATCTAAGGAGCCTAGCATGAGGACTCACGCCTGCCTGAGACGACTGGGAGTTATCGGCGCCGGACTGTTGCTCGTGGTCGGATTCATCGTCTCGGGGCAGACGGTGATTCCGCGCGCACATGCCGCAACCGTGCTGACCGTCAACACCAATGCGGACATTCCGTGTGGGGGTAGCACCTTCTCCCTCCGGTGCGCCATTGAGCAGGCGAATGCCGACGTTTCGGGTGACACCATCACCTTCAACATCCCCTCGTCCACCTGCTGTCTCATCCAGTTGAGGACCCACCTGCCCACGCTGACGGCGGTCAACACGGTGATCGACGGCTATTCCCAGCCCGGCTCCGCGAAGAATGTAGACGCGCTAAACAAGGACGACAGCGCCTCACCACTGGTCCAGATCGATGGAAGCGATGTACCAGGGGCCGACGGACTGGACATCGCGGGATCGAACGATACGGTCGATGGGTTGACCATCACCCACTTCAATCCAAGCCAGGCGGGCGGCCCCGGAGGTGGCGCCGGCATACGAATCGTGGGCCAGGCGGGCGCCGCCATCATCCCCAACAACGGAGATCTCATCTGGGGGAACTTCATCGGCGTATACCCGGATGGGAAGACCCCCGGCCCCAACAACATCGGTCTCATTGTGGGCATCACGGCATTCAAGACCACCATCGGCGGGACCACCGCCGCCAGCCGCAACGTGATCTCAGGAAATCACACTTACGGCATCGAGCTGACCCGCTCCTACGGAAACACGGTGCAGGGCAACTACATCGGCACCGACCGGACGGGCACGAACCCAATCCCCAATCTCGACGGGCTGGCGATCTTTAGCGACACCGCTCTCGATGCATCCAACAATCCGGCGCCTGACCAGATCGGCGGTCCGGGGGCCGGCAACCTCATCAGCGGTAACCGAACGTACGGGATCCTTGGCAGCATTTTGAACGGGCAGCAAGAGGGCCCGATCGGCGGAGTGGTTCAGGGCAACTACGTCGGCGTCGACGCCGGTGACAATGCTCCACTCCCCAATGGCGCCGGCGGAGTCGTGCTGAACAGCTCCATCGAATATCTGGTCGGTGGGACTGCGGCCGGTGACGGCAATGTCGTCTCCGGCAATGGGGCCGACGGTGTGGTTCTGCTGGGCGGCGCCGGATCTCTCAACAAGCTCGAGGGCAACTATATCGGCGTCACCAGCGGCGGCCGAGCAATGCCGAATGCTGCCGACGGCGTGTTTGCCGGCAACTATACGAGCGCCGACAGCATCGGCGTAGTGGGGTCCTCAAGCGGTCAGAACTACATCGCGGACAACGCCGGCTGGGGCGTCAATCTCGGCTCGAGCTCGATTGACCCCGTTCATGTGTCTATCAATCGCAACATCTTCGCAGCAAACAAGCTTGGCGGCATCGGCCTAAACGGCCTCGTGCCGGCGCTGTGCACCTACGGGCCGTCCTACACCCGTGGGTACAACCCCAACGACTTCACTCCCTGTCCTCTCGTCCTTGTCGCCACGACTCAGCGAATCACGGGAGAGGCCCAAACGGGCGACACGGTCGAGCTATACTCCGCGCCGAGCGCCTCCGACGATGAGGGGTTGACGTGGCTCGGGACCGTTCAGGCTGGGACGTGCGGCTCGCCCCCATGCACCAACTTTAGCCGCTGGAATCTTCTGAAATCGCAATACGCGCATACATTGAGCCGCGGACAGCACATCGTCGCAACAGCCACGGACATCGAGTCCGGCTACCCGGCCCAGACATCACCGTTTTCCCGTGACGTGCCGGTCGGGCAGCAGCTCATCGTGAACAACACGTCCAACTCGAATGCCACCTGCACGACGTCCGCCTGCTCGCTGCGTGCTGCCATCACGATGGCCAACAGCGATGGCCAGGGCGATGAGATCGACTTTAAGATTCCTGCTGCCCAGTGCTCCAACATGACCATTCAAACCAAGTCGGTGCCAGTCTGCGCCATCAAACCAACGACGGCCCTCCCCAGCCTGACCGCCCCCTCGACCTATATCGATGGGTACAGCCAGCCGAAGTCCGTGCAAAACGCCAACGTGCTCGCGTCGGGTGACAACGCGATCCTCACCATCTGGCTGTATGGTCAGTTGACGGCAGGCGGAAACGGGCTTTCAATCGGCGCCCCCTATGACAGCGCCGAAGGCCTGTCCATCACCCGGTTCTCGGGGAACGGCGTCTACATCGGTAAGGGCGGCTACTTCGATATCGTCGACGGCAGCTTCATCGGGCTGTCGCCCGACGGAGCCACCGCAGTGGCCAATGGCAACGGAGTACAGATCAACGGGGGGGCCACCTTCGGCACGGCCGGCGGCCGGGCCATCGTGGACCCGAATGTCCTCAGTGGGAACGTCAACTACGGGTTCGAGGATTCGGGGGGCGGCTCCAACATCGTACGGGAAAACCTCATCGGCACCGATGCCGCCGGGACCGCGCCGGTCGCGAACGGCTACGACGGCGTCCTCATGTATGGCACCCTCCTCGACACCATCGGTGGGTACCGTACCGGCGAAGGCAACGTCATCTCCGGGAACTTCAACGACGGAGTTGACGGGCTCGACACCAACTATTCGGCCATCCTGGGGAATGAGATCGGCGTCGACGCGGCCTCAGATGCGAATGTGAACGTCGGCAACGGCTTTGCGGGGATCTACCTGTATCTCGGATCAAACAACAACGTTGGCGGTCTACCATTCGGCTTCGGCGGTAACGTGATTGCCGGCAACGGCGCCGACGGAGTGGATGTTCTTTCCGAGAGCGGTGACGGCATCTATGGCAACTATGTCGGCTATGTGTCGCCCAACACCGGCAATGGAATTGTGTTCGGCAACAGCTCGTTCGAAACCGGATTCGCCGCACGCCAGTCGCCCAAACTCATGTCCCTTCATGTCGCCGCCGAACGCCGGGCATCCCTATCCGGGCCGGTTGTTGGCGGGGAAACTCCAATGTACGACAGTGCCTTGACCAACTCGATCTGGCTGAATGGAGCCCGCGGCATTCTCGTTGGACAGTCGACGTCCGACTCCGACGTCCACGTGTTGATGCGGTTCAACTCCATGGCCTCCAACGGTCAGGGCGGCATCTGCTTCTACAGCGGCGGCTCGAGCTGCTTCGGGTTCGGTCCCAACGACGACCTGGGGATACCCTCAATCAGTACCGCCGATACCAGCGTGATCAGTGGCTTCTCCAGTCCCTTCGCGCTCGTGGACCTGTACCTTGCAGCCAGCATTGGCGCTTCCGACCAGGGATACGGCGAGGGATGGTCTTACTTGGGAACCGCGGCGGCGGACTCCAACGGAAATTGGAGTTTTAATCCGGGTTCCGAAGTCAGTGCCGGAAACGACGTGACGGCGACTTCGTCCCTGGCGGTTCCAGACGGCAGTGGCTACTTCGAGACGTCCGGGTTCGCCTACGATGCCCAGGTAGCATCAAACACCGCGGGACCACGTCGCAAACAGTCGCCATTGTGCTTCAGCTGCCATCACTCGGGGGTTCACTGGAAGCGGTTTGCCAAGCGGGTCTTTGGCCACGTGCCCCAGCCGCACTATCACTCGCGACTGCGGTAGCGCTTAGCGGTCGCGGTCTTTCTTGCCTCCGAATCGGCCGTTCCCGGCAATGATCGGCACAAACACGACCACGGTCGTTGGACTGATGCTGGACGGCGTCCGCCGCGGCTCCCCCTCGCCGTCGGTATCGGCCGCGGCCGGGTTCAGGGCTGCCCGCAGCAGGAGCGTCGCCGCTACAGACACACCGACAGAAAGCAGAATCGAAATCAGAAATCGAACCATGTCATACCTCCCAGCCATAGTGACACCCGAAGTCTAAGCAGCGCTCCAACCCCGTAGGTGCTTGACGGATTGGCGGTATTCCCACTCGATCGCCTCCTTCAGGAGACGGGCCGAGCGACCTCCAAGGGTCACGCCGGCCACCTCAGCCACGCCTCTTCGGGCTCCCACACTGACGGCGATCCCCTTGCTGTGGAAGATGAAGGGTCGCAGCTCCTTGTTTCGGGTTTCGGCGCCCAGATTCCCGGCCACGACATCGGCTTCGTCAAGTGCAATCTGCGCCAAGGGCGGAAGCACAAGACCTGACTCCAGATCCACAACCGAGGCCAAGTCGCCCGCCACATACACCTCCGGATGGCCAACCGCGCGAAGAAACCGATCCACTTTCACGCGGCCGTTGTACCCGACCTCCAGTCCGATGCCTGCCGTGAGTGGCGAGGCCTTCACTCCTCCGGCCCAGATATACGTGCCTCCGGAGATCCGCCGACCACCTCCCAGCTCGAAACCCTGTTCGGTAGCGGCTTTGATGGGAGAGTTCGTATGGGTTTCCACTCCCAGCCGGCCGAGAATGTGTTCGGCTTTCGCGATCAGGCGGGGAGAGGAGCCGGCAAGGATGGTGTGTCCCGCCTCAACCAAGACGACTCTTGACAGTCCCGGATCCAGCCCTTTCATCCGCGCGAGCTGAGGTAACGTCTCAGCCAAGGCTCCGGCCAGCTCGACGCCCGTTGCTCCCGCTCCCCCAATGACGACCGTGAACAGTCGAGCCCGCTCTGCCCTGTCCGCCGACTCCGCGGCGGCCACGTTCTCCTGGAGTCGATCCCATATGGTCGCCGCATCCTGGGCGGACCACATGAACAACACCTGCTCGGCCAGCCCTGGGATGTCGAAGTCGTTGGGCCGGCTCCCCAGGGCAAGAACCAGTCTCCAATACCCTATCGGGCCATCTTTCGTGATGACCTGATGGTCAGCAAGATTGAACCTCTCGATCTGGGAACGCCGGAATCGGACCTGTTTCGGAAGGACGGCCTTGAGGTCGATCTGCACCTGCTGCTCCGCTCGAACGCCGGATGCAACCTGGGGAAGCTCCGTCAGCAGCTGGTGGTAGTCGTGGCGATCGAGCAGATCCACGGCGTAGGCGGGAGGCAGGGAGCTGAGTCGCTGAGCAACGTGGAGGCCGGCATAACCCGCTCCAGCGATGACAATCCGCTGTTCGCTTTCCATCAGCTCTCCGATCCCCCAATATCTCGATTGGACGGCATTTCATTGTCAGCCGGAGTCGGTAGGCTCGGCTCTCTAAGCATCGATCGGTTCGGACCCTCCCGCACCCGCTCGATGCCCTGGGCCGGTCGGTAGCATGGGTCGGAGGTTGGGATGGAATTTCGGACAGTGGGCGATTCAGGCTTGCAGGTATCCGTCGTCGGTCTGGGCTGCAACAACTTCGGACGCCGACTCGACGCGGCCGCGACCAAGCGGGTCGTCGACGCGGCCATCGATCAGGGAATCACGCTGTTTGACACCGCCGACGTCTATGGCTCAGGTGAGAGCGAGAGCTATCTGGGGGCAGCGCTCAAGGGACGTCGAAATGATGTCGTCATCGCCACGAAGTTCCGCAGCCCGATGGGCAAGGGCCCATATCACGAGGGCGGCTCCCGGCGCTATATCCGCCGGGCGGTGGAGGCCAGCCTCAAACGACTGGGCACGGACTACATCGATCTGTATCAGATGCACAGTCCTGATCCGTCGACGCCCATCCAGGAGACGCTCTCCACCTTGAACGACCTGGTTCGCGAAGGAAAGGTGCTGTACATCGGCTCCTCCAACTTCTCCGGCTGGCAGATTGCCGACGCCGCCTGGCTTTCGCGAACGGGAGGGTTTGCCTCCTTTATCTCGGCTCAGAACCATTACAGCCTATTGGAACGATCGGTCGAGCGGGAGGTGGTTCCCGCCTGCGCTCGATTCGGCGTCGGCGTTCTCCCCTACTTTCCGCTGGCGAGCGGCATCCTCACGGGCAAATATCGCCGTGATCAACCTGCCCCTGAGGGAAGCCGGCTGGCGGGCGCCTCGACCAACCGCTTCGTGAACGAACGGAACTTCGAGATCGTGGAGCAGCTCGAAGCGCTCGGTCGGGAGCGGGGGCTAAGCCTGCTGCAGATTGCCATCGGCGGCCTGGCTGCCCAGCCCCAGATTGCTTCCGTGATCGCCGGAGCCACCAAGCCCGAACAGGTCAGGGATAACGTGCAGGCCGGTCTCTGGAAGGCCAGCCCCGAAGAGCTCGCCGAGATTGATCGGATTGCGCCGACGCAGCGTCCTTCGGGGTCGTAGCCGCCCTCGGCTGGGTTACCCGTCAGATCGGTGACCCAGACCGAACCACTGCTCGCGGAACGAAAAGAGATATCGGTCGGTAACGAAATTCAAAACCCGTCTCGCCTGTCCGAAGCCACCCACCATGTCGCGGAGAGCGCCGGACGAGCCCGATGCCCGCTCGGCCACCAGACTGGCCTGGTGGTAGGAGGCACGCCCAATGAGCTCCAGGAAGTCCAGCCCCGAAACCTCCTCTTCATGCGGCCGCTCATCCGACATGACCGCCGATTGAAGGCGCTTCTTGTATGACGGCCGGAACATCCGGGACCCTGCGAAATCCGGAAACACCCCCGTCAGAAACAGCGTCAGGTCACCGAGACGGCGCAATACGCCCGCCCTTTGTGCCTCGGGGACGATGTTCAGCATCTCAACCAGACGCATGAGATCAAGCTCACTGTATCGTCGTCGCTGCCAGCCGCGAGGAGTGTGGACCCAGAAGCTGCCGCTGGCCACGCGGGTGTAGGAGGCAAGCAGCTCTGCCAGAAACAGCTGGTGGGCGAGGTCGGCCGAGAACTGTCTTAGCGGTGTCACCTCGAAGACCGGCACACGCCGCAGGGGCGAAACCCATTCCTCAACGAAAGATGTCTCCCCCAAATCTGCATGCGCCCGGCTGATGAGCACGGCGAAGATCAGAAAGGGAGAGGCCCGCAGGAACGCCTCATGTTGTCCCGAGCCGAAGAGCTCGTCGTAGAGTGCGTCACTGGCCAGCAGGTCGCGGAGCCGAAGGTTGTCTTCATCCAGGAAGGTGTGAAGTCCGGCCACGGTCTCGGTGTGGGAAACCTCCACAAGGACCGCGACATCGGTTTCGGTCAGGTGCTCAAGGTAGGCGCGCGAATCCATGCCCTACAGTAGCCTGTCTCCAAGGAGAGTAAACAGCCCAAGCAGGTTATGTACCTCGAAGGGTGATCTGCGACCCGCGAACGGATCGGAGAGGGGCCGATCCTCGGCAGACCGACCCCTCAATGGAGGATGCGCCAGAAGCTAGTCCTGCCCGTGCCGGTGAGGGCTCCCCTCGCTGTTGGTCTCGTTGATAACGCGCCTGATACGCCGGGCAAGGTCGAGTGGCGCGCCAACCGCCAGCTGGTGCGAAAAGAAGAGCTGAGGCTTCTCGGCTGTCTCCTGGTTGTATAGACAGTGAACCTGGAAGCCTTCGAGAATCCCCCGGCGTAGCGTTCTCTGCACTTCTTTGGAAGTCATCGCGTAGTCCGGTGCGGCGGCTGCCATCTTCCCACTGCTGTCGAGGGGCTCGAAGGCGATTGTCTGCGCAATATTCAGATCGGGGCTGATGTGATGCCCGCCAAGCTTAATGTGATCTCGGCGGTCCACCGTCACGTTGACCACGCCCGCGGAGGCGACGTCGGCCGTGCCCCGCAGGATGCGGGCAATCTCAGTCACGGGCAGTGGCGTCTTGGGATTGGACGGTGCCGTCTGCGGGAAGGGCGTGCCGGTGGATTTGATGACATTCACACAGGCGTGCGCCAAATGTCGAGGATCACCGACCCCGCGGAAATGATAGTGCCAGGTTTGGGGGCTCTCACCGATGAAATGCTGATGCTGTGCCTGAATGATTAGCCCACTGGCGATGATGGTTTCCAACGTTTTTTGTCGTTCGCTCTGTGTGAACGTGAACTCGGCGTTCAGGATGGCACGGTTGGGACCCAAGGCCTGGAAGTAGAACTCGTGGACCAGCTCGAACGATGGCTTGAACGGCACGCCCATCGGCCCGGTCACCGTGAGGTCTTCCCGGTCGAGGTTAATGCTGAGGACACCCTTCTCCATCTTTCCCTTCATGTGAAGGATCGCCTCGATCTCTTTCACCGGGAGTTTCGCCTTATGCTTCCGGTCCTCGTGTTCGGCGAAGCTCACTGCCGGGGAACCGCCGAGACCGGCCAAACCGGCCATGACGCCGGCTCCGGTCAACAGTGCTCTTCGGCGGCTTACGGCAAACTCGTCGATGTGCATCCTCTCTTCTCCTTTCTGCCGTTAGGTACAGTGAATCTCGGCCGTCGGCGAAGCTTCGGCCGGCGGCATGTACCCGGGATTTCAGCCGCCAAATGCACAGTGTGTGCCACAGAAAAAGCTGTCCGGAACCCTTCGGGGCTCCGGCGAGCCCACTGGATTTACCAAAGACGGCGAGCCCGTTCCCCTATCGAAGAACGGCCCGAGCCTTCTCCACCTCACTGGTGCCGATGACCATACGTGTTCTCGTTGCCAGGTAGGCGAGGTCCACATTGATGTGGGCATTTGCCAGCCGCCGGAGTGCCTCTGCGGCGGCTCCGGGGTGATCCTCAAGATCGATAACGGCGACCGGCCGCTCCTCGTACACCCTCAGCCCAATGTGCTCCGCCTCTCGCCGCGCCGCTGCCACGTTCTCCACTGCCAGATGGACGATCGCAATGCCCTGCGACTCGAAGCAGCAGATGCCCTCGATGTTCACGCCCGCTCTGCCCATGGCATCGCAGACATTGGCCAGGGCGCCAGGCCGGTTCTCGACGATCAGAGTGAGATTGGTGGTCATCGTCCCAGGCCGGCGCCTAAGAGGCGGCTGCTTCGCGCCGCTCCATGAAGAACTTCAGAAATTCGTATCCCTCACGCAGGCGCCGGGCAGCCTCATCGCGATCATGCACCATGTCCTTGACGATCCGCAGGATCGGGGCCGGCCGCATATAGAAGCGGCGGTAGAACTGCTCCACCCCCTCGAAGATCTCCTGTCGCGACAGGTCCGGATATTCGATGGTTGCGTCTTGGATTCCGTGCTCGTCCACCAAAGCGTCCTGCTTGAGCCAGCCATTCTGGAGAGCCCGCGCATAGAGCTCGGTGCCGGGATAGGGTGCTGCGAGTGAAACCTGAATCGTGTCCACATCCAGCTCTCGGGCGTATTCCATGGTCTCTCGCATGGTTTGGCGTGTTTCGCCGGGCAAACCGAGGATGAATGTGCCGTGGATACGAATTCCCAGTTTCTTGCAGTTCTTGACAAACTCCCGGGCGCGGTCGACTCGGATGCCCTTCCGTATCCCATTCAGAATGTCCTGGTTGCCGGACTCGAAGCCGACCAGGAGCAAACGTAAGCCGTTCTCCCGCATCACCTTGAGCGTCTCATAGGGGACATTGGCCTTAGCATTACAGGACCACGTGATCCCCAGAGGCTTCAACCTCCTGGCAATCTCCTCGACCCTTGGCCGGTTGTCCGTGAAGGTGTCATCGTCAAAGAAGAATTCCTTGACGTTGGGGAAGAGCTGCGTCGCGCGCTTCATCTCCTCGTACACGTGCTCAGGGCTGCGCACGCGATAGGTATGACCACCGATCGTCTGAGGCCAGAGACAGAAGATACAGCGTGAGTAACAACCGCGGCCGGTGTACAGGGATACGTAGGGGTGCTGGAGGTAGCCGATGTAGTACTTCTCGATGTCCAGATTGCGATGGTACACGTCCACCACAAACGGCAGCTCGTCCATGTTTTGGATCAGGGGCCGTTCCGGGTTCCGAACTATTTCCTTTTTGCCTCGGTCCCAATAGGTTATGCCCAAGACGTCCTTCAGGTCGGCGCCTTGGGCAATCTCCTTTATGGTGAAGTCGAACTCCCGGCCCGTGACGAAGTCCAGCTCGGCGCAGGCGCCCAAGGTCTGCTCAGGGAGAACAGCAACATGGGCCCCGACGAAGCCCACCAAGGCCTCGGGCTTCCGTGCTTTGAGCTCTTTGACGAACTTGATGTCGTTGCGCAGCGTTGGCGTGCTGGTGTGGACAATGGTCAAGTCGTGGGCGCAGGCGGCGGAAAGCGCCTCCTCCACGCCGATGTCATGAGGGGGAGCGTCAATCAGCGTGCTGTCCGGAACCAAGGCGGCGGGCTGGGCAAGCCAGGTCGGATACCAGAATGACTTGATCTCACGACGTGCCTGATATCGTGAGCCGGCCCCACCGTCGAACCCTTCAAAGGACGGCGGATTGAGAAAGAGTGTCTTCACCGGGTAGGGTCCCTCCGTACCGGCGCCCGCCATCGCCATGCATCGCCGCATGGCTCAAGCCCAGTATACGGTTGAATCTGCGCCCCCAGCCGACGTTTGGGAAGGCATCATGACCCCGAACCAGCACTATGAAAGTCCGTCTGGTAGCGGCAACGGGTGGTCGGCTGTGTTCCGCGTGGGAGATGATTACCACCTTGGCGATCTCCTCTGGCTCACTGCGGTCTTGGCACACTACCGACGAGTCCGACGTCCGACAAGCGTCGTGCTTGCGCTGCCGGATCGGGACATCAGCAGGATTCTGGGGCACAACCACGTCATCGATCGGCTCATCTATCTGTCTAGGGGCTCACCCGCGGATCCTTGTGCCACAGCGGGCACTCCTGGCAGCGTTGTGCTGCATGACCTCCGTCCGCTACCGCTTGCCCTCGGAATGATCAAGCAGTGGCGACGCCGCCTTCCGTGGGAGTACTACTGGGACCTCTGGATGGAGCCTCGCGGCCAGTGGTTGGCTCGCTATCTCGGTTTGGGCGACCTGGAGAACTTCCGTCCAACAATTACCTTGACACCCGCCGACCGCCGGTCGGTTCCCCTGATCAGCCGTCCCTATGTGGTTCTGGCGCCCCACATCGGTTCCTACCGCCTGCCGTTGACCAGGGCTTTGTGGCGGAGGATCAAAGGGTGGGACCCGGCTAACTGGATGCAGCTCTGCCTCTCGCTCCGCCGCAAAGGGCTTGAGGTCGTAACCCTGGGAGCGCCGAGACAGGCCGCAGTCCCCGGTTCTATCCCGCTCATGGGCCTACCGATTCGCGGTTCCGCCGCGATCGTGGAGAATGCGGCGGCCGTCGTTGGGGGTGAGAGCGGACTCTGGTTCGTTGCCGCCGCGCTGGAGGTCCCCTTTGTGATTGTGCCCTGGTGGCTGCCTCAGGCTGTTGACTGGGCCGCTCCCATGAGAGTCCCTCATCGCCTCGTCCGCCGACGCGATGCTACCGTGGCAATGGTTGTATCGATGCTTCAACAATTAGTCAAGCATGACGGATAAGCCCCGGTCTCGGACGGAGCGGATCCTCGACTGGGTCAAGTCCATGCTGCTCCGAACCCGAATATCCGTCGTCATCACGCTCGTCATTGCGCTCGGGCTGCTTGCGGTTGTCTCTCGCATCGCAGCAGCTCACAACAGCGCCGCACAGCTGTGGACGGTCATGCAGAAGACCTGGCTCCTCGTGCTGGGGCTCACCATTCCTTATCTGGCCGCACGGGCTCTTGTGTGGCAGGAGCTGCTGCGGGAGCTCAAGATCCGCGTGCCCGTGCGGCACATGGCCATCTCCTTTGCGGGAGGTGAGATCACAAAGATGCTTCCGGCGGGCGTGTACGTGCAGAACTATCTGCTGGCACGGCTCCAACACTTCGGTCGGTTCAGCACCATCCGGTCGTCCATGGCAACCACGGCCATGCTTGGTCTCGAAACCATGCTGGCCCTGCCGATCGCGCTCATTTTCGGCGTCCCCAGGCAACCGTGGATCTTTTGGTCGCTCATCGGGGTCGTGTGTATCTGGGTGGTTCTCCTATTTCTTGCATGGATGCTCGTCCATCGATGGGGACCCGACTTTGACGAGCGGCTCCCGGCCTGGCTTCGCCGAACCCGTCTGCTCGCCGACGAGTTCCTGGCCTCGGGTGGCGAGTTGATCTCTCCCAAGACGCTGCGGTCCCTTGCTCCTGTCGCGATCTACATGTTCTGCTACGTGGTGGAGTTGTACGCCATCATCCGCGCGGTCGGTATTCACAACATCACGTTCACAGACACCATGGGCATCTATGCGCTGATCGTTCTGGTGGTCGTGCTGGTACCGATTCCCACCGAGATCGGCTTAACGGAGGCGGCCGGTCTGGGGGCGCTTCTGGCCTATGGTGTCGGCCGTTCCACGGCCGCAATCGTAATGCTGAGTCTTCGGATATTGGCCACGGGAACGACCGTGGTGGTGGCAGCCCTGGTTATGCTCTTGCTCCGGCAGGAGCTCGTCGCCCAATCGGTTGACGACGTGGAGCGAGCCGCCACCACCTGAGCCAACTCAGCTCTCGACCACCTGACCGCCGTTTACGTGGATAACCTGGCCAGAAATGTAGGACGAGTCCGCGTTCGAGGCCAGGAACACATAGCTTGGTGCCAGCTCGTCGGGCTGTCCCGGTCGCCCCATCGGGGTGTCGGACCCAAACTTCTCCACCGCTTCAGGTGGAAAGGTCGACGGGATCAGGGGCGTCCATATGGGACCAGGGGCGACGGCATTGACACGTATGCCTTCCTTGACAAGACTGTTGGATAGGGCTCGGGTAAACGATACGATAGCTCCCTTGGTCGCCGAATAGTCGATCAGGCGCGGGTTTCCTTGATAGGCGGTGATGGAGGTGGTATTGATGATGCTTCCGCCCTTTCGCATGTGCTTCAGCGCCGCTTTGGCCAGGAAGAACTGGCCAAAGATGTTAGTGCGGAATGTGCGCTCCAGCTGGTCCGCCGATATCTTCTCGAGGCTGTCCTGCGGATGTTGCTCCGCCGCGTTGTTGACCAGAATATCGAGCTTCCCGAGCTCACCGACCACTCGATCGACTGCCTCGCGACAAAATGCCTCAGCCCCTACGTCGCCCGCGATGATGATGCAGCGACGGCCGGATGCCTCGACTTGGCGTTTGGTCTCGTTGGCGTCGTCATGCTCGTCCAAATAGAGGATGGCGACATCGGCACCGTGGTCGGCGAATGCGAGCGCTACCGCTCGCCCAATGCCGCTGTCTCCTCCACTGATCAGGGCGACGCACCCCTGCAGCTTCGGTGTGCCGGCCGGGGCCCTGGGCTGCTCCTCGGGCTGCGGCTCCATCGCCGCTGTCCTGCCCGGTTGCTGCTCCTGACTCTGAGGTGGCAGTGTCGACTCGTCGGTCATGACATCCTCCCTTGTGTACCTGTGGAGCGAAAGCAGGGGCCGTGCCATGGTTGCTGGCATAGGTTTTGCCCGCCCCCTCGGTAAGCGAATCATTGGGAGAAGTGGGCATGAAAGACGAAAGCTATTCCGGCGGACTCGGTATGCTTGCTCTGCGACTTGTGGGCGGATTGCTGCTTGCCGCACACGGGGCTCAGAAGCTCTTTGGATGGTGGGACGGTCCTGGTCTTCAGGGATTCGCGGGGGCCGTGGAGAACATGGGTATGAAGCCCGGACGGTTGTGGGCGCCGGCGGCGGGTCTGGCCGAGTTCGGCGGTGGTCTTCTCACTGCGCTTGGGTTGCTCAACCCATTGGGACCACTCGGAGCAATCGCCGCCATGATCGTGGCCACCCGCAAGGCACATTGGGGGAAGCCCGTGTTTGCGATGAAGGGAGGCGCCGAGCTTCCCCTCACCAACATCGCCTTGGCCCTAGCGGTCGCGGTCGAGGGCCCCGGCCGCTACTCACTGGATCGATTCCTGGGGATTCGGGTGCCGATTTGGCTGCGGATACTCGCCGTGTCCGGTACCGTCGCCGGCTTGGTAGCCGCGTTGAATCCTGAGCGGCTGCCCGGGGCGGTCCAAACTTGGCTCCGTCTCAAGGCCGACGAGGAAGCATCCTCTCCCAGTCCTGTCGGCTAGGAGTCGGGCCGGACACGCCAACGGGAGAGAGGCAGGTCGGGAGGTGGGGGCGAAGGAGGCCGATCCCCAACGGTCGGAGGATTTGGGTGTGGGCCGCCGTTACCTCCGTAAAGGCAGTCGTAACCTCGATTCAGGGAAAGTTCAGCGTTCGGCAAGCAGGCGTCCACCTGGCCTCGTTACGGTGATAACGCGGAGACGCCTAGCGTCCCGAATCCTGGAAGGAATGGTGAATCGAACCATGAGACTGCCAAAGCTTGCCGCAACCGCAATTCTGACCTTGTCCGCTGGAGCGCTGCTCGTTCCTGGAAGTGTCTTCGCTTCGTCGGCGAAGGCCAAAGTCGAGACGGGCTCCATCTCGGTCTACAACCCGGGTAGCGATCTGACCATCAATGGCGTGGACATCAAGCTCACCAAGCACACCCGACTCGTCGCCGAGGACGCCGCCGCCCAGTCAGCCGGACTGGCCGCCGGAGATGCCGCGGCCGCTTTCATCCGCTGGCACAAGGGAGCTGCCGTCGCCAAGCGAGTGGAGTTCGGAACCGCAGACTTCGCCTTTCGCAACAAGTCATTCTCCGGCCGGTACAGTACCAGCACCGACACGCCGTCGACCGTGACCATTCTGGTCCACAAGGCGTCATTGACCTTTACGACCGACGCCAACACGAAGTATTTCGACGACGGCCAGTCGGTCACCGCCCCGAACTACCTGCCGAACGAGCGAATCAGCGTTCGCGGCGAGGAGTTCACGAGTGGCTCGTGGTATGCCATGGTCGTTCGTCTTCGCCACGGCAAGCACAAGAACCACTAACCGACACTTCTCGCCAATGGGATAACCTCCCGATCGGCATCAAGATGGCGCCGGCGACATGCCGGCGCCATTCGTCATGCTCGTAGGTATTGATGGGTCTGAAACCGGTTCAGGCATGTGTGACACCTCTGACACGTACGAGGCGGGAACATACGACAATCAGAGCGTGACGACGACCTCCGAACCTCCAAGCGGTGCCGAGGCTTCGGAACCACCGCCGTCACTTGGTGGCACGGTGCGCACCATCATGAGCCAGTACCGCTTGACGATCGGCGAGGTTGCGACGGCTTCCGGCATCAGCGCCCGATCTCTCATTCGGATGCGGCAAGACGGCGCCGGTAAGAAACCCCGACCCACCACCCTGCGGCGGGTGGCTGAAGCGATCAGCGATCTCACGCAGCTCGATTCGGATGAGCTCTTCCGAGACTTGATGACGGCGTCAGGTCAGGAGGGCCGGATCCGACAAGGTGAGCTGGTCACACGCGGAGCGGCGGAGCTGATCAATCACTACCAGTCCATGAACCCGCTTGGTCGACGCTTGCTTCTCCAGCACGCTCGTCTGCTCGCCCGGGAGCTGCCCGAGAACATATAATCCTCCAACATTTCGCTGACTAGAATCGACCAGACTTTGGCCGGGGCGCCAAGGTTGTCGGTGAAGGGAACGTGAGCGAGGTCCAGGGCAGCAGTTTCGGTCTATCGACGTTTCGGTCGCCATCTCGCCTGAGCGGCCCCACTCGAACCATTGATCGATCCACCGAGGGGATGCAAGTGCGCCCGGTCAGTCTTCCTTCAGGGGATCGGCGGAATCTGCTTGCGGTTGGCGTGGCCGCAGGTTGGCTCATCGCCATGGGGACCCTCCTGCTCAGCCGTCCTTTCTGGCGGCCGCGGCGTCCATCCTTCGACCTGACAGTCGACATCCTGCTGGTTCGTCGTTGGGAGCGGCTCTGACCCTTCTTCTGACGGCGGGGCAGCAGACGGCTATTCCGTTTCGGCCCGAGGGTATCCGCCAAAGGACGGCCGAATCATGAGACTGACACGTCTGGAGACCTACGGCGCGAGCGTGGTCGGACTGGCAATCGCAACCGCCGCGCTGCTTGTTGGTCTCGCGTTCCTCATCGCCGGCGTCGTCTCGCCACCCGCGACGCATATCACTGCAGTTCGCGATCCCCGCGGCCCCATCCGCCACATCATTCTCCTGATCCGCGAGAATCGCTCCTTCGACAACCTCTTCGGATGGATGCGGGGCGCCGACGGCACACGCTTCGCCGCACTTCCCGACGGCCGGACTGTTCGACTCGGCCGGACGCCCGATCACACGCTTCTGGACATTGCCCACTCGGGGGTTGCGGCACAGACCGCCATAGCCAACGGACGCATGGACGGGTTTCCGCTCCTTCCTGGAGCGATTCAGGACGGCCGCGACATCGCGCTCACCGAGTACCGTCGATCGGACATCCCTAACTACGCCCGCTATGCGGTCAAGTACACAATCGACGACCATTTCTTCTCTACCATCGCGGGGGCCAGCTTCCCCAACCATCTGGTCTCGATAGCCGGCACGAGCCTCAATACCGACAATAATCCGATCAACACTGCTCCCAACTCGTGGGGATGCGATGCCGGCCGGTTCGCCCTCGTCGACGCCGTGCACCCGCTCTCCGGGCATCACTACTATGTGAAACCGTGCTTCAACGCACGGACCCTTGTGGACGAGCTGCAGGCCGCGCACATCTCCTGGAAGTACTTCGCCCCTCCGCGCTACCGATCAGGCTATATCTGGTCCGCCCTGGACGCCATCCGTCACATTCGCTACTCTCCGCTCTGGCATCGAGACGTGGTGAGCCCGCGTAGCTTCCTGCGTGACGTGCGACGCAATCGACTGCCTGCGGTTTCGTGGCTGGTGACGTCGGCGGAGCAGAGCGACCATCCTCCGTTCAGCATCTGCGTCGGGGAGAACTGGGTCGTGCGGCAGATTGACGCCGTCATGCGCAGCCGGCTCTGGAAGCACACCGTGATCTTCCTGACCTGGGACGACTTCGGCGGGTTTTATGACCATGTGCCCCCGCCCCACCTGAACGCCATCTCCTTGGGCCCGCGCGTGCCGACGATCGTCATCTCGCCGTTTGCCCGACGACACTACATCGACCACCGCCGGTATGACTTCGCTTCCCTACTGCGCTACATCGAAGACCTGTACCACCTGCCGGCCCTCGGCACCTACGACCGACGGGCAGCCAGCATCGGAGCCGACCTCAACGTCCATCAGAAGCCGACGCGGCCCTTGATTCTGCCTCAGCGGACCTGTCCTCGTGGCGCCTACAAGCCCATTACGGGCCTGCAAGGAACGGTGATCAATATCAGCCGTACCCGGGCTCAGACATCGATCCTCTTGAAGATTCGCAGCTCCACGGCGCCGGCGCGTTTCGTACTGCGCCGGCGGACAATCCTTCAATCAGCCAACCATATGCGGATCATGCTCGGAGGACTTTCTATTGGCGACCCTGTGCTCGCCATCGGCCGCGCCTCGGCCGATCGCGCGCTGCAGTACGACGCTCACCGGATCGTAGACTTCAACGTGGTTCCGGTCCTCGAGCAAGGGACCGTGGCGACCATCGATCCGATCCGACGTCAGATCGTGCTGCAGAAGGTAGGCGGCGCCATTCAGATCGTGAACTTTGGGCGCCAAACGCGCGTTTGGATTCGCACCAACCGCCGCTTGCGGCCAGGTACGCACGCCGACATCCAGACCGGCTCCCAGATCACCATCCGCGGCTTGCTGCATCGAGCAACGTCAACCGTGAGCGACGTGCGGCGTATTGAGGTCCGTGGCCTGCCCACCTCTCCGGCACTGGTCGTGCCCTAATCGAGCTCCCAACTCCCAGCGGAAGGACTTCGCCCGTGACTCTGCATCGACGACGCTCCCGTATCCAACAGACTGCCCTTGCGGCGGCACTGATTTCTGTCGTGTTGGGTGCGGGACTGATGTCCTCCGCCCTATCGGCGCCGCGGCGGGCAAGCGCCGACACCGACCCCCGAGCGGCATCAGTACCGCGGTCGGGCGCGCACCACCGAGTGTTCTGCATTCGCCGGCGGCCCTGCCCGATCAAGCACATCATCTACCTGATCAAAGAGAACCACACATTCGACAACCTCTTCGCTCACTTCCCCGGAGCCGACGGAACCAACTACGCCATGGAGGGCCATCGGCGCGTCCGGCTTGGGAAGATGCCCGACCACCTACCCTTCGACATCGGTCACAGCGGGGGGTCGGCCGGCACCGCCGTCAACCGCGGCCGTATGAACCAGTTCTATCTCCTTTCGGGTGCGATCCAGTTCGGCCACGACTACGCCGATTCGGCCTACCAACCGTCTTCGATTCCCGCATACTGGCACTACGCGAAGACCTACACGGTGGCCGACCATTTCTTCTCGACGATCCTGGGTTCGAGCTTCCCCAACCACTTGGTGACCGTCGCGGCCCAATCAGGCCAGACCGTTGACAACCCCCATGGACAGCTCGTTCGGTCATGGGGATGCGACGCCGGTCCCTATTCGACCGTAACCGTCAAGGCCCCCAACGGCAGCATCAGCCGCGTTCCGCCCTGCTTCAACTTCAATACGCTGGCCGACGAGGCCGACCGGGCGCATGTCTCCTGGAAGTACTACGCTCCCACCTACGGCTCATGGGGCTATGTCTGGGCCTCGTTCGACGCCATTCAGCACATCCGCTACAGCCACGAGTGGAAGACGAAGGCCGACGTCTCGCCCTCACACTTCATTCCTCAGGTCAGCCGTGGAAAGCTGCCCTCGCTTACGTGGCTGATGAGCGACCTGAAGTATAGCGAGCACCCACCCCAGAGCATGTGCCTTGGGGAGAACTGGGATGTGAGGGCCATCAACGCGGTCGAGCGGAGCCGCTTCTGGAAATCGACGGTGATCGTGTTGACATGGGACGACTTCGGGGGCTTCTATGACCATGTACCGCCTCCGGTGATCAACAACATTGCTTTTGGGCCACGGGTGCCCACCATCATCATCTCGCCCTATGCCTACTCACACCGGGTGGACCACAGCATCTACGACTTCTCGTCCGTCCTGCGCTTCGCCGAGGACACATTTCACCTCGGACGGTTGTCCTCGTACGACAGCTCGGCCCGCAGCATCGCGCACATGCTCGACTTCAGTCGGAAACCAAGCCATCCGCTCATCCTCAAGACCAGAAAGTGCCCCAAGTATGTGCCCGGTGTGGTGACCAAGGCCGTGTTCATCAGCGCCCACCTCGAGAACGGGCGGTTTGTCATCCTACTGCGTCTCCCGGACAACACCGTCGGGACCGTCTTCGCCCGCCGCAAGACGCGGATGCACTATGCCGGTGGGACAGCCTCTCCCCAGAAGGCCTCCCAGGGCGACACCGTTCGCGTGCGTCTGCTCGGCGACCCTACGCAGGCGGGATACTTCCAGCTGGCCCACATGGTTGATCTGGACCTCCACTACGAGCGAGCCATGAAGGGCACCATCGGGGCCCTTGATCCGAACAACGGCCAAATTGTCATGGACCGCTTCCACCATCCTGCCGTGGTGGTCAAGACCAGCGCGACCACCCGGTTCTATGATCAGAACGGCCATCCAATACAGTTCACCGACCTGGCGCAGGGACAGCCGATCAAGGTTCGTGGCGTCTGGAACTCTCGGACCCAAGAGGTCTTCTCGGTCGTATCCGTCCGGGTGCTGAACAGTCAGTCAGCCGGATAGAGCGGTTAAGGCTTGAGGGAGCCTGCCGCCAAGGCCTCACTCGACGGCCGAACCGCGTCCCGCTGGACGGCTTCAGCAAGAGCGCCAGGCAGTGTCTGCAGCGCCAGGCAACTGAGTGCGCCGAAATAGAGGGCCACGACCCCGGCGTGGGCGAGGGCGCTGAAAAGATCGAGATGAGTCGCCGCGACCAGTGCCCCGGTGCCCGCCTGAGCCACCACCAGCATGAGGCAGAGTAGGCTCCCGGCGAACAGGTCGGGACGGCGCGCCCGGATCGACGCCGCCCAGACCACCAGCGCCAGCACCCCTATTACGAGCATCAAAGCTGCCAGGCGATGGAGAAATGCCGGCGTGACGAGACCGTGGAGAACCGGAATCGGCTTGCCATTGCAGAGAGGCCATCCTTGGCAGGCATCGTCGGCGTGAATGTGACGAACATACGCTCCCAAGTAGACGACGCCATAGGTGCCGAGCAACAGCAGCCATATGAATGGGGTGAATCCGGATGGCGGTTTCCTACGCCGCATGGCGCCGAGCCTGCGACCATCGATCACCAGCGCCGCCACGAGGAGAACGGAAGCGAATGCGACGAGAGAGACGCCGAAATGCAGCGCCAGCACGGTGGGCTCCTGAGGCGCCATGACGGCCCACGCTCCAAGGCCCGCTTGAAGGAACAGGAACAGAACCATGACGAGCGCTAGGAACCGTATCTCGCGCTGACCTGGATAGAGCCGCCACACGGCCAGGGCCAGCCCGATGATGAGGATGCTTTCGAGGCCAACCACGGTGCGATGGCTGAACTCGATGAAGGTTGATACCGCCATTTGCGGAATGAAGCGGCCACGACAGAGCGGCCAGGACGGTCCGCAACCCGTCTGGGAGCCGGTGTTCGTCACCGTCGCCCCCATGATGAGGACAATCCACATACCCAAGGCTGCCGCCCCAGCCAACGGCTTCAACAGACGGGCGGCGAGACCGTCAATCCATGCCGAAATGGAGTCGACTCGGAGGCTCATCACTCGATTGTGCATCGTCGTCGAGCTGAAGCTGGCGTCCGGGTACTGCCTACTAGACCTCTGCGAGCCATCCCAGGATCTGGCGCTGGAGATCCAGCTGATGGTCCCGTTCCCGGATTTGATGTGTCTCGCGGGGATACAGGATCATCTTGGTCTTCACTCCCAGTGACCGCAGCGACCGATAGAACTCATACCCTTGAGAAGCTCTGACGCGGTCGTCGTTCTCTCCGTGCAGAACCAGCGTTGGCGTCTGTACCTGGTCGACGTACTTGAGCGGCGAGCGATCCCAAAGCTTCGCCGGATCGGAGTACAGGTCGCGGTACGTCTCATAGAAGTAATCCAAATTGAACCCCGGGATGTCGGAGGTACCCTGGTCGCTGACCAGGTTGCAGAGACCGGCTCCCATGACCGCTGCCCTGAAGCGGTTTGTTTGGGTTACGGCCCACGCGGTGACGTAGCCGCCATGACTCCAACCTGCGATGGCCAGCCGCTTCGGGTCGATCATGCCTGCCGAGACGAGATCGTCGATACCCGAGAGAGTGTCCTCCAGCTCTTTTCCTCCCAGATCGCCGATATTGGCATCAGTAAACGCTGCGCCCCGGCCGGTGGATCCCCGCGGATTGGGCATGAAGACGGCGAAGCCGTGACTGGAGAGCAGCTGCGCCCAGTCATGCCAGCTGCCCGAGAATCGGTCCGTAAACGCCGAGGCGGGGCCGCCGTGGATCACAACCACTGCGCGCCAGGGTGGCGGACCGAACCGCACCGGTGGCCGCGTGAACAGACCTGATACGGCAAGCCCATCCGGGCTGAGCCAGGTCCGAGGCTCGGCCGGCTGGAAGGGTTGGTCCTGCAAAGCGGCGTTGGCCTTCGTCACGATGCGAAGGTCGCCGCCAATCTCCGCCACGACCACTTCCGGCGGCTCTACAGAGCTGCTCCGTGTGCTTGCGACACGCAGCCCGTCACCGGCCAGTGAGAGCGAGCCTCCGAAGCTGCCGTGGCCCTGATCTCGGACGCTAAGCGCCGACGTGATCCCACCCTTGGCCACGTCGATCTCATTCAGGGCGCCGTGGACGTTCTCCAAGGCCAGGAAAATCAGCCGGCGACTATCGGGCAGCCACTCCATGCCGCTGATTGATCCCTCGTATCCCTCGGTCAGGAGACTGACGTTTCCGGAGGCGACGTCCACGATGTGGAGTGCATCGCTCACCACGACCCTCCCTGCTCGACCCAGGAAGGCGATCCGACGCCCGTCAGGAGACCAGCGCGGCTGAGCAATTTCCGACGGAAATCGACAGAGGCGACGAGTCCGGCCCCCTCGCTCCCTGACCAACAGGTCATGCGGATGGCGATAGGCATTGGTCAAGGCTGAGTCTGTTACGACCACGGCCAACGCGCCGCTCTTCGGGTCCCAGCAGTAATCCGTCACATGGCCGTATCCAAGGTCGACACGGCGAGCCGCAGCACTCGCATCAACGGCGAGCATATACAAGCTGGTGGGTTTGGCATGGTCCACCACGATGGGATCTTGCTGCTCTTTGCCATCTTCCTTTCCAGCTTCTCGATCCTCTTCCTCAGACAGGAATGCCAGCGTAGTCCCGTCCGGAGACCATGTTGGCGCTCGGATCTTCACGGCGTGATCGCTAAGCTGACGAGCCTCGCCTCCGTAGGCGGGCATCCGGAAGAGCTGATGGCGGCCCTGCTGTCGGCGATCGCTGAGAAACGCAAGCCACCCTCCATCGGGCGACCATCTGGGTGCCGTCTCTTCGCCGGCACCGTAGGTAAAGCGACGCTCATGCCCAGTTTCGAGGTCGACCATCCAGATCTGACTCTCCGGGTGCTCACCGGTGCGAGAGACTGGTTCACGCACGTAAACCAGGCGTCGTCCGTCCGGGGACAGCTGCGGATCGCTCACTCTGAGCCATGACACGAAGGTTTCGGGATCGATTCCCCGGGTGCCGAAAGAGCCTTTCCGCTGGGTCACCATCCATCGTATCGGCCAGTCTCGTGGCTATCATGCAGTGACGCGCACGGGTTTGGGAGGAGAGCCAATGGCGGAGCCGTTAAAGACCAGCATCGGGATCTGGAGCTTCGGCCCCCTGCACTCTCGTTTCGTGCCTGACGGCTACCACCCTGAATCGGGTGATGAGAGACCCGTTGAGCGAGCCCGTCGCGTGGCCTCGGGCCTCCACGACCTTTACGACGGAATGGAGCTGCGATACCCGGAGGACATTGACGAGGACAATGCCTCAGATATCGCGGCCGCCATCAAGCCCATGGACGTCTACACCATCGTGTCCGGAGGACATGGGACGAGCCCTCATTCGCGAGGAGCGCTCACCAACCCGGACCGGACTACCCGAGACGAGGCCAAGGCGGCCAATCGGCGGCTGATAGAGCTGGCCTCAGAACTGAGCGCCCGCGTCACACTATGGCTGGCCTGTGACGCCTATGCCTACCCGTTCCAGGTCGATTATGTCTCCCAGTGGGGCATGTTGCTCGACGGCATCGCCGACGCCCTCGATCGGGCGAACGACCTTGGCGTCAGCATCTTCCTTGCGCACACTGGCGGGGATCCGGGGATGCGCAGCTATCTGCGCGGCACCGGAATGGGACTCTATGTCGTCAGCAAACTGGCCGCAATGGGCCTGGATGTCTCACGGCTCAAGCTGGCGATCGACTGGCAGGACGTGGCAGCCATGGGCGAGAACCTGGCCGAGCGGCTGGAGCTTCTCTCCATGGAGGGCCTGCTCGGTCACCAACATGCGAACGGCGGCGGAAGCGCAGGTGACCCCGACAACATTGTCGGCATCGGCGGGTTCTTGGAAACCCTGGAGGCCGCCAGATCCTTGCGCAAGGTCGGATACGGAGACAACGGGGAGCGATTGGGCTTCGACATCTGTCCGCGAACCGAGGACCCCATTCTTGCCGCCCGGCACACGCTGCTGCAGTGGACGTTCATCGACGATCTCTGCTCCCGCCTCGAAGAGGACCTCCTGGAGGAGGCGCAGGCTCGCAAGGACGCGCTTGGGGCCATGCGCTTGGTATTCCAAGCGCTCGGCATGGACGCCAACGCCCTGCGGCTTATCTCCGGCGTTCCCGTCAAGGCCTGAGGGAGCCGGCGGAGTTTGGTCTACGCTCCGCGGACCTGACTACGCAGATTGCGCACGGTCTGTCGGAGACCACGGATCGACGTCGTGAGCTGCTCCCACGCCGCGTAATCGACAAGGCGTACGACCTGCTCACGCAGATCAGGCGTGTCTTCGTATTCCTCGAGCAGCTGATGGAGACGGTCAAGCTCATACACTACCGTCTCCGCGCCTCGATCCGAGCCGGCTCGAGCTTCAGCCATCGTTCTGTCTCTCCTTGACCGCTCCGCGCACCTCAGACTGATGCAAAATCAGGCCCATCGCCTGGCCTACGGGCTGATCTTCTCAGGCGCCCCTGGGCAGTTTTCCACCTGGAAAGCCGCACCCAACGGGCTCGTGCTCGACCGCGAGCAGGTGGAGCTGCTGGGGCAGATCGCAGTTCGGTCCGGTGCCAGCGACTATCGAGTCTACCCGCTCGACCCTCAGCCCCAGAACCCGGTTTTCGCCGACGACCGCTCGATCCAGAGAATGATCATGGTGATTGCGGCATGCGGCGGTGTGCCAACCAAGTAGAGGGATGACTGCTGCTGGGATGCCGATTCGGCAGCCGCCTTCTTCCGAGGTCCGACCGACTAGAGTCAGGGCAGCGGGCTACACTCCAGAGACACCTGAGGAAACGGAGGAGGAGACCATGGCGGTACTGATGATGACGCAGCTCCCGATCGGCCGCAGCGACATCGAGGCCCTGAGCGCCAGCATGAATGTTCGGAACGACCCACCGCCGGGGCTAATCATCCACACAGCCTACGAGGAAGGCGGAGCCGTGAAGGTTGTGGACGTGTGGGAGTCGGAAGATGCCTTCCGAGAGTTCGCAGGCGGCAGGCTCGCGCAGGCGCTCCAGCGCTTCGCCGCGGACCGAGGTCTGCAGCTGCCGGAGGGCGGGCCTGACTACACGTTTCAGCAGGCCTTCGACGTGGTCCAGGGAGGCCGGTAAGCTTCCAGGAATCCCCGAGGTGGGCCGGCGGTCCCGTCGGCCTGCCCGGCCGAACTAGCCGACGGGAACCATCTCGCGAACGCCGGAATCCTCCCGGAGCCGCTCGGCGAGCTCGATGCTCTCCCAAGGAGCGTCGATGTCGCTCCGACCGAAGTGACCGTACGAAGCGGTCGGCTTGTAGATCGGACGCTGCAGGCGGAGGTTCTCGATGATGGCCGCGGGCCGAAAGTCAAAGTGGCGGTGTATCAGATCCAGAATCACCTGGTCATCGACGCGCCCGGTACCGAACGTCTCCACCATGATGGCAAGCGGTTGAGCGCGGCCGATGGCGTAGGAAACCTGGATCTCCAGGCGACGTGCCAGACCTGCGGCGACCAGATTCTTCGCCGCGAAACGGGCGTAGTAGGCCGCCGACCGATCGACCTTTGTGGGGTCCTTGCCTGAGAACGCCCCGCCACCGTGGCGTGCCATGCCACCATAGGTATCGACGATGATCTTGCGCCCGGTCAGCCCGGCGTCACCCATGGGCCCACCAATCACGAACCGTCCGGTGGGATTGATCAGGAACTGCGTGCGGTCGTCAACCAGGTCGATGGGGAGGACCGTGCGCACGACGTTCTCGATCAGACGCTCCTCGATGTCTCGATGCGGGATTTCGGCATCGTGCTGGGCGGAGACGACAACCGCCTCGATCCGGTGGGGTCGTCCGTACCGATACTCGACCGTCACCTGTGCCTTGCCGTCAGGCCGAAGGAAATCCAGCAGCCCTTGTTTGCGGACTTCGGCAAGCCGGCGGCAAATCTTGTGCGCGAGAGAGATCGGGAGCGGCATCAACTCCTCGGTCTCGTCGCAGGCGAATCCGATCATCATGCCCTGGTCGCCGGCACCTTGGTGGGCATAGCGATCCTGGTCTCCCTCCCGATGCTCCAGGGCGTCGTCGACGCCCATGGCGATATCGGCCGACTGCGCCTTGAGTGAGACCGAGACATTGCAAGTCTCGGCATCGAAGCCATACTTCGCCCGGGTGTAGCCGATCTCGCAGATCGTGTCGCGCACGATCTTGGGCACGTCGACCCAGCCTGCAGTGCTGATCTCGCCAAAGACCAGTACCATGCCCGTGGTGGTCGCTGTCTCACAGGCGACTCGCGAGAGCGGATCCTCGGTGAGGAGGGCGTCCAGGACAGCGTCCGAGATCTGATCGCACATCTTGTCCGGGTGGCCTTCGGTAACCGACTCCGATGTGAAGAAGACTTGGGGCGAGTCGACGAAGCTGGCCATGAGATCTCCGGAAACGGGCGCGGCGGGACGCGGAGCACCCGGGAATTTTCTTTGCAATCCTACCACGGAGGGGTCGTCAGATCACCCGCAGAATCCGGCTCCTTTTCTCAGCTCGAGGGTGCCGGAGCCCCGCCCGTCGGTCAGAAGGATCCGAGGCCAAGGAGCGCTGGGAGCGAGGGACGCCTACGCTTTGGCGCGACGTCCCGGCTTCGCCGGGGGCGCTGCGGGTTGAGCCTCTTTGGCAGCCTCGGTGCCCCCGCTGCCTTCCTCATTCTCCTCGGAGGGAGGCAGAGGCGCGAAATCTCCAGCGGCATATCGGGCGGCGCGCTCGGGCCGGCATCGGGGGCAGATGGAGTGGATCGTTCGGTATGGTTCGGCCTCGATGTAGCGGACGTGCTTGGTTCCACAGCGGAAGCAGTGGGTCGCCGGCGCACCTTCGCCGAAAACGTTGTCATCCCGTCCCTGGCAGTCGGAGCAGTAGATGTTGACCGCGGTACCGCGGCCGCGAAGCAGGTTGGTTCGAGACCCGAGCTGCTTGCCGCATCCGACACAGTACACGAAGCTGGACGCGTCGGGGCGTGAGTCAGGCGCAAACGGTTCATTCTCCGCGCGGCGCCGTGATGAGATATGACGCATGAACGTCTCCTTGAGGCCCTGGAAATAGCGACTGCCTGACCCCCTCCGTTGGCCGGCGAGAGGACTCAGGCAGCTCCTTCTTCACATAATTTTAGCAAATCAGGCCTTCCCCGCGCACATTTGTGGCCAACGAGTCCCAGCAGATGCCTGACCGTCCGGGGACAGCGAGCTTATTTGTTCCTGCACGTTCGTTGCTCCGGTTGTCACGCTTCCCCTCATTCCAGAACGAGCCTCGCCGGCCGGGCCTTCGTGCGCGCTCGACATGCGCTTTTGTCACGCGTGATCGGATGCATCGCTAGGGTGTGCGGTCATGCGGCCGACTGATCGGATCAGCTCTCAGCGCCGTAGTCCCTCACCCTTTGAATTGAGCAAGGAAGCCGTGGATCTGGGATTCTTCGAAGCCCTGGGCCTTCAGCTCCGGCAGTACCTCAGCTTCCACGTCCGCAACGTACTCGACCAGCACGGTTGCGGTGGCCTCCGATACAAGGCGGTACCGGTCCTGGTAGGCTGGGACCACCATCGACTCGCCCACGCTGACGCTGTCTTGCACGCCGGTCGTGTCGAGCCGGCAATTCCCGTTCAGTACTGTGATGATGTGAAATGTCGACCCCGCCGGGGATAGGTCCAGCGCTCCACAAAGCTCCACGCGCTTGACCGTGAAGTACTCCGTGGCCAGGATCATCCCCAACTGCGAGTCGCCCTCCGTCCACACCAAGGGCAGAACCGCGCCCCCGGCAGACGGAGCCAGCTGTGACACCTGGAGTCCCTTGTCGAGGTGCAGCTCCCGCTTGCTTCCGCGAGCCTGACGGTTCCAGTCATACAGCCGGTACGTGATATCGGATGTCTGCTGGACTTCGTGCAGCAGAACGCCGGGGCCGATTGCGTGCACTGTGCCGGCAGGTACAAATATCGTCTCTCCAGGGACGGCCTTGATCTTCCGGAGCAGATCATCCGCCGTGCCGGCCTCGAGCAGGCGACGGAATGTGACCGGGTCAACCTCCCGCGTCAGACCATGGATGATCCATGCATCCGGCGACGCTTCGACTATGTGCCATGCTTCCGTCTTCCCGTTGGGCTGGCCCTCGAGATCCTGGGCCCATCGGTCGGTCGGGTGCACCTGCACCGAAAGCGGTTCCTGGGCATCGATGAACTTCGTCAGGAGGGGAAACCGTGCCGATCGACGCAAGGGCGTCGCTCCAAGGACTTCCTTTAGGTGAGCCGTGACCAGGTCCTCGAGCAACATGCCCGCAAATGGCCCCGCTGCTACCGGGTCACCCTCCCATACCTCCCAGGACTCGCCGATTGGCTCTCGGGAACCCGGCTTTCTGAGACGGCTCTGGAGGAGGTGGCCACCCCAGACCGTTGGCTGCTGTTTTGGAACCAGGCGGAATGGCTGAATGACCTCGTCGGTCACTTCGCCCTCAGGGCACTAGCGAAGCAGCGGGTACGGGTCAGGCGACCTGCTCGAGGACTTCCGCCGGAGCTCGGCGCCATGCCCATCGATGGCTCATGGCAAAGTTCCACGACACGGCGACCAATATGGCGATGCCATTGGCGACCAGATAGTGGAAGCCGAAGTGCACCAGAATGCTCAGAATCACCGACGTGATCACGATACCGCCGGTGGCAACGAGCTGATATCGGAGAAAACGGGTTCGTCGCGAGCCGTGCCGGTCGCCATTGAAGGTCCAGTGCTCGTGACAGAAGTAGTTCGACACCATGGCGGTCTCGTTGCTCAGCAGCGCTGCCAGGATTACGGGCCAGTGGAGGAGCTGATACGTCACCGCGAGGACCAGATAGTTCACTACCGTGCCGCTGCCACCGACGAGGATGAAGCGAACGAACTCTTTGTGAGACTCCTCGGCCTCGCGAACTCTCGTCATGAGGGACCTGCTCATCGACATTGGCAGTTACCGCACTCCTTCGGGCCGTTCAGAGAGGGCCACCAGCTCCGGAGAGCGAATTCGCGCTGGGCTCGGCAGGATTGAAGGCGCGGGCTCAGCATGGGCAGGGCGCAGCCTGCGCCAAGCCCAGGGAGCCACATGCATGACCATGGCGTAGACAAACCCTGCGTACAGGGCGCCCACTACCGCATCGATGAAATAATGCTGACCCATGTAGACGATGCTGAATGTCAAGGCCGCAATGTACGGAATCATCAGGTACGCGATGCGACCGAACTGACGTCGGAAGAATAGGAAGATCAGCGTCGGGTACATGGCGTGCTCGGACGGAATGGCCCCAACCTGGTCGAATCCCATGTGGAACGGTCCGAATCCCACATTCCCGTTGTTCTTGCTGATCCAGCCCTGCATCGTGAAGTTCCACACGTCGTGAACCCCAGGGGCCCAGTGCGACAGACTCATCACCGACGGCAGGGTTGTGTGACCCGAATTCAACAGCGGTTGGGTCACCGCCGGATTGGGATAGGTGAAGAACCATGGGAGGAAGTGCTGCCAGTTGTTATGGGCCGTGCAAGCCCACCCGTGGACGCTGGGACAGTGCATGACTGCCATCCAGGGCGGTACGGCGGGATACAGCACATAGGTGATGAATCCCATGATCGCGGCCATGACGAACGCGATCGCGTATCGGTAGTAGTTCTGGCGATTCACGAGCCACAAGACAAACCCGGCTCCCAAGGGCAGCAGGAAGTGGAGCGAGTAAAAGATGACGCCCATCACGTCGATCCAATTGACGTTGTAGGGGTCGAAGAGATGCTGCTGCAACCAAACGGTGGCGTTTTGGCCGTGCAAAGCCGGGTAGAAGATGACCTTGTCGGCATCGATCATGGCGCGGATGTGCAGGGGGAATTTGAACGTCGACGCCAGTCCGTCGGTCACCTGCCAGGCGACGAGGACGATCAGAAAGACGGCCCAATCCTTCAGGAAGCGAACGCCGCGACCGGTCACAAGAGCGCAGCCGATGAGCGTCAAGGCGACCCACTCCACCGAGAGGCGGATGTTCACCGCAAAGAAGGTGACAGCGAATACGAAAACGTAGAGCCCCGCCAGGGGGAATGCCAGTCGACTCGAGCGGTGGGCGAGCTGCTCCAGTGGAATGGCCGACGTCAGCACCAGCACACCCACCATCCAGGCGGCGGGCTTGAGTCCGGACGCGAAGACCACGGCGATACAGACCGCCACGTATGCAGCCAGCACGGCCAGGTAGCCGGCCCGATACAAGTGCTCTACTCGAGTCAGCAGTGCTTCCCCCGCAGCGCCAGGTTCCAAGGACTCCACTACGCCCGTCCCGGTACGGGCGGTTCTTTCACCCGGCGTTCATGTGTCGAAATCAGTCTATCCGTTTAGCGACGCCTACTGCCAGAGCCAGCCGCTGTAAGCCGTCGACCAACAACCGCCTGCACAGATCCGTAAGTGCTGAGCCCGCCTCGAAACGACCTCCGCACCTGATCGCAGGGGCGCTGCAGGACTCAACGGTGACTCCTCTCACGTCAGGGTCTCCGAGGAGCAGGCCGGCAACATACACCTCAGGAGTGGATCCGCCGCAGCTACGGCCGGCGAGATCGCCCCGGGGGACGGCGCCCCCACGATTCCACAAAACACAACCGCCGGAACCGAAGTTCCGGCGGCAGTGCGTGTGAAGGGAGGAGAAGATTATTAAGTTCGGCCGATTGGAAGCGCTGTGTACCTACTTTCAGTCTAGGGAGGCCTGATTGCGATGCCCTTACGAAAGGCTTAACTTTCGATGAATGACATCGACCTTGATCGCAGGTGCACCCTGCTCGCTTGCTACGCCAAGTCTTCGGTTGTCCGCCTATAATCAAGGCGTCTTGCTTTATGTAAACGTGTTCGCCGGCAGTCCTGCCCACACCTGCGGAGTTGCGCCATGAAGTGTCCGTTCTGTGCGTTTCTCGATACTCGCGTGGTTGACTCCCGGGAGGCGGATGGCGGGGAGACCATCCGGCGGCGCCGGGAGTGCCCGGGCTGTGGTCAGCGCTTCAGCACTTACGAACGCCTGGCCCTGAGCATCATGGTCGTAAAGAAGGATGGTCGTCGCGAGGAATTTGACCGGCAAAAGCTCGTCAACAACATGTGGAAGGCGTGTGAGAAGCGCCATCTTTCGGTTGAAGCAGTGGAGCAGATCGCTCGAGATATCGAGCAGCGTGTGTCCCGTCTGGGCGTCACGGAGGTGGCCAGCAGCGTCATAGGCGAGTATGCGATGGAGGGCCTGCGAGATCTGGACGAGATTGCGTACATCCGTTTCGCCAGCGTCTACAAGACGTTCTCGGATCTCAATGAGATGCGGGCCGAGATGGAGCGCATCAGCGGATGATCACCGAGAGCCCCAGCGCCATTGGTGCCCAACCGGGCCAGGCGGTTTCAGTTGTCCGCTTCGCCGGTCTCGATTGTAAGGAGGTGGTCCACGGCATCGCGGGACGGTGGGGAGGAGTCAGCCAGGGCCCCTTTGCCTCTTTGAATCTGAGCAAAAAGACTGGGGACGACGCCCAACATGTCGACACCAACCGCGCCCTGTTTCGAGAATATCTCCGGGCGCCAGAGGCCGGAATGGTGCTTGGGCGGCTGACTCACGGTACCGCCGTCGCCACGTTTCGGCAGGGCGCGACCTTGCCGGATCTCCACCGGCAGGAGCCTGACTGGCCCGCATTCTCGGCCGACGCGGCGATCTCCGACATACCCGGACTAACGGTGGTGATGACGTTCGCGGACTGCGTACCAATCTTGGTGTGGGACCCAAGCCATCGAGCCTGTGCGTTGATTCATGCCGGATGGCGGGGGACGGCCGAGCGCATCGCCTCGAAGACCATCGGCCGGCTCAAGGCAACATTTGGCGCCCAGCCCTCCGACCTACGGGTCGGGATCGGGCCCTCCATCGGTCCCTGCTGTTATGCCGTCGGAGCAGACGTCGTGGCGGCCTTCCACCAGGGCTACGGAGCTGAGTCCAAGCAATTCATCAACGACCACATGCTTGATCTGTGGTCGGCAAATCTCCACGACCTGGAGTCGGCAGGCGTGCATCGGAAGGCAGTTGAAAGCCTGGCAACCTGTACGTCCTGCCACCAAGAGGCCTACTTCTCGCATCGAGCCGAGAGCGGCCGGACGGGTCGATTTGGCGCCGCCATCGGAATCGCTGCCCTCCCATTGCCCGATTTGCCAATAGGGTGATCGGCCTGCAGCCGTCAATGCCGGTGGTTACAGACAACCTACGGCACGTGCGCGAGCGTGTCAGTCAGGTTTCCGTCGGAGCGGGTCGGAGCCCGGAAGATGTGCGGCTCCTGGCGGCGACCAAACAGGTTTCCCCCGCGGTCGTTTCCCGGATCATCGAGCAGGGGATCCGGTTGATCGGCGAGAACCGAATCCAGGAGGCGGTCTCGAAGATCCCCGCCGTGGAGGCTCGGGATCAGGCCGTGTGGCACTTCATCGGTCACCTCCAAACCAACAAGGCCTCACAGGCCGTAGACCTCTTTTCCACCGTCCAATCTCTCGACAGCACACGTTTGGCCGAATCACTCGGTCGAGCTGCGAGTCGGCGTGGCCGGCCGGTTGATGTCTTATTGGAGATCAATACGTCCGGCGAGTCGTCGAAGCAGGGTTTCAGAGTTGATGACATATACGTTGCCGCGGAAGCGGCCCTTGCCACCGAGTGGCTCCGGCCTGCAGGACTGATGACCATTGGTCCCCTCACGGGAGACGTCCACGCCGTCCGCGCGTCCTTTCGAATGCTCGCGACGTTGCGAGACCGGCTTGCCGCGCGATATACAGAGTCGGAGTGGGGGCTGCTGTCCATGGGCATGAGCGACGACTACGAGATCGCCATCCAGGAAGGATCGACTCTGATCCGGCTGGGCCGGGCGCTCTTCGGTCCCCGCGGTTGAGGACCAAGCATGGTTGACATTCTCGAGAACGCCGAGGCGCTGCTGATCGAGGCCTTGGTCTTTGCCATCCTTATTCAGGTCATCCTGAGCTGGTTTGCACCGATGGGAGTCGGCGGCCGATTCATGCTCTTGCTCAGCGATCTCACTGATCCCATCCTCATGCCGCTTCGGCGGATGATCCCCCCATTCGGCATGCTCGATCTATCGCCGCTCATCGCCATACTGCTCCTGCAGTTCGTGGTTCTTCGCATCATGCTGGCAATCACGAACGGCCTCGCCGGGGCCTGAGTCGGCTCCACAGGCCCTCCTACAGGTTCGGGTCACGCCCCGGGCTAGCCGTGAACGACTCGAGCTGCGGGCCGATGGCGTGCACGTGTGGGTACACCCACCGCCCGCAGAAGGTCGCGCCAACCGGCGCGTTGAGGAGTTGATCGCGGGCCGCCTCCGACTTCCGAAGTCGGCGGTACGGGTCCAATCCGGCGCTGCCGGCCACACAAAGCTGATTTCCATCACCGGCATCGATGGCGACGAGGTGGTCCGCCGGCTCGCGGCAGAGACGGACGGCGGCCTTCCCGCATCGTCCTCCCTAGAATGACGTACATCTGCCCCCGGAAGGATGTGCACCGGGCATGACCGTCATCGCCTCGCCCCGAGGAACCCAGGACATCCTGCCTGCGTCCTGGCCCCTCTGGCGTCACGTACTTGACCGCGCAGCCGAGACGGCGGAGTCGTCCGGCTACGAGCGGATCGAGATCCCCACTTTTGAGCAGACTGCTCTTTTCATGCACGCAACCGGCGAGCATACCGATGTTGCGCGCGAGATGTATACGTTCGAAGACCGCGGCGGTGAGCGGCTCTCACTGCGACCCGAGGGAACGGCCTCCGTTTTCCGAGCGTATTTCCAGCACGGGATGCGGGTGCAGCCTCAGCCGGTCAAGCTGTACTACATGGGACCCATGTTTCGGTACGAGCGGCCCCAGGCGGGGCGGTTTCGCGAACACCACCAGTTTGGTTGTGAGGCCATCGGCAGCGAGGACGCCCTTCTCGACTCGTCCCTGATCCGTCTTCAACGGGACTTCTACCGGTCGTGCCATCTCCGGCCCTTCACCATCCAGATAAACAGCATCGGTGACACCGAATGCCGCCCGGCTTTCCTCCGCACACTCGTGGAGTATCTGCGCAAGCACGCCGGCGAGCTGTGCGCCGACTGCCGGCAGCGAATCGAGCGCAATCCACTGAGGGTGCTCGACTGCAAGGTTGAGTCCTGTCAGCCCATTCTTGACGCCGCGCCCCGAGCGGTCAATGCCCTGTGTGACGGCTGCCGGAATCATTGGAACCGACTCCGGGAGGGTCTCGAAGTATTGGGAATCGATGCCGCTCTCAACCCACGGCTGGTTCGAGGCCTCGACTACTACACACGAACCGTATGGGAGTTTGTGCCCGAGGTGGGCGGGTCGGCACAGTCGACCATCGGCGGCGGCGGTAGGTATGACGCCTTGGCACAAGCGATCGGAGGGTCGCCGACGCCCGGGGTGGGGTTCTCGACCGGCCTCGAGCGCGTGTTGCTCAATATCTCAGACGACTTTGCGGCCCAGCTTGGGCGTTCCGCAGTCGACATCTTCGTAGCTCATCTCGGGTTGGAAGCAGAGGTGGAGGCGCTGCGCCTGACGGGTGAGCTGCTGTGTGCCGGGTGCCGCGTAGACATGGCCTTCGGCAACCGATCCCTGAAGAGCCAGATGAAGCAAGCAGATGGCCGCGGAGCACGACTGGTCGTTGTCATCGGCGACAACGAGCTGGCCCTCCGGTCCGCCACGATCCGAGACCTCCGAACGGGAGAGCAACAGACCGTCGTATTCGAGAATGTGACGGAGACGGCCACGGCCCTGTTGGGCGGGCAGCGAACGTCCCCAGCAAGTAACGACGCCCCCTGAGGTCGAACTCCCTCGTTCCTGGAGTCGCCATGAAACGTATTGTGGTCTGCCTCCTCATTCTGGCCGGCCTCACCCTGAGCATGGGCGTGCGGTCCATAAGCACACGCTCCCGAGCTGGAACCCAAAGCCTGCATTACCACCTACTGTGGAGGGCGAAACTCGACGCAAACGCCGACTCCAAGGCCATCGTCGCGAGAGGGCGTCCGCCCAAACGACTGAGGATCGCCGTTGTCCTGGCCGGCAATAACACCTCGAACTGCGATCCCGCCAATCCGGTCGGAAGGGCAACGACCTATGCATTTGATGCCCGCAACGGGCACAAACTCTGGAGCGCTTCGACGGAAGGACCGGGGAGATGCACGACGGCTGCTCCCGCAGTTTCCGGATCCTGGGTATATAGTCCGGGTCTTGACGGTCGCGTTCATCGCTATGCGCTGATGACGGGGCGCGAGTGGCGCCGAGGTGGTTGGCCGAAGCGCTTTACACGGATGCCGGCTGTGGAAAAGGCATCTGCCAACCTCGTTGTTTCAGTTCCCTATCTGTACGTGACCACCAGTGGTTTCATCGGGGACCAGGGCCACTACGAGGGCCATCTTGTGACCATCAACCTACGCACCGGTCATCAGACCGTATTCAACAGCTTATGCAGCAAGATTCACGCGCTTCTCGGACCTACGCCATCGTCATCGCACTACTGCCCTGATGTGCAGGCTGGAATGTTTGGTCGCGGCCAGGCCGCCGTCGATCCCTTGAATCGGGATGTGTACGTGGTGACGGGCAATGGACCATGGAACGGTCACACGAACTGGGGCGACAGCGTGTTGAAGCTCAGTCCGGATGGGCACAAGCTGATCGATGCCTTCACTCCGCGAGATCAGGCCTTCCTGAACAACCAGGACCTCGATCTCGGCAGCACCGGGCCGGCGATTCTCCCTCCAGTTACGATCGCCGGTCGGCGATACGACCTCCTCACGCAGGGAGGGAAAGGCCCGGCCAAGGCATCGGGCGGCCCGAAGGTTGTGTGGCTGGTCAATCGGGATCGCATGGGCTCGAAGCCTGGGCCCGGTCACACCGGGGGCCAGCTGCAGTACCTGCCGGCTCCCGGGCGGTGCGAAGTTCTGACGGCTCCAGCCGTATGGAAGGGATCCGGGGGCCGTTTTGCGGCCATCTATACAAACGACTGCGGAGCGAGTGCTTACACCATTCGTGCATCCAAGTCCGGCAAGCCGGAGATGGCCGTCAAATGGCACTTCTCGGGGTCCTTCACAAGCCCGGTCGTCTTCGGTCAAACGGTCTACATTGCGCACGGCGGCGCGGTGGATGCTTTCAATCCGGTGTCGGGGCATCGAATCTGGTCGTCGGCGACCGTCTCGGGCGGCACCATCGGCGCTGTGCATTGGGAGTATCCGGCGATCTCGGGGAAGCTGCTCTTCATGACCGACGAATCGGGCAGGCTATACGCCTTTCGCCGGCGGTGACATCGGTTTGTCGGTCGACTGAGCCAATATGTACAGTGAGAAGCGGCCGGCGCAGTCCCCTCGCGGCTTTGTCCTGGGAGGTGGCGTGCGGCGTGTGCCGTGGATCCTGAACGCAGGAGCAAGCTGAAGCATGGAACCGCAGGAGTGGCAGCGTCTCGCGAGCGAGATCGCGACGGAGGTCGGCGACGCGCTCGATCAGCTGGAGACAGAGTTCTGGCCACAGCCCAGCGATCCCAGCTTTCGGCGATTCTGGCCTCGTATCCGATCCCTCAGCGAGCGGCTTCGAACCGCTCCGGCCATCGATATCGAAGACAAGCTTCGGTTGCTCTCTCGAATCCGGCATCTGACGCGGCGCGCCCGCGAAGATCAGGAGATCTACTTCGTGGAGCAACGCCACCGCAAGCAGGAAACGATGGAGCGGATCGCAGAGTGCCGCGACCAGGCGCTGGCCTCCAGCGTGCCCTCGCAGGTGCGCGGCCTTCGTCAGGAGCTCATCGCTTTGCGTGATGGCTTCGCTCAGCTCGATCTGCCGACGAGATCCGACCGCCAGGAAGTATGGCACAACTGGCAGTCGGCCGGCCAAGAGATCTGGGATCGCCTGAACCAGCTATGGTCCACGAATGAGGAGTCACTCGAACAGCTCCTCAACCAGGCCCAGACCCATCTCGATAAAGGGATCGTCCGAGAGGCACGGGAAAGCATCCGCCGCTTCAATGCAAGATGCCGTGAGGTCGAGGTCTCCCACAAGGCCGAGCGGACGCTTCGGGCTCGCGCCAACGCCTTGTGGCGTGATGCCGACGAGTTGGCGAAGACCAAGCACGAAGCCTTCGTCTCCACGGCTCCTGAACGGGTTGGCCGCTGGAAGCAGGCTCGCGGTCGAAACGCCCAGGCCATCGACCGCATCCGTAGCGAGATCGATCAGCTGGCACGAGCGTCCACGGAGACCGGAGTGGCGGCGGCCTTCGCCAAGGCCATGATCGAGGAGAAGACCAAGGAGCTCGACCGTCTCGAAAGCACCAATGACTCGCTCGAGGAACGGATCGAAGATACCGAGGCGGCGCTCTCCGGAGTGAGCTGAGCCTGGTGCGGGCCATCCTCTGGTGCGACATGGAGGGTGTGGCCTGCATCGAGAACTGGGGACAGGTCAATGCCGGCGCGGCCCTCTATCAAGAGGGACGGGTGCTGTTCACCGAGGAGGTGAACGCGGCGGTACGGGGCTGCAAACGCGCAAACGTCGACGAGATCATCGTGGTGGACTGCCACGGAGCAGGCGGCGCCTCTTCCTTCCGGAGCTTGATCCCGGAACGGCTTGAGCCGGGGGCCGAATACGTCTTCGGGCATCCGTGGGCTCGGTATGTCGAGCCCTTTGAACAGGGCGTGGATGCCAACCTCTTTATCGGCGCACACGCGAGAGCAGGGACGCCCAACGGGGTACTGTCGCACACGGTGTCGAGCGAGGCCTGGTATAACGCCTCAATCAACGGCCAGTTGGTGGGAGAGTCAGGTATCCTCGCCGCCGTGGCAGGGTCATGGGGTTCACCGGCAGTCTTCGTTTCCGGCGACCAGGCCACGGTGGAGGAGGTGACGAACCTGCTCGGCGAACGGGTCTGCGGCTATGAGGTCAAGCAGGGACTCAGCCGCTTTTCCGCCCGCAACCGGACTCCGGAGGAGGTGCGTCGTGACCTCGAGGAGCAGGTGTATCGATGCCTCCACAGGGCCGACTTTCCTTCCCCGTACCGACCCGAGCCACCGGTAACCTTCCGCGTCGAGCTCGCCACCGTTGATCAGGCGGCCGTGTACGCGGGACGGCCGGGCGTGCGGCTCAGCGGACCTCGAACGGTGGAGTCAACGGCGGACACCTTCTGGCACACATGGGACCAATTCTGGCCTCGTCGGGGCTGAGCAAGGTCCGTTAGCCCGACCGAACTCAAGGCTCGCCGGCTCGACGCATGACCTGGCGCCGCGTCTGCAGGCCCGAGTCCTCCCAGAACCGCTCCTCTGCCCAGATGTTGCCCCCATTGTGGTATCCAAGCCGCTCCCAAAAGCCCGGATTGTCTTCAGCCGTCACCTCAAGTGAACGCAGGAATTTTGCGCTCTTCCAGAGATACAGGGTTTCCGGATCGATGATGGCACGCACAGGGCCGCCATGTTCCGGAGCCAGCGGCTGTCCAGCATACTCCCAGGTGATCAGTGATGTCTCAGCCAAGGCATGTTCGAGGGGCACGTTGGCCGTATAGCCCGTGGTGGAGTGGGTGATGAGAAAGCGGGCCGACGGTTCCGGCGCGGCCCGAGCCAGCACGTCGCGCACGCGAACTCCCTTCCACTTCGTATCCAGCTTTGACCATCTGGTCACGCAGTGGATGTCAAAGGCAAGATCGACGACGTCGAACTCCCTCGTCAGCGTCTGGAAATCGAGCTGGAAGGAATGTTTGACCACCCCGGTGACATCCAACCGCCATTGGGACAGATCATTGGGTGGCCACTCTCTTTGCGACTCATAGGTCAGAACCGGATACTTTTCCGTCAGGGACTGGCCAGGCGGGAGGCGGCCCGATGCACGAGCTTCACGCTCCCTCGCGCGACGTTCTGACCGGCCAAAGATCTTCACATCTCACCCCCTCGACCGTCCCCGACGAGCTGCAGAACCCCGGGACAGGACGGGCCGCCCCAGTGTAGGTCGCCGCCAATGGGACATCCTTCCCATCGCATGGTTAGCCGTGACCGTTCAGGACAAGCGTATGCGTCGCACCATGCCGTTCGGCAGGAGGCCTATGGGCATTCTGCGAGCCTTGATTGCCGGCGCGCTCCTCCTGTCGACATCCATCTGGTTCGTCGAAGCGCAGCCGGTGTCTCGAGCGCAATCGCTGTCACCGGAACAGAGACACCTCCAGCGCATCTTGGCCCGGCGCCACTACTGGGAGCAGCGCCTCAAGAGTGAGCAGCACCAGAATTACGTTCTCCAGCAGCAGCTCGTCTCCACCAAAGGCAAGCTGAGCTGGCAGCGAAACCGGCTGCAATCCGAACAGCAGCGAGCGGCTGAGGAGCACATCAGGCTCGTGACGGCAATCGACGCTGATGAAGCCAGGGTGTCCCAGGTTCGCGCTCAGCTCAGCGCAACCCAGGCCCAATATGCCGCCGTTCACCACCAAGCCGCCGGACTTCTCCGGCAGCTTCGCCTGCTCAAGGCCAAGATTCGACGTGAACTTGGCAACGTCAAGGCGGCTCTCGTGCAGATGTACGAGATGAGCCAGGTCTCTCCACTTGAGGCGGTTCTCGAGGCTCATAGCTTGACCGACCTCCTGAAGCAGCAGAGTTTCATCGCCGAGATAGGCGATCGAGACACGGCCATCCTGCAGCTCGCACGGCGCCAGCGCGAGCAGGTCTATCGAATCGCGCTGGTGTATCTGAACAAGATGCGCGAGCTGAAGGGGCTCCAGGAGCAAGAGGCCATACAGTTGCGACTCGTGGTCGCCGCCACGCAGCACGAGGACGAGCTCTTGCTGCAGGCGCAGCGACTCACCGAGCTGCGGCAGGCCGACATCCGCCGACAGGAGGCCAGCATCGCCAGCCTGGCGGCCCAACAGCAGCAGCAGCTGGCAGCTCTCGGTAAATCGGAGCAGACGGCCGCTCAGCTGCTGACCCAGAACCAACAGGCCGCCGAGCGCGTCGCCATCATCATCGGCGAGCAGACCGGGAAGTACCCCAACATCGGCGGTCCGCCAGGCATCCTCATGTGGCCGCTCACCGGCATCATCACGCAAGGCTTCGGCCCCAGTCCCTACGCGTTTGAGCCGCCACTGACTTATCACGGCGTCTACTATCCGCACTTCCACACCGGGATTGACATTGCGGCCCCATTCCAGTCGCCCATCCACGCAGCTGCCGCCGGTCGCGTCATCTTCGCGGGGTTCATGTATCCTGGGCATCCACACATCGGCTACGGCTTGTGTGTCATCGTCATGCACACCGCGCATCTCGCTACCCTCTACGCCCATATGGATGACTCCCTGGGCCTTAAGGTCCATGTCGGAAGCGTGGTCGCGGGTGGGCAGACGATCGGCTACGAAGGACTGACCGGAAACACGACCGGGCCACACCTACATTTCGAGGTGCGGCTCAACGGTCAGTTCGTCAACCCGCTGAACTACCTGCCGGCCAAGCAGCCCTAAGCAGCTTGGGGGCCGAACCCGCTCGTGTGGAGCCCCTCCGGTTGCCGAAGGGAGTGTCGTGACCGAGGTCGGCAATCCGGTTCGGCCTTCGGGCCGCCAGGGCGGCGGACCCCCGCGATACATCTCCTTCCAACGGTTCATACGGCATAATGCGATGTGGCACTTTTGGGGATTGCGGGCCGGGTGAATCTCTGCCTGCCAATGGGAATATGGCGTATCGTGAACGGCGCTGTCCGCTGGGGATCGCGGCTGCTTTGGGCCCTGACGTTCGTGACGGCGATGGGTCTCCTGCTTCGCATCGGGGTCATGCTCCGGTTCGGGGTCGGTGAGAACGGAGCCGCCCCGACAACATTTGCCGGGACGGTCTACCAGATCACCTCACCGGTGGTCAGCCCATTTGGTCACGCAGCAGGCATGTCCATGCCCCTGAACGGATTGCCGCATGTCTTCGACATTGCCGCCGTTTTGGGCATCGTGGTGATCTCTTTCGGCGTCTTGGCCATCACCAAGATCGCAGATGCGGCCATCGCGGCCCTGAAGCCGGCCCAAGAGGCCATTGAGGACCGCATCGCCTGGGATATGGAACGGATACCGCTGCGCCGGCAACGCGTCGCGGCGGCCGCCGGCCTGTCGGTTCCGGGACCGGCTCTTCGGAGCCGCATGACCGATTTGGCGTTGGCTTCTGACTTGCAGATCAGTCACCCGCTCCAGGAGTCGGGCGCCGACTAAATCGCCTGTCGGCGGTCCTATCCGGTCAGTCGGAAGCTTCCTTCCGCCAAGACCATGTGTCCCCGCGCGTACCGGAGCACATATGATCCGGGGGCCCGGAGATGGAGGGCTTCCAGCCAGCGCACGGGCTGAGAATGCGCAAGCTCGTTCCAGTGGGGATTGACCGGTACGCTTTCCGTGACGAGCGTCGACGGATGCCGGCCTGAGGAGAGGATCGTGAGCGTGATCGACGTCGCATCTGCCGGCTTTTTCAGATGGGCCACCCAACCGATGAACTGGCCTTTATGAAACACCGTCTGAGGATGGACCACATTGATGGCGTGGGCCGATACTCGCTGGAACCCTTGGCCAAATTGAATCTTGCCCGACTCGTTCGTTCCGCCAAACAGGGAGCAGCCGCCCAGGAAAACGGCGGCCGTCAGCACACCCACTATCTTGGAATTGGTGCCTCTCACTCGCCTCGCCGGGTCCTCTCTCGCTGATCTGACCTTATCATCCTACGCACTCCGGCTCGTTCGCTTTCCATGATTTCCCCCGCCGATGATCCGGATGATGCAAGACAGCTGGAGGCCGAGCTTCGCCGTCGCGTAACTGGCGAAGTGCGCTTCGATGTGGCTGCCCGGGGACTCTACTCCACCGACGCCTCCAACTATCGGCAGATCCCCATCGGTGTCGTCATTCCCCGCACGAAAGACGACGTCGAGGCTGCCGTATCCGTCTGCCACGCCCATTCAGTTCCCGTCCTGCCGAGGGGTGGCGGCACCAGCCTGTCCGGCCAGACCTGTAATGTCGCCGTGGTCTTGGATCTGTCGAAGTATGTGAACAGGCTGATCGAGCTTGACCCGGATCGTCGGACCGCCCGAATCGAACCGGGCATCGTTCTGGATCATCTCCGCGACTCCGCCGAGACCCACGGCCTGACGTTCGGCCCCGACCCGGCCACCCATAACCGCTGCACCCTGGGCGGCATGATCGGAAACAATTCCTGCGGTGTTCACTCTCTGATGGCCGGGAAGACCGACGCCAACGTCGAGTGGCTCGACATCCTCACCTACCAAGGAACCCGTCTCCGTGTGGACGCGAATGGAAGCATTGCTTCGCAGAACGAGACTCGTGTGGCTCAGATCGTACAGAGGCTGCGGGATCTGGCATCACGGTACGAGGCCGAAATTCGAGCCCGGTTCCCGGACATTCCCCGCCGCGTTTCCGGCTATGATCTCCCCCACCTGCTCCCCGAGCGCTTCAACCCGGCCGGGGCCCTGGTGGGTACCGAGGGCACCTGTATGGTCGTGCTCGAAGCGGGCGTTCGTCTGACTCACAGTCCCCCGGCTCGGGCGCTCACGGTGATCGGATTCCACTCGGTCTTCGACGCGGCCGATGCCGTTCCCGACATTCTCGAGCTGTCGCCCATTGGTCTGGAGGGCATGGACGATCGAATGATCTCCGACATGAAGGTTCGGAAGCTGCATCTCTCCGAGATTGAGCTGCTGCCGGCAGGTGGCGGGTGGTTGTTGGTCGAGTTCGGGGCCGACAGCGAGCCCGAGGCCCGGCAATCTGCGGAGAGGCTCCTTCGTCTGAGCCGAAGACTTGGTGCCACCGAGGGTCGCGTGTGCCGGGACCGCACCGAGGCCACGCGGCTTTGGGAAGTGCGTGAGTCGGCGCTTGGCGCGACCGCGGTCATCCCTGGAAAACTCGAGCGGTGGCCCGGTTGGGATGACTCGGCCGTTGCTCCCCATCGAATGGGCGGCTATCTGCGAGACCTCCAGAAGCTGATGGACCACTATGACTACGATGGGGCGTTTTACGGGCACTTTGGGGAGGGCTGCCTACACGTTCGCTACAACTTCGACCTGACCTCGGCGCCTGGAATCGCGCGCTTCCGCGCATTCGTCCAGGAGGCCACGAAACTGGTCGTCAGCTATGGCGGTTCCATCTCGGGAGAACATGGTGACGGCCAATCTCATGGCGACCTGCTCGAGATGATGTATGGCGAGAGCCTGGTCCGTGCGTTTGGCGAGTTCAAGCGTATCTGGGACCCGGACGGCAAGATGAACCCGGGAAAGGTGGTGGATGCGAACCCGCCCACGGCGGATCTGCGCCTGGGCACGGCGTATCATCCCGCTCCGGTGAAGACCTACTTCTCCTTCCGGAACGACGCCAACAGCTTCGCCAATGCCACCCTTCGCTGTGTGGGTGTGGGCAAGTGCCGTCGCCATGAGGGAGGCGTCATGTGTCCGAGCTACATGGCCACCCACGAGGAGGAGCACAGCACCCGCGGCCGGGCACGACTGCTCTTCGAGATGCTGCGCGGCGACCACGTCAGAGACGGCTGGCGAAGTGAGGCAGTCCGGGAGGCGCTCGACTTGTGTCTTGCCTGCAAAGCCTGCAAGACAGAGTGCCCGGTCGGGGTCGACATGGCCAGCTACAAGGCTGAGTTTCTCGCCCATTACTACCGGCGTCGCATCCGACCCCGATCGGCATACGCGATGGGGCTCATCCACTGGTGGGCGCGCTTGGCGTCACTGTCGCCGCGTACCGTAAATCGACTCGCGGAAGCGGCCCCGACATCGACGTTGATAAAGGCTTCGGCAGGGATCGCACCCGCCCGCTCAATGCCGAGGTTCGCCGCACAAACCTTCCGTCAGACGTTTCGACCCGTCCAGAACCGATCGGATCGGCCTCGGGTTCTCCTCTGGCCCGACACGTTCAACAACCACTTCCACCCGGAAACAGCCCGGGCCGCGGTCTCCGTTCTCGAGCGAGCCGGCTTCGCAGTCAGCATTCCCAGGTCACCATTGTGCTGCGGCCGCCCGCTCTATGACTTCGGAATGCTCTCGCTCGCAAAGCACTTGCTTCGGAGGATTCTCGACGAGCTGCGTACCGAAATCCGAGCCGAGACGCCAATCGTCGTCTTGGAGCCGAGCTGCGCATCAGTCTTTCGCGACGAGCTGCTGAATCTCTTCCCGGACGATCCGGACGCGGCGCAGCTGGCGGCATCGACCCATCTCCTCGGAGAGTTCCTCGATAAGGGAACCGGAAAGAGCTGGGGACATCTCACGGGCCGAGCTCTCATTCAGGGCCATTGCCATCAGACGCTACTCGGCGGAATCGACGGGGAGGCGAGCCTCCTAGCGAAGCTCGGGCTTGATGTCCAAGTGCTGGACGCGGGCTGCTGCGGCATGGCCGGCGCCTTTGGCTTTGAAGCGGATCATTACGAGGTGTCCGTTGCTTGTGCCCGCCGCGCGTTGCTGCCGGCTTTGCAGAGCGCAGGATCCGATGTTCTCGTGGTGGCGGACGGATTCAGCTGCCGCGAGCAAATCAGGCAGCTCGCGGGACGCGACGCACTGCATTTGGCCGACGTCCTGCAACGCGCCGGCTAGGCGGTCAGCCCGCCTTTGATTCCACCTCGTACCGCGTACGGCCGATGGTGAGCAGGATGGCGCTCTCGTCCAATGCCTCAAGGCTATGCTCGATTCCCGGCTCGAGCATCAGTAGCTGACCGGCGCCCAGCTCTCTCCGATCGCCACCGATCTCTACGACAACTCTGCCGCTCAGCGTCTGGACAGATATGGGTCCTGAAGCATCGTGTTCCCGGATGCCGGCTCCCGCCTTGAGAGCAATGAGGACGACGCGCAGATCCGGTTCCTTGAGAAGCGTAGCTCCCGTCTGATCGCCGTTCTGGTACTGAGGTCTGCCGCGCAGTGACTGGACGGTTTCGTCCAGGCCATATTGGAGCACTGGACCGGCCGCAAGGTCGTTGCCGTAGCCCGATCTATCCGTAGTCGTGCCATATCGACGAGCCTGTTGCGGGCTCTCTTCGCTCACAACCGCCCCCTCTCTGAGATGAATGGGCCGCCGCAAGAAGCATACCGAGCCGGCACCAGAGGCGCCGTCAAGAGCGGTTCAATTCCGTAAATCGTTTAGAATGTCTCAAACTTGGCGGGTCGGGCGGGCAACGCATCCGAGCGGCAGCGATCATAGTTGAGGACCCAAGAAAGCCGACCCAGCCATAATCGCGGCGAGACCGATGATGCCGAGCCGCCGGCGACGAGTACGCAGATGCTCCGCCAAGGTCCACGTGGAATGACGGCTACAGAACGTTCATCCCCCCAATCCGACCTGAGACCGTCTATGCTCACGGTCATCTTCGAACAGCTCTCGGACGCCATTGTCGTGCTGGGAGAAGACGGTCGGATGGTGTATGGCAACGCGGTCGCTGCCCACATGATGGGGTTTGACTCGCCGGCCGCCCTCCGGGCCTCGCGACCGGAAGACATCTGGAACCGGTTCGAAGTCCTCGACGATACGGGGCGGCCCCTACCGGTCGATGAGCTTCCCGGTCGGCGTGTGCTCCGCACCGGAGGGACGGCGGGCCCATTCCGGATCCGCTACCGAGACAAGCGGGCCGGCGAGGAGCGGTGGACGCAGTTGTTTACGAGCACCATCCGTGATGACGCAACGGGGGAGACGCTCGCCGTGCTTCAGTTCCGCGACGTCACTCAGCAAGAGCGGGCCAACGATGCGCTTCAGTTCTTAGCCGAGGCAAGTGCGGTTTTGGCCGGCTCCCTGGATTATGACGAGACGCTCTCTCATCTGGCCCGCCTCGCCGTGCCGCGGATCGCCGATTGGTGCTCGGTGGAAATGGTGACTCCGGACGGTTCGATCCGCACGCTGGCGGTCGCACACGTCGATCCCGAAAAGGTGGCGATGGCTCATGAGCTCGGCCGACGCTACCCACCCGATCCGAACGCGGAACATGGGACTGCGCTGGTCATACGAACGGGACGGCCGGAGCTCATGGCCGACATTCCCGACGAGCTGCTGGAAGCCGTTTCGCCTGACCCGGAGCTTCTTGCGATTCTGCGCGACCTGGGTCTTCGCTCGTCGATGAGCGTACCGATCAAGGCCAGGGGGCGCACCCTGGGCGCCATCAACCTGGTCTCGGCAGAGTCCGGCCGCCGGTTCGACGAGCAGCAGCTGACCCTGGCGGAGGATCTCGCCAATCGCGCAGCCATCGCCGTGGACAACGCGCACCTCTACCGGCAGGCCACCCGTGCGGCCACGGAGCTGCAGACAGTCCTGGCGCAAATGTCGGATGCCGTGCTCATTACCGATGCCGAGGCCAGAGTCACCTTCGTGAACGAATCGGTCGCCCGGCTCTTTGGGCCGATTCCAATCGGCTCATCCGTCGGCTCCATGCCTGCCGACGTCGAGATTCTCACCCCCGAAGACAAACCGTATCCGGTCGACCGTCTTCCCACCGTGCTTGCGCTCCACGGGGAGCCGGTGGAGGGGCTGATTTGGAAGATCCGCCGGAAGGACGGCAGCGTGGTGGTACTCGCCACTTCGGCGGCGGCCGTGAAATCACCGGAGGGCAGGGTCCTGGGCGCGGTCGCCGTCTCCCGGGACATCACCGCTCGGTTTGAGTTTGACCGTCAAAAGGACGATTTCCTTCTCTCGGCCTCGCATGACCTCAAGAATCCGCTCACCCTCATAAAGGGCGTGGCTCAAATGCTCATGATGCATGCCGGCAGGCCTGGCGCTGTCGATGCCAATTCTTTCAAGGACGGTCTGCGACGCATCGACGAGACCGCCTCCCGTATGTCCCGAGCCATTAATGAGATGCTCGACGTGAGCCGCATTCAGATGGGACGGCCCATCGCGATCGAGCCGGCCTCAACCGACCTGGTAGAGCTCCTACGCCAGGCCGTGGATGAGCAGCTTGCCGCCCAGGAGACCGTTTCGGTGACCGTGTTTTCGGAAGTGGATTCGCTCCGTGGGGAATGGGATCCGCTCCGTCTGGAACGCGTCTTCGCCAACCTGCTTTCCAATGCCGTGAAGTTCAGCCCCGACGGTGCGGAGGTAGTTGTTCGGGTCGCCGAGACGGGCGGCGAGACCAATGAGGCCGTCGTTTCCTTTACGGATCGGGGCGTAGGAATCCCCCAATCGGACCTGCCCTTCGTCTTCGAACAGTTTCATCGCGGCCACAACGTCGCCGGCAGAATTGCCGGTACCGGCATAGGACTTGCCGGTTCTCGACAGATCGTCGAGCAACACGGGGGGACGATTTCCGTTACAAGTAAGGAGGGCGAAGGTTCGACCTTCACACTCCGACTCCCTCTCAGGGCTCCAAGGACGGAGATGCGCACATGATTTCTCCAGGAGGATCTCCGACGTTCAGACCGGCCTCAGTGCTGGTCGCCGACGATGACGCCGGGGTTCGGTACGTTGTTCAGTGGGCCTTGGAGTCCCAGGGGCTGAACGTCCGGTGTGTGGCGACCTCGGCCGATGCCATCAGCTCCCTGAGGGTCGGGCTGCCCGATCTCCTGCTCCTGGATCTCACCATGCCGGTGCACGGCGGTTCGGCCGTCGCCGACGATCTCCACTCCCGCGGTGTCAGCGTGCCCATCTTGGTCATCACGGGGGACGGCCACGCGCCCGAGAAGGCGCGGGCGATCGGCGCCTATGGCTACCTACACAAACCGTTCGAGATCGACGAGCTACTGAAAGCGGTGAACAAGGGCCTAGCCTCCTAGAGGTCCGGTTTCACCACTCGGTTTCGGGGCTTCTCGGCGCGGAGCACAAGATATCCGCCCTTCCTGGAGATCTGCGTTCCGTTGCCGAATACCCGCTGGATCGTGTCCCGGACAGAAAGCAGCCGGTTGACGACGACCCAGAGTGAACCGCCGGACTTCAGCACCTGAAACGATTCAGACACCAGCTCTTCCAAAACTCTCCGACCGCTGTGAGTCGGAGGGTTCGAGATGACGAGATCGAACCTCAGCCGGGACGGGAGGTCGAGGGTGCCGTCCGAGAGCAGAACGTGGCCGTTCTCGATGCCGTTCCGAATCCGGTTAGCTTCGGCGAGCCTGGTGGCACGGATGTCCACGTCCACCATCCACATTTCACCTCGAGGAAGCTGGGCGGCCACGACAAGACCGAGAATGCCATTGCCGGTTCCGAGATCGAGAACCCGCTGGTGGGGCCGAAGAGCGGGCAGGACCGCGTCCAGCAGCAGCAGAGAGCCCGGATCGGGCCCGTCGGCGGCAAACACGCCCGGTTTTGTGCTGAAGGAGAAAGTCCGCCCGTTGCGTTCCAGCCGATACTGGCCTTCTCGGCACACGAAGTCAGGCGGGATGGGCCGGCTCCGCCGACTCCGGGGCCGTGAAAGCCTCGGGCCGTATCGTCAGACCCGAAACGATCGCGCTCAGAGCGCACAGAATCGCGCACGAGCCCATCGCCCATCGGTACCCCGACACATATGCGTCCAAGAGCGCGGCATGCGCCCGTGCGCGTTCGGCCGGCGTGAGCCCGCGGGGAATTGGATCGTCAGCCAGACGAGAGGCATGGGCCAGGAGCGCCGCTCGAGGCCCCGGTTGTATCCCCGCCGAATGCAGCCTGTCGCCGAGGCTCGACTCGAACTCGCCCACGACCACTACACCAAGGAGCGCGATGGCCAGAAGCGCGGCCACTCGCGATACCGCGTTGTTCACTCCCGAGGCGACGCCCACCAAGTCTGCGGGAACCGCCGCCATGACCGTCGCCGTGAGCGGCGTAATGAACAGGCACATGCCCAAGCCCATGACGATGATCGTCGGCAGGATGAAGATCCAATAGCTGGGTGACCGCCCCATGGCCGCGAAGAGCGCGAAGGCCAGCGTTAGGACTCCGGCTCCGGATGTCATCAGCAGCCTCGCACCGAAGCGGGGAATCAGGCCGCCCACCCTCGGGGAAAGCACCAGCAGCAGAACCGTCAGCGGAATGAGGGCCGAGCCGGCCTCGAGTGGCGAGTAGCCCTGAACCTGCTGCAGCTTCAGCACGATGAACAGGAAGCCGCCGTTGAAAGCAAAGTAGACCCCAAGCGTGGCGAGATTGGAACCCGTGAAGTTCGAGGACCGGAAGAGATGCAAAGGCACCATCGGATTCCGAACCGACTCCTCCACGAAAGGAAAGAGGAGCAGCGCGATGGCCCCAACCACAAGGCTGAGGAGGACGAGCGCATTGGTCCAGCCGATTTCGGGGCCCTGAATCAGGCCAAACGTCAACCCACCGAGGCCCACCACGGTGGCGGCGGCACCCATCCAGTCAAGATGCTTAGATGCGTTCGGGTCGTGGGTCTCAGGTACATGGGCGATCGCCGCCAGAAGGGTGATCACGGCAAGGGGGATGTTGATGAAGAAGATCAGGCGCCAACTCACGGCCGTGACGAGGTAACCCCCAAGAAGCGGCCCGAGCGCCGTCGTTACTCCCGATAGTCCTGCCCACAATCCGATCGCCTTGCCGCTGTCCTCGGGCAGAATTGTGGCCTTGATCATCGCCAAGCTGCCTGGGACGAGGAGTGCTCCCCCAATCCCCTGGGCGGCTCGGGCGGCAATGAGTCCGGTGCCATTGGGCGCGAAGCCACAGGCAGCCGACGAAACGGTGAACACCAGGAGACCGGCCACGAAACCGCGCCGGCGCCCGTAGACATCTCCCAGCGAACCTCCAACGAGCAGCAGAGCCGCCAGGAAAAGCACGTAGGCGTCGATGATCCACTGGAGACCGGAGAGCGGGATGCCCAGATCAGTCTGCATCCGGGGCAGAGCGACATTCACCACGGTTCCGTCGAGGAACACCATGCCCGAACCGAGGGCGGTGACGACGATGATCCAGCGGCCTTTGGCCGACGCGAGCGGTATCCACGCGGATCGCTCCATGGGCGGGTTCACTCCCTGTGCCCGCATGGCGCTCCTTCCCGAGGGATGCAGGTGCCTGAGCCGCGTCTCCCCATCCTACGGTTCACGAGGCGATACGGCTCCCACCCGACAGTGTGCTCGCCGGCCGTCCAGCCGGAGCTGATTCAGGGGCTATTGCGATCAGGTCAGCCGGTGCCAGAACTCGATGTTTGCCTGGATCCCCTTGTGAAACTGATCCAGGAGGAAGCGTTCGTTTGGAGCGTGCAGATTGTCACCAGGGAGGCCATAGCCGAGCAGGACGGTGTCGAGGCCAAGGCGCTCTTGGATCAGTCCCACCACTGGAATCGATCCCCCCGAACGCGTCAGGACAGGCGCCTTGCCCCATACCTCGTGGACCGCTTCGGAGGCGGCCCGAACCGGTGCAGTATCTCCCGGCACGAGAACGGGATCGTCGCCGTGTATCTGCTCAACCTCGACGGTCACGTCGGAGGGAGCGAGCTCGCGTACAGCCCGCTCGAATAGCTCGAAGATGCGTTCGGCCCGCTGGTTTGGAACGAGTCGCATGCTGATCTTGGCTGCCGCCGAGGCCGGTATGACCGTCTTCGCGCCGAGGTCGGTGAATCCCCCGGGAATCCCGTGTACGTCGAGAGTCGGACGGCTCCACATTCGCTCCAGTGGCGTGAAGGCGGGTTCGCCGATGATCCGGCGAGCGCCGATCTCCTCGGAAAGGGAGTCCGGAGTAACCCCCAGGCGGGACCATCCTTCGACGATCCCCGGATCCGGAGTGACGACGTCATCGTAGAACCCTGGTATTGAGATGATGCCTTCCGCGTCTCGCAGCCGGGCGATGAGATGCGCCAGGCTGTTGAGAGGGTTGGGGGCCGCCCCGCCATACTGGCCGGAATGGAGATCGTGACTATTGGCCGTCACCTTGACCTCGGTGTAGAGGATTCCCCGAAGACCGGTCTCGATGGATGGTGTGTCCCGGTTGAAGAAGGCGGAGTCTGATACGTGGGCGAAGTCCGCTTGAAGCCGCTCGTCTCCCGCTCTCAAGAACTGCTTGATGTGCTCCCCACCCGATTCCTCCTCACCCTCGATGAGAAAGCGGATGTTGACCGGCAGGGAGCCGTTTGCCGACAGGCACGCTGCCGCCGCGTGGACCAACGTCATGACGAGCCCTTTGTCGTCGACCGCGCCCCGGGCATAGACGTAGCCGTCGCGCACCACCGGATCAAAGGGCGGAGATTCCCAGCCGTCGATCGGATCGACCGGCTGGACGTCGTAGTGACCATACACGAGCACGGTCGGCTGCCCTTCAGCGTGCAGCCAGTCGCCGTACACGAGCGGTCGGCCGGGTCCCGTGATGACCGCGACGTTCTCGATGCCGGATTCGCGCAGCTTTGATGCGAGCCACTGCGCCGCATGCTCGCAATCGGCCGCATGCTCGGCAAGGGTGCTGATGCTTGGAATACGCAGAAGCTCGAACAGACTCTCTTCAAAGTCCCTGGCGTGCTGGGAAGCGTAACGGCGCGCGGTCTCCGCGGGCATCTCACCCTCCTGAGCGAAGTCTTCCAATTATCGGCCTGAGGCGCCAGTGAGCTCGCGGCAGTGGGCGGTAGCATGGCATAGATTCGGTCGGAGCAGAGCGTTGCACGAGGTTTCGGAGCCTTCCCAGGCAGCCCCTGTCGATACGGCACTCGTTGATCGAGATAGGACCGATTCCTCACCCTGTGCCATCCTCTGCCACGTCGCCCCCCACGTCCTGCCCACCCTGCATGCTCTGGCCGAGCGGACGTGGCCCTCGGAGATTGCCGTATCGCAGCGACGTTGGGGTGTGTTGGGGAAGACAGAAATAGTCCGCGAGCGAGTGGGCCCACGCTATCGGATCATCCTGCGACGGCGGGACCTCAGCACACTGGAGGAGGATTGGCGGCTGGAAGCGGGTGGGCCAGTGGAGTTCTTCGACTGGGACGCCTCCGGGCGGATCCTAGGCCCCTATGGCATCCGCTACCCGAACTACTCCATCCGCCCCGTTTTCGACGAAATGGGGAGATGGTGCGGGTTTGCGCTCAATGCCCGCCCGCTTGTGGGTCCTGAGCGGCGGCTCCAGGCCGTCGACGCGCGACTGGATGCCCCGGTGTTTATTCGGTCGACCGAAGTGTCAGATTTGGTGGAGGCGTTGAGCAGCCTCGAGGGGAAGCCCAGGATCGACGAATCGCGTCCGGGGCTCGACCCCACGCACGCGTACTTCGATCTCCTTCGCATGTGCCAGCGCGAGACCTACTTCAAGAGTCGAGGTGTGAACGCCTACGTTCCGCGGGGCTGGACGCCCGACACGCTACAGGAGCTGTTCGGAGATTCCGGCGTCCGGGCTGTCTGGCTGGGAGAAGAGGACGCGCCTCGACCGGAGGCTCACTGACCCGCTAAGCCACGCTGGTTGTCGCCTCTAGGCCAGCATTACCTTCTTCCAGACTCCCGGAGTTCCGGTTCTCCTGCAGAGGTAAAGATCGCCTTTGTGGTCAACAAACAGCTCACCGACCAGGTGCCTGCCGGACTTTGGGTGTCCCGACGTCTTCGCGGGGACGAGCCGGAGGGGCGCCTTCCCACCCTTCAGCTCGCAGCCAAGCCCGGACACGCTCTTTCCTTTGAGGCCCACGCCCGAGCCGCTCTCGCCGAGAATGCCGGTTCCCTTACCCAACTTGCCGGTAGGAGCAAGCGAACGTCCGCGCACACCGGTCCCGTCGACACGATGGAGCCCGAGGACGCCGGTGCCCGTCCCGAAGGTTTCGCCCACGACTCCGGTCACGTCCATGCTGGAGCCCACCACTCCGATGGCTTTTGTCCCGTCACCCTGACCGTGAACCCCGACCAAATGGCCCGAGTACCCGTAGATGCCATAGCCGTTGGTGCTTTGTGAGTAAATCCCGTGGGTGCCTCCCGTGAAATCACCGCCTCGATAGGACGTGCTCACACCCTGCACCCCGATCCCGCCACTGCTCTGTGCATACAGGCCGGTTCCTCCGAGCCCACCGTCGGCGCTCACGCCCGTCCCGTTTCCGGGGTCTCCGTTACTGTCCACCGTGGACCCCGCGACACCGGTGGTTCCGCTTCCCGACACCCCGACTGCGCCATCGGAGGTTCCCATGCCCTTCAGGCCCATGCTTCCGCCTGAGCACGTGACGCCTATCCCGCTGGTGCTGGAAGCAATGACCCCGACTCCGTTCATGCCGGTCGAGGTAGCTTCGACCGCTGCGTGGACGGGGCCCGCAGACGTCTTCCCAACGAGAGCAGCGGCGCTCGTGCTCGAGCCGCTGACCGCGGCTCCGGAAGAGCTGGTGGCAAGAACGGCGGTACCGGCCGCGCTATAAGCGGACACGCCGATGGTGGCTCCTGATCCGTAGACGCCGATATTCGGTCCCGAGCCGCTCACACCGGTGACCGATCCCAGCCCCTGCACGCCGGTGGCGAAGACTGGGCCGCCGGTGGCCTTGCTGGTCGCGGTCGCGTCCACGCCGGCATGGTTGTCGCTCGGGGCAGGGCCAATGGCCTTGTAGCTCGCTGCCGTGGATGCTCCGGCCGCCGCCGCTTGATCCGGCCGAGTCAATTCCAGCGTCGCCGCCCCCACAGCACCCAGCAGCCCTGCCCTCAGAACGCCGGCTCGTGTGAGAAGCCGCCTCGGTGGCGTGCCCTCCGGCCGCGCGGTGTCGGTTGGCCGAGCGACTCCGTTGTCTGGCCGGGAGTTCATCGTCATGCCTCCTACATCCTCAGGATGGATTCGTCAATCACACCATGCCACCTGAAGCCAATTGATGCAACACCCATCGCACGCCTCGCATCTGGGCCGAACCCTCGACGGCCGTCCCTCCGATGCGGCCGCGGCTCAAAAAGTCACGGAACTTGCGCAAACAATACCCTTGGTCAGTTGGAGGAGGAGGCGAATGAGTTCGCTATGGTCCTTGCGCGAGTGCTTAGCCTACGCGTCGTTTTACTCAAACGGATCAAGCGCATTAGCAGGCATCTTTGTCGTGCGGGGTCATGGTAGTGGGCTGTGCGCATTCCCCATGCCCGATTCACTGGCTCGCGGACAAGCGCTACTTCCTTGGAGACCAAGTCGGCGTACACCGCGTCAACATCCTCAACAAAGGCGACCAGCTGCGAGCTGGCCGTGGGCGGATGCTGTGTGCCGACGGACTTGGTGACAGGAGATCCTGAGCTCCGGCGAGTGTCAGCAGGAGCAACGAGGTTCCCTCTATGTGGAAATACGCGGAGGTTGGGTCCTGGACCGAGAGAGGGAAACCAAGGATGCCCTGACAGAACACCTTGGACGGTTCCAGGTCACCTACAAGGGAGCACCGCGACATCAATTCGTTTCAATGACACAGCCACTACCTCGGCTTTCTCCTCCGCCAGGTTGAGATCGGCGCATTGCACCCGCCGTCGGGCCACGTTGGATTGCCGGTGGTTCCTACTCCGTGCCTGACCATGCCCGCCCGTGGAGAGTAACGTACGGGATCTTGGTCGGTGAACGTTCATATCGACGTGGATGCTCGAGACCCCAGCACCGTAAGGCCGTCTGTCACTGGCGTCTTGCCAGGGAAACAAATGGTGGCGGCGGCGGGATTCGAACCTGCGACCAAGGGCTTATGAGTCCCCCGCTCTACCACTGAGCTACGCCGCCTCGCGAGCATTTGAGTCTACCAATCAGGTGCTCCCGGACCATCGGCCCAGACCGCGGATTCTGCTCGGTTCAGGCCTTCAGAAGGTCGTCCGCAATGATCATGCGCTGCACCTCGCTGGTGCCTTCATAAATGCGCAGGATCCGGGCATCGCGATAGAAGCGCTCGATGTCCAGCTCCCTCATGTAGCCCATGCCGCCGTGGACCTGGACGCAGCGATCGGCGACGCGGTTGACCATCTCACTGCAATACAGCTTGACGACGGCCGCCTCGTGAGAAGCCCGCTGCCCGGTGTCGATCTTCCAGGCCGCGTTGTAGACCATCATGCGTCCGGCGTGGATGTCCACCTCCGAGTCGGCCAGCATCCACTGAATGGCCTGGTTGGAGCCGATGGGGCGTCCGAACTGCAACCGCTCCTTCGACCACTGAACCGCTCGCTGGAGCATTGCCTGCGCCTGGCCCACGCAGCTCGCCCCAAGGGCAATCCGGGCGGCGTCCAATGTCTTCATCGCCGTCCGAAAGCCACGTCCCTCCTCGCCGATAACGTTCTCCTGAGGCACGAACGCTCCATCGAAAATGATCTCGCTGGTCAAGGACCCGTGGAGACCCATCTTCTCGTCGATCTTGCCCACCCGAACGCCATCCTGATGGGTGTCGACGGCGAACGCGGTGATGCCCTTGGTTCCGGCCCCCTTGTCGGTGACCGCGAACGTGGCCAGCACATCGGCCACCGGCCCGTTGGTCACCCACATCTTGGTTCCGGTGAGACGGAAGCCGCCGTCGGCTCGCTCGGCGTTGACCTGAATGTGGGCGGCGTCGGAGCCGGCGTTGGGTTCGGTCAGGGCGAAGGCGCCCAGCTTGCGACCGGAGCACATCTCGGGAAGATAGCGTGACTTGAGGTCTTCCGAACCGTCCACGTAGATGGCCATGCCCGAGAGGCTGCTGTGACCGCCGATGACGTTGGAGATGGCCGCATTCGCCGCCCCCAACTCTTCCATGGCCAGACAGTAACCCAGCTCGCCGGCACCTAGCCCTCCATACTCCTCCGGAAACGGCAGCCCGAAGAAGCCGAGCTCCTTCATCTCCTCAAGAACGTCGGGAGGAATCAGCTCCTGACGCTCGATCTCCATGCTCAGCGGCACGAGGCGGTCGCGCACATACTCCCGCACCGTGTTCCGGAGCAATTGCAGCTCGTCCGGAACGGTGAAATCCACCTATGGGTGCCGTCCCTGGCTGCCGAAGAACGCATTCCACCATTGCTGCCACGTGGGCGCCGGCGGAGCGGCAGATCGATGAACGATGTGCCGAGGCGGTGGACTGCGGTAGCGCACGGAGACGATGATCGGCCGGTCGCCCGGCCGCACATAGCCCCAATTTCGAGCCTGCTGATAGACAAAGCTGAGTGTCCGGAAATGCCGGATCTCGCGGGCCAGGTGCCGGTTGTTCAACGCCTCTTCGCGCAGCTGACTCTGCTCGGCCGCCACCTGGAGGCCCAGCTGGTGCGCCTCCCACGCCTTGGTCGTGAACTTGAAGGCGAACAATCCGACTGCCGCCAGAATCAGCAGATAGGCAAAGCGGAAGCGGAGCCAGCCAGGTCGAGACGCCGTCGCGGTCTGCTCCCCTGCTGTCAACCCCGATCCCTCGAGCCCAAGGCCTTCTCGACTTCGCGCCACGCCTCGTCGATCGAGGCCACGGCAATTATAGACGCATGCCCCTCGACGTTCCGTTCCAAATCCCACGTTTGCATGCCGATAACGGGCTTGTCACCCTTCAGTGCGAGGCCGATCTCGGACAAGGTGCCGTATCCACCCCCAACGGCCACCACCACCTCCCCGACGGCGACCACCAACCCATTCCGTAGCTCGCCCATGCCGGTGGGAATGGCAATGTCAACATAGTGGTTGGCTTGGCTCGGCTCCCGACCGGGCAGAATGCCCACCGTGAGACCTCCGGCCCGCTTCGCCCCTCGCGAGGCCGCCTCCATGACTCCTCCGAGGCCACCCGTTACCAACACCAGGCCGCGCCCGGCAATCCGGCCTCCCAAATCCTCTGCCGCCCGCGACTCATCCGCAGAGCAGGGATCGGGACCGATCACCGACACGGTGGTCTTCACGACCTCAGTCTAGAGAGCCGTCGAGCGGGTTTCTCCCCGGGCCGGCTCCGTCCTCTGGACATGCCGCGAAGCGTTCCGAAGATCCCTCCGAGGGATTAGACTGCGGGAGACAAACGCTGCCGGGGAGACGCCATGTCGTACCAGGGATTGAGACGCTGGAGGAACGTCGCCGCCGTGCTGCCCGCACTAGCCCTGCTGTCGTATGTGGCCGCGCCGGCGCACGCGGGCAACGCGACCCGAAACACGATTCGAGGATCGTCGATTCTTCTGTGCTCGGCGCAGTCTGCCACGGCGGCCGACATGGCAGCCGCTCGGAAGGTGGTCGCCAGTCGCGTCCACCATGGCTTCGGATTCCGTAAGGCAAGCGTGCGCCTGAGCAGCTCCTCCTGCATCGCTATCGTGCTCCCCCACGACATTCGCTGGCTTCGCTGGCTGGCGGACGATGTGTCCGGCATCGGCCGCTTCGGGTTCGGCGTCAGGGTGCCGGATGCGAAGAAGAGCTTGCCCGCTGGCTCGGCGGTGCGATACATCCACGATGCGGTCACATCCGCCAATAAGAATCTTCCCGTGGTTCGGGTCATCGTTGCGCGGCCCGGCATAAAGCGCCGAACGGTGCGCCTCGAACGCCGCGGCCGCTACGACTATGCCGCCATGGACTTCAACAAGAACGGCTCGAAGCGCTTCTGCAAGTTCACTTCCTCCAACATCAAAGGCTTTGCGCCGGTGGTTCTGGATCGAAGAGTGGTGAGCGATCCTCAGATACTGACGGCGATCTGCGGCGGAAGCGTCCTGCTTGGGTTCCCCGTTGCCAGGTCTCTCGACCACCCACTCGGGCCGCGGGAGGTCATCGCCGACCTGCACTCTGGGCTGCTTCCGATCGCGCTTCGCATCACCTCGCTCCAATAGTTGGCCACGCGGCCACCGCATTGATCCGCTAGCCGGATGCCTGTCGTGGTCTTGTTTGGCGAAGATCGCTACTCGATGGGCTTGGCGCTCGCGAAGGCAAGGAAGCGGTTCGATCCTGTGGATGTCATGCGCCTCGATCCTCAGCAGAAGAGCCGCGCGGAGGTTCTCCTGACCGTGGGAACACCGGGCCTGTTCTCGAGTGAGCGCCTCATCATCCTGGATGGTCTCGGCGATGCCGGCAAAGCATCCGGGCGGCGATCGGCCAAGGCAAAGGACGATCAGGGCCTGACATTGGAGGATCTGCGTGAGAGCACCGCGGACTCAACCACCGTGGTCGTTGCGGCCGCCGGCGCCAAGCGAGACGCGCCGCTGGTGAAGGAGGCGCTTCAGCTCGCCAAAGATGCCGGAGCCGGCTTTCGTGTCCGCGAGTTCCCGGCGCCCGGCCCGGCAGACATGGTGGGATGGCTTCAGAGCCGGTCGAAAGAGGTCGGCCTCATATTGGAGCCACCGGCGGCGGTGCTGCTGGCGGCCCGAGTCGGTCAGCAATTGGGGATCGCGGGAGCGGAGCTCGAGAAGCTGCGGGCGGCTTCCGCACCCGAAGGGCGTGTTACGGAGCCGATGGTCGAAAAGTTGGTGCCCGAGAGCGCCGAGGAGTCAATCTTCCCCCTGATCGACGCCATCGCATTGCGGCGGAGGGACACGGCGCTGCGCTTGCTCCATCGTCAGCTCAAACAGGTAGCGTCGAACGAGTCCGAGCTGTCCTTACGCCTCCTCAGGCTGCTGGCACGTCAGTTTCGGATACTGCTTCAGATCCGGCTTCTGGATTCATCGGGAGCGGACAGAGACGCCATCGTCAGCAGGCTGAAGCTACCGCCCTACTACGCCAAGCGCTACTTCTCGCAGGCGAAGAACCTGAGCGATGCGCAGCTTCGCCGGGGGATCGAGACATTGGCGGCCGTCGAACAGGCGATCAAGAACGGCGAATCTCGCGAGGCCCAGCTGGAAACCTTGGTGGCCGATCTCACCAGCTGAAGCGCGTGGCCTCGCAGCAGGGTCGACGCTTACGCCTTGGACGTCTCGCTTGAGCGGAGCAGCTTGATCAGTCGGGACTTCCGTCGCGCGGCGTTATTCCGGTGAATCACGCCCTTCTGAGCCGCACGATCCAGAGCCTGAATCGCGTCCGTGATCTGTGCGGTCGACTCGGCAGGAGATTGGAAGATCGCCTGACGCGCACGCTTGACGTAGGTGCGCGCCGTGGTCTTCACCGCTCGATTCCGTACCCGCCGCCGCTCGGAAGTGCGGATGTGCTTGATTGCCGACTTGGTATTGGCCATGAAGAAAGAGGATCGCCTCCGGTGAGTGATGGGCCGGGAACAAGCTCAGGAACAGCATCGAGGCGCCTGCAGTGCGCCACCCGGCCGTGCTCACCAGTCTAACGCAGCTCGCGATCCTCCTGGGCCAGAATGACGCCCTCCCGAAGGCCGTGCTTTGTGATCCGGATGACGGGCACAGACGCCCATTCCCATACGGCAACCAGAGCCGTCACGCCCGCGGCTAACACGCTTGCCCGTTCGGGAGTCATTCCATACATTCGGACCAGCTCGGCCGCCGGTGTGGTGTGCACGAGGGCCTGAGCTCGCAGAAGCTCTCTGGAAGTCACCTCGACGGTGTCGCCCCGCTTGCCCACCATTCGGGCCACGTGACTGCTTGTCCCTCCCGTGAGCAGCAGCAGGTCCCACGCCTCTTTCGGCAGGGGCCGGAGCAGCGAGCGTATGGCATCGCTCAGCGCCGTCACCTCCTCTCGTCCCGGCGGATCATGGCGCACGAAACGCTCGGTAAGGCGGCCGGCTCCCAGCGGCAGCGACTCTTGCCAGGTGATCCTCTTGGCGTGCCCGGAGATCAGCTCCGCGCTTCCGCCGCCGAGGTCGCAGACCAAGGTCGAGCGCTTCTCGGGTATTTCAAGCGTGGCGCCCCGGAATGTCAGGGCCGCCTCCTCGTCGCCGGTCAGCACCTGCACGGCTATGCCGGTCCGCTCACGGATCCGGTCCAAAAGCTCGGCGCCATTGCTCGCGTCACGAACGGCGCTCGTGGCCACCGCCAGCACCGGCCGATTCGAGAGCGTGGCCGCACGATGATTTAGGTCCTCGATAGCTGCCACAGCCCGGCGTATGCGCTCCGGATCAAGCCGGCCGGAAGCATCAACCCCGGCACCCAGGCGCACGAAGCGACTGTCGTCGGCCAGGGCCTCCAGCCGGCCACCGAGGCGTTGAGCCACCAGGAGCCGGACCGTGTTTGAGCCGATATCGAGGACGGCCCAGATATCTCCGGGCGTCGGAGGTTTAGACGGAACGGGCGGTGGGTCGCATCACCGCCGCGAACAGAAAGGCCAGAACGGCCAGCACCAGAAAGAGCACACCGTGCTTGAAGTTCTTGAGCCCGGCCGGACCGTCGGCGTGATGACCAAAACCGGCGCTACCCGTCCAGTAGAGCACCACCAGGATGACGCAGATGGCTCCCGCCAGAATGGCGAGCGCAAAGATGACCCCCCGACTCATCGGCTCTCCTACAGGTGCGCGCTGAGGAGCAGGAGACTAAGCACTCCTGCTCCCAGGCAATAATACGCGAATGGGTAGAGACGACCGAACTCGAAGTAGCGCATGAGGTAGCGGACCGAGGAGTAGGCCGCCAGACCCGCGAGAAGGATTCCGAGTAAGGCATAGCCGAGAATGTGCCGCCCAGCGGGCGCGAACAGCTGCGGAAGCTCCAGCAGACCGGCGGCTCCGATCAGCGGTGTGGCCAGGAGAAAAGCATAGCGGGCCGCCGCTTCGTGTGTAAGCCCAGCCGCGAGCCCCGCCACCATGGTTACTCCGGATCGGGAGATGCCGGGAATCAGTGCTCCCACCTGCGCGAACCCCACCACGGCGGCGTCTCGCCACCGGAGCTGCGTGATGTCGCGGTATCTCTCCGGCGCGGGGGGCACCGCGGCTTCCAAGACATCGCCGCTGCCCGATGCGCCCGCGGGCACGGGACCGCCCGCCGCCACGCGTTGCAGTCGAGCCACCACGGTCTCCTCGCGAGTGGATGAGCGTGCTTCCTGCCGCTCTTGCAGCTGACGCTGGAGAAGACGCTCGCCCGCATACATGATCAGCCCATTGACCACCAGGAATGAGGCCGCCACGAATGGTGAGGCGAACAAGCTCCGCAGCGGTTTCTCCAAAACGAACCCCACGAGGCCAGCCGGTATCGTTCCCAAGAGGACCATCCAGGCCAGCCGCTGATCGTGCCCATCTCCGATTTCCGCCTTCTTGACGCTCTCGACAAAGGCGAGGACAACCGTTCGCCAGTCTCGCCAGAAGTAGATGAGCAGAGCCGCCGCGGTCCCGATATGAAGAGCCACCAGGAACGCCAGCCAGCGCGGCGACGTCTCGTTGATGGACCAGCGCAGGAGCTTGGGAAGGATGACGGCGTGTCCCAGGCTCGAGACCGGGAACAGCTCCGATATTCCCTGAAGAATGCTGAGAATCACGGCCTGGAGCAGATGCATCAAGGCATTCTAGTGAGACCGGGGGTGGTCGTCCGGTCCCCGGATGCTCCCGGCACTACCTACATCAACCAAGGAGCGGACCCATTCCGGAAGATGGCTGGAAGACGTGACCGTTACCGTAGTAGCCGAGGGTCGAGCTTCCCGACCAATTCCCGGAAAGCGGCGCCACTCCAAATTTATGTGGTGGGACATGAATCTCGAAGTCAAGAAGTTGGCAGGCATCGCCGGGCTCGTCTTTGTCGTACTCAATGTTGCTGCCGGTCTCGCGCTGGCTCCGCAACCCCCACTGGCGAGTGACTCAGTCCACAAGATCGTGAGCTACTACGCCGACCATCGCACTGCCCTGCTCCTGCAGGGCTATGTGTTCGGCCTCAGCTGGGTTGCCTATCTCATCTTCTTGGGCGGGCTCTGGGGACGCATTCGCACGTCTCTCACCTGGGCGCCGGTGGCCGTGGCGGGTGGCGCGGTCTGGCTCGCGCTCCAGGTCGTGTCCCAGGCGACCATATCCTCCCTTGCCGACCGAATCGCGGGTCACTATCCCGCCGCCTCAACCATGGTCGGATTGCATGACCACGTGATCATGCTGTTCGGCTTCTCGTTCTTCCCGCTGATTGCACTCCTGGTGGGCGGATCTCTCGCCTCAAAGTTGGCGGGAGTCTTGGGGACAATCGGCAGCCTCTTTGGATTGATTGTCGCGGCGGTGGCACTCATCGCCGGCTTGCTCCTGGTCTGGCCATCCTCGCAGGGACTCGCGATCCTCGAGGTGCTGGACTATCTCGCCTTTCTGATCTGGTCCGCCTGGATATCGGTGGCTCTCATCCGTCGTCCGGAGGCAGCACTACCGTAGGCCCCCACTCCGGTACCGGCCCAGAACGTCTTATCCGGGAACCGACTCCATTTCCAGCCGGTCTCGAAATGCCGCGACGTCGCCGGTCACCACAAAGGCCACGCTCTCGGCGATATTGGTGACCCTGTCGGCCATTCGTTCGACGTTGTGGGCAACCCAGAGCATGTAGGTGCCCCGCCGCACGGTCGACTTATGGGCGGCCATCTCCTCGATCTGCTCCTGGAAAACGTCGTGGTAGAGGTCGTCGACCTCGTCGTCGTTCATCCAGACTGCTGCCGCAACGTCGATGTCCCGAGCCTTGAAAGCTTCGAGCGCGCGCGTGAGCAGGTTGTCGGTGATGGCGGCCATCCGGTGGATTCCGGCCGTCGATCCGCCCTCCGGTTCCGCCGCCATGATGAGCACAATCTTGGCAATGCCCGAGCAATAGTCGCCGATTCGCTCCAGTTCGGTGGCGACAGTGGAGGCTGCCATAACCAAGCGCAAATCGCTCGCGGCCGGCTGCTGGGTGGCAATCAGGGTAAAGGCTCGTTCTTCGATGGAGTGGCGCATGCGATCGATCACGTTGTCGTTTTCGACCAGCTCCTTGGCGCGAGCGACATCCATGCGATCGAGCGTGTCGAGGCTTGATCGCATGGTCTCCAGAACCGCGTCGCCCATGTGCTGAACGGCCTGGTCCAACTCGGTGAGCTGACGAAGGTAGTGCTCTCGGATGGCTGCCGCGCCCTGGCCCATCAACCGAACCGTCCAGTGATGTACGCCTCAGTCCGTGAGTCCGAAGGATTGGAAAACATCTTCGTGGTCTCGCCATACTCCACCAGCTCGCCCACGTAGTCGGTGCCCGCCAGCATGAAGCCCGTGAAATCGGCGATTCGGGCTGCCTGCTGCATGTTGTGGGTCACGATAACCATCGTGTAGTCGTTCTTGAGCTGAAGCAGCAGCTCCTCGATCTTGAATGACGCGATGGGATCCAGTGCCGAGGAGGGCTCGTCGAGCAAGAGCACACCGGGTTTCATGGCCAGGGCGCGCGCAATGCAGACGCGCTGCTGCTGCCCCCCGGAGAGCCCCGTGGCCGGCTCCTTCAGCCGGTCCTTCACCTCATCCCATAAGGCTGCCTGCCGCAGGCTGTGTTCGACCAGCTCATCCATCTGTTTGCGTTTCCCAGCCCTCCCACTAAGACGAGGACCGGCTGCGATGTTGTCGTAGATGGACATGGTCGGGAACGGGTTGGGACGCTGGAACACCATGCCGATATTCGCCCGGACCTTCACGGCATCCATGTCTTTGCCGTATACGTTTCTGTCCCCAACCCAGATGTCCCCTGCCACCTTGGCACCGGGAACGACTTCATGCAGCCGGTTGATGGAGCGCAGAAAGGTTGACTTCCCGCATCCCGAAGGGCCAATGAGGGCCGTCACCTTGTTGGGTTCCATGGTGACCGAGATGTCCCGAATCGCCAGCTTCTTTCCGTACCAGGCCGAGACCTCGTCTGCCCGTACACTTTCGGCCATGTGCTCAGCTCCTTAGGTAATCCGCGTACGACGCGAGAGTCGATAGGTGAGGATACGCGCGATGAGATTCAGCGCCAGGATGATGCCGAATAGCACCAGTGCGCCCGCGAACGCGGCCTGGTGATCCGTGGCAAACGGGGTGTTTGCATCCTGCCAGATCTGCAGCGGAAGAGCCCCCATCGGTCCGAAGATGTTCGTGGAGACCACCGGCAATCCGTTGGCCGTGAATACTAGCGGCGCAGTCTCTCCGGTCACCCGGGCGATGCCGAGGACGACCGCCGTGACGATGCCGCTGGCCGCGGTGGGCACGACCACCCGTACAACTACCCGCCACTCGGTCGCCCCAAGGCCCAGGGCCGCTTCGCGCAGCTCGGTGGGCACGGCGCCCAGCGCCGTTTCCGTCGCCCGAGTGACAGTCGGGAACATGAGGAGCGCCAGAGCAATGGCGGCCGAATATGCCGAGTAGGTGCCGGTGGGCAGGACCACCAGCGCGAAGGCTATCACACCCGCCAGGATGGACGGGATACCCGCGATGACGTCGGTGACGAATCGCACCGCCTGTCCGAAGGAGCCGGCGCCATACCGCCAGAGATAAATCCCGCTGAGCAATCCCACGGGTATGCCCAGGCATGAGGTCAAACCAATCAGGATGAGCGAGCCGACGATCATGGGGAACATGCCGCCGATCGCCTGGCCCTCGACGGCAGGCGGACCTTGCGTGAAGAAGCTCAGACTCAACGCCGACCCGCCCTGAGCGATCACGTAAGCCGTCATGGCGCCCAACGGAATGAGCGCCGTGATGACGGCGCCGACCGCGAGCGCTGTTCCCATCCGATCGACCAGAATGCGTCGGGTCATGCCGCGATCACTGATCATGTCGCCGACCTTCCCGCTACCCGCCACACCAACAGCCGTGCCAGTGCGTTGAGACAGACGGCCATAATCAGGAGAATCAGCGCCAGCTCCAACAGGGAGGCGCGATAGAGTCCTCCGAAGGCGTCCTGGAACTGATTCACGATGGTGGCGGCGATACTGGTGCCGAGACCCAAGACGGACCAGCTGGTCGATTGGCTGTTGCCGAGAACCATTTGGACCGCCATCGTCTCCCCGACCGCCCGACCAAGGCCCAGAATCACCGCCCCGATGATGCCCGCCCTGGCGCCTGGGACCACCACCTTCCAGGTAGTTTCCCAGCGGGTGGCGCCCAGAGCCAGCATGGCCTCTCGCTGGCTGCGGGGAACGGCAATCAGAACGTCACGACTGATGGCTGTGATGGTGGGCAGCACCATGATCGAGAGAACCAGTGCGGCCGAGAGTATCCCCAGCCCCGTGGGGGAAGCATTGGCGAAGAAGGGCAGAAACCCGAGACGGCCGCTCAAGAAGGGCGAGACGTGCTGCTGAACGAGGGGCACGAGCACAAAGAGGGCCCAGAGGCCGTACACGATGCTCGGAATCGCTGCCAGCAGCTCGATCAGGAATCCCAGCGGAAGCCGGACCTGTGCCATGGCCATCTCAGACAGATAGACCGCGATCAAAAGTCCCACAGGAACCGCCAGGAGCAGCGCCAGGACTGATGTGTAGAGCGTCCCAGCGATAGCCGGGAAGGCAGCGAACTGGTTGGTGGTGGTGTTCCAGTCGGAGCCGGTCAGGAAACCAAAGCCGAACTGACCGATGGCGCTTCGCGACTGGATGGCGAGGGTCGCGAAAAGGCCGATGCTCGTCACCAGGATGAGGGCAGCCGCTCCCGTCGTCAGCAGACGCATGACGAGATCACCTGGGCTGCGCGAAGCCCTCAGCTGGTGCGGCTGCCTCCGGGCTTCGCGGGCTTCCTCCAACCCGTCATCCGTTGAGGGCCGCTCAACTCCTGGACGGACGGCCAGCTCATCGATGCCGGACGGCGCCACCTGAGGTATCAGGACGGGCGCGCGCGTCTCACCCTCCCCAGACCGCTCCAAGCGCTGTCATCTCCTCCGCACAAGTGGTCACCGCGATGGGCCCCGCCTCTGCCGGCCCGGCCACTCCAGAGAGTCTACGAGCCTTCGTGTTACCAGATTGTTTCCGGACTATGACAGAGCGGTTATCAACCGCGGAGCGATGCACACGCCGCCACCACAATGAAACGGTCGAACCGAAGGCGGCGCCGCGGTCGTCAGCCGTAGTTCTTCAGGCGCCGCGTCCAGACATCCCAAACCGCGCGGGCTGGTTACGGTTATTACCATGTCGGCCCGGGGTCAGAACCTAGCCTGACGCTTCTGCTGCCTCCCGCTAACCCATTGCCCAAAACAGCGGAAAGGGCGCTTGGCGTCGGTTTCAACGTCCCATCATTCGGTCGGACGGGCCGGGGTTTTACCGCAACCGACCGGCAAACTTCCGGAAACAAGTAGTTAACATCCCAGTCCCAAGAATGCGAGTGTAATCACAACCACGAAAGGGGACAGTAGTTTTGAACCGACGCCTAATCGCAGCGATTCTGGGGGTCATGGCGCTCCTCGGCACCTCCGTCACTTCGGTGCTGGCGAGCTCCGTCACCATCACCGGGTCAGGCTCCAGCTTCGATCAGCCGCTCTTTCAGTCGGCCTTCTCCGCCTACCACAAGAAGCACTCCAACGTGAGCATCACCTATAACTCCGTGGGAAGCGGCGCCGGGCAGACGGCCCTCGACCAGGGATTGGTCGATTTCGGTGCCTACGACGTCCCGATGTTGAAGTCCGACGGCTTCAAGAACTTCAAGAAGATCGTGCAGCTCCCCGTGGCACTGGGAGGCGAAAGCGTCTTCTACAACCTCAAGGGATACAAGAAGCCCCTGAAGCTCACCGGGGCGCTGCTTTCGCAGATTTATCAGTGCAAGATCAAGAAGTGGAACGCGCCCGCTCTGGTTCATCTCAACCCGAAGCTGCGCTCAGTCAAAACCAAGATCACCCCGGTATACCGTTCGGACAGCAGCGGAACCACCTACATCTTCACCGACTTCCTGAGCCACACCAGCGCGAGCTGGAAGAACAAGTACGGTGCTTCAAAGCTACCGGCCTGGCCCTGTGGAGCGGGTGGCAGCCATAGTGTGGGTGTGGCCGGCGTGGTCTCGAGCACGCCTGGCGCCATCGGTTATGCCGAAGCCGCCTACGCCAAGCAGAGCCACTTCAAGGAGGCCTTCGTCGAGAGCCGCGACAGCACCTGGCTCCAGCCCACGTTGAAGACCATTGCCTCCGATGCCAGCCACATCAAGGGTCTTTCACCCACCCACTTCAGCGTGGTGTACTCGGCTGGCGCGCACAGCTATCCCATCACCGGCTTCAGCTGGGCGGGCGTCTACAAGCACGAGTCGAACAAGACCAAGTGTCGAGCCACGGTTGGCCTCCTCCACTGGTTGGTGACCAAGGGTGAGGAAAAATACGGGCCGCCGCTGATCTACGCCAAGCTGCCCCGCGCGATCTCCCGTTTCGCGACGCGACAACTCTCAAGGGTCAAGTGCTAGCCGCAACCTGAAGAGATCAGACCTGCCCTCGAGCCAATGGATGGCCCGAGGGCAGGTCGCAGCTTTCCGCAATGTGATATTCGCCCTTGCTACTGAAAAAGGAACACCGCTGAGCATGCTCCCAGAGTGGGCCACCGGAGCACAATAGGCAGCTCAGAGCCTGAATGTCGAACTGGTCGCACGTTCCCGTACCTGGCCAAGAGCCGCGTACTGCGGTGAGGGGGGCTCCGCAGATCTGCCCCCTACCCGCGCGGTTCACGACGCGAACGCTTGTACTCATACATACGCTGATCCGCCCGCTTCATAAGCTCACCCGCGGTCGTGCCGTCGGTCGGGTACCGTGCGATGCCGATGCTGATCGCGTACTCTCCCGGGATCAGCCGGCTGTTGGCTTGGGTGACGCTCGCCATCCGCTGGCTTATGCGCTGTTCAATTCGCGTCTCGCCTCCGGGAGCGCCTGCCAGAAGGAGGGCAAACTCATCTCCTCCCCACCGAGCCGCAAAGTCGTACTGGCGAATGGTGTTCTGTAGGGCCTCGCCCACGCTCCGTATCAGCTCGTCGCCGACGTCATGCCCCTGCTCGTCGTTGACGCGCTTGAGACCGTCGACATCCAGGAACCCGACGGCGAACCCCGATCCGGGGGTTCGCGCGCTTCGAGCCAGCTCTCGGTACAGCACTTCTTCGAACGCCCTCCGATTCGGCAGGCCAGTGACGGAGTCAACCATCGAATCGCGCCGGTACTCAAGCAGGTGGGCGATGTGACCGGCAATCAGACTACTGGAGGCAAGGTCCTGACCCGTGAACTGCCGGCCACCGAAGCGCTCGGTGAGGTTGAGCACGCCCTCGACTCCCTCGCGAGTGATGATCGGAGCGCTGACAAAGGTGTCATCGGCAAGCTGACCCAGAAGGGTGACCGCCTTCTCGGCCACGATACCAGCAATCCCCCGCCCAATCTGCACCTCGATTTTGGGAATCTCACTGGGATTGATGCCGACGGCCGCGGCGATGGTGAGGACGGGCTCTGAGTTCCGCCGCAACAGCAGACTTGCCCGACCCGCTTCCATCAGCTGAACGGCCATCACGAAGGCCGACCGCACCGGATCCGCCGGTGGATCGACGGAACGGGCAGGACTCGCCCGGCGGTCGGGCGGCCGCTCTGCATCTCGTGTCATGGACCTTCCCGCTCCGTCCCCGGCTAGCCCAACAGGGCTTCCTATCGCACCATACCGGCCCGCGCATGCACATTCGGTTGCGTAATGGTTGCAATTGTTGCAGTCTCGCAACCATTTGGAAAATCAAACCGACGAGCTTTCGCTTCGGGATTCCATCCCAACCCTTGCTATTGCTCCGAGAACGTATTTACCGAATATTGACCGGTTGTTTACCTGCGGTTCAGATTCTGAGCCCTAGGTTGGGATGGAGAAAGGCCCTTTGCGACAAGTTCTTGAAGGAGACATCCATCCATGAGGCGTAGAATCACCGTCCGCTTGGCCATAGCCGTTGGTTTGCTGAGTCTCGCCGCTGGAGGCGCCCTGGCCGGAGGATCACTGCACTCGGCGGCAGCACGAACGCCGGCGGTCACCTTTGGTCGGGCCGCCACGGTTGCCGTGGGAGACGAAGGGTTCGAGCCCGGGCTCTCGATCAACAGCCACGATCAGATGTTCAGCTCGGTTCCCAACGGCTTCGCCAGCACCATCAGCTTCATCTGGCGCTCATTTGACCACGGCCAATCCTGGCACCTTGTTCCCGCCAGCTCGCCGGCAGGGACCGGGAAGCCAATCACCTGCGTTGGGGGAGGTGACTCCGAGACGGCGATCGACAACCATGACCGCCTGTACTTCGCGGACCTACAGGGTTTGACGAACTTCAGCACCTCACGGTCGGATGACAACGGCGCCTCATTCCAAACCAGCTGCGCCGGGGTGATCTCAACCGGGGTGGACCGCCAGTGGTATGCCATCGACGGCGACCCTCTGAACGGCGGACACGTCTTCCTGACTTTTGACGATGTCGCGCAGGGCGATCCGCTCGACAAGGACAATCGCGACGCGAGGCCTCATGCGGCTCTCCGACCGCGCAAGAACCAGCAGACCCAGTGCGCCGGAAACAATGAGCTGGTCATCACCCAGTCGCCCCCACGGGTCTCTCAGCTTCCCGCCTCGCAAACCGCCGGGCTCCAATTCGGACCCGATAACATGATCACCTGCAACGAGGGGATCATGGGGCCCGATGGTGTCAGCCCCCACAAGGACCCGACGTACCACAAGCACTACGTCTTTGTGGCCCACGACAGCTCTGCGCTCGATCAGGTCCGTATTGCCCGCTGCGTCCAGGTTCCCGTTACGGTGGATCCCAGCGGTCTTCAGTGCACCGACAAGTTCGTCTACGGACCGACGGGCAAGTACATCGTCGGGCAGAACTTTGTCGCCATGGCAATCGACCGGAGCGGCAACATCTACCTCGTTTGGGCCCAGGCTCCAGGCACACAGTCAGGCGGGCCCACCGGGCCTAGCACCATCATGATGTCCTACTCCAAGGACAACGGCAACACCTGGTCGAGCCCCGTGGCTGTGAGCAAGACATGCTCGGGATTCCACTGCTCAGGCGTGCAGACCAACACCAATGTCATGCCCTGGGTTGTCGCGGGTGACAACGGCCGCATCGACGTGGCTTGGTACGGGACACAAACGCTCACCACGACCGACAAGCCGACGGGGACGTATGGAGCGGATAACCTCACCAACGCCGATTGGAAGGTGTACTTCGCCCAGAGCCTCAATGCCGACTCCAGTCAGCCGAGTTTCAACGTCCTTGCCGCGACCAAGAAGTACATCCACGACGGCAGCGTCTATGTGCTTCCTACTCAGGCGGGAGACCGAACGCTTGGCGACTTCCTCAAGATTCAAGTCGGCCCCAAGGGGCAGGCGAGCATCGTTTACGTGGACGCGGCCAACGACACCGACCTCGGCCAGACCTTCTTCGTCCGACAGAACGGAGGACCAAGCCTCTTTTCCAAGGTTGGACAGGTTCCGCATTTCGCCGCACCGACCAATTCGGTCTCGGACGCTTCCTGCACGAGCACCAACGACGATGCGGTCTACAACGCCAACGGCACTTCGACCAGCTTCTGCAAGACAAACTTGGACATCCTGCACTCCAGCGTTCGCGTGGATCCCAAGAATTCGCACATGCTGCAGATCGGCATGAAGGTTGCCGACCTGACCAGCCTGGCGCCCCCATCCAACTCCGGTGGTACGGTCGTGGACTGGCTCACCGCGTGGCACCAGGACTGCACCCACAAGGCAGCCTGTCCCAACAACGGCCATCTCTGGTTCACGTACATGGAATCCAACAACGGCGCGGCCCCCGTCTTCTATTCGGGGTCTTCCAATTCCTTGTGCTGCGCCTTCACCACCTATCCCGGTCAGAACCAGATCGCCGCGGCGACGTCGACCGGGGTCTGTGACAAGACGCACAGCGTGGATTGCTATACCCCCGGGAAGCCCGGGCGGATCGTCATCGACGTTCCGCTGTCGAAGGTCAGCACCCCGCTGCGGAACCACTGGCTCTACAGCGTGACCGCCAGCACCTTCACCCTCCCGCAGCCCGCCAATAGCAACACGTCGACCTGCGGACAGACGACCGGCTGCGGTATTCCGCCCAATGTGATCGATTCGACCCCGCCCTACGACGCCAACATCAACGGCGCGGTTCGCTAGTTCCCCGCTCACGGACTGGAGGAAGCTCCCCACCCGTCTCTTGACTGCGGCAACGCTCAGGCCAACCAGCCGGCCGCCGCCGGTGTAGTCCTGGCCCCGCGCTAGGGCGGCGAGAATGGCGGCCTCCGTGGGATCCAGCTCGGGGGCGTCGAATGCCTCGCCTCGGGCTGGTCCTTCGGGCCGCCCAGGGGAAGCGGGGTATGCCGGCCCTCTGCCAGCGTTTGCGGGGGCAGGTTCAGAGCCTCACGCCGGCCGCCCACGCAGGCAGGCCGGACATTCCGCCGCGTACAGCGGCGGAAGCCAGCGGGGGGGTGAGCCGAGGTTCACGACACCCCCAGCGGTCATTCCCGCGCCGATCAGCATGCGGCAGGCGCTCACGGCCGTGTCCTCGGAGGCGGCCACGAGGCCCGTAATGGGCGAGACCGGCGCTCTGCTGGCAGATGCCGGGATCGAGGGGCATCAGTGGGGGTTGTGACACGCATTGGGAACGGGATCCCCGCTCGCTGAATGTCGCGAGGCCAAGATTGTGGGCTTCCCGCCAACCGGCCGGGTCTCCGTGGACCAAGTGGCCGGGGCCGTTGTCGGTCGCCTGCTCCAGCGGGGCGATCGTGCTCATCGGCGAGTGCGGCACCGGCAAGACCCATCTGATGACCGGACTCTGCGTGGCCGCCTGCCGCCAGAAGCGGCGGGTTCGGTTCGCAACGGCTGCCGGGCTCATCAACGAGCTGGTCGAGGCCAAGCACCAGATGGCCCTGAAGCGGGCCCTGGCCCGCTGGTCACGCTATGACCTGATTGCGGTCGACGAGGTGGGCTACGTCCCCGTGGCCCACATCGGCGCCGAGTTCCTGTTCCAGATGATCGCTGAGCGAGCCGAGAAGGCGTCGGTAATGGTTACCACCAACCTGCCCTTCTCGGAGTGGACGCAGGTCATCCCCAACCCCAGGCTCTGCAAGGCGTTGCTGGACCGCATCACGGATCGAGCGCACATCATCGAGACCGGCAACGAGTCGTACCGGTTCCGACGGACGGCCAAGGCCGGGAATCCGTGACGCTTCTCGCGACAACAGCTGCGCGCACCCGCCACCGTTCGCGCGCGGGTGGGTCCCGGGCCCCACCCGCGGATCGCGCAGCCCGTACAGACATCCCGCGGGCACTAACTCCGGGAGCCGATGCGAAGGCAACTACTTTAATCTGAGCAGGGTGGGCCATTCCCGATGATCGAAGTGGGCCGTTCCGAATGATCGGAACCAGTAAGGATCTCGGCCGTCACGCCACCGAGGTCGGCAAGGCAGGCTATGATCACGGAGAGGGTGGTCGCGCGAGTGCGATCGGTGGCAAAGCGAATGGTCGGTACCCGGCTCGCGCCCAGAACGGCGACCAGGGCAAACAGCGGCGTCATGTGGTCGCCGAGTTGCTGATCGCCCAAGTGCGCCCAGTCGACCTGTGTCTGGTGGCCCGGATCGGTCTCGAATCGAACCTCCGCTTCCTGTTGGCGGCTCCCGAGCAAGGAACGCATGGCTCGCACCGCGGTCGGGTAGCTGCCGCGGTCGCCGTAGTCGCGGCGCAACTCCCGATAGAGGGTTGTCCCACGGATGTCGGGGCACCGGTCGACCCGCCGCTTGACATGCGCCAAGCTGCGCCTCGCTGAGACCCATTGGTCTGGCTCGCTGGCGATACCCACGCGGGTCGGAGCTCGCCAGTTCTCTGCGTACGGTCGCCCGGTCAAGGCCCAGATTGCGGGCAATGGCGCTTACGGACCAACCGTACCGACGTAGGGTATGAATCTCCATGTGAATGACTCCAGACTGCATTGGGAAGCCTCCTCTGACGCTGATGGCTCTGAACACCATCACCGTCGCTGAGGGGGCTTCTTCTTGTGATCACCTATTCCGTGTGTATTTCGCGCGAAATGGCCACGTGATTTCACGGCAAATGGCCACCCGATTTCACGTGTGATCGCCGGCGTAAAAGTGACCCACTAGCGCCGGAATAGATTTGACCCACCTCCTCCTCAGGAGGGGTACCCCTCCTGAGCGCCTCGCCACCATGGTGGCGGAGGTAATCGACCAACATGATCG